>Ga0315907_10007640_pt1 | contig 11245 bp, 10 predicted proteins | sample LakEriMetagenome_3_FD_203525 | JGI IMG/M metagenome (GOLD analysis project Ga0315907, IMG submission 203525) | Freshwater fungal communities from buoy surface, Lake Erie, Ohio, United States - Buoy 12 MA123 | ecosystem: Environmental > Aquatic > Freshwater > Lake > Lake biofilm | place: USA...
GCGGTAATATGCGGAGTGAAAGATTATGCGGAGTGCAGGCGACGGCCCCATGGCCGTCGCTGCGTTTGGGTAGTCTGTGACTCCACATAATTTTTGGCTGCCCCGATCCTTCCTCAGTGCCCGCAGGGCATCAGAAAGGGAGGATTGACGTGTCACAAGCGAGCTTCGAATTGCGCGAGAGTCGGTGGTCGGAAGGCCTCGACACTTATGCGCCGACGATCCAGGCATTTGCGGATCACCTGGCAGGCCTGGATTACCGTGCATATACGGTTATGCGATTGGCGAGCGCTGCTCGGCACTTTTGTGTCTGGTTTCGCTTTGGCTCGGCCATGCCAGCATCCAGAGCACCGAAATCTACCTTCGAGCCGATCCGACAGAGAAGCTTGAAGCACTTGCCAAGATGGCGCCCCCGACGCTGCAACGCGGTCGCTTCAAGGCGCCTGATAAGCTTCTGGCCATGTTGCAGGACGCCAGCCACCGTAAAAATTATGTGGAGTGATTCTCAGGCAAACGCAGCGACGGCCATGGAGCCGTCGCCTGCACTCCGCATAATCTTTCACTCCGCATATTACCGCGTGGCGGAATGAAGCTGCGCAGCCACAGCGGCATGAATGATTGCCAAGCCCAGGGATCATCGCGATCCCTGGCGCTTTATTGCCTTGGCTCGCACGAAACACAGCGCGAAGCGTCCGTCATGCAAGACGGAGAGTGACGATGCGCACAGAAACTGAAACGCGATGGATGGTCTTGGGCACCGATGGCCGGCATGTGTCCCTGGGCCGCACCGAGCCTACCGAGATAGACGTGCTGGCCGCCAGCGACACCCTTGCCGCGCAAGGGCTTTCTGGATGGCTCGCCCGCATGCAGGGCGACTACTACAGCCGGCGGAAAGTGACGATCGAACCCCAGCAGCGCATCGGCATTGCGCATGACGGTGACTGGCAAGCCGCCCTTGCCGCATTCAATGCAGCGCGCCACCGCGCTACGCACTGACACCCTGAACCCTCACCAACGCGCGGCGGGAGGTCGCCGCCATGGCTGAACTGACATCCTCCACGCGCGAAGCCGCACGACGCCTCGGCGTCAGCGATACCACCATGCATAAGGCCGAGCGCACGGGACGCATCGCGCGCGAACCCGATGGCCAATGGGACATCACCAAGACACGCGCCCGGCTGTTGGAAACCTCGGACCCGCAGCGTTCCACCCTCGCTGGCAGCGCGGCGGCGGAGGGCACGCCCTTCGCTCGCCTCAAGGTTGCGCAACTCGCCCTGAAGGTCGAAGCCCAGCGCCTGGCGCTCGACGAAAGCAAGGGCCGGCTGCTGGATGTCGCCACCGCTAATGCGACGATTGATGAAATCGCCAGCACCATGCGTGACGCGCTGCTGAATTGGCCCGCGCGCGTCGCAGGCGTCATTGCCGCCGAACTCGGCGTCGAGCCCCATCTGCTGCAAAGCATCCTGCAGCAGCACATCAATGAACTTCTGACGGAGGCTTCCGATCGCTTCGACCCTCCCGGCATCGGCGGCGAGCGAGAGCCGCACGCGTGAGCATGTGCGCCGCCGTGCCGGGGCCATGCTGCGCCCACCGCCGCAACTCACTGTCTCAGAATGGGCTGAGCAACACCGCATCCTCGGCAGCCGTGCCTCATCCGAGCCCGGCCCCTGGCGCACGAGCCGGACGCCTTATCTCCGCGATGTGATGGATGCGCTTTCCGCGGTGCATCCGGCACAGCGGATCGTCGTGATGAAAGGGGCGCAGACTGGTGGTTCCGAGGCAGGCAATAACTGGCTCGGCTATATCATGCATCACGTGCCAGCGCCGGTACTGGCCGTGCAGCCCACCGTAGAACTGGCCAAGCGTTTCTCACGCCAGCGCATTGACCCATTGCTGGAGGAAACGCCGGCGCTTCGGGATCGTGTGGCCCCCGCCCGCGCGCGCGACAGTGGCAACACGATGCTGTCGAAGGAATTCCCCGGCGGCATTCTGGTGCTGACGGGCGCCAATAGTGCGGTCGGGCTGCGTTCCATGCCGGCCAGGTTTCTGTTTCTGGATGAGGTGGACGCCTATCCCGGCGACATCGAAGGCGAAGGCGATCCGATTGCCTTGGCCGAAGCCCGGGCGCGCACCTTCGGCTGGCGCAGGAAGGCGTTTCTGGTTTCCACCCCGACCATCGCCGGGCGCAGCCGGATTGAACGGGAATATGCGGCATCAGACCAGCGGCGCTATTTCCTGCCCTGTCCGCAGTGCGGCGCGATGCAATGGCTGAAATTCGAGCGCCTGATCTGGGAAAAGGGCGATCCGCGCAGCGTGCGCTACCATTGTGAAGATTGCGACACGCCGATTGAGGAGCATCACAAGACCGCCATGCTCGCCGCCGGCGAATGGCGGCCGACAGCGGCAGCAGAAAACCCGTACACGATCGGCTTTCATATCTCGGCGCTTTATTCCCCCGTTGGCTGGCTGTCCTGGGAACAAATCGCGCGCGATTGGGAGGCAGCGCAGGGCAAGGCCGAAGATCTCAAAACCTTCCGCAACACGGTGCTTGGCGAGACCTGGCAGGATCGTGGCGAGGCACCGGATTGGGAACGCCTGGTGGAACGGCGCGAGGATTTCCGGCTTGGCGTGGTGGCCCAGGACGCGCTGGTGCTGACAGCGGGCGTCGATGTGCAGGATGACCGGCTGGAATGCGATATCTGGGCCTGGGCGGAGGGCTATTCCTCCTGGCTTGTGGATCACATCGTCATTGCTGGCAGCCCGCGTGAGCGCGCGCCATGGGATGCCTTGGCGGAATTGCTGGCGCGGGATTGGCCGCGGGCGAATGGCGGCGCGATCCGCATCTCCAAGGCCTGCGTTGATACGGGCGGGCGCGATACGGCGGCGGTCTACGGCCATCTGCGCCGGCTGCGTGATCCGCGCATTGCGCCGACCAAGGGGGTCGATGGTTGGAATAGGGCTCAGCCGGTGCAGGGCCCGACGCCCGTTGATGCGCTGGTGGATGGGCGAAAGCTGCGGCGCGGCTTGAAGCTTTGGACGGTGTCTGTCTCGACCTGGAAGGTTGATCTGTATCGCCGGCTTTGGCTCGGGCGTGGCGAGGCGGCGGAATTCCCGCCCGGCTGGGTGCATTTGCCGCAGGGGATTGAGGTTGAATGGGTCAAGCAGTTGGTGGCGGAGCAACTGCACCAGGTGAAGGACCGGCGCGGCTTTGTTCGCCAGGAATGGGCGAAGCTGCGGGACAGGAATGAGGCGCTGGATTGCGCAGTACTGGCGCGCGCGGCGCTGTGGTTGCTGGGCGCCGACCGGTATGGCGAGCGATTTTGGCACAGGCTGCGTGAGGACATCGCGAATGCGCCGGTGGAAAGACAATCCGTCCAGACTGCCGCGCCGCTTGCGGCGCCAAACCCAGACCCACCGCCAATGATGCGCCGGCCCGGCTGGCTCGCGCCGCGTGGCGGTTGGCTGCGCTGATTACTTTCGGGAGGAAATCATGAGTAACGGGGAACTCCACGCGCGCGAGCGCGAGGATCTGTCGCTGCATGTCGAGCGCTGCGCCGAGCGCTACACGGCGGTGCGTGCGGAGATCTGTGGCCTGCGCAAGCAGACACGCCGGATTGAGGGCGCGATATGGGGCATCGTCGCGGTGCTGATGGCGCTTGGCGCGGGTGGTGCGCAGATCCTGCCGATCCTGCGTGCCCTCTCGCGCGCCGCGGGAGGTTAAAGGACAACAAGAGCAAAAAACCAGTGGTCTAGGTCAGACCGCTTCTTCAGGATCAAAGTAGTTCAGATCTATTTCTCGCAAAATGATGGGATCGCCTTTCGGGCGAACACCAACGCCGTGCTGGAGCATCAAGAGGGTCAGCTTTGGGCCATCCACCAACACAATGCGCTTTGCTTGAAGCTGAGACGCAAATCTCTCTGCGTCTTGAGAGAATCGGCTGCTTGTAATGAACACGCCTTTTCTGGCGCCATGAAAATCCAATGCACCAGAAAATTCACGAATCTTATCTGGGCCTATGACATTATCTGTTCGGTATCGTTTGGCTTGGACGTAGATAAGGTCAAGGCCAAGTTTATCTTCGCGAATGACACCATCAATCCCGCCATCACCAGATCTGCCACGAACTTCGCCAGCCTGATGCCCATCGCCATAACCCATAGCCAGGAGTAGATCGAGCACCAGTTTTTCAAAGAAAGCAGGGGGACACTCAAGAATTCTTTGTAGAACTCGTTCACGAAGCTCCGCTTCGATATCGGCAACAGCATTAAAAATACGCTCATCTGGGGTCCCCGAGGAATTGCTGTCTGCCTGGGAAACCGGTGTGCTAGTCACCGAATCGATGGTCTCAGAGTAACGGTCGTTCGGACGCAACGCCCGAAACTCATCATACTGCTTCAGAAAAGGAATATCGATACGCGTAGGCGGCTGTCGCAGCAGCTCGTGGCCCCTTTCAGATGCCTCATAAACACCACGTGAGACACGCGTTATCAGGCGCGCGGAATTGAGATAAGTCAGCGCCCAATGAATTCTATTGAAAATAGTCGCTTGCTTACCCGACGGGTTCATCTGGAGCCGTTCTTCTTCGGTAAGAGAGAAATCGTCACAGATTGCGTCGACGATTTCACGACTTTTGAGGCGCCGCTCAGCAAGACGGCGCAGTACAGGTAGCATCAGGGTTTGAAAATCAGGTATCGCCATGGGTGCGAGGCTACATGATTCCGGTCCAGAGGCGCAATCGTGAGCCGAATAGTCCCTCGCTCAGCCGATGCATCCACCCAGTAACTGGGGACACCCTTCCAATTCTAGACTGGGAAGATACCCATGGACCCCGCCACCCTCGCTTGGGCCTTAGCGCAGCCTGCCGGTAGCCGCGCAGCCGTGCTGGCCTCCGCTTATACCGGCGGCGTCACGCGCGTGACCTTCGAAGGCCGTACCGTCGAATACCGCAGCCTGGATGAATTAGGCCGCGCCATCGCCGCCCTTTACGGCGCGGAGAACACGGCCGCGCGGCGGCCGGGCGTCACACTCGCCAGCTTCACAAGGAACGCATGATGAAGCTCCACCTGCGCGCCGCGTGGAACGCTCTCCGGGGCTATGCGGCTGCGCAGGACAATCGTGCCTCGACTTGGTCGCCCTCAGGCGGCAGCGCGAATGGCGAGGTCGGCATGGCCGCCGCCAGTGTCGCAAGGCGCGCGCGCGATGCGGTGCGCAATGATCCCTATGCCGCGCGCATCGTCGATCTCTGGACCGGCAATGCGGTCGGTGCGGGTATCACGACGCGCTGGCCTGAAACCGCGCATCGCAATGCCTGGCAGGCCTGGGCGGATAGCACCGCCTGCGATGCGGAGGACAAGCTCGATCTCTATGGCCTGCAGGCGCTGGCCATGCGTGCCGTCGTTGAAAGCGGCGAATGCTTCATCCGGCTATTGACCATGCCGACATCGCCGCGAAACCCGATCGGCCTCAGCTTGCAAGTGCTGGAAAGCGATCACCTGGATACCGCGCGGAATGGCGTGGTGAATGGCGCGCCGACAATTCAGGGCATCGCCCTTGGATCGGCGGGCGAGCCGATTGGATACTGGCTATTCCCCACCCATCCCGGCGCCTGGATGCTGCCGGGTGCGCGGCTGGCGAGCGAATTCATCCCCGCGCGCGATGTGCTGCACGTCTTTCGCAAGCGCCGCCCTGGCCAATTGCGCGATGTCTCCTGGCTTGCCCCCGTGTTGTTGCGGCTGCGTGACCTTGGCGATTACGAGGCCGCGCTGCTGATGAAGGCCAAGATCGAAGCCTGCCTTGCCGCCGTGGTCACTGATGATGGTGAGGAAACCCTGACCAAACCAAGCGACGCCAATCCTGGCTTGCTGCGTGACGCTCAAGGCCGCGCGGTGGAAAGCTTCGAGCCGGGGATGATCCTGTATCGGCGCGGCCATGGCGAGGTAAATGTGGTGAACCCCTCGGGCGGAGGATCGCATACCGCCTTTGCGCGACGTTCGCTTGAAGCTGCTGCTGTTGGCGCGGGCCTCACCTATGACCAGGTCTCCGGCGATCTGACCCAGGCGAATTACTCGAGCCTCCGCGCCGGCAAGATCGAATTCCGCCGACTGTGCGAACAGATGCAATACGGCATGCTGATCCCGATGCTGGTGCGGCCAATTGCCGAGCGCTTTCACGCGCAAGGCGCGCTGCTCGGGCTTTGGGCGGATGTCATGCCCAAGGGTGTCGCGCATGTGCCGCCAGCGCATGAAATGATCGACCCGCTGAAGGACACCACGGCGTTGATCGCTCAGGTGCGTGCGGGCTTTGTGCCGCAGCCCGAGGCCGCCGGCGCCTTTGGCTATGATTTCCGCTCAGCGGTCGAGATGATCCGCGAAGCCAATGCCGCGCTCGATGCGGCGGGCATCTCGCTCGATACCGATCCGCGGCGTGTCGCCAAATCCGGCGGTGCGCAGGACGCGGCGCAAATGGCGGCGGTGGAAATCGCCGCAACCGGCGCAGCAGCGCCGCCACGCCCAGAAACCACAGCGGGAGCAGCACCATGACCGCAGGCGGCTATGATCCCATCGAGGATATGCTCAAGGTAAAGAGCGTCCAAAAGAAATGGCGCGACAGCTTCAACGGCAGCGAGGTCAATCCCGGCAAATGGACGCAGCAGATCGGCAGCGGTGCCAGCCTTGGTGTTGCCGGCGGCGTGCTGACCATGGCCAGCGGCATCGCGGCGAATGCGGAAACCTGGCTGCTGAGCACCGAGGTTTTCACCATCCCCTTTCGCCTCTCGATCGCCGTGACGCTGTCGCAGCGGATCGCCAATCAGGGTTTTCTGGTCGAGGCGGTGAGCGTGAATCGCGAGACCGGCCTGCCCGATGGGCTGCATGCGGCGGCCTTGCTGTTTGATGGCACCAACCCTGCCCTGGCGAAGTATGAGGTGCAGAATGGTGGTCTCGCGCGGCTTTCCTCGGCGGTTTCGACCTTTCCCTCGACCGCGAGCAATGGGATTTACGAGATCGAAGCTTTTGCCGATGAGGCTTGGTTTCATGGTGGCGCTTTGGATGCCACCACGGGCCGGGCCAATTCCTATCGCCGGCATCAGCAGATCCCCGATCCCAATGCGCTCTACAAGGTGCGGCTGCGCTGGCTGAATGGTGCAACGCCGCCTGCCAGCAGCAGCAACGCGGTGGTGCAATTCCTGGCGGTGCAGGATTACGCGGAACTGACAGCGGAGATCACGGCCGGGCGCGGCCAATCTGTGGCTGGACAGAGTGTCGCGGTGAATGTCGTCGGCATGCCAGCGGCACCGGCGATTATTGGTCAGGCCGCGCATGATGCGGTGATTGCGGGCGCGCCCATCCGGATCGGTGGCCGCGCCGCGACAGCAAATTATGCGGCGGTTGCGACTGGTGATGTCGCGGATTTGATCACGACGCTGGTCGGTGCGCTGATCAGCAAACCATTCTCCATCCCGGAACTAGATTGGTCCTATGCCGGGCCGCTTGCCGGGCTTGCTACCGCTGCCGATACGGCAGCCAAAGCGGCGGCGGGGGCTGGCATCCGGAATTACGTGACTGGCTTGCAAGTACAAAATGCGTCAGCCACCGCGACTGAGTTTCAGATCAAGGACGGCGCGGCAACGGTGCTGTGGCGCTGCCAATTGCCGGCCAATAGCGGGCTGCTTGGGATCAGCTTTCCAAGTCCGCTCAAGGGCACAGCGAATGCAGTGCTGAATGTCCAGGCGGTCAGCGCGGGCAGCGTCGTGATTGCCAATCTGCAAGGCTACGCCGCGCCTTAATCTCCACGATCAAGGAATAACCCATGACGGAAATGCCCGACCCGGGCGGGAGCGATCCCGCGCCGGCTGATCCCGCTTTGCCCGATCGACTTCCCTCCGATGGGCAATCGATCACCGCGCGCCGCGCGATCACCGCACCCGCCACCGTGGATCGTACCTCCCGCACGGTCGAGGTCGTCTGGTCCACCGGCGCACGGGCGCGCAACTTTGTCCCGTCCCTTGGCGGCATTACCGAGGAATTGGACATGTCGCCCAATGCGGTGCGCATGGCGCAGCTCGGCTCCGGCAATGCGCCGGTGCTGAATACGCACCGCAGCAGCGATGCGCGTGATGTGTTGGGCCGCGTGATTGCTGCGCGGCTTGAAGGCGGGCGCGGCCATGCGCGGCTGCAATTTTCTGGCGCTGCCGATGTGGAGCCCCTTTGGCAGCGCATCGCCGATGGCACGCTGCGCGCGGTCAGCATTGGCTATCGCGTGCATCGCTATGACCAGCGCCCCGATCCGGTGAGCGGCGAGATGATCTACCGCGCCGTGGATTGGGAACCTTTCGAGATTTCGATCGTGCCCATCCCCGTTGATCGGGATGCGCAAGTGCGAGGCGCGGCGCCGCAGGGCGCGCCATCCTTCGCCATTGAACCTGCCCTGGAGAATGAGGAACCACCCATGACCGAGACGACGCCGGAAACCCCGGCAGCCCATTTGGCGCCGCCTGCCGCGTCGCCGCCCGCAACCACTGCGGTGGAAACGCCGCTCACTGCGCCGCCGCCTGACCTTGAAGCCTTGCGCAGTGAGGCGCAGCGCGCCGAGCGTGAGCGTATCTCCGGCATTGATAGTGCGATCGAAGCAGCGCGCGCCCTGGTCGGCACCGAGACTGCCGCACATATCCGGCGTGAGGCTGTCGAGCGTGGCTGGCATCCGGACCAGGCGCGCCGTTCCTTGTTTGACGCCATGGTGAAAAGCGCCGCACCGCCTGCCATTCCGGCACGACCGGAAACCGGGCCGGGCCATGACTCGCCCTCGGAGATTCTTGATGCCATGGCGGAAGCGCTCGCCGCGCGCAGCATGCCTGGCTACCAGCCGCAGGGTGCCGGGCGCCATGCCGAATTCATGGGCTGGCGGCCATCGGACATGATCGGCGAATTGCTGAGGGTTCGCGGTGAACGCAACGTGCCGCGCAACCCGACGCTGTTGGCTGAGCGTGCGTTCCACACGACGTCTGACTTCCCGCTGCTGCTTTCGGCAGCGGCGAACAAAATGCTGCTTGCGGCCTATCAGCCGGCAGCGCCGAGCTATCGGCAGATCTTCCTCCGTCGCGACTTCCGCGACTTCAAGCCGCATCGGCATCTGCGCGTTGGCGATTTCCCGACCCTCATGCCGCTGATGGAGAATGGCGAGATCCAGGCCGGCACCATGTCGGAAAGCCAGGAAATCGTCCTGCTGCAAACCTTCGCCAGGCGTATCCGCGTCACGCGGCCCATGCTGGTGAATGATGACCTGGGTGCCTTCACGGATTTCGCCGCCGCGATTGGCCGGCGCGTGGCAGATTTCGAGAATGCCACCGCCTATGCGCTGATCAATCAGGCGAATGGCGATGGCCCGACACTGACCAATGGCCCGACGGCGGTATTCGGCACGGGTGCGGCGCGCGCCAATAAGGCGGCGGCGGGGAGTGCCTTGGACATCACCAACCTCGCTGGTGGGCGCGCGGCAATCCTGCGGCAAAAGACGCTGGACGGCCTGCCGATTTCCGTCGGCAATGCCATGAAGCTTCTGGTGGGCCCGAGCCTGGAATTGCCCGCGCGGCAATTGACGGTGAGTGTCGGCGCCACGCAAATCAGCCACGCCAATATCTATGCCGGCTTTGTCCAGCCGCTGGTCGAACCGCTGATCCCGAATAACCGCTGGTACCTATTCGCTGATCCACCGACCGCGCCGGTCTATGTCTATGGCTACCTGAATGGCGCAGAGGGACCGCAAGTGACCACCGGCCCGGTCTCCGGTGTGGATGGTGTCGAGGTCAGCGTGATTTTCGACTTCGGCGTCGGCGCCATTGATTGGCGCGGGGCCTGGTTCAACTCCGGCACCTAATCACCGGTCGTGGGACCTGCCGATGCCGAAGCGTCGCCGGCAGGCCCTAGCGCAGCGGCACAATGCCAGGTAGCGCTCGGACCCGTGCGATCCAAGCCGACAGGGCGGGCCAGCGCTGGAGGTCGAAGCCACCCTCGTCGGCCACATGCGTGTAAGCGAACAGTGCCAGGTCAGCGATCGTCGGGCCGGGCTCCGTTAGCCAGTCGTGCCGCATCAGCCGTTCCTCCATCACCCCGAGCGCGCGCTCTCCGCCCTCGCGGCAGCGCTCGAGCCGCTCCGCCTCGGCTTTGGTGGTGCGGAGGTAGGCCCGGATGTTGCGTGCGACCGCGATGTAAGGCTCGTGGCTGTACTGCTCGTAGAACAGCCACTCGAACACCCGGGTGCGGGCCAGGCCAGGTGGCGGCAGCCAAGGCGTGCCCTCGGCGAAATGCGCGAGGATGGCGTTCGACTCCACAAAGACATTGCCGTCCTCAGTCTCCACCACGGGCACCTTGCCCATGGGGTTGCGATGCAGGAAAGCCGGTGTGCGGGTTTCACCCCCGTTCGTGTCCACCTCCACCCAACGGATGGGGTGGCCTGTGAGCCTCAGGATCTGAACCGCTTTCCAGCAATTGCCCGAAGGGGTCATGCCGTAGACCGTCGCCATGCTCGCCTCCTACGCGGACGCGCTTCCTATAGATGAGGCTAGGGCGCGTCAACAGGCCGGGTCAACCCGGCGAATTGCAGACCAGCCATACCCGATGCGCCGTGCCGGACGCGGCGCCAATCACCTCCGTACTCAAACCAGGATGCCCCATTATCATGAAAACTTTCATCCGACCGCGCGACAGCCTAGTGGTCCGATCGCTGCTGTCGGTTCCCGATAGCGGCGTGAATCGGCACTCCAAATTCATGGCTAGTGGTGCGCGGGCGCATTTTGGAGACGGGAAAGGTCAGCATGAATCGCACCACTAGCGTTGGCCGTCCCCTATGCGGGCGGCGTCACTTCCGGCCAAGGTGTCCTGGTCGCCGTGCTCTTCGGCATGGCTGCCGTCGAGGTCAGTGTGATCTTCGACTTCGGCGTCGGCGCCATTGATTGGCGTGGGGCCTGGTTCAATCCGGGCGTCTGATCGTTCCAAACCCCTTTCATCATCGCAATTTCGCTACGGGCGTCCTTCGGGGCGCCTGTTGCGTTTCAGGAGGTTCATTTCATGCGTAACTTCATCCAGCCGGGCAATAGCCTGGCCATTGCCGTGCCCTATGCGACCGGCGTTTCCGCCGGTCAGGGCGTCTTGGTCGGTGCGCTGTTTGGCGTCGCGGCCGTGGACGGCTTGCAAAACGCCATGATCGAGGCCGCAACCGCGGGCGTATTTGATCTCACCAAGGATCCAGCGCTTG
>Ga0315907_10007646_pt1 | contig 11238 bp, 9 predicted proteins | sample LakEriMetagenome_3_FD_203525 | JGI IMG/M metagenome (GOLD analysis project Ga0315907, IMG submission 203525) | Freshwater fungal communities from buoy surface, Lake Erie, Ohio, United States - Buoy 12 MA123 | ecosystem: Environmental > Aquatic > Freshwater > Lake > Lake biofilm | place: USA...
AAATAATCATGTCCGAATTAAATCAAAAACATATGACAGCTCAAATCGTTGCTTTGATCATCATTATTGGTTTTGCAGCAGGCATGCTAGGTGGAATGATTGGTATTGGAGGAGGATTAATCATTGTTCCGGCACTGGTGTATTTTCTTTCATTTTCACAACATAAAGCACAGGGAACATCACTTGGGTTATTGATCCTACCCGTAGCTATTTTAGGAGTGCTGAATTACTATAAAAAAGGTCATGTTGATGTAAAAGTAGTAGCTCTTCTTGCACTGGGATTTGTTGCGGGAAGTTTTTTGGGGAGTAAATGGGCGCTTTCATTACCACAGGGAACTTTAAAAAAAATATTTGCATTATTCCTTTTGCTACTATCTATCAAAATGCTTTTTTTCGACAAGAAATAATTACAATATTCTCTTAATACTATGAAGAGAATGAGTGATCAAACCCGTATCACGATTCATTATTCCCGCTTCAGTAAAATAATCTTTTCGGATCTTCCCAAATGCATGAGCGATCTCACCTAAACCCGTGATCACTCCTACATGTACAATTGTTCCATCGAGATCAAAAAAAGCCAGATCACCTGCACTATGTTTACCATATGAAATATCCTTTCCTGCCTCTGCCTGTTGCCACGCATCACGTAAAAGACTGACACCAAATATCCTGGCTACAGCTTGTGAAAAGCCACTGCAATCCAATCCAAAAACAGATCTTCCTCCCCATAAATATGGTGAATTCATATATATACCTACTATCTCTAAAAGTTTATCTTCAGAAAAAGTTGATGTATTCCAACTATCTATAGAGGAAAAATCAAAATACTTTCTTAATACCTCTGGTAATGGCGATCCAAAGGGAATTCGTATGACATGACCTGACCTATCGTACATTATATTCAACCAGTTGCCTGCTAACGCATGACTAGTTATGTAACCTTCATTCGTTTCTAACAATTGATTTACAGCACAAAATCCTTTGTATCCATCATGACTACAACTTATTTCAACAAAACCCTTTACCGGGGCGGATAAAATCTCTACGTGTTCACCAAAAAGGAGCTGACTACACATCTCAGCTCCGTGTTCAGGTTTGACACGGATTGGGGCAACAGATACTATACAAAAAGCATAAGACATACACAAATGTAATGATCCTAAAGATCTACGATACTTTTATGAATGTTCAGTCTTATTGATACTGAATATACAATGGTCTAGGTTTTGCTTTCATGAGTTCCTCCGGAGTTAGCAAACGATGAGGAGGCTGTTTTAGATCATTTTTATAGAAAAGTTTAAATCCAGTGAATTGAACAGGTTCACTATGAATAAAATATTTATATGTTCCCATTTTTTTTGCCGGCTCACCCCATCCATCCATATGCATGACGATCTGCACTTCTGGGGTTTTCTTGATCTGTTTATAATTTTTTACCATGCCTTGTGTAAAGCGATGTACTACAAGAACCTTGGGAGGAAGATCATATTTCTTTACCATTTTGGTTAAATAATCAACTACAAAATTGATATCCTGAGCATCATAAGAACCAATCACTGTACCTGGCTTTTCTCCACCTTTCATGCTGAATTCAGGATCCATACCAAAATGAACATTAGGAAGTTTTAAGTATGCCTCTAATTCTGGAAGTTCTTTCTGAATCGTGCTCAATCCAACCTGTACATCTAAAAATACCAATGCATTGATCTCTTTTGCCCAGCTCATCACCGTATCAATCTGCTTGAATGGCATGCGCAATCGGTACATACCCCCTGGACCAGGAGTTCCCTGAGCTGTAACTGCAATATAGTGAAGGGCCGGCTGGACAGGAGTTTTAGGATCAGCTTTCTCCCATTTACGGACCTCACTTTTTAATTTGGCAATCATTTGATGTTTGGGTAATTCACCGAGAATGCCCATTTGCCTGGAGTATAAATTTCCATAATAAGCGATGATCCGCTTAAAGGGTAATATTGCTCCTGCTTTTGGATATGGTGCTTTACTCGGCCATTTACCGGATGAATCACCATTTAGCATATAGGTTATGCGATCGTTATATTCTGCTGTATCAAGCGGAATCATTTCAACTTTTCCATTATTATCTTTTGCAGGTTGCGCTGTATTCTTTTTTTGCTGTTCGGATTGCACGTTATCACATGCTATAAAAAAACAAAGATGTAATACCAGAAGAAATCCACGAAGCATAATTATTTATTAAGTCTGCAAATTAGTTAAAATAAATACGCTTCAGCTTATGTAATTTGCATAAAATCAAAACGCATGGACCCAATAAAATCTTTAAGAAAGATTGGTAATATAGAAGGCATATCGTATCTGCTCTTATTAGGTGTGGCAATGCCACTTAAATATATAGGAAATATGCCTATGGCCGTTAAAATAACAGGAAGTATCCATGGATTTTTATTCGTTTGGTTTATGTTCGCTCTATTACGCGTATGGCTAAAAGTAAAATGGCCATACGATAAAATCGCTATGGCCTTTTTACTCTCTATCATTCCTTTTGGAACTTTTTATTTAGATAAAAAACTAAAAAAAGAATATCCAGAGAATTAATTATTTATTATCTAGGGAAAAATTAAAAAACGCATCGACATCTTTTTTAAACTTCACTAACGAAGGCATGTGGATATAATACATGTGCCCAGATTCATATGTATATATTTTAATATTCTTCCGTTGCTCTGGACGAAGTTGCATATGCTCTATATCATATTGGGCAGTGAAATAAGGGGTAGCAAAATCATAAAAACCACAACCAAGATAAACCTTCAAAGCAGGGTTTTTAGCCATCGCATCCCGTAAACTTTCGGCAACATTCAAGAATTTATTTTGAACGTTATTATAATTCCACGGACGAACATCGCCAAATATATTATATGGTTTCTCTTCCTTGAAATTCAGTTCCCGTTGGAAATAATCATTCATTGCAGACGTAAAAGGTCCGTCGATATTGGTAAATGAGGGGTCAAAGCTTTCATTTTCACCTGCATCATCAAGATCCCTTCCTGTGAAACGCGCATCCAGTCTGCCTATGATCAAACCATCTTTTCTTCTCAATTCCTTCCAGAAACGATTTTCTTCCACACGAAGATCCGCCTGCAAACAATACTCTTTGGACAAGCCGGTATAATAGCTCATCTTTTCCGCAATTTTTTGTTTCTCCTGATCTGAAAGCCATCCTCCCTTAATCAATGCTGATGCATATTCACCCAATGCAAACTGTTCAGCTTCTTGCAGAGCTTTAGATAGGTCAGCTTGTAAGGATGGTGCTAATTTTTTATGATACCATGCAGCTGCGGTGTATGATGGCAGATATAACGCGCGAGGCAAATCATTACCAGGATAATAATCATTTGTTCCAAAGTTTAGAATAGCAGAAATCAGAAAAATACCATTTACATAAATTCTATATTGATCCTGCAAATATTTAGATAATCCCGCAGCTCGAGTAGTACCATAACTTTCGCCTGCCAAAAATTTTGGTGAACCCCATCGCTCATAACGAGAAAGAAAACTTCGAATGAAATTTGCCATAGACTGAACATCTTCATTAAATCCATGGAATTGTTTAGCCGATTCGCCGGAAACCGGACGGCTATACCCTGTTGAGACAGGATCAATAAAAACAAGATCACTTTTATCAAGCCAGGTATATTCATTATTCACCCACTGATAGGGAGGTGCTGTAGCTGTACCATCGTCTTTTAATAAAACTCTTTTTGGAGCTAGACCGCCAAGATGCAGCCAAACTGAAGATGAGCCAGGTCCTCCATTAAACGCAAAAGTAATTGGACGTTTGCCAACATCTTCCCCATCCTTTCTATAATAGACAAAGAATATTTTAGCAATTGTTTTATCTGTATCATTTTTTAGATCCAGATAACCCGTATGCGTGGTGTAGGTAATTTTTTGCCCATTTAGAAGGGTGACAGCTCCCTTGGAGGAAACAATATGAACACCAGGAATAGAAACAGCTGCAGGTGCCGCAGGCAGCTGGGCCATAACTATATTGCTTAGGAACAGATTAAGAAAAATGAATATAGCCTTCATGTATAATTAATTTATACATCAAGATACAGAAAGTTAGTTTAATAAAAATCAGCCAGGATATTATTCAACCGTTGCTTCATCGTTTCTGAACACTACCACTCCATCAAATACATCCACCACTACTTTTCTTTCACGATCAATATCACCCGCTAATATTCGCTTCGATAAACTATTCACAATCTCTTTCTGTATCAGTCGTTTCAATGGACGCGCTCCAAATTGTGGATCAAACCCATTTTCAGCTAAATAACCAATGGTATAATCAGTGAATTCCATATGGATACCTGATTCTTCTACCAATTTCTTTAATTGATTTAATTGAATGTAAATGATATTTCTGATCTCTTTTCTCAATAATGGATGGAACATAATGATATCATCCACCCGATTCAAAAACTCTGGACGAATAGTAGCTTTCAACAAATTCATTACTTCTATTTTCGCTTTATCGGTTGCCTCTTCTACATTTCGTTCATGCACATCTTCAAATGCCTCCTGGATAAGATGTGATCCAATATTCGAGGTCATGATGATGATGGTATTTTTAAAATTAACCACTCGACCTTTATTATCAGTTAAACGTCCATCATCTAAAACTTGTAATAATACATTCCAAACATCAGGATGCGCTTTTTCGATCTCGTCCAACAATACGACACTATACGGCTTTCTTCGAACTGCTTCTGTTAATTGCCCCCCTTCATCATACCCTACATAACCTGGAGGCGCACCTACTAAACGGGATACGGTATGTTTCTCCTGGTATTCACTCATATCGATACGCGTCATCATGGATTCATCATCAAATAAATATTCTGCTAATGCTTTGGCTAATTCTGTTTTACCCACACCAGTAGTACCCAAGAAAATGAATGAGCCTATTGGTTTCCGTGGATCATGCAATCCAGCCCTACTTCTGCGTACGGCATCAGCAACAGCTGTAATAGCCTCTTCTTGTCCAACAACTCGCTGATGCAAATGAGCTTCCAGATGTAACAATTTTTCACGTTCACTTTGGATCATTCTGGTAACAGGTATTCCCGTAGCTTTTGAAATATTCTCTGCTATATCTTCTGCATCTACTTCTTCTTTTAGCAAACGCTTTTCACTGGTTTCTTCCAACGCTTTCGAAAGTGAATCGATCAACGCCTCCTGTTCTTTTACTTTACCATAACGGATCTCTGCCACCTTCCCATAATCACCTTCCCTCTCAGCTCTATCCGCCTCAATTTTTAATTGCTCAATAGAAGCTTTTGCTTGTTGAACTTTTTCAACTAATTCTTTTTCTTCTGTCCATTTCAATTTCAATGTATCTCGATGTACGGAAAGATTAGCAATGTCTGTATTAAGCTCCTTCAATTTTACTTCATCATTCTCGCGCTTGATGGCCTCCCTTTCAATCTCCAGCTGACGAATCTGCCGTTCTAATTTATCAAGTTCTTCCGGCATAGAATTCATTTCCAAACGAAGTTTGGCTGCACTTTCATCAATCAGATCGATCGCCTTATCGGGTAAAAATCGATCGGTAATATAACGATGTGACAATTCAACCGCAGCAATGATTGCTTCATCTTTTATACGAACATGATGATGCGTCTCATAACGATCTTTCAATCCACGTAATATGGAAATCGCATCTTCCACAGAAGGTTCATCAATCATTACTTTCTGGAAACGACGTTCCAGCGCTTTGTCCTTTTCAAAGAATTTCTGAAATTCATTTAACGTAGTTGCCCCTATAGCTCTCAGCTCTCCTCTTGCCAGTGCAGGTTTCAATATATTCGCAGCATCCATTGCTCCTTCGCCTCCACCAGCTCCCACCAATGTATGAATTTCATCGATGAATAGGATGATCTCTCCATCACTGGTACTAACCTCCTTGACTACTCCTTTCAAACGTTCCTCGAATTCACCTTTATATTTTGCACCTGCAATCAGCTGCCCCATATCCAGAGCAAAAATGATCTTAGATTTTAGATTCTCAGGTACATCACCATTTACAATACGCATAGCCAATCCTTCTGCAATAGCCGTTTTACCCACACCAGGTTCACCTACCAAAATAGGATTATTTTTAGACCGCCTAGAGAGGATATGTAACGTTCGCCTGATTTCTTCATCCCTTCCTATAACCGGATCAAGTTTGCCCTCACGAGCCATTTCATTTAAATTACGGGCATATTTATTCAGCGCATTGAATGTTGTTTCCTGAGTTTGTGATTTAATAGTTTCACCTTTTCTCAGATCTTTGATAGCCGTAACTAATCCTTTTTCAGTAAGCCCAGCGTCCTTAAGAAGTGTAGCAGTAGGATCACTACCCTGAAATAGGGATAACAATAGATTCTCAGGTGTCACAAACTCATCTCCAAACGTTTTAAGTAATGCCACTGCCCTCAAAACCACACTATTCGTTTCCCGACTGATTGTTTGTGCCGGCTCGCCTGATGCCTTAGGCAAACGTGAAATGCGGTCTTCTAATTTGCTTTCCAGTAGATTTAAGGTGACGTTATTTTTTTTAAGTAGAAATTCTACAGGTGAATCTTCTTGTTCGAGCAAAGCTTTCAACAAATGCTCTGTCTCAATGTTAGGATTTTGTGAATTATACGCTACCTGTTGAGCTTGCTGGATCGCTTCTGCAGCTTTTATGGTAAAGTTGCTTAAATTCATCACGAAATAAGTTTGATTACGCTAAAGAATATCAAATTAAAAACCAATTGAAAATAGGAGTAAATATGACAGATAAAAATCGTTCAACCCGCCTTAGTGTCAGTCTTTTCGCCATTTTTCTGCTGAATTTTCAGATTACCATAGCCCAGGATTATACTATGGCTGACCAATTCTTACAGAAAAACATGAAGAGTCTTGGCGGTGAATTGGTAGTATTGGTACAAAAAGATGGAAAAGCCGTTTATAAGAAGATTTTAGGTAAGGATTTTTTAATAACTTCTTCTGCCCCTGCAGATGAGATTACACAATGGTTCACTGCAGCCACTATTCTTCAACAACAAGAAGAAGGTAAATTACATCTAGATGATCCCGCCTCAAAGTACATCCCAAAGTTTGATCAGTATATGAAAGGATACATAACGATTCGCCATGGATTGACGCATACCACAGGATTAGACAATAAAGACGCCGTAAGCAGATTAATACCAAAAAGCTATACTAACCTCACCGAAGAAGTTGATGTATATATTACTAAGCGAGATATAATAGCTAATCCTGGCGAAGCATTTGCCTACAACCGAATTGGATTATCTATTGCAGCAAAAGTTTCAGAAATTGCATCTAAAAAAACATTTGATCGAATCGCTATTGAAAAAATATTTCGCCCGCTAGGTATGCGTCAAACTTTATACGTAAATGATAATGGATATATCAATACGTTCAATGGTGCAACTACCTCTGCTCAAGATTGCATGAATTTTATGCAAATGTTACTCAACAAAGGAACTTTTAATTTGACTAAAATTTTAAGTGTAGAATCCGTAAAAGAACTTTTGAAACCACAATTTACAGATGCACGTATCGTATCCAAACCATCGGAGTACAAGGAAAATGATTATGCACTTACCACCTGGGTAATGGATAAAGACGAAAATGGGAATGCAGTTGTACTTCGACAAGGTGCAGGAGGAACCCAAGCAGTAATTGATTTCAAAAATAATATGGCCATTTTAGTTTTTCTAAAAGATCCGGATGGTGAAAAGAAAAAACAGCTCGTAAATGAGTTGATCAAAATCTTACAGGGGCAATGAGTTTAGAAAAAAATACTACACTGGTAAAAAGCCTGGCAAGAACGCTGGGCTTTTCCTATTGTGGTATTGCCAAAGCTCAGCGATTGGATGATGATGCAAGAAGGTTAGAAAACTGGTTGAGCAAAGGCATGCATGGAAAAATGAACTATATGGAGGATCATTTTGAATTGCGTATAGATCCTACCAAGCTCGTACCAGGGGCAAAGTCGGTTATAACATTATTGTTCAATTATTATCCAGCTATTGAACAAACTGCTGAATCTACATTCAAAGTATCCCGATATGCTTATGGAAAAGATTACCACGATGTTATTCGCCCAAAATTGAGATCTCTTCTTGAACAATTACAAGCAGAAATTGGACATATTGGTGGCCGTGGATTTGTTGATTCTGCACCAGTACTGGAGCGTTCCTGGGCGTTACGTTCTGGTTTGGGATGGATCGGGAAAAATGGAAATTTGATCACCAAAAAGAACGGATCCTATTTTTTTATAGCAACATTAATCACCGATCTGGAATTGAATTCAGATGAGCCTTTGGCTAAAGATTTTTGCGGGAATTGTACTAAATGTATCGATTCTTGTCCCACTGAAGCCATAAAACCTAATAAAGTGGTGGACGGAAGTAAATGTATTTCCTACTTTACTGTAGAGTTAAAAGATTTGATCATACCAGAACAATTTAAGGGGAAATTCGAAAATCGCATGTTTGGCTGCGATATCTGCCAGGAAGTTTGTCCATGGAATAGATTCTCCTCTCCACATGAACATGATGAGCTCAAACCGAATGCTGAAATATTGTCCTTAACGGATAAAGAATGGATCTCCTTAACGGAAGAGAATTTTAAAAAAATATTTAAGGATTCAGCAATCAAAAGGGCCAAGTACACTGGGATTATGAGAAATATAACATTTCTAAACAATTCGTGATTTCTATTTTTTTGATCGCATGTAATATTTAAGTCTGTCCAAACTCTCTTGCATTAATGGCCCTTTCATATCAGCAGCCATCATTCCATAGAATTTTTCCCAAGGATACCATTTCAAATCTTCAATCAGAAACCATACAACTTGTACTGAATCCACACTTCTTTTCTCGATACTGAAACCAGACTTCATAAAATCATGGTCAGCAATTGATATTGGAGTAGATAATCCATTTTTACTTATTGATTCCAGCTTGATCTTATTTTGTCGGCCGTTTGCTGAAGACCAACTGATCATACTATCCGAATAAGTTATATTTTCAGCATTTTTCAATAATCCGTTCCATTCCTTCCAGTGATGCAAATCAGCTATCTCTTGGATGATACTATCCTTTTGACCGGCCATTATAACCCATTTGGATGTCATGACCTGATTAGGCATAAACAAGGATACGGCAAGCATCACCATACATAGTCCTACAAGTACAAGTAACAAAGGTTTGATCAATCTTTCCATTTATTCCCATTTAAATACCATAACCGCAACAGTATAGGCGGCGGCACCCCATAGTAGTAATATAGTCAGGGGGCCTACACAATCGGATATGTGTGCCCCTTCAAATGCCACATCACGCATTGCTTGGTTCAAATGAGTTAAGGGTAAGACTTTTGAAACAGGCTGTAACCATTTTGGGAAATTGTCGATCGGGAAAAAGGTACCAGCCAATAAAAATTGTGGTAAGGTGATGAGATTAGTAAAAGGTGCGATAGCTGCATCGTTTTTGGCTACCCCACTCACTATAAATCCAAATCCCATAAACACAATTAATCCTAAAAAACTAAGGAATAGCAGTTCTAAAAAGGTGACCCATCCATTTACCAAAGTAAACCCAAAAACATAATGTCCTAAGGTCAAGATTATGATAGCAGTAACCATTTGAAATATCACCCGACTCAATGCCTCACCGGCTATGATATAAGACTTATGTATCGGTGTAGCAAAGAAACGCTTCAATACGAGGGCCTGTCTTAAATTAAAAAATATAAAGGCTACACCGAATACTCCAGCACTTAATAATGAAAAACCAAGCTGCCCTGGCAGAATGAAATCAATTGTTTTGTATTCTCTACCTTTTATTTCGCTAGATTTAATAACAGCCACACTAGGTTGACCTTCGTACACGATTTCATTGAACCGAAGAATCACCGATTGGATAATAGAACGCAGCAATAAGACATTTTGAATATTGGCTGCGCCAGATGATTTCATATCAATAACATAAGGAGCATTTCCGGTACTATCTGATGGAATCACATTTAATATTGCAGTGATCCTACCCCGTTCGAGATCCTCTTCGAGTTCATCCAACGGTTTATACACCACATTCAATCCAACACTATCCCTTAAAACTATATGAACCAGGCTTGTTGTATCGGATTGAGGATGAAACCCTACTTTAAAGGTCATTCTTCCTCCGCCCCCTATAAATCCAAAAACCAGAATAAAGATCAGCGGAAATAAAACGCTGAATACAATCGCTGAAGGACTCCGCGACAAAGCTTTCAGGCTAGCCTTAGTGATGGCAAGCATAGCTCTGATCTGACTTGAACGCTGCTTCATGAAAGCCGTTAATTAGTTGAAAAGGTAAAAGGCAAACGAGCCTGAACTTTACCACTATGATCACGAATGGATTTCACTTCTTTCCAGAGTTTATAATTAGTAGCACCCATCTCTTCTTCGATCGATTTTACTTTTACATTATTTATGTATGAACCAAACAAATCATCAAATGGAGATTTAGGTTCAGGATATTCGTAAAGGTTATACTCTTTTAATTTTGCCAATTTTGCAGCAGCTGCAATGGCTGCATTGATATCACCTAGCTCATCTACAAGTCCTAATGATAATGCTCGTTGACCTGTCCAAACTCGCCCCTGTGCCACTTCCTCCACTTTTTCAGGAGTCATTTTTCGGGCATCGCCTACGCGTGTCTTGAAATCACCGTAGATCACATCCACTTGATTTTGGATAATCTGCTTTTCCTGTTCAGTCAGGGGTTTTGAGATCGTTAACGCATCAGCATAAGGACCCGTTTCCACACCATCAAAAGTTACCCCTAATTTATTGCGAAAGAAATCCTGCATATTGGGTATCAAAGAAAATACTCCAATTGATCCTGTAATGGTATTGGGCATGGCAAATATCTTATCTGCACTGCAAGAAATATAATATCCGCCACTCGCCGCTACATCTCCCATTGAAACAACTACAGGTTTTCCAGATTTTCGTGCGAGGGACAATTCTCTCCAGATCACTTCACTAGCCAAACTACTTCCTCCAGGAGAATTCACTCGAAGGACGATTGCTTTGATCTGGTCATCATATCGAATCTGACGGATCAGATTTCGATAGGTATCAGAACCGATTTGTCCATCCTGTCCTTTACCATCTATTATTTCTCCTTCTGCATATATAACAGC
>Ga0315907_10007650_pt1 | contig 11234 bp, 10 predicted proteins | sample LakEriMetagenome_3_FD_203525 | JGI IMG/M metagenome (GOLD analysis project Ga0315907, IMG submission 203525) | Freshwater fungal communities from buoy surface, Lake Erie, Ohio, United States - Buoy 12 MA123 | ecosystem: Environmental > Aquatic > Freshwater > Lake > Lake biofilm | place: USA...
TGGGTGATAATCTCATTTGAGCTCGCAATATAATTATCTCCGAAGAAGAAAAGAACTCTTTTGGGTAAATTATCTTTAAGCATTGGTTCTAATCTCTTTTTACAGATTGGAACCTTTTCACCGCTACCAATATTTTGATGATCTGACTCCGGAGTCCTTTGAATGATTTCGATTTGATCAAGTCCACCTTTACCGATCCAGTTCCCCGGTATACTGCCACCTTTACCTAAAATGACAAAATCCTCACTCAAGCATTCTTGGAGAAAATTTCCAAAATAACTTTTTGACCAGGTTGCACCTGTTTGAGAGTCACCAAGTACTAATAAACTAATTGGGCCTTGGCATTCATTTGCATAAATAGATTTGGAGAGCAAAAGGAAGCAAAAAAATATTTTTTTCATTCAGGGAATATAAACGACTACAAGTCAGAAAGGATCAGAGAATGAAATTTATACAATAAAAAAGCCTGCACAAAGGCAGGCTTCTTTATATTTTGATCGAAGATCAAAAAAATTATTGAGCAGGAGCAGCTTCTGTAGCAGGAGCAGCTTCAGCAGCAGGAGCAGCTTCAGCAGCAGGTGCAGCTTCAGCAGCAGGAGCAGCTTCAGCAGCAGGAGCAGCTTGTTCAGTTGTTGTAGCTTCTGCAGGAGCAGCAGCTTCTTCTTTCTTGTTACAAGCAACAGAAAGAACGATTAGAGCAGCAGCGAGTACGAAATACTTAGACATAAAATCTCCTTTTAATGATTCATCTAAAACGTTATTCAAGATGATTCGTAATTCTTGATTGATTATCTTAAATTTAATCGAAGTTTTTTGACTGCGCAAGATGTTAGCTTAATTATTTTAACACTTTGATGCAGTAGCCTTTTTAACATGTAAAATAGACATGATGCATTATATTTTTTTTATGGTTTTTCGACAAAGTGTAAAAGCAAGCTTGCTAGGATAATAGGCCGCTTCATTAATAAAGATAGGGTAGGCAATCTCATCTGAATTCCCATCAATCTCCTGGCCATTAAAACCCATAAAAGCCTTAAATTTTTTGCCTAACGGAGCATAGTCTCTACCTGATATTTCTGAATGAATATAAGCGGTTATATTGCCTTCATGATCCTGTGGATAGTAGACATCCTGAACCTCTTCGAAGACCTCAACTTCGGTCAGGGTGGGTCTAAAATGATTGATCTGAGAGAGGGTCAAAACTAATAACTTCAAAGTTTCTTCAAGGGCGTTTGAAGTGATGACATTGTTTGCTATAGGCCCAATTTCAATCATGAGTCCAAAGTTGGACTGGGAAACAAGGTATTTTCTCTTGGGGTCTGGGGCCAAAAGAATTTTAGTTGTGGGAGAGTTATTTTGAACTAAAGCGCTTAGAGATAAATTTTCGGGTACTTCCTGGGAGATAATCAGGGTATTGCCCATGTGAGAAGTTGTTGTATGGAGATCTATCACTATACAACTTTCCTTTTGAATAATTTCTCTAATCTCCCTAGCTCTCTGGGCTTCATAAGTCGTTCGATTCTCATTAAGAAACTGACTTGCACGATTTAAGTCTTCATCTTTATATCTTTTTCCGGTTTGATAGGCTTCTGGATTACCAAAAATAAATTCTATATGAAGTTCGGGAAATTTGTTTCTTAGTAGGTCTTGATAGTGCTTGATAATGGCAATGCCAGTCCACTCATTTCCATGAGTTCCTCCTATGATGACAACTCTTTTGGGGAGTATCATCTTTTTGCCTCAATTCTTCGGACAAATTCATTGATGATATTGTGGTAAAGATCCATACCAGCGATGGCATCCTCAATATTTGAATCAATATTTGGGTTGTCATTGATCTCAATCACATAAGCTTTCTTTTCTTTTTCTTTAATGTCGACACCATAAAGGCTGTCACCAATTAGATCTGCCATTTTTAAAGCTGTAGATATGACGTGTTTTGGTACACGAGATATGGGAAAGGTCTCTGAATTCCCAGATTGGGCCTTCTTGTTCATCTCTTTATCATGGTTATAAATTTGCCAGTGTCCCTTAGTCATGTAGTATTTGCATGCATAAATGGCACGATCATTGAGTACACCAATTCGCCAGTCAAAATCAGTGTAAAAATATTCTTGGGCCAGGAGTAAAGCTGTTTTTTTAAAAAGATCCTCGGTGACCTTTTTTAATTCTTCATGAGTTTTAACCTTGTAGATACCTTTTGAGAAAGATCCATCAGGAATTTTGATGATCATAGGAAAGCCAAGCTCATCAATAGCTTCTTTTAATTGCATAGGATCGTTGTTGATAACAAAAGTTTTAGGACCATTAATCTTGTTTGAGTGCAAAAGATTTTGCATGTAGATTTTATTGGTACATCTTAAAATTGATATCGGATCATCAATCACAACCAATCCTTCACTTTCTGCTTTTTTAGCAAAACGATAAGTATGATGATTGATAGAAGTAGTCTCTCTTATAAAAAGAGCATCAAATTCTGCGATTCTTGAATAATCCTTTTTTTCTATCAGCTCGACTAAAACATCATTCTCTTTACCTGCCTTAATGAAATTTTGAAGGGCTTTTTTATCAGACGGTGGCATGGCTTCAAGGGGGTTATGGAGAATGGCAAGATCGTAACGAAACTTTTTTTTCGCTTTTGGCTTTCTCCATATCTTTCCTGAGTATTCATCTAGAGCAGCGGCGAATTTATCCTCATCTGAAGAAACTAAATTGTTTAAGATTCCAGGTCTGATGCTTTTTATTTCCCATTTTTTTTCCCATTCAAAATCAACTTGAAGAATCGGTGCCGGGAAAAGATCAAAAATCTGACGGGCAACATCTTGGAGCTGTTCCTTGTCAGTTTTTCCAAAAAATATAGTGATCGTTAAGCCTTCAACCACCGGTTGATTTTTAAAAGCTTTTTGAATGGCAAGATCTAAATCCTCAGTTTGCAGTGAATATAAAAAAGAGCGACTTAGATCATTTATGGCCTTAATGGGGGGAATAACTGAATGTCCACGGGCCTCGGCCAGAAGAGAGCAGTAGTAACCGTGACTCAAGTATTTATAGTTTCGACAAAGGTTGATTATTTTGATTCTTTCATTGGAGTCTTTTGAGCGATGAGCATTTTCATCCCAATTCACAAGATACTCTTGAGGAGTCATGAGTTGCTCGGCCGGATAATAAGAGTTCCAGTCTTTGAGCTTTTCAACGATCACAATAATTTTGGCCACGTGCCTTCCAAGTTATTCTTTCATTAAGTACAATAACAGAATGGAACGCATCTTCAAGGGGTCTATTGATCCAAAAAAAGTAAAAATTCGAAAAGCTAAACTTTCTGATATTTCTCAGTTAGTCGAGGTAGAAAACAATTGTTTTGATTATGACCAATTAAGCCGACGTAATTTTCATTGGATGATCAAGCATGCCCATTCCATATTTCTTGCTCTGGAATACCGGAGCCAAATAGTTGGGTACGGATTGGTTTTGATCAATAAGGGAACAAGTCTGGCCCGCCTCTATTCAATTTGTACCCTTAAAGAATTTCAAGGAATGGGTTTAGGTAAAAAACTTTTGCTGGAACTCGAAGACAAGGCTTCTCAAGATGAAGATTGCGCCTACCTAAGACTTGAGGTGAAGTCCAATAATTCAGGTGCAATCGGCCTTTATAAAAACTTGGGATACGTCAAATTTACTCAGAAAGAAAATTATTATGATGATGGTTCTACCGCCCTCTGTTTTGAAAAACAAATCAAGAAATTCAAAAAGAGCCCTAGACTTCTGATTCCTTACCATCAGCAAGGGACTGATTTTACGTGCGGCCCCTCTTGTCTTCTTATGGCATTTCAAGCTTTTGGTTCAAAATTTAAAATGACACTTTCTCAAGAGTTACAAATTTGGCGAGAGGCCACCACAATCTTTATGACTTCTGGACATGGAGGCTGTGGCCCACAAGGCTTAGCTCTTGCTGCCTGGAATAGAGGTTATCAGGCCGAGCTTTATCTTTCCCATTCCCATACAATGTTTATGGAATCTGTAAGAAGTAGTGAAAAGAAAAAAATTATAGAGCTTGTTCAGAAAGATTTTGAAAAAAAAATCCTAGATACCAATATTAAGATCCATAAGAAAAGAATGACTCTTAGTGACCTTAAAGAAATTATAAATAAGGGTGGTGTCGCCATCGTGCTTATTACGACCTATCACTTTTATAAAAGTCGAGCACCTCATTGGGTTGTGGTGACTGCCTATGATGATGGATTTGTTTATATTCATGATCCTGATCAAGAATGGGACCACGATACCGTGATCAGCCGCGTCCATGTTCCCATTCCAGAAGAGCAATTTGTTAAAATTTCTAGATGGGGAAAATCTAAATCTGCGGCCACAGTTGTTTTATATGAAAGAGCTTAAAAACTACCCCGACCGTCCTTGTCGGGTTTGGAATTTGTTGTAAATAACGCAGAATGGTTTAACATCAGAACTATAATATTAGAAAGTGTAAGATCATGAGAATAGAAATTCTTGTCGATAATAGTGAACCACAGATTTACCCATTGAATAAGCCAAAACTAGTAATTGGCTCTCATGAGTCCTGCGACATTGTTCTTCCTGCTGTCGGTGTTAGCCGTAAGCACCTTATGGTTATATCTGAAAATGATAATTACTTTGTTATAGATCAAGGCTCTGCGAATGGTAGTTATATTAATGATGAAAGGTTGGTTCCAGGCAACAAAGTTGAATTTACCTCTTTTTTTCCAGTAAGAATCTCTGGAAACATACTCTTGACGTTGCTTTCAGATGAAGAGTCAGCTGATTTTAGTTTTTCAAAGCCTCTGGAAAGTTTTGCAAAAAAAGATATTTCATCCTCAACCTCATCGGCCGCAAATTCATTTTCTTCAAATGAAGCGACTAAAGCTATCTCCTTAAAGGATCTGCAAAAATCAAATACGGAAAATCTAATAAGAAAAAGAACGGAAGCTGTTAATAAGAAAAAGGCCGATTCTAGTTTGAAAAATGTTGATGACAACAAACGCATGAAAATAGTTTTTGCTTTATGTTTTGCTTTTGTGGCCGGCGCAGCTTATTGGAATTTGTATTTGACCCCTGTTGAAAAAGTTGAAAATATTGGAGCATCCAAAGAACAGATTGGTGCTAAACAAGAAGTTCAAGATCCAGAAATAAAAGTGCCTAGGTTTAAATTGGTAGATGAGACTTCTATTCCTCCTAAATCAAAATACCCAGAGATTTTGCAAAACATGCCATGTACAACAGACGTCGAAAAACATTTTTGCTTAAAGATAAAATTACCTGAAATTTTTTCGGTCCAGGTTGGTTCATCACTTTATGTTTTTTTTAATGGGACTGAGTTCCTCTTACCGGCAAAAGAAACCCTTCCGGAGGTTGTTGTAAACGATAAGGCTATTTCTGAAAAAAATAAAAAAGATTTGCTTTATATCGCTATTCTCCTTTACTTCCATCGACAGTTCCCAAGGGATATTGATTACCAACTTTTCAAAGATTTAGATCTTGTTTTTGTTATGAAAGTTAAGTTTGATGATAATTCTTATGATTATGCAACTCTAGCTTTTGTTCCCGAAACCCTGGAAATATTTCTTAAAATTATTGATGAAGGTCATTTTAAATCGGCACAAAAATATGGAATTGAATCCCTTAATGTTCTTAAAGAATATTTTAGATATCATTAAAGTGTTTTAAGAAATTCTATGAGTTCTAGCTTTTGCTCATGATCAAAAATCTCTTTTCCTTCTTTGATAAAAATCTTCTCATCATGTCCAACATTAAAAAGACCTTCCTTCGTGGTGTCATAATAATAATCAGGATCAAGTTTCCAATCTTCTGGGGTCTTTTCTTGAGTTGGATACCCTACGCAATCTTGGTCGTAATCTAACTTTTTATCTATGGCCTCACCTGCAAAATATCCCTTCACCCTCTGTGGACCAGGTGTCAGTAGTTGACATAAGTTGGGAATGGCATTGTTATGTAGGTATGGCCAGCGGGCCCAAATGCCATCTAGAGGAGGTGGGACATATCCTTTTTGAGGCTCAACCACAGTATTTAAATTTTTAGAAATTTTTAAGCGGTTTAAGTCCTTAAAGAACTCATTCATCCCTTGATATCGTCCTGGATCAGTTCCTACATCAATGACTGGAGTTTTCTTATGGTATACAACTTTAGTTGTTTGAATTTGATATAATTTATTTTTAGTAAATGCGAGAGGACGATCCCAGCCTTTTTCATATGTCCCATGACATTTTTGGCAAGATTGAACATAGTGCTTTTGACCCCTCTTAGCCTTTTCTAGGTCAATGCTATCAATTCCAAAAAATTTTTCATAACGTGGTGGCTTTGTGGCAAAAACGGCTGCAGTTAAAGACTCTATTTGCTCATGGCCCTGCTGCATCCAATCTTCAAGTTTCTTTAAATCAGTCCCTCGACCAATTTCGTTCCATAAAAAGTTGGTGTGCACTGGATTTCCTGAAACAATCGATCCATCTGATAGCCATCTGTTTTTGTATTTCACATTCCACCAGACTGCAGGTTTACTATCTGCAACTAAAGTGGAGAGTTTATTCGGTCTTGGATTTCGCGCTGATAAAAATGTTCTGGTTGCGTAGTCATCATTTTCTCTCTTCGCAAGTGAAAGTGCGACTTGTGCAAGACTTGTATCCAGGCCAAGCACAACTGGCTTTTTAGTTCCTACCCACTGTGTAGCACTTTTTGCACTAACAAGGATTTGTCGTTCACCCTCTGTAGTCTTCAGAATATCTTTAAAGAGAAAAGAGTTCACATAAGGGGCTACCATTTGACCATTTCTAAAAAATTCGTTGGCCCTTGGAAAGCGATTGGTCAGCCCTAAAACTTTGACTCCGAATAAATCGGCACTGTGGCAGGCAGCACACCCAAAAGTGAGGGCTTCACCTTCAGCTGTCTTTATTAGTGTGGCACCCATGGGAAGAGCTTTTTCAAGGGCACTTAATTCAGGCCAAGGATTCGGATTTTCTTCTTGTGCTTCTTTGGGGAAATCATGCACACCAAGCCAACTATAGAGCTCATCCATAGATTTGAAAGGGGAGACTGATCGGACCATTTGATAAATTATTTTTCTCATTGGATCGCTTGGATCTGAGTTGAAAAATGTTTCAAGTGGTCTATAAGGAATGAGGAGTTCGCTGGCCGTTACAGGATAAAATAAAGCAACTCTCCTTCCGTCCTGAACTTTTTTATAAAAATCTTCTTGATTCAACTGGTAGATGTTTTCTCTTGGAGTTATTACTTCAACATCTCTTGACCAATCTTGAGCTAGTGCGCCGCAAGGTAAGAGAAGAAGAGTTAGGCTGATTTTGTTTAGTAGAGTGCTGTTCATCTGGGTATTTTGGAATTATCAAGCCTAGCAGTCAACTTTTGATTTCTAACTTGCTGATTGGGATTTGGTGTTAAAAAAAAAGAATTTTGGTTTATTGACGAGTATCAGGTTTTCGTAAATTATTGGACCCGAAATCATTTAAGCCATGATTTCACCTCCCAGTTCTAAATAAAGAGGCCACCGTCTGACCACGTTGGCCTTTTTTATTTCAAGAAGCTTTTTGGATTAAAGAATAAATCTTATTAAATTCTTTTTCAATTTTTGAGGAATCCAAAGGTAATTGATAGTATCCAGCTGCTCCAGAGGAAGTCTGTGCATGGGCCCGAGCTTTCTCAGGTGAGATTGCTTTGGCCATGATGAGTGTTTTGGTCGTGGGCATTTTAGATTTTATTTGGGCACAAAGTTGATTGACCGCTTTAGGATTTGAATCAAAGTAAAAAACAACAATCTGAAAATCCTTCGTCTTAAGATGATTGTTTAATTCGGGGAGGGTTTTGATTATTTTATAGTCATACCCTTTAGGAAAATGGGGTAGAGATTTTTGAAGAAAATCACTACCAAAGTCAAAAAGAATAACCGGATAATGATTGGCCTGCATTTCCTCACTATCATCATCTTCAGTTGGTGTACTAAACTCTAAGCTCGAGGCAAGATTGGCCAGCTCTTCTTCTTGCTTAAGCTTCTGCTTTTTAAGAGCATTGAGGTCTAGGACAACGGTTGGTTTATCATCTTCACTTTCACCAGACATATTCTTTCCTATTGGTCATAAATGCATTGACCTTATCGGAAGTATCTATTCAAAACTTGAGTAATTTATTAGAAAGGTCGGAAATCCAAGAAAAGCAATAGAAAAGCTCAAGTTAAACAATAAAAAACCGATAAGGACAGTAAGGAAAGGAATAAAACTAATGGCCTTGGACGATCTAGACCTCGAATTCGAAGACGAAGAAGAGGCAAAGAAAAAGAAGAACGATGCCGTCAATCAAGACGTAGATCTGGAATTCCAGATGCAGGGTAATGATGTTAAGCCTCGTCCTGCACGTCCTGTTGGCCCATCAGCTGCCGCCCAACCTCAGGGCCCGCAACCTATGGCCCAAGTAAAAAAATTAGATGATGCTCGAGCTGCTGCTCAGCCTGTAAGAAGACCTGCTCCTCCAACTTCTGCGGCTCCCATTTCTGGTTCGAATGCAGTTAAAATTCAGAATCAGCCATTAGTTGAAGGTCAATATGATCTTGAGAGTGAAGAAATTGTTCAGTTAAGAGAGCGTGCTCGCAAGGCCGAGTTTGATGCCGAAGTTAAAGTTCAAGTGGCCGATTTCAAAACAGAAATCTTGAGCGAATTACTTAGTGATGTTAAGCTAATGGACCATCAAATTAATCAATTACTCCTCCGAATCAATGCTAAGCACCCGGATATGAAGCAAGAAGTGCTTATGATAAAAAAGATCCTTGCCGATTTCACCGCAAAAAAAAGAAAATAGTTCATCCATAACTAAGGATGAACAATGCCTTTCCTCATTACGCTATTTTTTATGATCTCGTCGCTTTTTGCTGGGGTTGAAAAGATTACTCTTAAAAATCTTGATTTGGAGTATGACTCTAATTATGGACAAGGGACTTTTGATAAATTCAGTATAGGTATTGGGATGTCTCCCTTTTTAGGCGCCCAAGAGATTTTTATTTTCAAGCGAGAAAACTCATTTGACCTATCTCTTGGTAATGTTGAATTAGAATGGATTAGACCTATTCAATTTGTTCTAGATTTAAAAAGATTAAAAACTCAAAGTTTGAATCTTGAGATCCAAAAAACATTTCATGCTCTAAATTTTAATCAACTCAGTTTTAGCTCAGCTAAAGATGCGGAATATAAATTTGAAGAATTCAGTTTACGTTGTGAAGGGGATTCGGTTGATGAAAATTTATTGTTTAAAATCCAAGAAGACTGTCTTCATAGGATGGAGCTGTCGATAAAAAAAATGGAAATTCCATTTGAGATTTTAAAATCGATCGCTAGTCAGCTGCCAGAAGTCCCGGCAGAAACAGATTTTCCAGCAAATGATTTTTATCTCTCAGTCGGTGAGGGAAACATCTATTCTTCCTTAAGAGTAAAATTACTGATTCCTACTTATTTAAAATTTTGGGGGATGACTCAAATTGAAGATCAGGGCCAGACCTTGGCCATCAGAGTGGGAGAAATTCGTTACGGGAATATCCCAGTGACTGATCTTGTGATGAAAATCTTGGCAAGTCAGGTAAGGCATGATCGAGTAAAAATTGATCCTCCTTGGATTAGAATAAAGATAGGATTAAAAAATGAAGCCCATCCTTAAAAATATTGCCGGAATTGAGTGCCTTTGCATTGAAAAAGAAAATGCTAAAAGAGCTGTCGTTCTTTTTCATGGTTATGGTGCTAACATGCATGACCTTTTTCCCCTTTGGGAGATATGGGACGAAGCCGATATTAATTGGTATTTCCCAAATGGAGTTTTATCTCTTCCCATGGGGTATTATGAAGGAAGGGCCTGGTTTTCAATTGATATGCAGGCCCTCGATCGGGCGATGCGACTTGGAGAGTTTAGAGATATGGCCGGGAGTATCCCTCCGGAATTTGAAATCACTTTAAGACAGCAGGAAGAATTTTTAAGAGAAATTTCAAAAAATAAATTAAAACTTATTGTCGGTGGATTTTCTCAAGGTGCCATGTGCGCTTCACATCTGGCCATGAACAAAGATTTAACCATTGATGGTCTCATATTACTTTCTGGATGCGTGCTTGCTTCTTCAAAATATCCTGAGCATGCTAAAGGGATTCCGTTTTATCAGGCCCATGGTACTAAAGACCCCATTCTTCCTCTCACTGGAGCTAGAATGCTGGAAGAAAAGCTCATTTCCATGGATTTTAAAGGTTCATTACATGTGTTTAATGGAGGACATGAAATTCCTCCTGAAGTTGTGATTCAGGTCAAAGATTTTATTTCATCTCTGAGTTGATAAGAGTTTGAATTGTTTTTGCCGTCGAGATTTCAAAGCTCTCACGAATGTAATTAAAGTTTTTAAGCGGGATCTTTGTTTTGCCTAAAAAAGATCCTTGGTAGCCTGCAAAAATATCCTTCATCTTCCAAAGATCATCACCAGTGAGTCTCTCCGGGTCAGCAAAAGCAAAACGATAATCATCAGAAGCCGTTAGGAATTCGTAAGTAATGGTCATCATAAGAGGAGCAACTGAGCTCATTTTAGAACTGATGCCAAGATCTTTTAAGGCATGCCTTAAATAGAGAGGGACATAGAAGTGATAAATATTTCTATTGATGGGATCAGCTGTCTTCGGAGGATAGAAAAGCTCTATGTATTTTTGATCCTGAAGATCCATTAAAGTATTAAGGTTAGAGATCGTTAAATGAAGGAGTTCAAGATTTTTATCAAACTGAAAACCAGTTCTTGTTCCAGTCCTTTGAAGGTAAGCAAGGTGGAGCTTAGCATTGGTTGTATCTTGAAAAAGAGTCGCAATGGCCTTGGCCGCTAATTTTTCTTGCTTATAAAATTTTAAGGAACTCGACCATAGGTTAAATGTAGGGGTTGCTCCTATGAGGTAATCGTTAATTTCGCGATTTAAAGAATCTAAATAATTCTGGGTCTGTTTATCAGAGAGAAATTTAACGAGATAACTTTTAAAGGCAATGAAGAGAAACGAGCCTGGGGCCGTTAATTGTTTTTCCTGCTCAGGAAAAATAACATCCGTATCTAATTCTTCAAGCATTACTGCCACTGCATCTTTACAGGTCAGGTGCTCAATGGGGAGGTATCGCTTGCAACGCCTTGCGATTAAACTAAAAATGATGAGATCTTTGAATCCATAGGCACTTCCAAG
>Ga0315907_10007653_pt1 | contig 11230 bp, 9 predicted proteins | sample LakEriMetagenome_3_FD_203525 | JGI IMG/M metagenome (GOLD analysis project Ga0315907, IMG submission 203525) | Freshwater fungal communities from buoy surface, Lake Erie, Ohio, United States - Buoy 12 MA123 | ecosystem: Environmental > Aquatic > Freshwater > Lake > Lake biofilm | place: USA...
TAAACCTATTCAGGTTTTCTAACAAATGATCCAGTTAAGGAAGCTAATCCTCCTAACAATGCCCCTACGAATGCTGTAACAATGATTAATGCGATGTATGAACCACCTAATGGAAGAATCTGTGCTACTTTGGTAGATAGTATATGGTTATTCGCCATATCAATCCCAAAAGCCAAGCCAGCCCACAAAGCACCTACACCAAGGGCACCTGCTATAAATGAATGCAATGGTTTAATTGGCAATGCAACGGCGATGATTAAATTAGTTACCACAAAACTCCACCAAGGTAAGTTTCCGTAGATACCAATTGCATAGGTCACTAATGCTACTAATAGTATTGAAAGAATAAATTTCATTTGAATGTTTTTTTATTTATCGATAAAAATTAAGCAATTGCTTTTTTAAATTGAATATGCCATTTTGTTCTTTCATTTTGCTTAAGTTTTTCTTTAGGCAAGAATAGTAATCTATAATATTTTCCTGCTGCCCAGTAATCCACAAAGCTATCATAATAAGGACTACCCGGGTTCCCACTCTGTCCTCCAGGGTACAATCCATAGGCTTCAATTTCGTCAGTTAAATGCACCACCATTCTCCAACTAGGTCCGTGATTTTCACCGGTAGCATTGATGATATTCACCCCTCCACCAATTGGTAAATTCAACCTACTCAATACTGGTATTTTTGTGAGGTGCAACACTCTTGTTGCTTTAAATGCCTCCCAGCTTAATTTATTTTCTTTTTCTAATTCAAGACATTTCACTGTTGCTTTTTCAATACCCAATAGCACTTGATCTTTCAAGCTTTCTATTTTGTCCTTTGTACTAATATCATCAGCTACTCTAAAATTTGAATCACGATACATTTGCTCTAATAAAACAAAGGATTCAGGCTTGGTCAATGCAATGGATGCACCTGCTAATTCATCACCCCAAACAGCGTTCTCCACACTATCCCAAATCAATTTAAAAATAGTGATACCTTTTTCTGACGGATCATTGTATAAATTCCATTGCGTCATTGTTCCAACCATACGTTGCGCCTCTTTACTTAACTTGTTCAGCTCTACAAACTTCATTAATGCGGGCCTCGCTTGTTGCGCAAACACATTGTAGTTATTGGTTTGCAATGCTTGCATATCTTGAGCTGTCAATTGTGACCTGCCAGATAATTGTTGGTTGACACTGATTCCTCTATATAAAGGGAATGAACTTGCAGTACCTAAGTAATATGGATAACTTGCATCTGTTGATTTTTGATTAGCGCTACTCACAAATCCTCTTTCAGGATTCAAAATCATAGGATTTTCTTCAAAAGGAATGATGCCCTGCCAATCATAACTACTGTCACCACCGGGCATAATAAAGTCCCCTTGTCTTTCCCATCTTGCCACAAAATCGCCTTGTTGTTTAATGGCGATATCACCAGATTTAGTTGCAACCACAAAATTTTGTCCAGGACATTTCCATAATTGAATCGCTTTAGAATAATCATCCATATTTTTTGCGCGATTTAATTGATAAAAAGTTTCAACCCCTGTGGAAGCATTGTGTGCAGTCCATTTTACAGCAAGGTTTTTGCCATTGGATTGTGGATTTTGATAATAGGCATCAAACATCACAGGTCCATAATGACTCATGGCAATGTTTTCAACCACATCTGCGCTGTCTTTTACTTTAATCACTTCTACTCTTTTAGTTACCGACTTCCATGTGCCATTATACCAATATTCATTTTGTGTGGTATCCTTAAATTTCAATTCATAATAATCCAAAACATCACGTCCAGCATTGGTTACACCCCAAGCTAAACTATCATTGAATCCAATAATCACTGCTGGAGATCCAGGAAAGCTTGCACCATAAGTGCTATGTGTAGGTGTGGTGATTTGAACCTCATACCATAATGAAGGTAGATTCAATCCCAAATGTGGATCACTTGCTAAAATGGGTCTGCCTGATTTAGTCATTGTTCCCCCAACTGCCCAGTTATTACTTCCATTATTAGGATCTGGCGCTTCTGGTGTTTCAACCATTTTTGCAATATCTACTTGCTGCGTTTTTTTCAAATAAACCATATCAGATTCCAATGGTTTCACTGGAACAATACTAGGTTCAGCATAAGCAGTACCAACTGGAATAATTGGATCCAAAGAATCTTGTTGGTTGGTGTACAATTGATCAAATAAATCATATCCTAAATAATCTCTTGTGTTGGTTAATTGCAAATCTGCACTTGCAGCTCTTCCTGTTAAATCATAAGACATGAACATTAAAAACAAATAAGTCTTTTTTGGTGTCCAGCTTTCTGGTTCAAAATTCATCAACTTATATTCAAAAGGAAGGTCTCCTGGTTCTAATTGTTTTAAATAAGCATTGACACCTGCTGTGTAGGCATCCACAGTGGCTTTCATCACTGGATTTTTTTCATTGATATAGGCTTCGGTTTGTTCCGCGCCATAGACCATGCCTAATCTTCTGAAAAAACGATCTATAGGTAATTTATCAGCACCTGCCACTTCGCTCAATCTTCCTGCAGCTACTCGTGTTTGAAAGTCCATCTGCCATAGTCTGTATTTTGCATGTAGGTATCCTTGCACATAATATGCATCTTCATCATTTTCTGCATAAATATGTGGGACTAATCGGTCATCCATATACACGTCCACATCCCCTTTTAAATCATTTGCAAGGATGGTCGCATCAAAATTGGTATTCACTTTTTCAGCGTTTTTCCAAAATCCATGTTGTGGAGATAAAAAATAACCCAATCTTGGTGCTTTTGTGCCTCCTAATTTTAATTGGATATTCAATGTAAAAACAAGTCCAGCTGTTACAGTCGCTGACACTAAAAATGGTACTATGCGCATGGCAGTAATTTAGACCACTAAAGTAGCAATTATTTGCTAATGCCCGCCTTAAAAAATGCTAAATGATCTTGTAGGGATAGGGTTGGATGCGCGGCCATCAATGTCTCCGTTTTAAGAATACAAGATTCGAGAAATTTTTGATGCTCAACTGAACCAATAAAAAAGGGCTTATGGTTCATTGCCAATTGAAGCTCGGCAATTTGTTTCATGATGGCTTGCGTTTTGTGGTCCATATAAGTATCTACCAATTTATCCCAAACATAACCTGATGCCGCAAAATTTGGATGCACAAGGTCTTCCGCATAGAATCTGTAATCTCTTAAATCATCCATCACATATTCGTATGCAGGGAAGTAATCTACCTGATTGCATTGATTTACTAATTCATGTACTGCATGTATTAAGACTGCTTTGCTTCTATTATTCTCTATCAACCCTTCTCTTAAATGTCGAACGGGGCTGATCGTAAATGTGATATGTAATGATGGATTAAATACTTGTAAACGCGCAACCAAAGCATGCAGTTTATCTATTAAATCATTAGGTTGCATCAATGATTTATAAAACCAATGGATTGGCCCTTTATGATTATTGGCCACCACCTGACCCTTGCCCAATGGCGCTTCATTGGTCAAATGATACAGCCATGCAGACCCTAGTGTAATGATCAAATGATTCGCTGATTTTAAAAAATCATGCGCTTCTAAAATAGTACTGTTGATGTTTTCTAATGCATCCTTTTGTTCAATCGCAGAAAAACGACTATGGTGGTTCCAGCTATGCCAAAGTTCATTGTGTTGAAATAATTCATCCACCTTATACACTTTCTTATCCATTATTTCGGTCAATGTATTTGTAACACTTACCGGATTAAATAAGATACCATATGGATTTTCAGACAATTCAAATAAATGTGTCTTAAATTTTGCGCCAATATTTTCCGTGAAACAAGAACCAATCAACATGAGCTTATCCCCATATGCTATAGTATGGTTAGAGGGCTTTGCGTCTAATGTTAATTTGAATTTCATTTGAACAATCTTTGCTTCATGGATTCATACAGTACAATACCAGCAGCAACAGATACATTAAAGGAATCAAAGTTTGTTGCCATCGGAATCTTGAAAAAATAATCTGCGGCTTTGGCCAAATAAGGTTGTACCCCTTTCCCCTCGTCCCCCATAATGATACAACTTGGAATGGTTAAATCTAATTCATGTACATTTTTATCTGCACGCATTTCACTTGTAAAAACTTGAATGCCGTTCATGTGTAAATCATCCACCGCTTTCAATAAACTACTCACGCGAACAACATGAATATGCTCCAATGCACCTGCACTGCTTTTAAATGCTTCTTCATTCAATGCGCCAACACCTTTGTCAGGTATGATCAAAGCTTGTGCACCACAACAATGTATACTTCTACAAATGGCGCCAATATTTCGTACATCGGTGACCCCATCTAACATCATAAACAAAGGGACCTCTCCTTTTGCAACTACAAAATCAATCACTTCTTGTAGGTCTAAATATTTTACATTGGAAATAAATGCAAGCACGCCTTGATGATTTGCTTTGGTCATCCCATTGAGTTTTTCAATGGGTACCAATTGAACTGGTATTGTATGTGTTTTTGCAAATTGCTTTATCTCGTCTAAGCCTTCCCCTTGTGCATTTTTTTGTAATAATATTTTTTCAATATTCGCACCAGCATTCAATGATTCAATCAATGGTTGACGACCAATAATAAATTTACGTTCTGTAGTAAAACTTGGCCTTGGACTAAATCTTCTTTGTCCTGTAAATTTTCCGTCTGGCCTGCCAGATCGATCTGGTCGCTCTGATCGATTCGGTCTGTTGTTTCTTTCCTGCATGGGTCAAAGTTATGGATTAAAATAAAAATCCCGTCTCAATTTGTGTCGAGACGGGATTTAAATTCAATCAATGATTTATTTTAAACCAAAGGCTTTTTTAACCTTGGCTACATAATCTAATTTCTCCCAAGTAAACAATTCCACTTTCATGGTCTTTGATTTACCATCTGGCGAAGTAAATGTTTTAGTCACTGTCTCGTTCTTACGACCCATGTGGCCATAAGCTGCAGTCTCACTATACATTGGCGTTCTTAACTTTAATCTTTGCTCGATAAAGTAAGGGCGCATATCAAAAATACCTTCTACCATCTTACCTATTTGACCATCTGTCATCTTTACTTTAGCAGTGCCGTAAGTATTTACGTTAATAGATGTTGGCTTAGCCACACCAATCGCGTAAGAAACCTGAACCAACACTTCAGATGCCACACCAGCAGCCACTAAGTTCTTAGCAATATGACGTGTTGCATAAGCAGCAGAACGGTCTACCTTACTTGGATCCTTACCAGAGAAGGCACCACCACCGTGTGCACCTTTACCACCGTAAGTATCAACGATGATCTTACGACCAGTCAAACCAGTGTCACCATGAGGACCACCAATTACAAACTTACCTGTTGGGTTAATATGGTACTTGATATCCTTGTTAAATAATTTTGCGTATTTCTTATACTTCGCTTGCACTCTTGGGATCAAAATTTCAATGATATCTTTTTTGATCTTCGCTAACATCTTCGCTTCTGAATCAAAATCATCATGTTGAGTAGATACTACAATCGCGTCAATTCTTACTGGTACGTTTTTGTCGTTGTACTCTAATGTTACTTGAGATTTTGCATCAGGACGTAAATATTTAATTGCTTTATTTTCTCTTCTTAATGCAGCTAATTCAATTAGAATTTTATGCGCTAAGTCCAAAGCCAATGGCATTAAGTCATCAGTCTCGTTGGTTGCATAACCAAACATCATCCCTTGGTCACCAGCACCTTGCTCTTCCTTCTTCTTTTTATCTACCCCTTGGTTGATATCAGCAGATTGTTCGTGGATCGCAGATAATACACCACAGCTATCCGCTTCAAACATATATTCACTCTTTGTGTAACCAATTTTCTTGATCACATTACGTGCAATTGTTTGTACATCTAAATAAGCTTTAGACTTTACTTCACCCGCTAATACTACTTGACCTGTTGTTACTAAAGTTTCACAAGCCACTTTTGATTGTGGATCAAATGCTAAAAAGTTGTCAATTAATGCGTCAGAAATCTGATCCGCTACTTTGTCTGGATGTCCTTCAGAAACACTCTCAGATGTAAATAAATAAGGCATATTGTTTTATTTAGATGTTTATTTTAAAGTGCAAATATATTAAATTATCTTAATTAATATAGCTTGAATTATGTTTGGATAAAAGATAGTAGTCTAATCTATATTAGTGTAGTAAATACGTAACCTCATTCTAAACTTAGAATGTGATCCTCCACCCAATCTTACACGACCTATACCAGGTTGGTTACCTAAAGAAGTGGAGAGGTAGTCTGAGGATTGTATTTTATTATAAGGATATGGTTGAACGAATTTGATTGAATCGTTCACTGGTGCATACAATCTAAAATCAAATAAAGAATCTGTTCTAGAAATTAACCCTTGCACATAACGACTCACATTGAAATTGTAAGTAGCTACATTGCTAAAGCCATGTAAGGATTTAGTGATTTTCAGTCCACCAAACTGAGTTATAGATTGAGGATTCGCAGCACCCTGATAATCATTTGGGACTGACCTTAATTGCTTGGTTGCAGTATCATATACCCCTAAGAATAAATAATTAGGTGCAGACATATACTTGTCAGTGGTCATTAAACGAGCAGCATCTGGCACTTGTTCTGCAATTAATTCTGCTCTGTGGATGATTTTATTTTTAAAAGTCTTTAATCCAGGTACTTTAATTTTCACCATGGTACCAGGGCTTGTTTGCACATAAACCAATGAGTCTTTCGCGTTACCATTTAAATGACTTGCAATTTCTGTAGCTGATCTGTTTCTTTGAATGAAGTTGGCGTTTTGTGCAGTACTATAACTAACCCTAAATTGAGTAACTAATGTATCCCTTGTTACACTACCTGTTGCACTAGTAGAATAATATAAATTCAATTTGGTGTTGGAATCTAGTAAAGCCAATTTGATCAATGCATTGTGATTATCAGCCGCATTGGTAGAGATTGCAAAACCAGAAAAGGCTTTACGGAATGTGGAATCGCTTTTGTACGCCCCACTTGAATCATAAATTTTCAATAATTGAACGGCCACAGATTGATCTAATCTTAAACGAATTTGGTTATTTGCTTTTTCAAAACGATCAATAAGAGAATCTTTTGCTCTTGCAAAATCAAATAATTTAGGATTACCAATTGAGACTCCTTTTCTTATTCCATAAGCATTGGGATAATTAGCTGCATAAAATTTTCCGACTACCAAAGGTGTAGCAGGGTCAATCTTATGAACATAAATTTTAACTGGTTTTGAAGAATCTCCAAAGAAACCTTTATAACTTAATACCAAAACAGCAGAATCAACAATGATACTGTCTTGTGTCCCTTTAATATAGAATGGATAAAAACTAGGTTTTAATTGGAGAAATAAGGAAGCGCTAGTGGTTCCAAAAATTGGATCATTGGTGATATCGCCTATAACATGTTGATCTGATGGATAAATTCTTAATGAATCTTCTAAAACAATCGTCTCTGTTTCTACGTCTAACACTGTGTCTTTAGTACCGATAGCGTCTTGAGACAAAAAGTCAACTCCAAGCGCTGAAGTACCAATTCTTGTACATGAAAAAAACAATGTAGCTGCGATTGTAAAAAAAGTGAACCTTCTAACTATGTTGATAAATGCCATGTATAATTACTTTACTTGCCTGCAAGTTCGTTGTATAAATCTAAATACTCTGTTAAATCAGAATCCCATCCATTAAAAGGCACCACTTTCTTTCCTTTTACTGAGGCAAATTCTGTCACCAATTTTTTGTCAATCACATCAGAACCAAAAGAAATCGCATCTGCATAAGTTGCCCCACCTCTAAACATTGCTGTGTTAGACAATTCCTTGAATGCATCTAATTCTTTCTCCTTCACACTCGTATTGATTAGCGCCTTGGTCATAAAGTCTTTTGGGAACTGTTCATCGAATGTATTTTGTCCAATCGTGTAAACCACTTTTGCATTGGAAAATACGGGTTCTTTCTTGAAAGCGGTTTTAATATATGCCGGGATTAAACCTGTCATCCAACCACTACAGTGAATAATGTCTGGAGGCCATCCAAATTTCTTAACGGTCTCTAAGGCACCGCGGCAAAAGAAAATAGTTCTCATGGCATTGTCATCGAACCATGTCTCATTTTCATCATGAAATATATGCTTACGCTTAAAAAAATCTTCGTTTTCTAGAAAATACACCTGTAGTCTCGCATTGGGCAAGGATGCCACCTTAATTTGTAATGGATAATCATCGCTGTCCACTTGAACATTGATCCCTGATAATCTAACGACTTCATGTAAACGGTGTCTTCTTTCATTGATTATCCCAAATCTTGGCATGATACAACGCACTTCTAAACCACTGTCATTGCTTTTAATTGCGAGTTTATTGATCACCTCTGCAAATTCTGTCATCTCTAAATAAGGCGACATTTCTGTGGCAATATATAAGATTCGTTTTTTTTCTGACATTCCTTTAATAGTTTAACTAAGTAACCTCTACGGGTTTGCGAAGATACGGATTTTAAAGGACTTTTTTAAAACCCTAAAAAAGCCCAATTATTAAGGCTTTTCAGGGGTATTCTAGACATTTGGTTGTAAATTGCGGAGCAACTGAAACGGTACAATAATGGGAAAATTTCTTAAAATCGGGTTCTTTTTTCTTTTAGGTATCGCCTTGATATGGTGGAGTTTACATCAAATTCCTTCCGAAGAATGGACAAAATTCACCCTCGCACTCAAGCAATCTAAACTTTGGATCGTATTTCCAGTGTTTATTATACTAGCGCTTTCCCATTTTTTGCGTGCACTTAGATGGCGCTTAATAATGGAGCCATTGGGATACCAACCAAGTATTGCGAATACCTACCTTGCCGTGCTTATTGGCTATTTAGCAAACCTTGCTATCCCCCGACTTGGAGAAGTCTTAAAATGTACCTTGTTAGCTAAGTACGAAAAAGTACCTGCCGAAAAAATAGTAGGAACCATTGTCGCAGAAAGGGCTTTTGATGTGATTAGCCTAGGCATTGTTTTTTTATTGGCACTTGGTTTACAATTCAATGTCATTGAAGCTGGATGGAATCAACTAAAAAGTCAAACGACTGCACCAATGACCAATACAAACGAGGGCGACTGGAAACTGTATTTACTTATTGGTGTCGTTATTGTTTTGATTGCACTATTTTTTATTATTAGAAAACGTATCCCTTCCATAATTGCTTCTGTTAAAAATATAATTAGTGGTATTTGGGAAGGTGTAATGAGTGCTACTAAATTAAAACAACACAATTTATTTTTTCTTTATTCATTTGGAATTTGGTTTTTATATTTACTAGCAACCTATGTAGGACTATACGCAACAGCAGGGACTGAAAGTAGTTTTGCCACCGCAATTAGTTGTTTAGCTTATGCAAGTATCGGCATGATCCTCACTCCAGGTGGTATTGGCGCCTACGCTTATTTTATGGCAAAAGTATTAGAACTGAATGGTGTGGATTATACATTGGGTCTTGCCAATGGCACTTTACAATGGTTTTCACAATTTTTAATTGTGATTGTATTGGGCGGAATCAGTTTAATTATATTACCAATCATTAATAAACAAGCTAAGTAAGATGCGCGCAGTGGAACAAATAGCAAATAAAATCATGACACTTGAACAAGCAAAAGCATTCATGCAAGCTTGTAAAACAACAGGAAAAACCGTTGCCTTTACCAATGGCTGTTTTGATATTTTACATCCGGGTCATTTATTTTCATTGGCTCAAACTGCAAAAGAGGCAGATTATTTATTGGTGGGATTAAATAGTGACGCAAGTGTTAAAAAACTAAAAGGGCCAGAACGTCCAATTAATAATACCGAAAGCAGGGCGTCAATCTTGGCTAATTTAGTATTGGTAGATGTGGTGGTTGTATTTGAAGAAGATACGCCTTTACAATTATTACAAACACTCCTACCCGACGTGCTTGTAAAAGGGGGCGACTATACCATTGATACCATCGTTGGAGCAAAAGAGGTGATTGCTAATGGTGGAAAAGTTATTATCAATCCAATTGTGGAAGGCTTTTCCACGACAAATATTATTGAAAAAATAAAAAAATAAACATGCAATTTTTACAAGACTTAAAAATTCAAAAAGAAAACGAGGGCAGCTCAACAGGTGCCAAATGGATTCAAAGTAAAGGTGAAATGATTTCCTCTTTTTCACCAGTGAACAATCAATTGATTGGTGCAGTTGTAACAACCGATGCTGCGGCATATGAACAAGTAATTAAAACTGCAGAAGCTGCATTTATAGAATGGCGTAACTGGCCAGCACCTAAAAGAGGTGAAGTTGTAAGACAATTAGGTGAAGCATTAAGAAAAGATAAGGCAGCACTAGGTCAGTTAGTAAGCTATGAAATGGGAAAGAGTTTACAAGAAGGTTTAGGAGAGGTACAAGAGATGATTGATATCTGCGATTTTGCAGTTGGTTTGTCAAGACAATTATATGGCTTGACTATGCACAGTGAAAGACCATCCCATAGAATGTATGAACAATGGCATCCGATGGGTATTGTGGGTATCATTTCTGCATTTAATTTTCCTGTGGCGGTATGGAGTTGGAATGCTGCATTAGCATGGGTTTGTGGTAATGTAACCGTATGGAAGCCAAGTGAGAAAACACCATTATGTGGTAATGCCATTCAAAAAATTGTTGAAAAAGTATTTGCAGAAAATGATGTACCAGAGGGAGTGAATAATTTAATACAAGGTGGACGTACTGTAGGAGAATGGATGAGTAAGGATACAAGGATACCATTGGTTTCTGCAACAGGTTCTACTCGTATGGGTAAGGAATTGAACAAAGAAGTGGCTGGTCGTTTAGGCAAAACCATTTTAGAATTAGGTGGTAATAACGCAATCATCATTACAGAACATGCCGACTTAGACATGTCTTTAATTGGCGCCGTATTTGGAGCTGTTGGTACTGCAGGACAAAGATGTACAAGTACAAGAAGGTTGATCATTCATGAAAAAATTTATGACCAATTTGTAGAAAAATTAGTGAAGGCCTACCAACAAATTAAAATCGGAGATCCTTTGGATAGCAATAACCATATGGGTCCATTGATTGATAAAGATGCTGTGAAAATGTATTTGCAATCTATTGAAGCTTGTAAAAATGAAGGTGGTCACTTTATAGTAGAAGGTGGCGTACTCGAAGGCGATCAATATGCTAGTGG
>Ga0315907_10007657_pt1 | contig 11225 bp, 10 predicted proteins | sample LakEriMetagenome_3_FD_203525 | JGI IMG/M metagenome (GOLD analysis project Ga0315907, IMG submission 203525) | Freshwater fungal communities from buoy surface, Lake Erie, Ohio, United States - Buoy 12 MA123 | ecosystem: Environmental > Aquatic > Freshwater > Lake > Lake biofilm | place: USA...
ACAACTGGCTAATCACATCCGTAGCATGGCCCTCCGAGGCCGTGCGTCCCCATCCTCTGTAGCTGATAACTTCCGCCTCCGCCGGACGAGCCCGACGGGAGGCTTATCCAATAAATGGGCGGCACTTCCCTACCGGTGTGCGTCAGCACCGGACCTGAGCCATCGCTCCCAACTGCACAGGATCCCTTGAAGACTAAATGGCTTGCCTGCCATCGCGTCGACCCCTTGATCGCAATAGCTCTGCCATCGGTCCATCCCCGCAAAAGGATCGATCAGCACCAAAAACGCATCGGGTTGCTCACGCCTCAGTCGCATCACCAATGCGTCGATGCTCGTGGATCGCCCAAAACCCACCCCCGAGCTGCAATCGACAAGGATCAAATCCGCATTCAAGAGCCCATGAAGTTGATCCACCCGCGAGCCCAACGTACGAATCCCATAGGATTCGAGCATCCCCTGCCATAACTCCACTCCCGAATCCCGATCGCTTAGCACCCAAGCGATCCGATTGCTCAGAAGCGATTGAGTCTTTTGGCAACCTCTCCAGGTCGCGAATCGATCCGCGTCGGCTTCGATCCGCTGGACCCTCAATCCCCTTGTAATGCCGCTCGACAAACCATTCTCGCTCGCCATCGATGAATCCGACTCCCAGCAAACCCACGGGATGACTTGATCATACCACTGGTACCAATAAAACGCTTCGATCGACTCGGGCAATGGAAAGGTTCTGCGGTGGCCAACCCAATCTTCACCTAGCACACATGCCATGTGGACCTGACGCGACCAATCGATCGGTTGGATCAGCGAAGGGATGTCCTTTGAAGCCCCAGACCGCTTCGAACTGGATTTCTTTTTTGCACCTTCGACTCGCGGCTTGGATGCCAAATCAAGGAGCCAAGCTAAACGGTCATCGCTTCGATGTTCAAGCCCCACAAGCAACGAGCGATCCGACGAGGGTTCGTGCAACCATTCTCTGGCCGTCGCTCGATCGAGTACCTCGATGCAAGAAAAGTGATCGAGTAAACCCATCCATCGACCATCGACCGGTCCGAACCATCCGATGTCCAGATGCGATCGCTCCATGGGGCTTATCTCCATGGGGCTCAATTCCCTGGGGCTCATTGTCGGATATCGGACTCGATGAGTTCGAGTTCCGCGGCCCTGAGCACTTCCATCGCTTCGACAGGGCTTTGAGCCGAGCGGAGCAACGTGAGCAAAACCTCGTCGGTCACGAGCCGAGCCAATCGTGCCAAGATCCGCAAATGCATCTGGTCGTCGGTCGAGCAAATCAAAAAGAAGACGTCCGTCTGATGTCCAGAGGTATTGCCAAACGGGAACGGCTGGGTGGTGATCCCAAGTGCGACCATGGAATCCGAAAGAATCGAAGTCTGGGGGCGCCGAGGGTGCAGCAGTGCGACTCCGTTCTCCAAAGCCGTCGGATGCAATGCCTCTCGGGCCGAAACGGCTTCTGCCATCTGCGCCGCATCCCAAAGCAATCCAGTTCCTGCGGCGACATTGCACATCTCCCGGACCACCGAGGTCTTGGTTCGGGCATCAAGGGGTATCGCGATCGCATCGATACTCATGAATTCGCAAAGCATCGTTCGCTCATCGATCGAGGCGTCGAAGTTCTTCTCTAAAATCCGCTCAAACCGCTGCAACTCATCGGATTCGACGATTCCGATCTGCTCCTCGAGCCAATGATGGATTTCCGATTCGGAGAATCGCCACTGGCCGTTGACCCGCCGCCCCGGCAATTTTCCACGCGTCACCATCTTGGTGACTTGGTTCGGAGTAATATGCAAGTAAGCAGCTAGCTGATCTATATCAAAGTCTTTACTGGCCATATCGAGTCAACGGTTTGCGAAAAAATCTGACGTTGCCTGAAACAATCCGAACCAAAATCGAGTACGATTTTGAGAGGCATTGAGAGGACTCCCTGCCGGAAAGCCGAACCGAAACAGTGTACTTGCACAATTCGGACCAGCAATGCCGAATATCTCTCCACGAGGAATGTTCATCAAAGGAACACCAAAAAACATGAAATCTAACTCCAAAGCCCCCCTACGATCGATCGATACGCATCGCACCCGCCGAAACGTCCTTACTGGACTTGCCGCCGGGGCGGGCTTGGGACTCATGCGACTCAACCCCTTGGCAAGCCTCATGGCCCAAGAAGCCAAGGCAGCCGGACTCAAACTCGGAATCCAAATTTATTCACTCCGAGGATTCCCCGTCGATGTGGCTCTCGATCACACCAAAAATCTGGGCTTCGAAGAGGTCGAGTTCTTCAGCGGCATGTTCCCGCTGACGGCCAGCGACGAAGAGATCCAAAAGATGGTCCAAAAGGTCAAGGGACTTGGATTGAGAATCTCAGCCCACGGAGTCAATGGTTTCACCAAAGATGCCGAAGCCAATCGCAAGGTGTTCGAATTCGCCAAGAAGGCTGGCGTGAAGAACATCTCGGCCGCACCCACCCCCGATTCGATGGATAGCCTCAATGACCTCGTCAAAGAGTACGACATCCGAATCGCGATCCACAACCACGGCCCCTCCGACCGGTTCAATAAAGTCGTCGATGTGCTCCGGGCCATCGAAGGTCGCGATCCTCGCATCGGAGCTTGCGCCGACCTCGGACACTTCATCCGCTCGGGCGAAAAACCAGTCGACGTCATCCGAGCCCTCGCAGGACGCCTCTATGGCGTCCACCTGAAAGACTTTGCCGAGATGAAAGAGAGCACCCGCGGAGTGATTCTCGGCCAAGGTCATTTGGACTGCGCAGCAGTCTTCGATGCGATGATCCAAGCCAAATTCCCAGCCGATGGAGCCTTGTCGCTCGAATACGAAGAAAACCCCAAGGATCCCATCGAGGATATCCGTCAGTGCGTCGCAACGGCCAAAACGGCGATGACCAAAGCCAAGGGTTGATCCGATCCTCATGAGTTTCTACGAGAAGCCCGCCGATAAGGTCTTCGAGATCGAATCGGTTCGCAAAAGCTACGGTAGCAAACAGGTCCTCAAAAATATCTCGCTATCGATTCCAACCGGAGTCGTCGGATTGCTCGGCCCGAATGGATCCGGAAAAAGCACCCTGATCAAGACCATCCTCGGATTGGTCTCGATCGATCCACGACGGGGCGATACCGGGAGCGGCCAAGTCCTTGGTTTCGACTGGCCCTCCCAAGTCCGCATCGTGCGAGACCACGTAGGCTATCTACCAGAGGACGACTGCTACCTCCAAGGCCTTCAAGGTATCGAATCGATCCAGATGATGGCCAGACTCTCGGGCCTGATGAAAAAAGAAGCCCTCCGTCGTTCTCATGAAGTTGCCGACTATTGCGATCTAGGCCAGGAACGTTATCGCAACGTCGAGACCTACTCCACCGGAATGCGACAAAAACTCAAGTTCGCCCAAGCTCTGGTGCATGACCCCCGGTGGATCATCCTCGACGAACCGACCACAGGACTTGACCCACAACAGCGGGAACAGTTCCTAGACCGCATCTACGCACTTGCAAACGAGCAAGGCAAATCGATCCTCCTCTCAACGCACATCCTGCACGATGTCATCCAAACCTGCGACCACGTCGTGATCATGGCTGCCGGGCAAATCCGACTCGTCGATACCCTCGAAAATCTCCAACGCCCCAGCCAGCAAGGCCTGCAAATCAGCGTCGTTTCCAACGCCGGAAAACTGGGCGATGCGCTCCGAGCCCAAGGCATCCAGAGCAACTCCACTTCGGATTCCCAACTGGTCGTCCTAGGCGACGAATCCGTCATGCTAGATTGCATCTGGAAAACCAGTATCGAGCAGCAAGTGACCGTTCTTCGGATCGAGCAAGCGAAAAATTCACTGGAACAAGCTTTTTTGGATGCTGTAAGGAGCTAATTCGATGCCACTGCTGGATATCGGATATCGGAAATGGGAAGGCGAAAAAACCCCGCGCTCGACGCGCTCGCTGGCCCTTGCAAGCACCGGAATCCACTTGGTCTGGAAAGGGACTTGGCTCAAACGCGTTTTGATGTTCATGGCCATCCCGGCTCTGATCGCAGGGATCTTCGTGGCGACCTTCGAGCAAACCCTCGATCGCGATGGCCCCCGGGCCCTGCTCTCGATCCTTGCTAGAAACCCTCAGTCTCGCAATATCGCGCAGCGGGCAGGGGTAGACATCAACGCCGCAATCGAAAGCCCAGAATCCTACCGTCACTTCACCTGGTCCTACATCCTTTTCAATCTCTCACGCTACCCCCAAGCCCTAGGGATGATCGTCGTGCTCGGCCTGGTCGCTCCACGCCTGATCAGCTACGACCTGCGCAGCCGAGGCTACCTGCTGTACCTCTCAAGACCGCTGACCCCAGCCGAATACATCTTCGGAAAAGCCCTCGTCCTGTACTTTTTGCTCTTCGTCATGTCCGCATTGCCAGCCCTGCTGATCTATGTCGCAGGCCTTTTCCTCTCGACAGATTCGACCGCGATCGCTCAGACCTGGGATATCCCATTTCGAATTCTCCTTGCTTCCCTAGTGCTCATGGTCCCGACGACGGCCGTCGCACTTGCCTTCTCGTCGATGACCCAAGAAAGCCGCTATGCCGGATTCGCTTGGTTTTCCATGTGGGTCGTCGGCTCGGTGACCTATTTCACACTCTGGACGGCCACCCAACTCCGCGAGCAATTGCAAAACCAATCGCAATATCAAGGCCGCGGAGCAAGGATCGAAGCGATGGCCCCATGGAACTCCTTTAAGCTCTTTTCACCCTACGAGACCCTCGGCTATCTGCAACAACAGATCTTTGGACTGGCCGTTAAAGACCCCTGGACCTGGGCTCCATGGATCGCAGTGGCTATCGTCTCGGTCGCTGGCTATGGGTTTGCGTATTGGAAAGTCTCACGGGTATTAAAAGCGTAATGACTCCCAACGATCGTCCAGAAGAAAACCTCTTCGAACTCCAAAGCCTCTCCCTCATGTACGGGACGGTCATAGGCGTCAACGACCTGCAATTGATCCTCCCCAAAGGTGCTTACGCTCTGATCGGACCCAACGGAGCAGGCAAGTCCACACTCATCGGACTCATGACCGGCGCTCTGAGACCTACCCTCGGTAGCCTGAAAGTCCTCGGCGAAAATCCCCGCCACTCCGGGCCATTGCAACAACGACTCGGGGTCTGCCCGGCCACCGACCTGCTAGTCCACGGAGTATCGGCCCAACAATGGATCGTCCAGCTATTGCGAATGTCCGGCTGGAAAAAATCTGAGGCCTTCGAAAGGACCGACCAAGTCCTCGAAGAAGTCGGATTGGCCGAGGCTCGCAATCGACCGATCCACACCTACTCGCTCGGCATGCGCCAGCGATGCAAAATAGCCCAAGCCATCGCGCATCGGCCCGAACTGCTGATCCTCGACGAGCCCTTCAACGGACTCGATCCCATCGGTAGATTCCAAATGAGCGAACTGCTGATCCAATGGGCCAAATCAGGCAAAAGCCTGCTGCTTGCAAGCCACGTGCTCCATGAAGTCGAACGAATCACCGACTCATTCATGCTCATTTTCGGAGGACGACTCCTAGCCAGCGGAACCGCGGGCGAACTCCGAAGACTCCTTGCCGATCTCCCCCAAGACGTCATCGTGCAATCCAAAACCCGCGATCGACTCGCTTCACTCCTGGCCGAAAAACCATGGATCCGCGCCGTGCACCGAGACTCCCAGCCCGACCGACTGATCCTGACGGTCGATCGACCCATGGAACTCTATGAATCGTTGGCTCTTTGGGCCAGCAGCGGTCTAGTCTCCGTCGAAAGGATCACCGGAACCGATGGAGATATCAGCACCCTGTTTCGCCTCCTGATCTCCCGACATCGCGGCGAACGCGCTTACCAAAACACAGGAGCTTCCTCATGAGTTCGGCGACCAACACGTCACTTTTCTCCAGGCTCTCAAAAGCCGTACCCGGTGTGGTCAGCTACGAACTGACACGCTCGATGACCCCAGGCCGCTGGGCGATGTTCCTGCTGATGGTCTGCATCCCAACGGCTCTGCTGATCGCCGTGTCGCAATTGACCCCCAATGAAGCCAAATACACCGTCAATGTCTCGCAACTCCCCGACGGGAAAACCACGATCCGAGACGAAACCAACCTCGCATTTTGCATGCTCGTGTACCTGCTGATCCCCCAAGTCATGACCATGCTCGGGATGCTCGTTCTGGCCTCCCCAATCGTGCACTCGGAACTCGAAGGCCAAACCTGGATCTATGCCCTCGTGCGACACGCAGGCCGACGCTCCTTGCTCCTGGGAAAGTACCTCGTCGCCGTCCTATGGACCAGCACCGCAGGGATTCTCGCCGTAAGCCTTGCGACCCCCTTTTTGCCGCTGCAAAACCCAGCCCAACTCTGGCTGACCGCTTCGCTGCTGTGCCTGCTGGCCTCGCTTGCCTACGGCGCTCTTTTTGCCCTGATCGGAGTGGTGATGCAAAAACGAGTCATGGTCATCTCCTTTGTGTATGCCTTGGTCGCCGAAGGCGTCTTGGCATGGATCCCCGCAGTCATCAATCAATTCACCATCGCCTATAGACTCCGGTCGATCCTGTTTCGATGGCTCGATCTGTCGGTCGATGAGTACTTCCCAAATATGGGATTAGCCCGCAACGCCATGGTCGCACAAGACCCAAGCGGGTGGGTCCAAGTCGCCTGGGTCCTGCTGATCTCAGGCATCCTGCTAGGCCTGGCTCTATGGCTGGTCGAAACCATCCAATACAGCTTCCAGTCGGAACTCTAAGCTCACCGAGAGAGCCTGCGAGCCTGACCAAGGACACTTGCGCAGCACACTGCGCATTTTGGCAGACCTCGCGGCAATGCCAAACAAACAACCCACCCTAAGCCCCTATCAGATAGAGACTTGCGCAAAAACCAACCCGGTTTTCTGGCTTGTTGGCACGCGGATTGCTCAACAATCGCTCCACTCAGTCCGACTGCCAAATCGGGCCGAATTTCATCATTCAAGGAGTTCAACGTGGCAAAACAAATGGTATTTGATGACGAAGCACGCCAGCCTCTATTGGCGGGTGTTTCGAAGTTGGCAAGAGCCGTCCGCTCGACGCTAGGACCCCGTGGCCGCAATGCGGTTCTGGATAAAGGTTGGGGTTCTCCCAGGATCACCAAAGACGGCGTAACGGTCGCCGAAGAAATCGAATTGGATGATCCTTTCGAAAACCTCGGCGCCCAATTGGTCAAAGAAGCCGCCAGCAAGACCAACGATGTCGCCGGTGACGGAACGACCACCGCTACGGTACTGGCCGAAGCGATCTTCCGCGAAGGGCTCAAAATGATCGCTGCCGGGGCCGACCCGATGTCCCTCTCGCGGGGAATCGCTAAAGCCGTCGAAGTGGTCCACGAGCAAATCAGCAAGATGTCCACCCCCATCGATGGGAAGAGCAAGAAAGAAATCAAACAAGTCGCCACCATCGCAGGGAACAACGATCCTGCCATCGGCGATGTCTTGGCCGAAGCTTTCATCAAGGTCGGCAAGGACGGTGTCATCGCCGTCGAAGAAGGACGCGGCAACGAAACGACCGTCGAAATCGTCGAAGGTATGCAATTCGATCGCGGTTTTCTCTCCCCTCAGTTCGTCACCAATCAAGACGAAGTGACCGTCGAACTCGAAGACTGCTACATCCTGATCCACGAAGACAAGATCAGCAACAACAAGAAACTGATCCCTCTGCTCGAAGCGATCAGCAAAGCCAAAAAGCCGCTTCTGATCCTCGCCGAAGACGTCGATGGCGATGCCCTGGCGACCCTGGTCGTCAACAAGATGCGAGGCATCTTGAGCGTCGCTGCTGTCAAAGCACCCGGCTACGGAGATCGCCGTAAAGCCATCCTCGGGGATATCGCGACCCTGACCAACGCCAACGCGATTTTCAAGGACTTGGGCATCGACCTCGAATCGGTCAAGCTCACCGACCTCGGACGCGCAAAACGCATCCGAATCACCAGCGAAGAGACCGTCATCATCGGCGGCGCTGGCAAGAAGGACAAGATCGAAGCTCGCGTCGTGCAAATCCGCCGCGAAATCGACAACACCGATAGCGATTACGATCGCGAAAAACTCCAAGAACGCTTGGCCAAACTCGCCGGTGGGGTTGCCCAAATCAACGTCGGTGCGGCAACCGAAACCGAAATGAAGGAACGCAAGGCCCTCATCGACGACGCAAAGGCTGCGACCCAAGCAGCACTCGCCGAAGGAATTGTTCCTGGCGGTGGTGTCGCTCTGCTGCGATGCGAAGCGGCCCTCGATAAGCTCAAACTCGAAGGGGATGCAGCCCTAGGCGTTCGTATCATCCGAAACGTCTTGGACTATCCGCTTCGCTCCATCGCCAACAACGCCGGTCTCGATGGCGCCGTTGTCGTCAATCGCGTTCGTCAACTCAAAGATAAAAACGAAGGCTACGATGCCAATGCCGACAAATATGTCGACATGATCAAAGCCGGTATCATCGACCCAGCCAAAGTCGTCAAAACAGCACTCAGCAACGCCGCAAGCGTCGCCTCGCTGCTCCTGACGACCGAAGCCCTCGTCACGGAAATCCCCAAGGAAGAAGAACCTGCAGGGGGCGGACATCACCATGACCATGACGGCATGGGTGGTATGGGCGGTATGGGTGGTATGGGCGGCATGGGCGGCATGGGTGGTATGGGCGGCATGGGCGGCATGATGTAGTCGTGCCCAAGCTCTCTGCTGATCTACCCAAACAACACGCCCAAAAATCAATACTTTCAAAAACTTCAAATCTTAAATATCAGAGGTAAATCCAATGGCCAAAGTCAATATTCGTCCACTCGATGATCGTGTCGTCATCCAACCTACCGAAGCCGAACTGACCACCGCAGGTGGCATCGTCCTGCCAGATAGCGCCAAAGAAAAGCCACAACGTGGCAAGGTCGTCGCGGTCGGACCCGGCAAACTGCTCGACAATGGCGTCCGCGCCACTCTCAGCATCGCTGTAGGCGACGAAGTCATCTTCGGCAAATACGGCGGGAGCGAGATCGAAGTCGACGGCGTCGATTACAAGATCCTTCGTGAGAGCGACGTCCTCGCCAAACTCGCTTAGTCTCCCCCCAGACAACGGATATTCATCTTAAAATCCTCAGAAAAAGGAACTGCGAAGCGTGGCTAAGCAATTAATGTTTGATGATCAAGCTCGTGCGAGGATGCTCGCGGGCGTTGAGAAATTGGCAAATGCTGTCGCTGTTACGATGGGTCCGACAGGACGCAACGTGATCATCGACAAGAGCTTTGGCGGACCGACTGTCACCAAAGACGGTGTGACGGTGGCCAAGGAAATCGAATTGGAAGACCGATTCGAGAACATGGGAGCCAAACTCGTCGTCGAAGTCGCTCAAAAGACCAGCGACCTGGCCGGCGATGGAACCACCACCGCGACCGTCCTGGCTCGCGCCATCTTTAAAGAAGGGCTTCGCAATATCGCTGCCGGTAGCAACCCCTCGGCAGTCCGCCGCGGGATCGACAAGGCCGTTGAGGCTGCCGTCGAGCGATTGCACGCGATGGCCAAGCCCGTATCGAGCCGCGATGAAGTCGCTAGCGTCGGTGCCATCTCGGCCAACAACGATATGTCGATCGGTTCGCTGCTGGCCCAATCCCTCGAACGCGTCGGTAAAGACGGCGTGATCACGGTCGAAGAAGGCAAAACGGCAGACACCACCGTCGAATACGTCGATGGGATGCAGTTCGACAAAGGATACGTGTCCCCCTACTTCATCAATACCCCCGCGGACATGAGCTGCACGTTGGAAAACGCGCTGGTCTTCATGTACGACAAGAAGATCAGCAACATCCGGGACCTAATCCCATTGCTCGAAAAGGTTAGCACCTCGGGCCAACCCCTGCTGATCATCGCCGAAGATGTCGATGCAGAAGCCCTTACGCTCCTGGTCGTCAATAAACTCCGTGGCACCCTCAATGTGTGCGCCGTCAAAGCCCCTGGCTTCGGCGACCGACGCAAAGCGATGCTCGGGGATATCGCTGTCCTGACCGGCGGTACTTTCATCAGCGAAGACCTCGGGATCCAACTCGAAAAAGTCTCCCTCGAACACCTCGGACGAGCCAAAAAGGTCGTTGTCGATAAGAACAACACGACCATCGTCGAAGGTGGTGGAGACCGCAAAGCGATCGATCAACGCGTTTCCCAAATCCGTGCCCAAATCGATCAAACCGATAGCGAGTACGATAAGGAGAAATTCCAAGAACGACTCGCCAAACTTGCCGGTGGTGTGGCTGTCATCAGCGTCGGTGCCGAAACCGAAGCCGACATGAAGCAAAAGAAAGCTCGCGTCGAAGATGCTCTCCATGCGACCCGCGCTGCGGTCGAAGAAGGTATCCTGCCAGGCGGTGGTGTCGCCTTGCTCCGATGCACCGATGCAGTCTCCAAAATCGTCAGCAGCCTCTCTGGTGACGAGAAAACCGGTGCGGATATCATCCTACGCGCTCTGGAAGCTCCCTTGCGTCAAATCGCCGACAACGCCGGAATCGACGGTAGCGTCGTTGCCGACGAAGTTCGTCAAAAGCCCGTCACCATGGGCTACGATGCAAACAAAGGCAAGTACGTCGACATGCTCTCAGCCGGAATCATCGATCCGGTCAAAGTGGTTCGAACCGCCCTTGCAAACGCCGCGAGTATCGCCGGATTGCTTCTGACGACCGAGGCCCTGGTTACCAACCTGGACAAGGAAGACAAGAAGAAAAGAAAGATCGAAGGAGCGGTGCGCTAAACAAAGCCCACTAGCCTAAGATCAAAGACTTCTTTGTGCGGACAGTCGACCACCGACTGTCCGCCCTGACTGGGTCATTCGCTCACCGAATGGCCTTTTTTTCTAAACCTTGCAAGGATAGCCAGACCAATACCGTGTCTTCTCAGTCCAAACGGGATTACTACGAAGTCCTAGGGGTCAGCAAAACTGCTTCCCAAGACGAAATCGCAAAGGCCTATCGCAAGCTGGCGCTGAAGTACCACCCAGATTCCAACCAGGGAAATACCGACGCGATCAACAAATTCAAAGAAGCCGCAGAAGCTTACGAAGTCCTTTCCGACTCCGATAAACGAGCCCGGTACGACCAATACGGACACGCCGCCACCGGATCTGCAGGACAAGGCTTCGGAGGAGTCGGCGATATCTTCGAAGCCTTCGGAGATATGTTCGGCGGCTCGATCTTCG
>Ga0315907_10007659_pt1 | contig 11224 bp, 12 predicted proteins | sample LakEriMetagenome_3_FD_203525 | JGI IMG/M metagenome (GOLD analysis project Ga0315907, IMG submission 203525) | Freshwater fungal communities from buoy surface, Lake Erie, Ohio, United States - Buoy 12 MA123 | ecosystem: Environmental > Aquatic > Freshwater > Lake > Lake biofilm | place: USA...
CATGTCCTTGAATCTCAATTTTTCCTTGAATCTTATGAGGAGCAGTATTCATCGCCTCATCAACTTGACCTCGTTCAATTTTTCGTTGATCACCAATAAAAGATTTAACGAGTTTGGCCTGATCGATGCTTAAGACAGCTCCTAGATCAGAGTATTCAATCACAACTTTTTGTTTTGCCCTTTGGGCTGCTTCCATGGTTTCGGCCACGATTAAAGCAATGGGTTCTCCGGCAAATTGTACTTTTTCATCAGCGAGAATGGGTTGATCTTTAAAGATCGCGCCCCAAAGATTATGAGGGATGTCTTTGGCGGTGAAAACTTTAATGACCTTGGGTTGTTTGAGAACCTCTGTGAAGTCAAGTTTAGTGATTAAGGCATGGGCCCGGGTTGAATAAAAAATATCAACAAAAGCCTCATTAAAAAGAATTGGCCGATCATCAACATATTCACTTTCACCAGTCACATGGGTGTGAGCAGAATCATGAGGAAGACTCATTGAATACCCCCACAATCAGCAAAGAAGCGGCGGAAAAAATTCTCCACAATAATATGGCGGTAGGCCGCTGAGGCCCGTAAATCACTCAAAGGATTAAATTCTTGGTGAAGAACTTGGACTGCTCCCTGTAGGTCAGGATTTTGCTTAAGAAAATTTTCCGTTTTTGTCATCCTCATCGGGATCGCAGCGACTCCGCCAGCAGCGATGATAATATCTTTTAATTCTTTCCTTGATTCATCTTTCCATTCAGCATGAATAGCAAGATTAATCGCCGAAATATCAAGATCCTTACGATTGGAGTTTTTATAGAAGCGCACATCTGAATCTTTTGACGGGAGCTCTATTTTAATGGCCGTAATGATTTCTCCCCTCTGAAGTGCTGTCTGGCGGTAGCCTTTGAAAAAATCCTTCATAGGAATTTCTTTAATTCCATTGATAACGACTTTTGCCTTCAAGGCCATGAGTGCTGGAGGTGTATCTCCAATAGGAGAAGCATTGGCGACATTCCCTACTAAGGTGGCGAGATTTTTTATCTGAGGAGAAGCAAAGATATCTAAATAATCTGCCATCTCTGGAAGATGATTTTTCATAAAGTGCCTGAAATCTGAAAGCGTAACACGGGCTCCGATCATGACTTCATTTTCAATTTTTTTGATTTGATAAACATCTTCAACCAGGTGAAGGCTAAGGATATGGTTAAGATTTATTTTGCGTTTATTATGAACGACACCCAAGTCGGTTGTGGCCCCTGCAATCCGAGCATTCGGATTATGTTGAAGATAGTCTAGGGCTTCATGAATTGTTTTCGGAGCGAAGTAGTTAAAGTCGGTTGATTTTATTTCAACCGATTCTTTAAAAGTCTCGTTAAGTTCATTTTCTTGCTGATGTGAAAAGTACCTGTCTTTAAGGGGAGCCGCACTTTTTAAATCCATTTTAACGGCAGCATCAATAATGGGTTCATAACCTGTGCAGCGACAAAGATTTCCAGTCAGAGCATTTTTGGCTTCTTGCTTACTTACGCTGCAATTGTTTTGAGTGATCTTTTTTTCTACTAACCCAGTCAGAGCTATGACAAAACCTGGAGTGCAAAATCCACACTGACTTCCATGACACTCAATCATCGCTTGCTGAGATATATGAAATTTATCTTCCTCTTTTAAGGCTTCAACGGTCACTAGGCTTGAGCTATCTAGATTGGCCACAAGGGTGATGCAAGAATTGATGGGTATATAGGTTTCATTCACAGCATTTTGATGATGAGGAAAATAGCGTAGAACACTACAGGCGCCGCAATCCCCCTCAGCACAAACCACTTTGGTACCCGTTAAATTTTTTTTGAGCCTCAGATAATCTGATAACATGAGGCCTGCTTGATCGGCCCCAACTTCTTCTTTCTTTCCGTTCAGGAAAAAGACAATTTTATTTCTCATTGCACCCTGCGCCATTGTGGAGAATTATTTACATTTATTCTCTCTGAATAATACTATCTTGTGAAAAGAAAAAAGGCTTAAAATATGGATCTATTGAATCTGATCAAAATACTTCCGAAAGCAGAGCTCCATCTCCATATCGAGGGGAGTTTTGAACCTGAACTGATGTTTGAAATAGCTCAGCGAAATAAAGTATCGACTCGCTTTAAATCAGTGGAAGAAGTTCGTGAAGCTTACAATTTTCATAACCTTCAGTCTTTTTTAGATATCTACTATGAAGGGGCAAATGTACTTATTCATGAAAGAGATTTTTATGATCTCACCATGGCCTATTTAAAAAAATGCCAAGAAGATAATGTCGTCCATACAGAGATCTTTTTTGATCCTCAGACCCATACTTCAAGAGGAATTTCTTTTGAAACCGTTTTTAAAGGAATTCAAGGAGCACTTCTTGATGCAAAAAAAGAATGGGGGATGAGCTCTCATCTTATTATGTGTTTTTTACGTCATCTTTCAGAAGAGGATGCTTTTAAAACACTGAAAGAATCACTTCCTTTCAAAGAGCACATTATCGCCGTTGGACTTGATTCTTCTGAGCTGGGACATCCTCCGACAAAATTTGAGCGGGTCTTTAAGGCCGCTCGTGACGAAGGATTTTTAACCGTTGCCCATGCAGGTGAGGAAGGGCCTGTTTCTTATATTAAAGAAGCTTTAGATCTTTTAAAAGTTAGTCGGATTGATCATGGTGTGCGCTCGCTTGAAGATGATGAGCTCGTAGAGAGATTGGCCAAAGAAAAAATGCCTCTCACAGTTTGTCCTCTTTCAAATATTAAGCTCTGTGTTTTTCAAAAACTTGCGGATCATAATCTAAAAAAATTACTAGATCGTGGAGTCCTTGTGACCATCAACTCTGATGATCCAGCCTATTTTGGTGGGTATATGAATGAAAACTTCTCCCAAACAGCGATGGCCTTGAATTTATCTCAGGCCGAAATCAAGCTTCTCGCCATTAATTCATTTAAGGCCTCATTTCTTCCAGGGGCTACCAAAGAGGCGTGGATAGAAAAAATTCATCAGCTAAGTCTCTGATATTTTTAATACCCGATCTTACTTTTTATTTAGTAAGTTATCTAAATTATTAAGAAAGCCTTAAGATTTTTTGCCGAATGACCGATAGATTCTGTAGGAGATACTCATCTTATGGGTCGTTTGGGCGCTCGAATACTATCACTCATTCTTTGTTTTCAGCTTGCCGTAAGTTGTAATAATTATGAGGCATCAATCACTGTTTCAAACTTTCTTAATCCTATTCCAGAAGGTTCGATTCGGTTTAATGGAATCCTTTCAAAAACCTTCAATCTTTTAAGTGATTCTCTGATGTCCTCAGCGGTAGCTGCGGAGGGCACAATTACAGTTTACGACATTAATGATCCAAATGCTCCAAAAGTGATTCATTCTCAAACAATATCTGGGAGAGATGATTTCTCTATTGATCTTAAAGAAGAAGTGAGTAGTGGTTTGATTGGAGTTCATTTTGAATCAACTGAGGACCCTTTAAAAAATAGATTATATCTCACAGAGGTTGCTCCAGAAATCACGGCCGATATGAACCAGATGGAGTCTTTTAAATCAGAAATCCTTTACCATCAGCTTTCACAAGAAGTTTCTTCATCTCTGGTTGATTTGGATGCAGTTAAAGAAAGATTTAGTAACTTAAATCAAGAATATGATTTTGATACTGAGGTTAAGCGGTTTGGAAATGAGTTAGGTGTTAAAAATTTACTAAATCTAAGTGCTGAAACCAGACAGTCCATGCTTGAACTTATAGCTTCAGCAAGAATGCAAGATTCACAGAAAGATGATTCTGCCCAACTAGGTCTAAGAAATCAATTTTTTGAATTCGCAGGGAAAGAGGGAGCGATAAAGGATGAATTCATTCTGACTTGTGACATCAAGGGAGCCTCTGTTTATCTTAGTAAAAATCGAGATTTCTATATGGACGTAGAAGCCGTTGAGCTTGGACTTATTGAGAAATCGGGACAAAACTGGAGCACAAGTGGCAAAATTTTTGAACATTTCTCGCATGCCAATACTCAAATTCAGGATTTGATGGAGAAACTTCATTCCTATTATAAAGAATCCAAGGAAGTCTATTCCCTTAAGATTTCTTTCAGGGCAGTTGATACAAAATTTCCTTTTAATGACAACGGATGCCGAATTTTTCCCATCGGTATAAGCGAGGAAGAGTATAAAGAATACAATCTCAATGATCCCTCAGTTGATTTTCAATTTAGTAAAAAAATATTTGATGATATCGATGTGAATACTTTTTCAACTCTTGCTCAAGCGAAGGCTGCTTACAAAAATGCCGTTGATCAATCCATCTTAGAACTTGAAACTAAATTGATCGGAATGAAAGTGTCTTCAATCGCACTCTCGAGTATTGTTAAGAATCAAAGACTAAAAGCCTTAGACTTTTATGAGAAAAAAATAAGTTCGATTGTAATTAAATCAAATCCCGTTGATATCGTTTTTGATTCAACTTACCTTGATTCAGTAACCCTGGTTAATACGACTAATATTTCCGAAGCCTTTTCAATGCTGATGTCCAATTTTGATAGGACAATCAAACAATTAAAAAATGATTTATTGGTTGTGAATGAACTAAGTACAGCAGAGGCGCTTCCCATCTATAAGGCCCAAGTTGCCCTTGCGGGACAACTCATGAACGAGAGGATCATTTATTTTTTTGATCATTATCAAGTTTTAAGCGATGCGGCCCTCATCCCATTCCATGCTGATCTCACAGATATGTCTGAATTGAACCCAACACATTATTCAACTCTCGCAGATTTTAGTGCAGTGTTTAAGCCTATTCTTGAGAATTCACAAACTAATCTCGCTCAAACAATTGTAGCTCAAGATCTCCATCCTTCTTCAGCTGATTTAGAAATCATGAAGAATAGACATACTATGGTCAGTAAAATTAAAAATTATGAAGCCGAAGTCTATTTTGTTAATCTTTTCACCCCCTGACTAAACCGACACCCGTTTGGCATATAAGTTTATTATTTTCACCCAGTATCAAGTGAGCTTGAGTATTGAAGGGCAGAGGGTAGTTTTGTTTTGTGTCGTGTCCACAAGGCAGACCCGAAAGAACTGGGTAAGAGACTCTTTGGGCAAACCGCTCAATCGCCTGGGGAACAAGATCAATCCCATTCTTTTCTAGGCCATTGGTAAAGCTTCCGAAGATAATGGCGGCAGGGCCATTTATTAAAAGTCCTGATTGAAGCATTTGTTCAAACATTCGATCCACTGAATAGCCTCGCTCTGAGACATCTTCTAAAAACAAAATTTTATCTTTCACGTCAATTTGCCAGGGAGTGCCTAGAGATGACTGAACCAGTCTCAAGTTGCCTCCAGTCACAGTGCTTTCAATCGTTTTTAGCGTACGAGCAGCAGAATTGAGGGGAGTGAGATTCTCAAATTCAATACGAGTGAGTTCGCCTCTGATGACTTTTTTCCAAAGCATCTCTTCTTTTGAATCGGCCCAAGTTAATCCGAGCTGGGAGATTGTGCGCCCATGCAGTGTAGGCCAGTTCCATTTTTGAGTCATGAAAAGATGAAGGGACGTAATATCACTAAAACCAATGAGTAGTTTGGGATTCTTTGGAGGATTGATTGAATCTAAAAAGGGTAGTAGTCGCATGCTACCCCAACCACCTCTGAGACACCAAATGACTTTAGCCTCAGAGTCCAGGGCATTTTTGATGTCTTCGCATTGCCTCTCAAGAGGTGCCGAAAAAAACAAATCTGGCATCATAAGATTTTCAGAGTAAACGACGTCAAGTTGCAGAGATTCAAGCCAGGAGAGACCTGCCTTCAGCTTTTCTTCAGTACTCGCTGATGCCGGTGCAATAATATGCACTTTATTTTTCTGTTGCAGTGGTTCCCAATTCAAAAATGTTTTCATCTTTTTATTATATTCCTGTCTTTGACTTCCTGCCAAGTTTGACTGGTCTCTTTTATGCATAGAACTCTTAGCAAGAATAAAACACTGGAGTGTTTAAGATGAATCACGGATTAGAAAATAGGTTTGGCAGTGAATCAGAGTACTCTAGAGATCAATCAAACCCCTATGAGATGGCAGATTATCTCTTTGATAAAAAGCTTAGTTCCCATGCTTTGGGCCTTCAGGAGTTTGAACTTAAAGATGAATGGATTCTCAAAAATGTTTGTGAAGTCCTTTTAAGAGATCCCCATATTGATGCGTCTGAAATTGAAGTTGAGTTAAAGGAAGGGGTTGTTATTTTAGCAGGGCATGTTGATTCAAGAAAGGCTAAGAAACTTGCAGAGTTAAGTATTCAGGGTCTCCCTGGTGTAAAAGACGTCATGAATTTTCTCTCTTTTCTACCACTGCCATGATTGATCTGAAGAAATATCTTCTGTTGGGGGGCAGCTTCTTAGTGTTAATAAAATAAATGAAAGAAAGATAATGAGTGTTAAAAATTTTTTTATCATGTTGGTCTCTTTGTTTAAGTTCATTTTGAATCTTAGCGGTGTTTTAATTTTATTTTCGTGTGGCGATGGTTTTGATGAAGAAAAAGAACTTAATCATGTGTCTTATTCAAATGAAGAATACCGAGCTGAATTGAAATCACACAAAAAATTCTCTGGTTTTTTAAAGCTTAGCATTTTTGATTCCCAATTATCTGTAAGAGTTAAACTCTTTGGCCCACCATCAGATCATCAATTCTTGCAAGTCTTGCACCAAAAAGGAAGTTGCCCTCAATTACAGGAATTTGAAGCAATGAGATGGAATGACTTAAGTTCTCGGATAGATGATTTTGGCAAAATTCAATTGTTCCTAGATTCTTTCATTAATCATTCCCTTGAATCACTGGGTCGTTTCCCAAAAATGCGCAGGAATGGTTCGTATTATTTTTCTCGGGCAGCTGATCTGAGGTTTTTATACCCCGCGGGAATGCAAACCTCTTTGAGCGAGATGATTTTAATGATCTATCAATATGATTCTTCGGATCATGATTTAGTGCCTGTTGCTTGTGGTGAGATCAGACCCGTTTAAGTCGTAAAATGTCCCATTATATGGGGCAATTTATTTTTTTTAACCTCGTTCTTTATTTTTTGATCTGACATTTAATGGCCAGGAGTTTGCTACTGTTCCTGAGATTCATTTGGAGGCAACATGTATTATCAGTTATTCATAATTCTCTTTTTTGTTATCTCTTGTGGTCAAAAAGGTACAGGGGAAGGCAAAAGTTTAACGTTTTATAAATCACCTTCTTTTGACGGTGATTACGAAATTGTTTTTGAACCTTTAAATCAAGATATCTCAGGTGACTTTGATGCTTGGGGGAGCTTAATGGTAAAAAATAACATTCTTAATGTCGAAATTGATGTGAAAAAATCACCGCATGATTCTTTACATCATCATCATCTTTACACCGTTGAGAGATGTCCAGATTTGAGGGATGATCTTAACCGAGATGGCATTATTGATGAGCAAGAAGTGACTAAAAAAACGGGCCTTATACTGATTCCTATTGATGGTGATCTCTCAGAGCAAATGAAAGGATATGATTCACACCCACAGAGCAATTCTTCTGGAACTTACAAGTACCAAAATTCGGCATCATTCTCAGAGCTTTTGGATGATTTATTAAAAAAAGATACTGATAAGGATGATGGATTTAAAAAATTGATAAATATTTTTTCTTTGAATTTAAAAAAATCAGTCATAATCGTCTTTGGAGTTAATCCTGGAACTTATTTACCTGATACGATAAATACAAACGGGCATTTGCCATTTCATGAATCTTTTCCCATTGCTTGTGGGCAATTAATTTCTCGTTTTGACTAGATTTTGCATATTAAATATTACACATCTTCAGTTTCTTGTTTTATGATTAAATTCTTCATCAAAGGAATTTAGTCATGAACAAAATAATTTTATTGATTCTCTGCTTTTTTAGTCTTTCAGCTTTTGCCGCCCAACCCCAAGTCGTTGTTGAAACAAATCATGGGACTATTGAGATTGAGCTTTTCCAAGATAAAGCTCCACTGACAGTGAAAAATTTTCTTAAATATGTTGATGCTAAGTTTTATGATGGAACGATTTTTCACAGAGTGATCAATAACTTTATGATCCAGGGTGGTGGCTTTACTGAAAAAATGGTTGAAAAAAAGACTGTTGGTTCAATTAAGAATGAGGCTACCAATGGGCTTCGTAATGAGGTTGCAACTTTGGCCATGGCCAGGACATCAGATCCACATTCAGCTTCTGCTCAGTTTTTTATCAATGTCTCAGATAATAGTTTTCTTAATCACACTTCACAAGATGTGAATGGGTGGGGATATGCTGTGTTTGGTAAAGTGACTCAAGGTATGCATGTGGTGAATAGAATTAAGATGCTTAAAACAGGTCAGATCGGTTCTTACTCTGATGTTCCAATGGACCCTGTTATCATCAAAACAATTCGTAGAAAAAAATAATCTACTTTAATTGCTGAAAAATTTCCTTGGGGCCAATGATCCTCTGGCCCTTTTCTGAATCTAAACCTTTTTCTAAACAGCAGAATGCAACTAATTTTCCACTAACTGGCTTCACCGCCTCAAGTTTAGGGATCATGGGAATGATTCCAAAAATGATTCCAGCTTTCTCTTCAAAAAATCTTTTTTTAATTCGGGGTCCCTTCAGAAGACCTGGTCTTATGATTGTAAGCTTATCAAAGGAGAGTTTCATGACATCTCTTTCTAGCTCGCCTTTCATTTTTGAGTAGGCAAATATAGATTTTATATTTGCCCCAGAGGCAGAAACTAAGACTAGGTTTTTAATCCCATTAATTCGTGCAACTTGCGCCACCCTTAATTGATAGTCGTAGTCGACAATCCTTTGGGCCTCTCTGGTACCGACTTGTTTTCGAGTTGTTCCGAGAGCAGAGAACAGAATATCTCCCTTAATTTCCTTACGCCATTCATTGAGTTCATCAAATTGAACTATAAATTCCACCAGTTTTGGATGTTGAATTCCTGTAGAGTTTCTTACAAATACTCGGATTTGAGAAATTCTATCATCATTAATTAGATATTGAAGCAACTCTGAGCCCACGAGCCCTGTTGCTCCAATGAGAACAGCTTTATAACTCATGAGTATAATTAAAACCGCTTCGAGTCCCTGTTGGCAATTGAAATTAAGAAAAATGTTCTATTTTAACTTCTTCAAACTCTTCACCAAATTCAATCAACTCTTGTTTTGAAAATTCTTCTCTGACCTCAGCAAAAAGACTTATTTCTTCTTTTAATTGATGATCAATAAATTCATTTTTCAAATTTTCAAACATTTTCTTCCATCTTGGGTTTTCGATCGTGTGTTTATCTAATTCCTCTATTGTTTCTCTTATTTGTTCATGTTCATCAAAAGCATCATGGGCGATATTTTCTGCCTCTTCATCTCCGACATCTTCAGTAAGATGTTTATAGATTGTTCTTTCTTCACTTTCCATATGGGCATTCAATTCACTTTTTAATTGAAGATATAAATCTTTTTTGATTTCAATATTTTTTTCATTTTCTGTTTCTTCAAAAAGTTTTCTTATGATCTGATGACTTTCTTTGATCTTTACGATTATTGTTTCGCTCATTTTTTGAGTCCTCCATTTTTTGTTGCTTGTTTTTTTTATCCTCGGCTGGATCTCTTTTCATCCTTTTATTGAAGTCGATGTTTTTTTCTAAAATAGGTAAATCTCCCATTGAAAGTATTGCTTGGAAAATAATGAGAGATACAAGAAAAATTTTTCTCATTTTAGGATCTTGTCATTTATGTATTTAAATTAAAACCAAAGTGTATCTAAAGATTTTTTACTAAAGAATTATGTACTTGGTGTGGTGAGTTTATCTCGATCAGAGAAATTTCAGTTCGCGTCCCAAGTCGCATCATCGGTCCCCAGCTTCCAGTTCCTGGGTTCACATTAAGCCACATTTTATTTATCTTATAAAGGCCTGCTACATTTTTATGAAATAATTTAACAAAGATTGTCCAAGGAAAAAATTGGCCGCCATGTGTATGGCCAGAGAGCTGCAAGTCATAACCATTTTGTGAAGCAATTATGGATAGGTTTGGTCGATGAGAGAGAAGAATTTTAAGAGGAGCACTCGCTTCAATTTGTAGAGGTGTGATTACATCAAGTTCTAATCTGCTGACTGGATCCGGGACTCCACAGATAAGAATATTTCTATTATTGTAATGTAGTATTTTACCCCTGTTCACCAGCACGATAACTTTTAAATTGTTGAGAGCATTCATCCATTCATTTGCATCCCAGTAATACTCATGATTTCCAGGCACATAAAAAACACCCAGTTTCGATTTTAATTTTCCAATAGGAACAATAGCTTCTCTATGCTCTTTGACGGGACCATCACCAATATCTCCAGTTAATGCAATTAAATCTGGTTTAATGTCATTGACTGCATTGACTACATTCTCAACATAATTTTTTCCAATAGAGGGTCCAATATGAAGATCTGAAATGTGAGCAATTTTTAGCCCACAGAGCTCTTGGGGTAAGTTTTCAATCTCAACCTTTATGTTTTTAATGATCGGCTTTTTAAGAGCATTTTTTGTGGCGACAAGGCCGAATAAAATCGAGGCGCCTAAGACCCATTCATGCTCTATGGTGAGATTAAACAGAATTGCGATGTCTTTTGTTAAAGAAAATAAAAAAATAAAACTCAAAAGACCCATGGAGAAGAAAGATAAATGTGAAACATGTCTCAACTTGCGTAAAACTGGGAAGAGTATGCTGAGAAAAAACAGGGTTGTAATTAAACTCGAATATCTTGTGTTTCCAAAGCTCAAATTAAAATACCAAAAGAAAGGTGAGAAAAATAAGGCGAGGAAGAAGACGATGAAAAATAATCTTTTCATTTTTGTAGTTTATTCATAAAAAAAAGCCCCTTTCGGGGCTTTAATGCTTAAGCAGATTTTTTCCAATTGTTCCAAACTTCTTTAGTCCATGTGGATTTTGTATCAGCAACCCATTTTTTTGCCCAAAGCTTATCATGAACAAATTTTTCTAATTCTTCAGGATTTTTACAGTCTACCCAAAGAATCATGTCCCATTCGCCCATGGTTGAGGCTGCCCATTTTACTTCTGTCCATTTCTTGAGCCAATTCCAATTTTCCCAAACAGGGGCATCTTTCGTCCATTTAACTTGTACTTGTGCTGTCCATTTTGACATAGTGAACTCCCTTTTTACTTGTACCATAATTCTAATG
>Ga0315907_10007661_pt1 | contig 11220 bp, 14 predicted proteins | sample LakEriMetagenome_3_FD_203525 | JGI IMG/M metagenome (GOLD analysis project Ga0315907, IMG submission 203525) | Freshwater fungal communities from buoy surface, Lake Erie, Ohio, United States - Buoy 12 MA123 | ecosystem: Environmental > Aquatic > Freshwater > Lake > Lake biofilm | place: USA...
GCTTCTCATGAAGAGCCTGGCGGTGGACGCGGCGGTGCTGGACAAGATCGAGAGAGAGGCGGAGGAAGCTTCGTATGTCTCGTTTTATTCCGCGCCTGGCCTTGCGGCCGTGCCCGTGCCCGCGTCTGCCTCGCTCCTGCCAATGAGCGCCGAGGACATTTTTGGCGAAGCCGAGGCGGTGCTGGAGGAGCCTGGGTATTCGTGCTTGTGCTCGGGATCTGCCCTGCCTCCCTTGAAGAAATCTAAAAGGTGAACTGAATTTTTTTGTTTTTGTTTTTTTAATTTATTAACTTTTCTGGGTGATGGACTAGGGATCATGGCTCGGACTCGGATTAAATGCTTATTGTCCTGCCTGGCTCAACCTTGGCTCTGCCTGGCCTCACCCTGGCCCTACCTTGGCCCTGCCTGGCTCTGCCTCGGCCCTGCCTGGCCTCACCCTGGCCCTACCTTGGCCTTGCCTGGCCTCACCCTGGCTCTACCTTGGCCTTGCCTGGTCCTCCCTGGCCCTGCCTGGCCTCCCCCCCAAACCAACTGGGATTAAAGATTGGCGTTTTCCAAGACCAACATGCGCTGGTGCAAGTTTTTCATGATTTCGTAAAACTCGCACCTGTCTGTGATGCGCTTGTTCTTGTAGCTCACCCGCGTGTGTATGGTCTGCAAGCAAAAGTCTACTTTTTGCTGCATTGTGCTGTTTGGCGGGTAGACATAAGGGAAATTTGCACTGGTTGTGGCGTACGTAACATGTTGTTGATCGACCTGTGTCGGCTCCGTGTACACAATCATGTTGTTGAAAATTTTGAAAAGGCATCTCCCCAAGGGATGGTCGAGGTTGACAAACTCTATGCCTGGCACCCTCTCGCCCCTCCTGTGCCCTTCAGCGATGATGTAGTTTACATTGTTTGGGTCAAACGCTTGCGACACCGAGTGTCTGAGCAAGTTTGCAATGGCCAGTGCCTCTGGATCGATTGGTCTCTGATTCGCTTGTGCCATTTCTGTCTTCCTTGCTGTTCTTGATTATAAATAGCCCAATTTGTCCTCCAATATCGTGAGCCTCTCGTGAATCTGCCTGAGCACCTTGAGCGGAGCGTCCATGCCCTGCCTTGTTCTCTTGGACCTGCGCAGCTCGGGCGCGTTTTTCCCCAAGTATTGCGCGAGGTAAGGCAGCACGTCGTGTTCGTCCCCCTCTTCCTCCGTTGCGTAGCTCCTGATTCGGTATTCTATGTAGTATGGCTTGTGTTTTTGGTACGACATGGAGTAGTGCTTGATTTCGCAGTAATTCAGGGCCCCACTGCGGTGGGACTGGTGCTGCAGCGTGGCCGTGACCAGCCCTGTCCTGTCGTTTTCCGTGATGGACACGGTGTAGTTTGATTTTATTTGGTCGACCTGCTCGGGGCTCAGCTGACTGAAGATTGGGTAGAAGATGCCGGGAACCAACAGGTCGTCGACAGACATTTTCAATACGCCTTTTATAATTATTTAAATATTATTTTGAGATATTTCAATTATAATTTTTGAAATATTTCAATTACAATTTCTGAAAATATCCCAATTATAATTTTTGAAATATTTCAATTATAATTTTTGAAATATTTTGGAGAGATTGGTTACCCTGAGCTTCCTCGCACCCCCCCAACAAAGATGAGCATGGACCCTTCGCCGCCCGCCACGACCACCCTCAAGCTGCAGCCTGTGATTTCCTTTTACAAGTCGTGCAACACAGAGACACACTGGACCGTCAACGTGTCGAAAGCAATCTCTCAAGAGGATGCCATGCTCATATGCGACAATGTCAACGACGAGGAGTGGGATCTTACCATGCAATGGGCCTTTGAGGTCAATGCCGACATGTTGGACATGGTGGTGAACAATGCCTTCATGTACGGCTTCGACTTCCCCACCGAGTTTGACCGCAGAATGTACGAGGAAAAATCTCGCACCTTCAAGCTGGTGCTGCGGTCGTGCTGAGTTTTTTTAGGTTTGAGTTATTTGACTATTTTATTTTTGGAATATTTTCTGGTTAATGTAGTATGTTTTGCCATGTCCTTTTTTGTTGGGCACACATTATGACCATGGTCAATGCGTGGGTTTTTGTGGATGCATACAATTTTTCGGACATTCCTAGTATGGTTCAGGTTCTACGTGCACCTTAAAAGATCCACCCGTTTTTTTTTCTAAATCTGTCTTGTTTAGGTAGCCCACGGAATGGACCGGACCAATGGCGTGGACCTCCTCATGGACATGATGGAATCCTGCCTGGACTATCTCGAGGCCGACCTTGAAAATCGCTGGGAGGATGCGGAAACGGCCATGGACCAGCACATGGAGGACTGGGCGGACTGGTGCCACTTCTCGTGCACCCTGGAGGAGCTTGCCGAAATGGATTACTGAGGAATAAACTGTCTATATAAAAACATTGTGTGTTGTGCTCATATTAAAAAATTTTGCCCAGTGTTTTTTTTGTTTGAGCATGTCGAGCGGCGAAACACTTAGGCTGTATGACCAAAACATTGAGTCGCTCGTGGACGATTACATGGACTGGACTGTGAAGTATAGGACTGACGCAGAGATTGACAAGAGAAACGACTTGATTGTAGCCAAGTACGGACACAACTCTATGCAAGATTCCGCCTACTTTAGAAAGAGCTCCCTAGACTTGGCGAAAAGCGCCCTGTATTCCAACATGATTATGGCCTACCTCTTGGCCGTAAAGGTCAAGGTGCCCGGCATTGTCTTGGAAGCGTTTACCAGCAAGTGCAGCCACCACCTCTCTGTGGTGAAACGCGCTCTGCCCAAAGAGCAAGTGGAGTCGCACGTGCGCACCCTGAAAAAATGCGTGGCCCTCTTCCTGCACGAATCCGGGCTCTTCTCCTACTTTACTTCTGACGGTTTGCCCGGCCCCTCCCTGATTGCGCTCTGGGACAAAGGCATAACGCACCTGAGGAAAATCCTGATTCTCAAGGTGAAGCTCCTGGAGAAGGACGAGCAAGTCGGGCACGAATTCCTAGTCATGTGGGAGTTGGAGCGAGTCCCCGACGAGCGCGGCCTGGTGCTGCACCTGAATGTGATTGACAACCAGCCCAGCGCGCGCTACACGGACCAGGGCGAAAACGTGGACGTCCACGGCATCATCCTGTCGTCTCTCCATGACGAAATCGCGCTGCTCTTGTCGGACCTGGAGCCTGACGTGAAGCTCCAAGTCATTCCCAACAGCCTCCCGACGGACGAGCACACCACGTCGCGCGGCCGGAGAATATCCTACACGTGCATGTCCAACGCGCGTCGGGCCGTGCTCTACTGCGCCATTCTCAGGAACAAGGCGCACCTGTCCACGGCGGACGCGCTCGAGACCCGGGTGCCCATGGACCAAATCTTCAACCCCCGCAAGAGGAAAAAAATGTCGCTGACCGAGAAGCGCTACGCCCACAACCTGATGATGTACGTGAATTGCCTGGACAGGATCTACAATTACCTCTCTGGGAGCACCATGATTTGGACGAACAAGAACTTGCTCTCCCTGGACCCCGCTGCAGTGGCCAGGGAGAGGCCGTTTCCAATCTATGGCATCGGCTTTAAAATGTACAATGGGTCGACCATGGCAGAGTTTTTGGAGAGGTACAAGTCGAGCTCCAGCAACAATGGCCTGTTTTACCTCAGGCTCGTGCCCGGGTCGACCGCGCTCACCCTGGTCAACTTTGACCGGAAACAGGAGATGAAAATGTATTTTGACATGGAAAATGCAGCGGTGTTTAGCGAGGCCATGCCCGGCAACACGTGCAGTACCAAGCACTGCGTGATTTCCGCTGAGTTTAGGTAGACTAATCTTGTCTTATTTTTGTGACGAATTTAAGTAATTATTTGTGCAGTACCAAGCACTGCTGTGTTGAGCTAGACCAATCTTGTCTTATTTTTGTGATGAATACAATATTTAAGTAATTATTTGTTTTTTTTTCTCGATTACCATGAGCTCAACCGACTCTATCCTGGAGCAATACGACAAAAATATCTATTCCCTCGTGGACGACTTCATGGACTGGTCCATCAAGTACAGGACGGACGAGGAAATACTCAAGCGCGAGGCCATTATTCACGCCAGGTACGGGGAACACTACAAGACTGATTCCGAATTTTTCTACAAGAAGCATCTGGTGCTCAGCCGGAGCTCCATGGTGTCCAACATTGTCATGTCTTACCTCTTTACTAAAAAAATCATTGTGCCGCACATTGATTTCTTGGGCTACTGTACAAGGTGCTGGTACTCTGCCGCATTGATGAAGTACGAGACTGGGGCCAGACCTGCTCCCCTACCCGAAGAGCAAGTAAAGATGCAGGTAAACATTGTTGAGGCTCACGCCAGGTTGTTCCTTTACGAGTCTAATTTTTTCACCTACATGTACAAAGACGGTACCCCGAAACCCAAGCTAACTGAAATGTGGGGCATGGGAGTCACCCACGTGAGACGAGCGTTTTTAATGTCGGTGTCTTTGCTGCACAACGAACAGGTTGCTGGTCACGAGTTTGTAGTCATGTGGGAAATCAGGCGAGTGTCCGATACCGACAATTTTGAAATCGTGCTATTTGTGATTGACAACCTGATTAGCTCGAGGTACACGCAAAACGACCGAAACTTGGACGTGCACAAAATCTTAATCGACACAGTGATGGATGAAATCCGAAAGCACACGTTCACCTCTCTCCCCTTGTACAGTGCCCGCGTGATTACAAACGAGCTGCCCGCAGAGTGCTACAGGAAACCAGGCAGTGCGTTTGAGGTTGATTACTCGTGCATGTCCATTGCTCGGCGGGGCCTGGTCTACTGCGCCATGCTGAGGGATGTGACGCGGCTCTCCGTGAGGGACTCGCTGGAGTCTTTTGTGCCCATGGAGCAAATTCTCAATCCTGCCAAGAGGAAGCGGCTCTCGCCCACAGAGACACGATATGCCTACAATCTCATGATGTATGTAAAGAGCGTCAACAGCATCAACAATTTTATACTGAGCCACCCCTTGATTTGGACCCAGAGGGACTTGATGTCTTTGGATGCACAGGCAGTGGCCATGGAGAAGCCGTTCCCCATTTACATACTCAGTTTCAAACATTACAATGGCCTGCCTCTGCATGAATACCTTCAAAAGTTTAATGTGAAGACTGACAACTATACAAAGTTTTACTTAAATTTACACATAGACAGCACCCCCATCAATCTGATGAATGCAGACACCCACGACCTGAAAGAACTGTATTATGACATGGAAAACCCTGCCATTTTTACAGAGGCGAAATATGTGTTTGATTTTGACAAGGAGCCCAAAGGGTATTGCTCCGTGTCGAGCCGGGGTGATTTGTTGACAGTGTTGCAAGACATGCACTCTAGACTGTTGGGGCTGGAACAAAATACCAGAGAAAGACTTAGAAATAATTTCTAAAAGTAAACTTGATTCATCAATTATGTTTTAAATTATAATTTTGGAATATACCTGAATAAAACTTGATTTATCAATTATGTTTTAAATTATAATTCTCAAATATACCTAAATAAAACCCTGAGGGACTTAGAAAAAATTCGAGTCCATTCATTACTTGCAAATTTCCCCCCACCCCACCGGGCTCAACTCTAGCAGAGCTAGGTCAAGCCCCCAGTCGAAGTCGAAGAGAGTCAAAGTCCGGTCCAGCAGCACCTTAGCGGCGAGTCGGCTGAGTCTCGCAGAGGTGCTCGAAGTGATTGGCAATGGTGGAGCCGTCCAGGGTCATTGGGTACTTCTTGACCTGCACAAGGCCGTCGCCGATATTGTCCACCTCCATCATGATGAACTCCCGGGACTTGCCGTGGAGGCCCTCGATGAAGTTGCGCAGCTCCTGGCGCTCCGAGTGACTCTTGCGCTGCTTCAAGGCCACCAGCATGAAGATTGCCACAGTGTAACAGGCCTGCTCCGGAGTCATGGTAGCAGTGTTCTTGGTCGAGAGCACGAAAATGTCGGCGCCGTCGGAGAAGTCCATGGCGGAGTGGTGCTCATAGGCAGAGCGGGACATGGTCACAGTCATAGTGCGTGGGCTTGATGCGAAACTCCTGCGAGCCAGTTTAGTGCCAAGAATCAGCCAAATATTTCAAAATACAATTAGTATATAATGCGGAATATGTCTGAATTAAAAATCAAATAGTTTTAATTTATAACTCAAATACTCACTTGGTCACAGTGCGGGAATTCAAGTGGAAGTTCATGGTCGCTTTGGTGGATGGCACTACCTGGGTGGTCCAATGGACTACCAATTTTGGGACGAATATTCCAAAATAAAACTATTTTAAAATGTATAATATGTCAAAATAAAACCTGAAATATTTCAAATATAATTCTTAATATGTCAAAAATATTTCAAATATAACTGTTAATATGTCAAAATAAAACCCTAAATATATCAAATAAAAACGTACATAATGTCAAATTACAAACAAATTACACACAGAAAAGACTTTATTACATCATGATAAAGCCCTGCCCCTCCTGAGAGGCGGCGCGGTCCTCCTCCGTGGGGAAAAACAACCCCACGGCGAGCGCATTGGGCACCACCTCGTCCCTAACCCTCTCCTTGTCGAGATAATACGTGAACCACTTGTCGTCCACCTTGGAGGGAGCATGATGCTTGCACAGTCCCGCGGCCTTGCCCGCGTCCAGCTTGGTAGACACACGCACATGCGCGTTGATTTCATAAACGTCCACGGCCAAGATAGGGTCCACCTTGGCCAGCTCCATCTCCTTGCTGCTCTGAATCTGCCAGAGCTGCGCCGTGAAGTGGTCGCGGTCGGCCTTGGTCTTTTCCTTGACCTCCAAGTAGCGCTTGTAGGCTGCATCCTCGTCGAGGTAGGTTTGCTCGATGCGTGCCCGGCACTCCGTTGTGGCGTTTTGCAAATCGCGCAGTGCAAGGAACATGTTTTTTGTTGAGTGTGGTAAGTGTGTGACCAAACCTTAGCCGGGTTTGGCGTAAATATGTCAAATAAAATTGTTTTAAAATCTGCAAATATGTCAAAATATAATCACGCAAGACTTAGACAATTTTTTCAAGTGCCAGTTCATTACTGAAGTTATTCAGCCCCACCCACACCACCACTCAGCCAAAGCGGTGGCGGTCCATCTTGCCGCCCGACACTTGGCGAGCAAACTTGCGGCCCTTGCGGAGGCGAGCCGCACCCTCCCTGTCGTACTTGAGGTCGACGCGTGCAGAGGCCAGCTCCTCCTCGGTCCACTCACGCACTTCCGGGGTCTTAATCCCGGCAGCGGCCAGCTCCTCCTCGGTCAGCTTAGCAGGCGTTTCCTGAGTGTCCGCGCCCCACTTGAGGGAATCGCGCGGGTAGTAAGTTGGACTCTCGGGGCTCGTGGGATCGTAGGACGGCGAGGTAGGAACATAGTCCGGCGAGGTAGGGACATAGTCCGGGCTCGTGGGATCGTAGGACGGCGAGGTAGGGACATAGTCCGGCGAGGTTGGGCTCTTGGGGCGGTACGTGGGCGACGTTGGGACATAGCCTGCGCTGGGCAGCTCGTCGGCGGGGTTGTACTTGGGCGAAGTGGGAACGTTCGGGCTCGACATTTGGATGCTCTGGGTTTGGTGCTGGGATAGTGCAAGGAATTTCCCAGCAATATCTCAGAATAAAACTGTTTTAAAACTTAAATATTCCCAAATTAAAATGCCAAATATGTTAAATTAAAACCTTGCTGGGACTTAGACAAAATTCTAGCCTGTAGCCCCCAAATATGCCTGAATAAAACCCCCCCTGGGACTTAGACAAAACTCAAATTTATTCCAAGCAACGCCAAGCAAAGCCAAGCAAAGACTTGGCCGACCCAGTCCAAAACCGCGACAAGGCAGTTTGACTTAAGGGCGGCGGCGGCGAGTGAGCTTGGCCTTGGCCAAGCGAGCGGCCAACTGGGCGGCAAAGCGGCGATCCTTGCGGATCGCGCGAGGCCCGCCCATGGAGATGCGGCGGCGCGGCGCGACGGGCACCGGGGCCGGGCGGGGCTGCTCCACGGCGTCGTTGGCGTCGTTGGTGTCGTCCTCGGAGAACCCAGAGTTGTCCTTGTCGTCCTTGTCGTCCTCAGAAGACCCAGAGTTGTCCTTGTCGTCCTTGTCGTCCTCGGAGGACCCAGAGTTGTCGAAGTCGGACCCAGTCTTGGTCCCGGAGCCGTCCTCGGCCTTCTCCGGAGCGTCGGGGGTGTCGGGGGTCTCCGGGGTGTCGACCTTGTCGTCGGGCTCCTCCGAGTCCATCTCCGAGTCGACCTCGTTGTCCGAGTCCTTGTCCGAGTCCTTCTCCGAGTCGACCTCGTTCTCCGAGTCCATCTCGTCCTCCTCCCCGGTGGGCGCAGGCAGCTCCTCGTCCTCCTCCCCGGTGGGCGCAGGCAGCTCCTCGTCCTCCTCCCCAGTGGGTGCAGGCAGCTCCTCGTCCTCCTCCCCAGTGGGCGCAGGCAGCTCCTCGTCCTCCTCCTCCTCCTCCGAAGTCTCGACAAGGTCGACGACCACGCGGGGCGGCGGAACCTCGTCTGGAACATTGACAAGGTCCACGACCACGCGGGGCGGGACTTCGGCGGCAGCAGCAGCTTGGGGCTGGGTCATCGTAGTGTTGAGTGATGGGGAAGGGCTGGGGCCTGAGTTGGCTGCGGAATTTGTGTGAAATAGTTCAGAATATAACCTTTTAAAAACATGAATATTGCTAATTAAAATGCTAAATATGCCAGAATAAACCAAATTAAAACTACAAAATATGCCAGAATAAATCAAATTAAAACTACGAAATATGCCAGCTAAAACCAAGGACTCACCAGCCCCCCCAAGTTGTTGCGCAGTCGAACGCCTGGGCCCTCCCACGAACTTGCGGCCGTGCTGGTACTTGTAATTTTTCTCCTCTGGGTCGGACATGCTCTTCCTTGTGATAATTTTTCTGAGTGTGACTAGTGTATTACCAATTTTCATTCAAATATGTCTGAATAAAACTTGAATATGTCAAAATTAAAACACTAAATATCTCAGATAAACTGATTTAAAACTCAAGCAATCACAAATTAAAACACCAAATATCTCAGATAAATCAATTTATTACTGATTTACTGAATTAAAACTCAAGCAAGCACTGGCTCGCGAGCATCTACGAGGAAGGAGTAGGGGAGAAGCTGACGTTGACGGGGATGGGGTCGTTGCTCCAGGTCATGAAGAAGTCGCCGCTGCTGTTCATGAAGTTTTGCTCGTCCTGTGGCGTCCTGAACTTCATGCCCAGCGTCTTGCCCCTGGCCACCAAGTCGGCAATGGCTTCGCCGTCCACATCCATCAAATGCATCATCACATTGCTCTCCGCCGTAACGACGAGGTCGGCCTGGATGAACTTGCGATCCTCCTCGCTGAGCCAGTTGTCCAAGATCACGTGCATCTTGAATGTGGGCTCGTCGACCAAGTCCCTTGCGTACATAGAGATAGAGGGATTGGGGTTGTCGCAGTAGATGACGGATGACATGTTTGATGGTGAAGTGGGTCTGGCCCGATTTGCTGGTAAATTTGTGGGAAATATGTCAGAATAAAACCAATTATAATGTGAAATAGCTCAGAATAATTTTAAAATATTTTTGGATAAAATTGTAAATAGTCTTGAATTGCAACGGTTCATTTTTAAAATATTTTTTTATATAACTTGAATATTCCTAAATAAAAATATTTAAGGTTTTTAATTTAGTTTTATTCTGATATATTTCCTGGATTTCAGTTAACGTCCAGCCCTGAGAGCAACCTTCAACTCAAAAGACAAGCATGCCTGGTCGTGGAAAGGGAAACATTGGCCTGGGCCGCACTGGCCTCAAGCGCCATGCCCCGAAGGTCAAGGACACTATCCAGGGCATCACCAAGCCCGCCATTCGTCGCCTGGCTCGCCGCGGCGGTGTCAAGAGGCTCTCTGGGCTGGTGTACGAGGAGACTCGCTCGGTGCTCAAGGAGTTTCTCTTTGGGATCATCAAGGACGCCACGTGCTACATGGACTGCGCTCGCCGCAAGACTGTGACTGCCATGGATGTGGTCTTGGCTCTCAAGCGCGCGGGCCGCACCCTCTATGGGTTTGGCAATTAAACGTTGAATAAAATTGAGTTTATCTCATGTGTCTTAGGGTTTTAATTTTGAGATATTTAGGTTTTAAATTTTGAAATATTTAGTGTTGACTAGGGTCAAGTAAGGGAGGGCCAAGGGGGGGACAACAAACATGCAAGCCTATTACCAGGCCAAGTCTGAAAAGTACAAGTCTTTGCTGGCAGTGTCCAGGGAAGACTTTGAAAAAAAGTTGGAGAAGAAGAAGGGCAATCTCCTGTTTTGGAGGGCCAATTACCAGCTGTGGGCTTACCGTGGTTGCATGACTCGCGACGTGATTCCAGAGGAGTGTGACGAGATGAAGTGTGAGCAGATTGTGTTTAAAACGTATGGCAAGCACGCGTGCAAGGTGGAGATGATGATTGACATGCTCAAGTAAGATTTTTTTTAGAGATATTTGAGTTTTAATTTAGGCATATTTGAGTTTTAATTTAGGCATATTTGAGTTTTAATTTGTTTTTATTCTAAGATATTTGACTGGATTTTGGTAGGCCGGTGCTCGACTCTGCCTTGGACCATCACTGCGATGAGCGAGCGCAAGTCTGACTTCTACCTTCAGCTCTTGAACATGCCCGCGAGGGTCTTTCAGGGCTTCAAGGCCAAGGCGGAGAAGGACGCGGAGTTCTGGAAGGCCATGGATGAGTCCTGGGGCAACAACGTGAGGATCTTTGACGGGCAGATCTATGACGGGATTGATGTCATGGGGGTGAACGAGCGCGTCAACTCGGAGGTCCATCGGGCGGCTAACATCCTGAAGACCGTCCAGGCTGTTGCCGAGGAGCGCGGCGATGCCTGAAGTTGTTGTGATTAAAGTTTGTTTAAAAAACTTGTGTTCTCTTGGGTTTTATTTAGACATATTTATAATTAGATTTGGAGATATTTAGGTTTTTATTTAGACATATTTATAATTAAATTTAGACATATTAGGGTTTTAAATTAGTTTTATTCAGACATATTGCACAGAAATTCGGCTAGGGACTTGGACCCACCACTAACTCCCCAAAGCAAACCATGGGTATCGACCCTGCCATCATCCAGGACTTAGCCGAAAAGCTGCGAGTGGGCGACGAGGTCTTGCCCGAAGATGTGCAGAAGTCCAAGTGGGAGTATGCC
>Ga0315907_10007662_pt1 | contig 11220 bp, 6 predicted proteins | sample LakEriMetagenome_3_FD_203525 | JGI IMG/M metagenome (GOLD analysis project Ga0315907, IMG submission 203525) | Freshwater fungal communities from buoy surface, Lake Erie, Ohio, United States - Buoy 12 MA123 | ecosystem: Environmental > Aquatic > Freshwater > Lake > Lake biofilm | place: USA...
TTTATGCCTTGATGAAGCGCTGGATAGATTTTCTTCTGGGGTTACTCCATGTAAATCTCAGATTCAATCGAATTTAATGTGAGATTACTAATGCACGCGTTTCGCTACCGCACTTGACATGATATATCCCATTCGCCAGTGTTTGGATATTAATGATGGTTTCTTGGCTGGTGAGCTTCCCCTCGAGCACATTCCTTCCATAACAATCTAACATACGATACGTATTTCCTACACCGGCGGAAGAACTGCGAATGGAAACAAGGTCTTGTGCTGGATTTGGAAATACCTGTAATTCAATGGACTCTTGTTGTTCCAATCCTACATTATCAACTGTAAAACTTGCATTGCTCTGGCATCCGTTAGCATCGGTAACGAACACCGTGTAGGTGCCAGGAGAAAGATTAGTTAAATCTTCCGTAGTAGCGCTATTTGACCATAAGAAGGAGTAGGAACTGCACCCTGCTCCTATACCTCCGGATACATTAATATCAATGTTGTTGTTAATAACAACACCTGAAATTGATATTGGAGTTGGTTCATATATTACAAGAGATTGAGTTGTGGTATCTCCGTTGGAATCCGAAACGGTTATATAGAAGTTACCAGCCGGCAGATTTGTTATTGAATAACTGGAGCCAGCGTTGAGAATTTCACTTCCAATAGGGTTAGAACTTACGGGGCCAGTCCAAGCTACGTCGTAAGGAGGGATTCCTCCTGATGCAGTAACATAAAAATAACCAGAAGATTCACCTGAGCAATAAACATCTGTAGATTGAACCGAAACGTTTAATACTGGATGCGCATTTTGAACTATGTAGTTTCCTTGAGTTGTACAACCGTTAATGTCAGTTATTGTCACGGAATATGAACCAGCTGTTAGATTATTAATATCCTCTGTCGTTTCTCCATTACTCCATAGATACGTGTAAGGAGGAATACCTCCATTAACCGTTATATTAATACTATTTGAGGTTACGTTACCTGTTAATTGAAGGTTAGATGGACTAATGATACTAACGGCCAATTCTGAGTTAGAGCAAGGGGTAACTGAACCATTATGGTGCACTCTAACGTAATATGTACCAGAACTCAAGTTCGTAAAGGTATAACTACTGTTGCTCGTTGATGAAGAACTATCAATAGCAGACGAGTTTAAAAAGTTGGGAGTAGTTCCAATAAAATATTTCCAAGGACCAATACCATTATTACAAGCACAACCTGCTAAATTGTAAATAACTGCACCATTATTTGCACAATAACAAATAGGTGGTGTGCCTTGAACACTGTAGCATTGTCCGAAAGAAGTTCTCATGGCGCCAACAAATAGAAAACATAAAATTACTTTTATGTTAAAAGTGTTCAGGTGAATAAATTTGGTCATTTTAGGATAATTTAAGGATTAATATTTATAGAATTTATTTTTAATGTGACACAACAAAAGAAACAGTATTCGCTCCAAGCTGCAAATGATATACCCCATTCGCCAGTGTTTGGATATTAATGTTGTTTTCTTGGCTGGTAAGCGTCCCCTCTAGCACATTCCTTCCATAACAATCTAACATACGATACGTATTTCCTATACCGGTGGAAGAACTGCGAATGGTTACCATGTCTTGAGCTGGATTTGGAAATACCTGTAATTCAATGGACTCTTGTTGTTCCAATCCTACATTATTCACTATGAATGTATCAGTGATTGAACAGTTGAATGCATCGGTAACAGTAACGGAATATGTGCCTGAAGAAACATTAGCTAAATCTTGGGTTACATCTCCACTCGACCACGAATAATTGTAAGGAACTGTTCCACCGCTAACACTTATATCGATGTTATTTCCATTGACAGATCCTGTTAACAATATAGGCAGTGGTTCAGTAATCGTTGCAACTGTCATTGCCGTACATCCATTCGCGTCTGTTACAGTAACACTGTACGTGCCCGCAGGCAAGCCCGTCAAGTCTTCTCCCGTCGACCCATTGCTCCATAGGTAACTATACCCCGCCGTGCCGCCGCTTACCGTTAAGTTGACCGATCCCGTCGAGGCACCGTTGCACAACACGTTCACTTGCGTCGTTGTTAAGGTCAACGGACTCTGTGGTTGAGTAATCGTTGTGCTTGCTTGTACCGTACATCCATTCACATCCGTTACCGTAACATTATAGGTAGCTGAAGGCAGGGAACTTATGTCCTCGGTAGTCGCGCCGTTACTCCATAAATACGTATATGCTCCCGTTCCTCCACTTACCGTTAAATCTATGGCTCCAGTGCTGTTGCCATTACATGCTACGCCCGTTACTGCTGCTGCTACTTGTATAGTTGAAGGCTGTGTGATCGTTGCACTAATGTTGGTGGAATTGCCATTGGAATCTGTTATTGTTATCGTATACGTTCCCGCAGGCATGTTAGCGATAAGGTATGAACCCCCTGAATTTGCAATTTCATTTCCGGCAGGGTTTCCAACAACAGGACCCGTCCATGAAAGGTTATAGGGCGCATTGCCACCCGCTGCAGTAACGATTATCGAACCATCCTGGCCACCAGCGCATGAGACCGGTGAAATAGCCGAGGTAACTGACAATGGCGGATTTTGATTTTGAATGGTGAAAGATTGGCTTATTAAACATCCATTTGCATCAGTAACGGAAACAGCATAAATCCCAGGAGAAAGGTTGGTTAAATCTTGCGTAGTCGCTCCATTTGACCATAAATATACATAGGGAGCTGTTCCACCGCTAATGCTTATATCGATGTTGTTATTCGATGTCGTTCCTGTAATAGTTAATAGCGGAGGTTGTGTTATGTTAATAGAACCTTGCATGGTACAATTATTGGCATCTGTAATAATGAAATTGTATACTCCGGCACTTAAATTTGATAAATTCTGTGAATTTGAGCCATTACTCCATTGCAAATAATAAGAGGGTACTCCACCGCTAATAGTAAGAAAAATACTACCATCATTCCCTCCGTAACAAGTAACGGAAGCAATATTATAACTCGTTACGATCGGAGTTGGTTGGGTTATAACTAGTTGAATAATGTCTAAGGTACCATTGGCATCAGTTACGGTTACAGAATATATTCCTGCAGGCAAGTTAGCGATAAGGTATGATCCTCCTGAATTTGCAATTTCATTTCCAGCAGGGTTACCGCTAACAGGACCAGTCCAAGACACGTTATAGGGCCCATTTCCACCCGCTACCGTAACGATTATTGAACCATCTTGTCCACCAGCGCATAGGACCGGTGAAATAGCCGAGGTAACTGACAATGGCGGATTTTGATTTTGAATGGTGTAGGATGCCGTTACCGTACAATTATTTGCATCAGTAACGGTAACCGTATAAGTGCCTGGCGAAAGATTGGTTAAATCTTGCGTAATCGCCCCATTTGACCATGAATATGTGTAGCCTGGAATACCACCTGTAACTGTAATATCGATGTTATTTCCGTTTATAGAACCTGATAACAATATAGCCGATGGTTGAGTAATCGTTGCAACTGTCATTGCGGTACATCCATTCGCATCCGTTACTGTAACGGTGTAAGTGCCCGTACTCAAGTTGTTGATGTCTTGCGAGAACGAACCATTATTCCACAAATACGTGTATGGAGCCGTTCCGCCGCTTACCGCCAAATCTATCGACCCGTTTCCGCCGCTGTTACAGCTTACATTCGATTCGTTGGTGCTTAAACTTAATGCCGGTGGCTCAGTAATCGTTACACTCAAACTACTTGTACATTGTTGAGCATAGGTTATCGTTAAATTATACGTGCCTGCCGACAATCCTGTTAAATCCTCCGTCGTTGGACCGTGAGACCATGCATAAGTATAGGGTTGAGATCCTCCCGTTACGGTAACATCTATTGCTCCATTACTTAACCCATTACACGTAACATCCCACTGACTATAGCTCGCTGATAAAGGATTTGCTGGTTGCGTTATTACTGCACTAGCAAAAGCGGTACATCCATTCGCGTCCGTAACTACCACACTGTATGTTCCCGCCGCTAAATTCTGTGGGTCTTGTACCGTTGAACCATTCGACCATAAATACATATACGGTGCCGTTCCTCCTGTTGGTGTTAAATTGATGCTGCCGGTATTCGCGCCGTTGCACAACACGTTCACTTGCGTCGTAGTTAAGGTCAACGGACTCTGTGGCTGAGTAATTGTTGCAACTGTCGTTGCGGTACATCCATTCGCATCAATTACCGTTACCATATACAATCCAGCAGCTAAGCCTGTGATATCCTGTGTGATTGCTCCTGTATTCCAAGAATACGCATAGATTCCCGTACCTCCACTTACCGTTAAATCTATGGCTCCCGTTTGTGCTCCAAAACACAGATTATTCGTGGTTATGGTTAACAACGTCAATGGTGATTGTGGTTGTGTGATCGTTGCACTAATGTTGGTGGAATTGCCATTGGAATCTGTTATTGTTATCGTATATGTTCCAGCAGGCATGTTTGCGATAAGGTATGATCCTCCTGAATTTGCAATTTCATTACCGGCAGGGTTTCCAAAAACAGGACCCGTCCATGAAACGTTATAGGGCGCATTTCCACCCGCTACCGTTAGGTTTATCATACCATTTTGATCCCCAAAGCATAGGATATGAGAAATTGCCCAATTGACTGATAATACCGGATTTTGATTTTGAACCGTATAGGATGCCGTTTCTGTGCATCCGTTTAGGTCGTAAACGACCACCGAATAAGTCCCAGGAGAAAGGTTGCTTAAATCTTCGGTAGTTGCTCCATTTGACCATGAATATACATAGGGAGCTGTTCCGCCGCTTACTGTAATGTCAATGTTGTTTGCGCCAATAACACTCGTTATTGTTAAAGGCAGAGGTTGTGTAATTTGAATATTTGGAAAACTCACCTGGCAATTATTCGCGTCCGTAACTACCACACTGTATGTTCCCGCCGCTAAATTCTGTGGGTCTTGTACCGTTGAACCATTCGACCATAAATACGCATACGGTGCCGTTCCTCCCGTTGGCGTTAAGTTGATGCTGCCACTCGCGCCACCATGACAAAGGTTATTCACATGTGTCTCCGCAAGAAACATTTGAGGGGGCTGGGTGATGGTAATATTCTGCTGGCTCGTACAACTGTTCGCGTCCGTTAACGTAACCGTATAATTTCCTGGTGCGAGCGACCCGATAGCATAATAACCACTAATAATACTCGGATTGGACGTTGGGATTTCTATGGCTGCATTGAGCGCTCCCGCGGGACCTGAAGACTGACCGGTCCAACTTACATGATATCCATTTGAGGGTAGGTTGCCTTGAGGAGTTCCTCCCGTACCGTACACGAGAATACTTCCATTATTAGCGCCAAAACACAAAATATTTTGAGCGGTGGTAGAAACGCTCAACGCCGATGTGGGTTGCGTAATCGTAATATTTACCGAAGCGCTACAACCCCCACCGTTATCGGTAACGGTAAAGGTGTAAGTGCCTGCTGCCAAATTATTAGCGGTATAAGATCCTCCGACGGCTGCAATTTCAAAACCTGCAGGATTACCGGAAACAGGATTTCCTCCGGCGGTGGTTCCCGTCCATGAAATGTTATAACCCGCCACACCTCCGGAAACCGTAAAGGTAGCAGTTCCGTTTGTACCGTTAAAGCAAAGAACCGGCGTGGTGGAAGAAGTTACTTGTAAGGCGGGCGGTTGGGTAATGGCAATGTTGTTCTGCGTTGCCGTACACCCATTGGCATCAGTAACAGTAACATTGTAGGTTCCAATGGTAAGCGGAGAAATGGAGTAGGGTACCGTTTCTGGAGTGCTCCCGTTTGGATCTCCCGGACTTGTTCCTCCCCAGGATACGTTATACCCCGGCGTACCACCGGTTGGACTCACCAAAATTGAACCAGTGCCACCGTTACACGGCACGTTGGTAATGGTGTTGGTTACATTAATTGCGGAGGGTGGTGTTATAGTAAAACTGGTGGAGGTCGGACAATTGTTATTATCTTCAATGGAAATGTTATATGTGCCTGGCTGAAGGCCATTCATTACATAAGTGTTTGACTCTGGAGGATTACAACTAGGTGCAAAAAGAATTTCTTTGGGACAGGCATTTAAAGAACCACCATTTATTCCTCCTGGACCCGTCCAATAAACATTATAACCCCTACACCCATTAAAACAACCGCCTGTACTACCTCCACTTACCGTAACGATGGCAGAACCTAAATAATTATTACCAACAGAATTCAATTGATTACATAGAGGTTGAGTAACAGCCACGCCTGAAGTAAGAGCGTTAGGTCCAATTATTGGTTGGGGTGTAGAATAACATTCATTTCCGTTGACCAATACTCTAATGGTGTAAGTTCCAACGCATAAATTTGTAAATGAATACGTGGTTGCCGAAGTAACAGGAGAAGTTGTTGTGGCTACTGAAGGAGACGGGCCAATAATTTGATATTGATATGGACCATTACCACAGTTTTGAGTAGAAATAAGGTTTAAGTTTATTACACCATTACAAAGGCCATTGCACGTTACATTGGTAATGGTTAATTGTAAATCCTGTCCAAAAACCAATTCATGGCTAACAACAAATAAACTCAATAGGGTAATTATAATTCGAATTTTCATATAAAAGATTATTTCATAAATGTTCGTTGGAAATGACATTTCATTCCCACTGCTAAATTAACAGGAATTTATCAATAATTATGAATATGTACCGAATTATCTACTGCTTGAGGAAACGCTCGTGGTGTTCTCCAACACACAGGGTGTATGCCCCAGCACTTAATTTTTGGAGGTGAATTTCTTGCTTTAAATCCCCTAATTCTCCTGTCTCAACTACCACTCCAAGGGAATTCATAATCGAAAATTGGCGCCCAAGTTGTTCCACATCAACAGAAACTGTTATCGCATCGCCACACGGATTTGGAGAAATTTCCAGGTTGACAACATTGGACTCCTCTAACCCCACCCCAATCCCGGGAAGCTCCGTCCATTTAAAGATTTTAGGTAACCCTAAGGTATCGAAACTCATCTCCGCAATGGCCAATTTACCGCCTTTACCTACCCAAGAATAGCTGTGCGTGGTGTCTGTAGAGGTGCTTACTAAGTTCCACGTAGGAGGAAAGATGGGTTGGGCCCAAATCGAATCGCTAAACACTTCCATGGTATGTATCCGAAGCACATCATAGGTGCCATGTGGGGTCGTAAGTTGTCCCCAGGCATCGGTGGTGTCGTGAACCATCGAAGATCGCTTGAAACGTATCTGACTCACCAAGGGATTGATTGCCGCTCCAGGTACGGTCACATCTATCACATAAGTATCGCTGAAACTAGACCCAAAGGTTCGTGGGAATTGGTGAAGTGTTAAATCAGGGTTGAACACCGCGTTAATGACTCCTGTACCTAATAAGTCCCCAGAGAACCCTTGCGTGCTAAAAGATTGTGCACTTTTATTAAAGTACAAGTAACTCGCGTTGTCATTCGTCATGGCCATATTTGAATTTCCAAATTGATTTCCATTCGGAGTAGAGGCAACAGAAACTACTGATGTATTTTCGGTAATTACGTAATTACTTAAGGTGGTAAAGTTCCAAACTTGGTTGGGACCGCTCCCGCCAGGGCCGGGCAACACCGTCATGGTGTCACTTTTTCGTGGAATATAATCTCCAACAGAGGGCATGTCTGTTTGGTCTAAGCTGATTTGTCCCCACAGCAGTGGGCTCACACATGCGATGGATAAAAGTAGTAGTAGTTTCATAGGGTTAATTGTTAGGTTATGTAAGTTGTTTTTTAAATCGGTAGGCACCCATGCCGAGAATGCCTAATAAGATGGTAGCAAACACTAAATGTGCCGTTTGAACTAGGCCTGGTAGGTCGAAATAAGCCAATAAAACTCCCGCAATCAGTTCAATGCTCAAAATAATAAAAGCCCAACGAATCATTTGGATTTTCCCTTCTTTCTCATTTTTCCAACCCAAATATACCAACAAAATAAGCACCAGCCAACTGAAACTGCGGTGTATAAAGAATTCAATTCCCAAATAATCGCTCCATGCCTCTCTACCCAATCCTTGTTTCGTTAAGGCGTCGATGTATTCTCGCACCTGGGTTCCAAGAAACATCTGGTAAAAAGTAATGACAAATACCGACCACCAAATATAAAACGTCAACTGATTCACGGGAATCTTTGTGCCATGTTTTGGAGAAATCCGGTAAATCAAGTACATCTGAATCAGTAAAATGACAAGCGCCAAGAACAAATGGACCGTGATGGTCCAAGGCACCAAGTTCGTGGCAACGACAATAGATCCAAACCATGCCTCCACGGCGATGAGCACCAAGTTAATGGCGGAAAGGGTTAACAACCAGCGCTTTCGATAGAAAAGTACACTCCAAAAGAACCCTGCTAACATCAGATTACCCGCAAGAAAACCGAGCAAGCGATTGATGTACTCCGTGTAGGTTCTTGCCGCATTAAAAGGCTCTTCTTTCAGTAGGGTGGGGTCTGCTTTGATTTTCTCAGCCGTTTCTTTCATGCCGATCGATGTCAGAAACTTACAGAATTTAACTGCCTTTTTAGCGCGTTTTTCCTGAAAAATAGACAAATAATTGGCAGGAAGTTGCTCCTCTGCCGTAGGGGGAATCCATTGTCCAAAACACTTGGGCCAGTCCGGACAACCCATGCCAGAACCGGTAATGCGGACAAAACTCCCGGCGCAAATGACCAAAAATAAACCAATCAACGTGATCCATTGAAAGCGAAGAAAACGCCTTGAATATTCCATAGTCAAAGGTACGGTTTAACGTTAAATTATCGTTTTAAAAAACAATAAATACTAAACCCAATGAGCAGTTATTCTTTTATAAAGGTCAAGGTAACATTGTCCATGTGTAGAAGGTATATTCCCGCCTTCAAAGAATTAATTGGAATTTCAGTAAGCTCGAATTCACTGCTTCCTTTGATTACCGTTCTACCTAGGTTATCGGCAATATAAAAGGGCACATTATTCGAATGTTTCATTTTGAGGGTTAGTTTATCACAGGCAGGATTGGGATAAATTTCCAAATCCAAAGCACTAATTGTAAGAAGATCGGCATTTTGAACGGTAAAACTATCGGTTAGCGTACATCCATTGGCATCAGTAACGGTAACCATGTATGTGCCCGGCATAAGATTGGTTAAATCTTCCGTTGTGGCGCCCGTGGACCATGCATAGGTATATGGAGGGGTCCCTCCGCCAACCGTAATATCGATTCCGTTGTTGGAGGTAATTCCGGTGACGTTTAATGGAGCGGGTTGAGTAATAGTAAAGGATTGCGAGGTGGTATTCCCCGTTGAATCTGTTATCGTTAGCGTATATGTTCCCGCAGGTATATTGGTGATAAGGTATGAACCTCCTGGATTTACGATTTCATTTCCAGCAGGATTCCCGCTAACAGGTCCTGTCCAAGACACGTCATAAGGAGCGGCTCCACCCGAAGCGGATAAGCTAATTGCACCATTTTGGTCACCAAAACACACAACATTTGTAATGGCATTTGTGCTTAATACGAACACAGGTAACAATGTGAAACTCATAGTTATCGTACAGCCATTGGCATCTGTAACGACAACTGAATAGGTTCCAGGCATAAGATTCGAAATATCCTCTGTCGTTGAACCCGTAGACCAGGCATAAGAATAAGGAGGTGTACCACCGTTAACCGTAATGTCGATTCCGTTGTTGGATATAATTCCAGTGACGGTTAAAGGTGGCGGTTCGGAGATAACTGTAATTTGGTTCGTCGAACAACCTGCTGCATCTGTTACCGTTACGTTATAAATCCCAGCAGGAAGACTTCCAACTACCAAAGGAGAATTGGGAAGCCAACCACTTATAGATCCATTCACAGGTCCCCACCAACTTACATCATAAGCAGCAACCCCTCCCGCGCTCGTAATGGTGATGGACCCCGTTTGGTCGCCATAGCATAAACAATTCGTTGAGGTTACACTGGCAACTAAACACAGTGGTTGGGTAATAGTAAAGGTTTGAGTATTCGTACACCCGTTGGCATCCGTTAATGTTACCGTGTAAACGCCTGCAGGAAGACTGGTAATGGTATAGGTGCCACCCGATGCAGCAATTTCCGCACCAGCAGGATTACCGCTAACCGGTCCAGTCCAAGCGATGTTGTAAGGCGCAGTCCCTCCGAAAGCAATAATATTAATAGTGCCGTTACTCAAACCGCAACATGTTATTTGGGATATTGTTGTACTCATTTGGCATTGTCCGTTGGCCAAAATACCAAATGCCATTGAAAACAGAAGGAGCAGGATGTTTTTCATATCTTTTTTTATTAACATCGTTTTATTATGCAAATATACTTTTTTTATTTTTTGTAAATTGAAAGGTTATGTTAACATTCCATATACTATTTAACGGGGTTACTTCGAACTCAAATACCGAATCACCTCCGCCGCACCGTGTAAGCCAAAGAGTGCTGGCATGTAACTAATGGTGCCATAAAATGACTTCTTGAATTTTGTGCCGTCCGTCATTTTAAGCGAATTTTTATCTTGGAGTTCTGAAGAAAATACGGCTTTTATTCCACGAAGCGATGCTCCTTGTCGTTTCATGCGCTTTTTAATATGAGCCCCTAACTTACAGTTGTGCGTATCTGCCAAGTTAACAACCTTTACGGTGGATGGGTCGGATTTTCCTCCAGCGCCTAAATGGCTAATGATTTTGATTTTTAGTCGTTTGCAGGCGAATAGCCATGCCAGTTTCGGACTTACAGAATCAATACAATCCATCACATAATCGGGTTTGTATTCGGCTAGGAGCTCCCATACGCGTTCAGGTAGCACAAATTCTTCAATAATATTCAAGTTGACTTCGGGATTGATGTCCTTAATGCGTTCCCCGAGCACCACGGCCTTGTTTCTACCTATCGTTGAATCTAATGCGGTTAATTGTCGGTTTTTATTCGTAGGATCAAATGCATCCCCGTCGATTAACGTAAGTGTACCAATTCCGGCCCGGGCAATGAATTCACCCGCAAAAGACCCAATTCCCCCTAAGCCAACGATCATGACGTGAGCGTTTGCCAATTTATTAAGCTTTTCTGACCCCACCAAGAGTTCAGACCGTTCTAACCAATGACTCATGCCCCAAAAATAGCCAAAAAATTTTGTTCAATTTGAGCATATACTTCTTCGAGTGGGGTGGAGGTGGCT
>Ga0315907_10007663_pt1 | contig 11218 bp, 4 predicted proteins | sample LakEriMetagenome_3_FD_203525 | JGI IMG/M metagenome (GOLD analysis project Ga0315907, IMG submission 203525) | Freshwater fungal communities from buoy surface, Lake Erie, Ohio, United States - Buoy 12 MA123 | ecosystem: Environmental > Aquatic > Freshwater > Lake > Lake biofilm | place: USA...
TACATTACTTCTACTTCACCGTTGCAGTTGTCCAATGCAGTCACAACTTCAGCAGCTGGTATAGCTTGGTCGCAAGCGAGAACTAGGTTAGCTGGTGTAGATGAAAGAACTGGAGCAGTTTCGTCAATTACAGTTATAGTGTATGAAGTGTATGCTGCGTTGCCACAATTGTCAACAGCTGCATAGTTTACTTCAATCACTTGGTTACCACAATCGTCGTTAGAAAGAACTTCTTCTGTGCGCGTTACTGTAACGGTACCACATGCATCAGTAGCAGTCAATTCAACGAATGCAGGAATCTCAGATGCACACTCAACAGTAACGTTAGAAACTGAACCATTGAAAGTTGGAGCAACATTGTCATAAACTACAATTGTAGTAGTTGCGTTTGTGAAGTTTCCACAAGCATCAGTAGCAGTCCATACACGAGTGTATTCAGTTCCGCAGATTTCTTCAGTACTACCGCAGTTGAAGTTACCATTGTCTACACCTTCACCATCATAGTTAAGGTTCAACATCGCCAATGCTTCAGCAAGCGAGCCAAGGCTGTATGCATTTGAGCATCCACCAAGTGTTAGATTTGCATGAGCAATAACTTGAGCGACTGTCATTCCAGAGAATGGACCGTTGTTGTATACAGCGCTGCCAAGACTATTCGTAGAAGCGGCGAAGTTTGCATCATTAGCATCAAATCCTAAGCTCAATTCTGCAGCAACAAGTTGACTTGCCAATTGGTTTTGTACACCAGTTGGGTTAGTTGTGTTGCCAGAAATCGTAGATACAGGACCTCCAGCTGGTAAGAAGTTTTCAATTGCTTGTGCAGAAGTAAATGTGTATGTATTGTTACCACAACCTACTGTCAAACCATTAGGGAATGCAGCAGCAAAATGTGAATCGCGGTAGTTAGCACCTGTTCCATTCGGAGCACCCCATCCACCAGCAGAGAATGTAGTCAATTGACCACAATCAACAGTGCTTCCTTCTTGGAAGAAAGGAGCAGAGGTTTCAACAAAAGTAACTTCAGCATCAGAACAAAGATCAGCAGCAGTTGCCATCATGAAACCATTGTAATCTTCACAGTTTACAATTGAATTTGCCGGAACGAATGTGAACTCAGGAGCAGTAGTATCAACTACAGTGATAGTTTGTGTTGCAACAGTGAAGTTACCACAAGCATCAGTAGCAGTGAACGTGCGAACGATTGAGTAGTTACCAGCGCAAGAACCTTGTACAGTTTCTTCAGCAACTTCAACAGTTACGTTTTCATCACAGATATCCCAAGCACTAGCCATATCGAATGATAGTTCAGATGAACACTCAGAAGTGTAGTCAGCTGGAACATATTCAAACGAAGGAGCAGTAGTGTCAACGATAGTGATCATTTGACTGATTGTAGTTGAGTTACCACAGTTGTCAACAGCAGTCCATGAACGGCTGATGATTTCATTGCAACCATCCATTGAGATACCGCTGATAGCAGACAACTCAAGTTCTTCGTCGCAGTTGTCAGACCATGCTGGAGTGAATGATGGAATTTCAGAACCACACTCAATAGTCAAGTTCTCAGGAAGAACTTCAGCGATTGGATCAACAACGTCAATCAACGTGATGATTTGTTGAGCGTAAGTGGTGTTTTCACATGCATCAGTGATAGTGTAATCACGGATGATACGACCTTGGCAACCGCCAGATACATACTCATCAGTGAATGTGATAGTTACCTCGTTGCAGTTGTCAGTAGCACTGATCAATACGTTACCGTTTACTTGATCACATGGCATATCAACTTCTACATCGTATGCAGCAACAACTGGAGCAGTTGTGTCAACGATAGTGTAGTACTGATAGAATGGAGCAGAAACATTTCCACAAGCATCAACTGCAGTGAAGATGTAAGCACCAGAAGTGTAGCAAGGACCAGAAACGTAAAGTGTCTCAGCAACCATGTACTCAACAACATTGCAGTTGTCAGTAGCAGTTGGTTGGATAGAAGCAACTACTTCGTCACATTCAAAAGAAAGTTCAGAAACAGCAGTTTCGTTATTCCATACTGGAGCAGTAGTATCAACAACAGTGATCTCTTGAGATGCAGTTGCAGTGTTACCACAGTTGTCAGTAGCAGTGAACGTACGAACCAAAGTGTATGTGTTTGGACAGTTACCTGCGATAGTTTCTTCAGTTACAGCAATTGTAGCAGAAGAGCAATCATCAGATGCAGTAGCGTTTTCAAGAACTAGTTCTTCAGAACACTCTGCAGTGTAATTAGCAGGAACGAATGTGAACTCAGGATCGATAGTGTCAACGATAGTGATTACTTGATCAACAACAGTTGTGTTACCACAGTTGTCAACAGCAGTCCAAGTTGCAGTATAGAAACCAAGGCAACCGTTTGGAGTGTATTCAACGTTGAAGTCAACAGAAACTTCTTCAGCACAGTTGTCTGTGAAAGAAACTTCAGCATAAGACCACTCGTTGTTTGAACACTCATAAGTCATGTCAGCTGGTTGTTCAACTACTACAGGAGCAGTCTCGTCAGTAAGCGTGATTATTTGTTGAGCGTAAGAAACGTTTTGGCAAGCATCGATAGCCATGTAGTTACGGATGATACGACCTTGGCAACCGCCAGATACATGCTCATCAGTGTAAGTGATTTCAACTTCATTGCAGTTGTCAGTAGCACTAACAAATACACCTTCGTAGTTATCACATGGACGTTCGATTTCAATAGAGAATGCGTTGAATACTGGAGCAGTAGTATCAACTATAGTGATAGTTTGAGACGCATAGCTCATATTTCCACATGCGTCAGTTGCAACATAGTTGCGAGTGATTACAGTGTAGCAAGAATTACCTTCTGTAGATTCAGTAACTTCTACTGTAGCATCACCACAGTTATCAGTTGCAGTTGCATACGCAGCTGGAACCTCATCTGAACACTCGATTGTAACATTTGGAGCAACTGAAGTAAATACTGGAGCAGTAGTATCAACGATATAGATGTATTGAACAGCCATAACTTCGTTACCACAATTGTCAAATCCACGGAAGATACGCGTGATAGTAGATGATTGTGGGCAATCACCAGCTGCAGTCATTTCAGTAACAGCAACTTCTACGTTGTCATCACAGTTGTCAACAGCGATAGCCATTTCAACAGCTGGGATTTCTTGATCACACTCGATAGTGATATCGGCAGGAACAAATTCCCATGTTGGGTTTGTAGTATCAACAATAGTTACAGTAGCAGATTCAACAGTTGTGTTGTTGCAATGATCAACAGCAGTCCAAGTGTAAGTAAACACACGAGTACAACCATCAAACGCCTCTGTGATTTCTTGAGAAACTTCCAATTCGTTATCGCAGTTGTCAGTGAATTCTGCAGAACCCATTTCATAACCTTGACCACACTCTACAGTTTGGTTAGCGGGAACGTAAGAAGCAACTGGTGCAACCTCGTCTACCAAGGTGATGATTTGTTGAACTGAAGAGTTGTTGCCACAAACGTCAGTAGCAGTGTAAGTGCGGATGATACGACCAGCGCATCCGCCAGATACGAACTCATCAACGTGAGTGATTTCAACTTCATTACAGTTGTCGGTAGCAGTTACAAATTGACCTTCGTAGTTATCACATGGAAGGCTGATTTCCATTTCGTAAGAATTGAATACTGGTGCTGTAGTATCTTGAATATAGATGTACTGATAGTACTCATTGTAGTTACCACACTCATCAGTTGCAGTGAATACACGAACAACGATTGAATAGCAATCTGAAGTGTAGTAGTCATAGTCAGATGAAGAGATAGAAACAAGACCACAATTGTCAACGGCAACAGGCTCATTGTATGGGATCTCTTGATCACACTCAATTGTCATTTCAGAAGTTCCTTCTGTAAACGTTGGAGCTTCGTTGTCATATACATTGATGAAAGTGTCTAAAGTAGAGCTGTTACCACACTCATCAATTGCAGTGTAAGTGCGAACGATAGTATATGCTTGTGGGCAATCACCAGCAATGATTTCATCAGAGCTAGAGATAGAAACAGAACCACAGTTGTCAGCAGCTACAGCCATAGGAGCTGGAATTTCAGAATCGCAACTAACAGAAATTTCTGAAGTGAATTCTGTAAATACTGGAGCAGTTGTATCAACTACAGTGATAGTTGTAGTTGAAGTAGCTACGTTTTCACAGTAGTCAGTAGCAACCCATGTGCGAACGATTGTGTAGCTATTAGCACACTCACCAGCGATGATTTCTTCAGAACCGGTAACAGTAACTTCTTGACCACAGTTGTCATAAGCAGTTGGAATTTCCATTGCTGGAACGTTGTCACACTCTGCAGTTTGATCTGCAGGAGTATTGATAACTGGAGCAGTGTGATCTTGAATAGAAATGTATTGTTCAGCAGTTGCAGTGTTACCGCACTCATCTGTTGCAGTGTAAATTCTGTGAAGTACACCAAGACATCCGCCTGAGTTGTGCTCTTCGAAAGAAACAACTACTGTAGCAGAACCACAGTTGTCAGATGCAGTTATAACCGCCGGAATTTGATCGCACTCAATGTGAGTGTAGTACTCATAAGTATCAAAAGTTGGAGCAGTTGTATCAACTACATTAACTGTTTGATAGAAATGAGTGACGTTCTGACAGTTGTCAGCAACCCACCAGTGGCGAGAGATTGTGTATTGACCAGGGCACTCACCAGGAGTAGTTGTTTCTTCGAAAGAAACATCAACTTGGTCTGCACAGTTGTCTGTTGCTGTAAGAACAGCAGCTGGAGTTACAGCAGAACACTCTTCCGTGATATTCTCACTAGGAAGTGCATTGAAAACTGGCGCAGTTGTATCTACAATAGCAATTACTTGAACGCAATTTGAACGGTTACCGCAAAGATCTTCAGCAGACCATGTGCGAGTAACAGTAGTATAGCACTCATTTCCTTCGGTGATTTCACCAAGGAAAGTAACAACAACATCTCCAACGCAATTATCTACAGCGGATGGAGTAGCCACAGCTGGAATAGCGTCAGAACATTCGATTGTAACGTTAGATGGGCAATCAACAAATGTTGGAGCAGTTACGTCATCAACCAAGATAGTTTGTGAAATGATTGAAGCGTGACCGCAATTGTCTTGTGCACGATATAGGTAAGTGAAAGATGTGCTGTTAGCACAATCTTGCTCATTGTTTGGCTCACAAGAAGCATCAGTGTTTACGTCACCGTGTCCACTGATTTGGTTGCCATTCATGATACCGTTGAACGTAAACCAAGCAGAAAGACCAAAGTTGCAGTTTTTGTTGTTTGCACCCTGACCAACTTGCATTCCGAAATAGTAGTTAGCAGGCATGTGCTGGAAATAAAGAGCATCACCTGCGAAATCGCCTAGACCAGTAAGGCTAGAGAAATCATTTACCATTTCATAGTAAGTCCATCCGTTGAAGAAATTTGGTTGCGCGCAACCTAGATCGTCTTTGTAACCTCTACCCATTGAAGACCATGTTGCCCAATCGGCAGCATTTTCAAACCAGAAGTCAACTGAAAATTGTTCATTTATGTTAACTGAGTTAGCTACTGTACCATATAGGTGAGCAGTGCCATCATTGAATTGATCAAAACCACCTGTGCCAATGAAATTGAATTGAGCGCTTGAAGCGTAACCCAATTCAGATAGAGTTGGCAACCAAATCGCCCAGTCAGCACCAGGGCCGAAAGCTGTGCTTAAATCACAATGAGAGATAAGCTCTCCCGTGTTACTCATGAAGTTTACTACACTAGTAGCACCTGAACATGCATCCATTGCGGTTGCATCTGCAGGTCCTGGAACATTCTCCAAACACTCAACAGTTACAACAGGCTCAACACCTCCGATTACTGGTGATTGTGTATCAATCACGTTAATAATCTGAGTGCAAGTTGCAGTCAAATCACCGTAAACAGCGATCCAAGTGCGCGTAATAACTTTTGAACATCCATTAATTGTTATAACGTTGTCAGAGTATGTCAAATCAACATTGTAAGAACCGTTGCAGAAATTAGCAACTACCTCTGGAGAACCAGTAAGTTCTAAGTTGTTCTCGCTGCCGCATTCTGCAGTTACAGTTGGTGCGCATACAAGTTCCAAACTTGGTTGGCAAGTAGAACAAAGAATTTCAAAGCAAGAGAACAAGACGTTTCCGTGCATGTTGTCAGCAGATGTGTTATTGCTAACTTCGATGGTAACAGTTTGACCAGCATAAGCGCTGATGTCCACTACTGCATCGATATGGCCCGGAGTATCATTAGCTGCAGTGTGGATTAGTGACCATACTGTGTTACCATTGATTTTGATATAAGATGAATCCAAACCATCATTAGATGCATCCATCAACATAGAGAAGTACTCAAACGAAAGCAATCCAGCGTTAGCAGGAACAGCTACCGTTCTTGTAGCAACCATGTTATTTGGTGATCCACCTAAGTAGCCGCCAGTCCAAAGTGAAGTTGAACATCCTGCTGGATTTCCGCCCTCACCGAAAATGTAGGCCCAATTAGACCATGTAAATTCGGAGTAAGTAGAACCAGAAAGATCCCATCCATCACCTTCTAATGAAGCGCATGATTCGAAGCCAACAGGCAACTCAGCATATCCAGCATCATTTGATTGTGTGAGTGAAAATTCATTTGAACCAGTCACTGAAAGTGATAGGCTTTGGGCACTCGTAGAAAGAGTTCCCCACAAAACAAACAGGGCGCTGAGAAGAGCAGCACCAACTCTTTTCGTTCGAATATTGTCAATACGACAACATACAGAACTCAAAAATGAAAACGTAGAATGTTTCATCTGATTGATTTAAGTTAAACGTTAGGTTGTAAAAAATAAAGTATGCCTCTGAGCAGAGGATATTAGATAGGCTAATAATAGTTTTCGTAGACAAAGATGCGTTATTTATCGATCGGTTGCCTACTTTCATCGAATATTTTTCGTATTTCATCGAATAAAAAAAACTAACTGATTGAAAATCAGCAAAAAAAACTTTTGAAAAAAAATTTCGTTTTCCAAAGATTTTCCGAAGAAAAATGATAAAACACCCCAAAAGACCCGAAATTCAGCCAACAGCCTAAACCTAACGACCCGACTTGTCGTGCTTCCTAGGCTTGTATTCCGCTGGAGCTTCAATAAATTCCGAAAGTTTCTCAACAGGAGGAAGTAATTCCTTCAACTGACAATTAAGCGCCGAGGCTATTTTGACCAATGTTAGCAGTTGTGGATTTGAACGGCCATTCTCTATTACGCTTAGATTAGGTATCTCCATTCCGATTTTGTAGGCCAAGTCAGCTTGTGTTAGTTGGAGCTTCTTTCTTCTAATAGAAATAGCCAACCCTAAAGCCACAAGATATTCCTGATCCGTAGATACCATGGCCCGAAGTAATTTGAATTACATCGGGAGAGAGTTATGAATATACATAAATTAACGACCAACTACTAACGACTGGTGGCTATTGGCTATTAGCCGCAAGCTATAAGCTACTTTATAAGAGGAAGAGAACGTTATGAAAAAAGCCCTGAAAATTTTATTTTCAGGGCTTTTATATTTTTGAATTTCAAACTTCAAACTTGCGCGAAGCGCTAGTCTTCCATTGAGAAGCCTTCCATGAATTTCGTGGTGAAATCACCTTCACGGAACTTGGCATTTTTCATCAATTTTTGATGGAAAGGAATAGTTGTTTTAATTCCTTCGATGATATATTCATCTAAGGCGCGTTGCATTTTTGTAATTGCTTCTTCGCGAGTTTGAGCTACAACGATCAATTTAGAAATCATTGAATCGTAGTGCGGAGGAATAACGTAGCCAGCATATGCGTGGGTATCCAAGCGCACACCGTGTCCACCAGGAGAGTGGTAAGCTGTAATTTTTCCAGGTGATGGAGCGAAGTTTTTATACGGATCCTCAGCGTTGATACGACATTGAATCGCATGTAGCTTTGGATAATAGTTACGTCCAGAAATAGCATCACCAGCAGCCAATTTGATCTGCTCTTTTACTAAGTCGTAGTTGATTACTTCTTCTGTAATAGTGTGCTCTACTTGGATACGTGTATTCATTTCCATGAAATAGAAATCTCTGTTGGCATCAACAAGGAATTCTACCGTTCCAACACCTTCGTATTTCACGGCTTCAGCAGCTTTAATTGCAGCTTGGCCCATTTTCTCACGAAGCTCGTCTGTCATAAATGGAGAAGGAGTTTCTTCTACCAATTTTTGGTGACGACGTTGGATAGAACAGTCACGCTCTGAAAGGTGACAAGCTTTTCCGTATTGGTCACCTGCGATTTGAATCTCGATGTGACGAGGTTCAACAATGAATTTCTCCATGTACATGCCATCGTTTCCGAAAGCAGCCGCAGCTTCACGACGAGTTTTTTCCCAAGCATCCTCAAGGTCTTCGTCGTTATGACACACACGCATCCCTTTACCACCACCGCCAGCCGTAGCTTTAAGCATGATAGGATACTTTATTTGATGTGCAATTTCTTTAGCCTCCTCAAAACTTTGAAGGATGCCTTCGCTTCCTGGTATGCAAGGAACGCCGGCGTCTTTCATTGTTTGTTTAGCAGAAGCTTTATCTCCCATTGCTTCAATCATCTCTGGTGATGCGCCAATGAATTTTATTCCATTGTCCTTGCACACTTTTGAGAAAGTAGCATTTTCTGAAAGGAAACCATATCCAGGGTGAATAGCATCGGCATTGGTAATCTCAGCAGCAGCAATAATGCTTGAAATCTTTAGGTAAGAATCCTTGCTTGGAGGTGGTCCAATGCAGATAGCCTCGTCTGCAAAGCGAACGTGAAGACTATCGCGGTCAGCAGTTGAATAAACAGCTACTGTTGCGATGCCCATCTCTTTGCACGTGCGGATCACGCGAAGCGCAATCTCACCTCTGTTGGCGATCAATATTTTTTTAAACATAAGATCCGGGTTTAGTGATTGAAAACTGAGTCAACTTATGCTGGTTCTACCAAGAACAACGGTTGATCGTATTCCACTGGAGTGCTATCATTAACTAGCACTTTTACAATTTTACCAGAAACTTCTGATTCAATTTCATTGAAAAGTTTCATTGCCTCGATGATACAAACTGTATCTCCGGCTTTGATAGTAGAACCAACTTCTACCATTGGCGGCTTGTCTGGGCTCGAAGAGCGATAGAAAGTACCGATCATTGGACTCTTTACTTCGATAAGATTGCCATTGCTTTCAGCCACAGGAGCTGGAGCAGCTGCAGGAGCGGGTGCTGCTGCTGGCGCAGGTGCCGCAACTTGAGCTGGCGCTGCAATTTGCTGCACTTGTGGCATAGCAACTTGAATTACTTCATTGCCTCTCTTACCTGCAGGCTCGTGAGTTTTGATTGTGATTTTGAAATCCTTCTGTTCGATTTCTACTTCGCTAACACCGCTTTTCGATACGAACTTAATAAGGTCTTGAATTTGAGTAATATTCATTTTCCTAAAAGGTTTAGGTTTAAATTTCTAATTAATAAAGGTTTAATAAGCCCATTTCACATAAATCGCTCCCCAGGTAAAGCCTCCTCCAAAAGCAGCCAATACTAGATTGTCTCCTTTCTTCAATTTGCTCTCCCAATCCCACAAACATAAAGGAATTGTGCCTGAAGTTGTATTTCCGTATTTCTGAATGTTGATCATTACTTTCTCATTACCTACTCCCATGCGGCGCGCAGTGGCATCAATAATGCGCAAATTCGCTTGGTGAGGCACCAAATAAGCAACATCGTCTGCAGTCAACTTATTTCTCTCCATGATTTCTTCGGAAACATCTGCCATTCCTACAACCGCAGCCTTAAATACTGGCTGACCGTCTTGAAATACATAGTGCTCCTTATTGTCTACTGTCTCATGTGACGCTGGTTTCACGCTACCACCAGCCTTTTGATGCAAGTAGTGGCGACCATTTCCGTCAGACTTCAATACCGAGTCCATAATGCCTACATTCTCTTCAGTTGGCTCCAAAAGCACAGCCCCTGCACCATCTCCGAAAATTACGCATGTTGATCGATCGGTATAGTCGATGATAGACGACATCTTATCCGCACCTACGATAACTACTTTCTTATATTTTCCTGTCTCAATGAATTGTGAGCCAGTAACTAATGCGAAAATGAAACCTGAACACGCAGCTCCAATGTCATAACCAAAGGCGTTTTTTGCACCTATTTTATCACATATAATATTCGCTGTTGCTGGGAATACATGGTCTGGAGTTACTGTAGCACAGATTAATAGGTCAATATCCATTGCCGTAATGCCACGTTTCTTTAGAAGTCCATTGACAGCTTCAACAGCCATGTCACTGGTTCCGAGACCTTCGCCTTTTAGAATATGGCGAACTTCAACTCCGGTTCTGGAACGAATCCACTCATCGGTGGTATCGACCATCTTTTCTAAATCCGAATTGGTCAGCAGATCGGGCGGTACATAGCCTTGTACTGCTGTAATGGCGGCTTTTAATGAGCTCATTACTTTTTTCCTTTAGGTTGTCTCTTTGTTAAGAGGGCGCTAATGTAAGTATATCAAACCAAACGTTGTCCTATTGTGTATTAATTACAGTTTGAATCCCAACCTAAATGTCCCTTTTGTCACCAATAATTACCGCGTATTGCCCTAATTTTGCCCAAAAGTTAAAATACACAATGAGTACTGCAACACAAACAGGTATCAACATCGAACCTGCTCTTCTTAAACTCGGACTTAAGAAAGTTAACGAGGGAACTAGCACCGGAAAAAATTTCTTCGGAAATGGTCCTGTAATCGACTCATATTCTCCGGTAAATGGAGATTTAATCGCTTCTGTGTCGACTACGACTTCAGAAGACTATGAAAAAGTAATGCAAACTGCAAATGAGGCTTTCCTTGTTTGGAGAAAAATGCCTGCACCGAAACGCGGTGAAATCGTTCGTCAATACGGCGACCGTCTTCGTGCATACAAGCAAGAATTAGGAATGCTTGTGAGCTATGAAATGGGAAAGAGCCTTCAAGAAGGTCTTGGTGAGGTTCAAGAAATGATCGATATCTGCGACTTCGCTGTTGGTCTTAGCCGTCAACTTTATGGCTTGACTATGCACAGCGAACGTCCTTCTCATAGAATGTATGAGCAATACCACCCACTTGGAATCGTAGGAGTAATTTCTGCATTCAACTTCCCGGTGGCAGTATGGAGCTGGA
>Ga0315907_10007664_pt1 | contig 11218 bp, 28 predicted proteins | sample LakEriMetagenome_3_FD_203525 | JGI IMG/M metagenome (GOLD analysis project Ga0315907, IMG submission 203525) | Freshwater fungal communities from buoy surface, Lake Erie, Ohio, United States - Buoy 12 MA123 | ecosystem: Environmental > Aquatic > Freshwater > Lake > Lake biofilm | place: USA...
AATTCTTTTTCCAAACACATCAAACCCTACTCACGCATTTGCTATTGAGCAAGGTGCTTTAGAAGTGGTTGAAGGTGAGCAAAAAGACCAACGCTTCTATTGGGTGACTTTTGACAGCTACCAAGTTGGCAATGGCGTGGTTACTCGCACTTATGTCAATACCCCCAAGGCTTTGGAAGATGTGACTGAGACTGTTGATGGACAGACAAGTACTACTCAGGGTCTAAAATCACAATGGATTGCTCAAGTTAAGGCATCTGCTAACTCACAACTGGCATCGACTGACTGGATGGTCATTCGTAAGGCAGAGCGTGATGTAGCTATCCCTGCTGATGTAATTGCTGAACGAGCAGCCATCATTGCTGACTGCACAGCTAAAGAAGCAGCTATTACAGCTTGCACAACTATGGAAGCCTTTATTGCAGTAGTTGCACCTGTTACTACTGGTGAGCCATGATGGACGAGACAGAAGCAAAACTAAACTCTCATGTCGATGTTTGCACACTTAGATATGAGATGTTATGCGCTAGGATTAAACGCCTAGAGAACATCATGCTTGCTGTGTCTGGTGTAATGTTGACTAGCATGGCTGGCATCATTTTCACGAGCCTAAAATGAGAGAGTGGACTGAGGCATTTATTGCAGCAGTCCTTCTTTGTTCAACGATTGTTTGGTGTGTCTACATCATTGTGTGGACATGGTACTTGTAGAGTTTTTTCTAGCTGTATCTATTGAATACAGATGTATAAAGTGGGCTTGGGTTGGCGATGTGTACAACAGAAAAGTCTACTGTATTGAATGGAAAAAGGTAGATAGAAAATGATTCCATTAGACCCGATTGCTGCGCTTGATGGCTTGCAAAAAGCCATTGGCATGGTCAAGAAAGCCAGTAAGGTAGCCAATGACTTAGGTGGTCTTGCGCCTATGCTTGGCAAGATGTTCGATGCCAAGAGTGCTGCTACAAAGGCTATGCTTCAAGCCAAGCAGTCTAAAAAAGGCTCAAACATGGGGACTGCACTCCAAATCGAGATGGCCCTCGAACAGGCCCGTGCGTTTGAAGAAGAACTCAAGCAGCTATTCATGGTTTCGGGAAAAATTGACGTCTGGAACAAAATTAAGGCTCGTCAAGCAGAGATGGACTTAGCAGACGCTAGAGAGATTAGCGCACTAAAAGCACAGGAAAAAAAACAGAAGCAAGAAGAACGAGAGCAAATGGAGATGGTGGCTCTTATTGGAGGAATTGCGTTCGTAATTCTTCTAATTGGTATCGGCATAAATGAGTTATTTGATTTCTGTCAAACAACTAAACGCTGTGGGCGATGAATGATTACCAGAAACAATTTGACCTGTTCCTCAAAATATTCGTGCGAATGTGTGTCGCATGGTATGCTGTTGGTTTTCTCCGCTTTCTTCCTGATAGTTTGTCTGACAAGATAGTTGCCAAGTTTTTAGCTTACATAGGACTAGGATGAAAATCACTACTTATCAAGCCAATGCAAAGATGTTGTGGGAGGCTCATAGGGTGATACACCAACAAAATATGCAAAGACTTGCTGAGTTAAATCGTCAAGCTGAGTTGCAAAAGAAAGCCTACGAAATCAAGACCAATTGGGTAAAACCTAATTCTGTGGACACAATGGCATGAGATATTTACTTCTGTTATCGGTACTACTTCTAGCTGGTTGCCTAGAGGACAGGTACAGATATAAGTGTCAGAATCCTGATTTCTTCCATGCTGAAGAATGTCAAAAACCTAAATGTTTGTTTACCCAAATGTGTCCAGAATACTTGGTTGCACCAATTCTTGAGAAAAAAGTAGGCGATGTACAACCAACACCACAGGAAACGCCAAAATGAAAATTTCTGAAGTTAAAACAACAGAAGAAACAATCGAACTTTTAAAGGTTTATGGTTGGTTGTTTGCTGTTGTGATTGTCATGTTGGTGTTTGGCTTGACAGTTTTTGCAATGCTTTATTCTGTGATTTTTGTGACACAGCCAATCAAGAGCATGGCCCCGATTGACCAAGCCTTCACTAAACTCTTGAATGACGTTGTGCTTTTGTTGGTTGGAAGTATTAGTACATTGATTGGTATGTTTGCCATCAACAAAGGGGCTAAATCGTTCGCAGAGAGGTTGAATCCAACTCCTCCTATGCAACCTATGTGTCAACCAATGCAAGGCTCATATGGCTCATCTTATGCGCCTCCACAATCTGCGTATGGACTGCCTAGTCAACCATTCGGTGCTATGCCAGTTTGGAAGAATCCAGAACTAGATGAATCATGGACTCCTCCCCCTCCTCCGACTACGCCTCCAGAGCATCTTGAGGATGATGGTGAGCGTGAGGAAATTGCACAAGCAAGAAAAGAGGCTGACTAATGTTACCCATTCCACTACCTTGGTTGATTGTTGGTGTTCTCATTTCCTTGTTTGGGACTTACAGGATAGGGCATCACTATGGTTGGCTAGAGCGTGATAACGACATGAAAATAGCCATTGCCAAGAAGAATGATGAGGCTCGTCAGATAGAGCAAAACATGACTGAGAAACTTAATCAACAATCTGCAAAATTACAGGAGGCTAATAATGCTATTAACCAAAAAACTACTGCTCTTGCTGTCGCCAATCGTGCTGGTAAGTTGCGCCTCTGCCCCACAAGTAACGTACAAGCCTCCGCAAGTCCCTCCACTACCAGCGCAGATACAAAAGCAACCAGTCAACCTGACAGACAGACTGACACAGCTTCTGATGCCGAAAGAGCAACCATCGATGCCATCGCAGAAATAGTTGCACAAGGCGACAAAAATACTGCTGCACTCAATGCTTGTGTTGACTCGTATAACTCAATGAGAGATTTGTTAAATGGTAAGTCCTGACCAACTAAAAAAGATGCACATTGACCCATCTCTAGCAGATGCGTTCAACGAGACATTCCAAAGATTCGGAATCAATAGCCCTGTTCAACAAGCAAGCTGGATTGGTCAATGTGGGCATGAGTGTGGCAACTTTAAGATTCTTGAGGAAAACCTAAACTATCGTGCTGCTACGCTTTTAAAGCTGTTCCCTAGAACACCAAAGAGAGCGTGGGGTTTTACGCCAGAGGAAGCTGCTGCTTACGAGAAGCAACCACAAAAGATAGCCAACAGAATCTATGGCAATCGTATGGGAAACAGGGATGAAGCGTCTGGGGATGGGTATCGTTTCCGAGGCTCTGGATTCCTCCAACTGACAGGCCATTCAAACTTCTATCACGCAGGTCAAGCATTGGGTGAAGACTTTGTTATGCAACCAGAGTTAGTCAGAACACCTAAATACGCTGCTATGACAGCAGGATGGTTCTGGCAGACACACAAGCTAAATCAGTATGCTGATAGCCGTGATTTTGTGATGATGACTAAAAAAATAAATGGAGGCATCATTGGTTTGGATGACAGAATCAAACACATCAATCATGCCTTGGACATTATTGCTTAACAAAAATTCCATCTTTATTGAGGAAACCTTTGCGGTCTTTAATCTCCTCGTAAGCACCTTTAAAGCACTCTACAAGGTCTAAATCTGCACAGGCGCAACCCATCACTAGGGTAACGAGAATATCTCCATATGCGTCTGCTGTAGCTGCTGCATCTCCTTTAGAGATAGCGTCAAACAACTCGTCTAGTTCTTCCTTGGTTTTCAAGGCTTGAGCATATGGTGTGCTGTTCTGCACAATTCCTCGTGCTTCACCCCATTGAATGACTTTCATTTCAACATTTGCGTAACTCATTTGATAACTTTCATAACTCTTTGTTTCTTACCAGAGCGTCCTTCTCTAGTGCCTGTAATCTCAATAAAGCCTTTGTCTAGCAAAGCACGATAGCGAGGTGTGATTGATGAGTAGCGATGCTCTGGGAGAGCCTCTAGCACTTCATCTGAGATACACCCATCAGGAAAGGCTTTAATAGCCTCATAGACGATTTGTTCTAGCTTGGTGCTATCAACTGCTTGTGCTGCTTCTTTAGACGTTTCTGGACTATCTTTTCTAGCTAACTTAAATGGTGGTGAGCCAAAGAACTTGTCCATCGAATCTTTCATATTATCGAAAATGTCTTTCATTGTCTTCTCCTTGAGGTGAGGGTACTCACATTCGTCCGACATTGCTGTCTGCTTTCCCCTCGTAAACTTACTTAAAAAGGTGCATCGTCATCTTGGTAAACAGCTTTTTTCTTAGGCTGAACATCTGCGTTCTTATTCTTGACAGACAAAGACATGAACTTAGCACCATCTTTGCTGACCTTAATCCATGCAGACAACCAATATTCTGTGCCATCTACATTGATAGACCCCTTGTAATCAGGAAACTTTGCATCGTCTTTGCGGTCATTCTTAAAGAGTGAGCCTCGATTTGTATTGTCGTATTCCATTTATAACTCCTTTGCTTTCTTTAAAGCTGTTCTTACTTTACTAGGCAGCAAAGTCCACAATGCTATCTTTTGTTCAGCATCAAGGTTCTCTGCTTCCAACTTTACCCAAGCTTTCTTAGGTTCTTCTTTCTCGCAGAGGTCAATCAATTCCATTGCTAACTCTTTGAGATAAATCTGTTCTTCTTCTGGGATGCTATCCATTGCACCTTGTGTTGGCGTAATGATTACCTTTTCTTCCTTGATAGGGGCAGAAGAATCCAGAGCGTCATGCTCAACGATTTCCATTGCTGTAACCCACAGGTAGCGTCTGGTGTACGTTTCTACTGCACCAAGGTTCTGGATAGGATGGCAGCCTTTAAGGTTAGCATCTGCCATTGGTGAAGTAATGATGATGTTAGTGCCATCATCTACATCTGTGATTGTAAGACTGGCTATCTCTGAATCGTAAGAGACTACGCCACACAAGCCAATCTCGTTAAAGATTTGGTTAATCGTAGGGATGAAGTCACCAAGTTCAAAGTAGCTGTAACCAGCAAACTTGTTATGACCAGACTTCTTGAGAGGTGCGTTTTGCAACATGATTCGTGCTTGCATTAACTTCTTATGTACCATTTCATTCTTCCTTTAAATATTCTTTAATCATTTCTTCTTTGTCTTCATCGTAGAGGTCTTCAAACTCTACAAAGTGGTTCTCTGAACAGCAAGAGCCGTAGGTCTTTGGTTCAGTACAGTAAACACAATACAAGCCGTGTGATAAGTCCTTGATTGCGTCTTCTCTGGTCATTGGATTCTGCCAATCTGTTTAGCAACTAACCATTTGTCGCCAAGTTTGAGAACTGACCTGACCCACTTGCGTTGGTTGTACTGGTTGACTTGTTGTGGAACTAAACTGTTGTTGTACAGTTGACGAGCCTTGCGTCTGAGTTGTTCTGTTTGCATTAGCCTCTCCATGCCAACATTACACCGATACCGCCAAAGATGATGACAGCGAGTGTCCATTCAATTAACTTTTCTTTCATTTGGTTTTCCTTAAAAGTACCCTCACGATTTGTTTGGGCTGACGTAAGTATAACGCAAATCAACGAAATGTTTAAAATATTTTCACAAAGTGTTGAAATTTTACAAAATGTTGTTATGATGCAACTATGAACAAACTAACCGACAAAGAACTAATTGCCTTGCTTGGTGGGCCAACAGTCCTGTCTAAGCGATTAGGTTTCCCATCTAGCCAGCGAGTACACAACTGGATAACCAGAGGAATTCCTGCTTCAATCAAATTGGCTTATCCAAAACTTTTCTTAAACAAAAGGATTAAGAAATGACAAAATTGTGTGCTGATTGCAATCAAGAAATTATTGGCAGAGAAAATAGTGCCAAGTTTTGCTGGACTTGTTGTGACCTTAGACCAAGAAAAAATGGTCAAGCACAAGCTGCTGCAAAGGTTAATCAGGCTGTAAAAAAAGGTATCCTACCGCCTGTAGCTACGTTAATTTGTGTAGATTGTGGCAAACCTGCACAATGTTATGAACATAGAGACTACAACAAACCATTAGAAGTTGAGCCTACCTGCAAGGGTTGTAATATCCGCAGAGGGCCAGCTATTCCTTTAACAAAAGAAACAATATGACTCAAGCACAAGTAATTAAAGCCCTCCAGAACGGCCCATTGACTTCACACGAAGTAGCTAACCTAACTGGTATGCCGCAAGCCACAGTCCTCTGTACTGCCAAGACACTACGCAAACAAGGTAGGCTGACAACAGAGCAGGTCAAGGTAGGCAAACATTGGGTTGCTCAGTACACCTTGGCTGACAATGAAATAGAAAAGCAAGACAGCAATGTGAAAATTATCTGTGGAATCAAGACCTATGGCATCTTTACAAAAGCTGAATATGCTGTGATGAAACAACAGGCAACTCGATTGCTTGGCAAACAAGGTAAAAAAGAAATCACTAACAATCAATTTATTTGATACAATGTTTTGAAACACGGCTAGGTGGGGGGTAGCTACCCCACCGAAAAGAGTTCCTCCCTCTCCTGCCGCAGTTTCTTTCTAGGGAGTGGTTTAAAAGGTGAGTTATATGCATTACTACAAGAGAAATCTTGGCGACTATGCCAAGAAAGCTGGTCGCTTAACCATGCTTCAACACGGAGCGTACACGCTTCTTATTGATTCGTGCTACGACAGAGAAGTTTTCCCAACACTTGAGCAAGCACTTGAATGGACTTGGGCATCTACTGAATCAGAAGTAGAAGCTGTAAAGTTTGTTCTAAGCAGGTTTTTTGTGTTGGATAAAGATGGTTGTTATGTGCAGGATAGGATACTTCAAGAGTTGTTGCACTATCATAAAAACGCAGATACAAATAAACGAATCGCTGATGAAAGAGAAGCGAAGCGTAGAGAGAATCGCACGAAGCGTGAACAAATGGTAGACGAAGCGCCACCTAACCATAAACCACTAACCACTAACCATAAACCAAAGAGAGATAGCGCAACTAGCGTTGCTTGTCCTGATTCTGTTTCTCAGCAGGTTTGGAATGATTGGATGACAGTTCGTAAAGAAAAGAAAGCTAAAACATTGACAGAAACTGGTTGGAATGGTTTTGTTAAACAAGTTGAAAAAGCAGGTTGGTCACTTGAGCAAGCGATTAGTCATTGTTGTTTAAAGCAATGGGTTGGCTTTGAGGCTGCTTGGGTTGCACCTAAACAAAATCCTGCTGACATTGTGAGGCTCACAGTTCCATCAAAGAATGAGCCTGACCCTGCACTTGAGAAAATTAAAGCAGACGAAAAGAAGGCAGTTCCAATTCCACTAGAGGTTTTGGCAAGAATGGCTCAATTAAGGAGTAAAGCATGAATAAGATTGAATTTGGTGATTGCAGAGAAACAATGCGTAAATGGGCTACGCAAGGAATTAAGGCGCAAACTTGTGTAACAAGTCCTCCTTACTATGGTTTGCGTGACTATGGGCATGAAGGGCAAATTGGTCTTGAAGAAACACCAGAGGAATATATCAAGCAAATGGTAGAAGTTTTCCGATGTGTTTGGGATGTGCTTGAGGATGATGGAACACTTTGGGTAAACATTGGTGATAGCTATGCTGGTAACAATTCAAGAGCATCAAACAATGGTCGTGCTGGATTTGGTAATGCTAGAGAAAAAGTAGTTAACAGGACTGGTGAAGGTCTAAAAACTAAAGACTTGATTGGTATTCCTTGGATGCTTGCATTTGCTCTAAGAGCAGATGGCTGGTTTTTGCGTCAAGACATTATTTGGCATAAACCAAACCCAATGCCTGAGTCTGTGCAGGATAGATGCACAAAAGCCCATGAATATATTTTCTTGTTAAGCAAATCACAGAAATATTACTATGACCATGAGGCAATTAAAGACCCTGTTAAAGATGATTGGGGTACAAGAGATAGAGCCAATGGTAAATATCACAATGAAGGAAGTGGATTACAGCCTCATAGTGGTTTAGAAAAGTCATATGAGATGGCAAACAAAAGAAGTGTTTGGAGTGTTCCTGTAAAACCATATACAGGCGCACACTTTGCTGTTTTTCCAAGTGAACTTATTGAGCCTTGCATACTTGCTGGCGCACCTGTTGGTGGAATTGTTTTAGACCCTTTTATGGGTTCTGGAACAACAGCACAAGTTGCTCAAGACCTTGGCAGGAAATATCTTGGATGCGAGTTAAATACTGAGTATGGAAAACTTCAACAAAAAAGATTGGCACAACAATCATTGGAGTTGATATGAGCTACTACGAAGCAATGAGACTTTTGGACAAGGTGCGTGAAGGCGTACCTTATCCACTACACCTGATAAACAAAGCATTGGAATTGACTGGTGACTTGGAGTAGAAGAAATATTCAAGGCCCAAGCGATAGGGTAATTCTTGAGCAAGCAGAGGCTCGGGAACTCTATCGTAATTGGGAATGGTCAAAGAATCGTGACCTGATTCGTGCAAGACTTGAAAGAGCAGAGCGAATCTATGGGACTGGTGCTAGAGACAGAATCCGAGCATACATGGCACAAATGAGAGAGGGGACACTCGAATGACATTCATGGTCACATTTAAGGTTGAAGGCAACCCTGTTGGTAAACAAAGAGCAAGGTATGCCAAGCGTGGAAACTTTGTCCAAACTTACACACCTGAGAAAACCAGAACTTACGAATCTTTGATTAAAGACTCAGCAAAGCAAGCAATGGGGTCTTCCGAGCCTTTAGAGACCCCTGTAAGCCTTTATTTATACATTCGAGTGCTAATCCCTGCATCTGCTACAAAAAAGCGTTTAGAGGCCATTGCTAAAGGTGATGAAAAACCAATCAAGAAACCTGATGCTTCCAATATTTTGAAAAGCATAGAAGACGGAATGAATGGTGTTGTTTACAAGGATGATTCTCAGATTGTGAATATCCATGTGACTAAGGTTTACTCAAGTCAAGCTGGTGTGGATATTTGCGTCAAGGAGTGCCTTGAATGAAAGCCCCTTACAAAGCCATTGAGTACATCATTGAAAATTCATGCAAATATGCGGAAGCTAAAGCACAAAGAATCTACCTTGAGGAGTTCCGCAAAACAAAAAAGGCTTTACTAATGAAGGATGCAATGGCTAGAGGGATAGATTCTGCTGTTGCTCAAGAGCGTGAAGCCTATGCACACCTTGAATACGCTGACCTGCTCAAAGGGTTGATGGTTGCCATTGAGAAAGAAGAAACTTTAAAGTGGATGCTTGTCGCAGCCCAGATGAAAGCTGACATTTGGAGAAGTGAGCAAGCAAGTGAGCGTCTTGGCGTAAAAACAACAGAATAAAAATATTTGTAAAAATCAACAAAATGTTGATACAATGCACTCAGCCCAAGCAATTCGCAAGGGTACTTTTAAGGACTAAGCAATGAAATACGAATTTGACACAACTGTTGGTGAAGGCTCTGTAGTAGTTACTGTTGTCATGGAATACGACACAGATTCAGAAGGCATCTATGGTGAGAACATTGAAGACATTATTTACGAGAAGGTAAGTGTGCTTGGTCTGTTCTCTGCTGAACAATACAAAGAACTTGAGATAGAAGGTTGTATGCGTTTATCTAAGCACATCTTGGATGAAGCAGACCATTCTCGTTCTGTTGAATACGATATGAGAGATGTCTAAGCAAGCCGTTTGGCGAATCATTGTTATTTCACTAGCGACTTTTTGGTCGCTGGTGGTGTACTTCATAAGGTCTTTTTATGATTAACGTCACCATCTACACAAAATCTGGCTGCCCTAATTGCGTGACAGCTAAGAATCTACTCAAGACTTTGAATCTTGAGTACAAAGAGATTGATATTGAGACTGGTGACAGGTTTGCTAACTTTGTGGCGCACTATCCAGATGCTAAACAAATGCCACAGATATTCATTGGTGACCAACGAGTAGGTGGTTTGGCAGGTTTACAGGCTGCTTTAAAGAAAATGGAGGTTAAAAATGGGTAAAGGCTCAAGTCCAAGACCTTTTAAGGTAAGCAATGAAGAATACTCTAATCGGTGGGATACTATTTTTGGTAGAGACAATGAGAAAAAAAACGAAACGAAAACATTGGAATCTGATAGACCCAATAACTCATGCGATAGTGGGTGCGTCAATAACCCACAGGGAGAAGTTGGACAAACTCCGAATGATGGAGTATTCCGCACTTGAGGCGATTACCAAGGGCAGAGGGACTATCCATGACTGGCGCACTCTTGTGGATGTACTAAACCTGTCAGAAACAATGGGCAGAGCAGGGGTAGGCCCAGAAGTGCTGCCAATCTGCGAGAAGGCACAAGCAAGCCTCCACAAAGCATCTGGATACTATCAAACGACTATGCGTGTCATTTTAGATGCAGAGGGTATCCAAGCCTGTCGTGATTTGATTGAATTCGCAGACTTGCAGCAGTCAAGTATCCCTCGAAGTGAGTTTGAGAGATATATTCAGAAAACAAAAGACTACATAAAGTCACGAGGTGATAAGGTGGTAGAGATTGAATAACAACCCAACCAAACGTGAAAGACTGCACTTAGCAAGGATTAAAGAGATGCCTTGTGGGGTATGTGGTCAGGCAGGGCCAAGCGATGCTCACCACATAAAACAGCATCACCAGTACCTATGTATTCCGCTTTGTAAAGACTGCCATCAAGGGCCACACAACGGGATTCATGGACAAGCTAGGATTTGGTCAGTTATGAAACATGACGAAATGTCTGTGCTAAACGAAACCCTTGCAAAACTAATTGGATAAGGCACAATGGTGCTACTCAGTTGCCATTGAGTATTTAGAGGGACTATACGTTCCTCTTTTTTTGTGCGAAAATGTAGCAAACTCCATGAGGACAACCATGTCTGGATTACTTGAGCCATCTGTAAAAATCGAGATTGAGATACAAAACCAAGAAAAGAAGGGTGAAGCCTGTCCAGTTGCGACAGGTGATGTAGCTGTCAATCTTGAGAATCGTGAGAAGGCGATTGAGAAGGCTAACTACGGGCCTATGAATCCCAACGAATCCAACATGGATTACTGGCGTGAAATCTCTCGTGCATGGCGTATTGCCCCTGCACAAGCAAAGAAGTCTCGTTGCGGTAACTGCGCTGCTTTTATCCAGACACCTAAGATGCTGTCTTGCATCGAGAGTGGCTTAGAGATGGGCGATAACGAGATGGACGCATGGGAAGTCATTGATGCTGGTGACTTAGGTTATTGCGAAATGTTTGACTTTAAGTGTGCTTCTAAGCGTACCTGCGAAGCATGGATTAGTGGTGGGCCAATTACTCAGGAGAAAGACAATG
>Ga0315907_10007665_pt1 | contig 11217 bp, 14 predicted proteins | sample LakEriMetagenome_3_FD_203525 | JGI IMG/M metagenome (GOLD analysis project Ga0315907, IMG submission 203525) | Freshwater fungal communities from buoy surface, Lake Erie, Ohio, United States - Buoy 12 MA123 | ecosystem: Environmental > Aquatic > Freshwater > Lake > Lake biofilm | place: USA...
GCCAGCTCGGGTGCTTTGGGTGCCGCCGCCACCAGCGCCGCATTGGCCAACCCCGGAATGACCGACCGCGCAGCCCAAATTCAGGACTTGGCAGACAAGTTGGGCAAAGCCATGGGAGAGCGACTTCAAGAACAGCTCGAACGCGGGGAGTGGAAACTGCAATTGAAGCTGAATCCCGCACATTTGGGCAGAATTGATGTTGAACTTGACATGAATGCCACCGGTTTGGACGCTGTATTTAAAACTGACAACATGCTGACGCGTGAATTGATTGCACAAGGCATGAACAAACTCAGAGATAGCTTGGCACAATCGGGCATGACAGTTGCTAATGTCTGGGTGAACAGTGAAAACCAGAAAGGTTCTGGCGGAAACTCGACACCTCGACAAAACTCGGAGTCTGACAATACAGTCAACGCCCCTGTGTCAGAGGTGAAGGCCGCTGAAACTCGCATCAAAGAACTTAGATCTTCAGATGCTTGGGACACACTGGCTTAAAGAATGATGTGAAAACGCCCGGTTAAACCGGTGACAATTTGTTTATATAGAGGTGCCCCATGGCAACAGCAGCCCCAGAAGCAGCAGAAGTCGTTGAAGAAGAGCCGAAAAAGAAGAAGCCGATCGTCCTGATTATTGGGGGCGTGGTGGGTTTAATCGTGCTCATCGTGGGCATTGTGTTGGGCACGCTCTTTTTCACAGGTTACTTCAATCCCAAACCCGTCGTCGATCCTGAGCTCGCTGAAGGTGCAGCTGACGGCCATGGTGCGCCAGGTGCGCCGGGCGACAAAAAAGGCGATGGCAAACCCAGCAAAAAGACCAAAGGTTCACCTGAGCTCACACGCTTTGAGTACACCTACATGCAAATTGAACGTGAATTCTTGGTCAATGTCAGCGGCTCCAAAAAAGTGATGTCCGTTCAAATTGCTGTCATGACGCACTACGACGATCGCGTGTTTGAAAATGTGAAGAAGCACGATTTCGCCCTTCGCTCAGCGGTGATGGATGTGATGCGCCTCACAACAGATGCAGATTTGGTCAAGCCAGAGTTCCGCAAAGAGCTTGCCGTGAAGATTCGCGACAGCATGAATACTTTGCTAGAAAAATACGAAGACTTTGGCGGCATCGAAGAAATTCATTTCACGAATTTCATCGTTCAGTAATTCAATTGGCCTTCTAAAGCATTTGCGTAATTTCATTTTGATTGTTTGAGTTTCATGGCCACTTCTTTATTAACACCCGACGAACTTTCTGCCTTGGCAGAAGGCGTGATGGATGGCTCGATTCCAGTCGACACTGGTTTCAACACCACCGCTCGGGTGAAGAAACACGACCTGGCCAGCGAAGACAGCAGCTTAGGGGTGAACATCACCTCGATCGACATGATCAACGAGCGTTTTATTCGCACATTTCGCTTGGGACTGGTCGAAATGCTGCGGACCAGCCCGAAGGTCAATCCCAATCAAGTAGAAATTGTTCGCTTTGGTGATTACCTCAAAAGTTTGAAGGCGCCATTGTCTGTCAATGTGGTTCGCATGAACCCCTTGCGCGGCAATTCCATTGTGGTCATTGACCCTACCGTGGTGTTTAGTTCATTGGACAGTTTCTTTGGCGGTTTTGGCAAAGGCGTAGGAAATTTGCCCCCTGGTCGTTTGTTCACACCCACAGAATCACGCATCATCAACATGATTTTGGAGGTCTTCTTCAAGTCACTTCAAGACGCTTGGTCTGCCGTTTTGCCTATCGAATTTGAACTGGTGAGTTCTGAAATCAACCCCCAGTTTGCTCAGATCGCCGACGAGAATGATTTGGTCATTTTGACCCGTTTTGAAGCAGAAGGAAACATGGATTCGCAAGGCTTCATTGACCTTGTTTATCCCTACGCGTCGCTCAAGCCCATCCGTGAACTGCTAAGAAGCCGTGTTCAATCGGGTGATGGCAACGACGAGTCAGACAAGCAATGGCGAGAAGAGCTTGAAGAAGCCGTAGACAGTGCCAGCTTAGAAGCCCGTGTTTTGTTGGGCAGTGTAGAGTCTTCTTTTGGTGAAATTGAAGCCATGAAAGAAGGCGATGTACTCTTCTTCAAGAAACCCGAGTTGGCCAGATTGCTTGTCAACGGATTGCCCGCCTTTGATGTTCAAGTGGGTACCATAGGCGCACAAACAGCTGTGCAAATTGAACGGGCTTGTATTCCCGGTATGCAATAAATTTTCAGGAAAACGACATGACCGATACCACCACAGACGCCAACACCGCTATCGAAAACGAAGCGGCACATCGCCAAATCAATCCTGAAGTGTTGCAAAACATCAGCGTGACGCTTTCCATTGAAGTGGGCCGCGCCATGATCAAAATTCGCGATCTCATGCGCCTCACCCAAGGCAGCGTGGTAGAACTTGACCGCATCGCTGGCGAACCGCTCGACCTCTTGGTCAACAACACCGTTGTGGCCCAAGGCGAGATTGTTTTGGTCAACGATCGCTACGGCGTTCGCCTGACGCGCGTGGCCCCTGCGTCCGAGCGCATGAAAAACTTATAAACTCTGCCATTTAGACCACAAGAAAAGAGCACCTCATGGCACCCGGCTTTGGCAGCGCCGACCTGTTTCGGATGATCGGCAGTTTTGCCTTGGTGCTGGCTGTGATGGCTGCACTGCTCTGGGCGCTGCGCCGACTTCAATCGCGCATGAACAGCCAAAATTCGGGCCGACGCTTGCAAATCATTGAAACGGTCAGTGTAGGACCTCGCCAAAAAATAGCTTTGGTCCGCGTTGGCACTCACGAAGTTTTGGTGGGCATTACCCCCACTCAAATGACTTCATTAGGCCAACTGCCTGAAGGCTCTCACATTTCACAAGCGGCTCACGCAACCCCACCCGCCAACGGAGACATCTATGTTGCGTAAACTCTTCAAGCAGCCCGTCGTTTTGGCCAGCACCATCATTGCGTTGGCCTTGCTCGCATTTCCATTTGCCGCCGCGGCTCAGGGCATCCCTATGCTCAACGTCACAGGCGGGCCCAAAGGCCAACAACAGTACAGCTTGTCGCTGCAACTGTTGGCCTTGATGACATCGCTCACGCTGCTGCCGTCCTTCTTGCTCATGATGACTGCCTTTGTGCGCATCATCATTGTGTTGTCTATTTTGCGACAAGCCTTGGGCACAGGTCAAACACCCCCCAACACGGTGTTGGTGGGTTTAGCCTTGTTCCTCACCCTCTTCATCATGTCGCCCATCTTGAACGAGATCTACACCAACGCCTTGGTGCCGTACATGCAAAAAGGCATGGCCTTTGACAAAGCCTTGGCCGCCGCAGAAGAACCCCTGCGCAACTTCATGATGAAACAAACGCGTGAAGATGACATCGGCCTCTTCATGCAAATGGCCAACAAAGGCGAGCCAGCCAATGCGGCGGCCGTGCCTTTTTCAACACTGGTACCCGCCTTCATCACTTCCGAACTGAAAAGCGCCTTCACCATTGGTTTCCTCATTTACATCCCGTTTGTGGTGATTGACCTCATTGTGGCAAGCGTGCTGATGTCGATGGGCATGATGATGTTGTCGCCCATGATGATCTCAATGCCATTCAAACTCATGTTGTTTGTTTTGGTCGACGGCTGGAGTCTTATCTTAGGTTCGCTCGCCGCCAGCTTTGCCACCTAATTAGGAGTATTCAAATGGACACCGCTGCCGTTGTTGATCTGGGTCGCCAAGCACTCTGGATGACAGTTTTAATTTCTGCACCCTTGCTCGGTGTCGCTTTGTTTGTGGGTTTGTTCATTGGTATCTTGCAAGCGGCCACCTCCATCAACGAAGCGACGCTCAGCTTTATTCCCAAGTTGGCCGCGCTGGCCATTACCTTGGCGGTAGTGGGTGGGTGGCAGTTGACCACTTTGGTAGATTACACCCGCGCTTTGTTCCAGCGCATCCCAGGATTGTTCACCTGATATGGACATCGCAGTCACCGAACTGATGGAGCGCTTTTATGGGCTTCTCTGGCCGATGCTGCGAATATCGGCCCTGTTGGTGGCTGCGCCTATTTTTTCATTGCGTGCGCTCAACTTGCGCATTCGCATTGTTTTGGCCATGGCCATCACTTGGTTGGTCTATCCCATGCACGAGTGGCCCGTCATTGATCCCCTGACACCCAGCGGACTTTTAGAAATTTGCAACCAACTCATGATTGGTTTGCTGATGGGGCTGATGCTCCAAGTGGTCACAGCCGCCATTGTGGTGGCAGGTCAATCTATTGCCAACGCCATTGGTTTGTCCATGGCCACCATGATCGACCCCAACATGGGCAATGTGCCTGTTATTTCCCAATTCTTGTTGGTCTTGGCCACGCTCATTTTTGTCGGCTTGGGCGGTCATGCTTTGCTTTTGAACTTGGTGGTTGAAAGCTTCAACAGCTTGCCCATCGGCAGCAACCTCATGAGCACCGAGGCCATGAAGCAAGTCATTGCTTGGAGCTCCATGTTGTTTTTAGGCGCCTTGCTTACGGCATTGCCTGTCATGGTAGCGCTCCTGTTCATCAACATTGGCTTAGGTGTTGCCACACGCGCGGCGCCCAGCTTAAACATTTTTTCCGTTGGATTTCCAGCCATGATTTTTGCTGGATTCGGCGTTCTCATTTTGGCTTTGCCCGGCATTGGCGCGCGCATTCAATGGCTTTGGATGCAAGGCTTTTTTCAAGTCCGCACCTTGGTCGGAATCACCTAAAGGGGTTTGACGTATGGCTGAAAATTCCAGTGCCGAAAAAACCGAAGACCCGACGGAGCGAAAACTGCGTAACGCCCGTGAAGAGGGGCAAGTCGCAAGATCTGTAGAGCTGCCAGCGGCTGCAGTCACCATTGGCGCCATATTGACCTTGTTCTTCATGGGTGGCTATTGGATCAAGCAAATGGCGGAAATCTTTGCCTCTGGCTTCAAATTTGATCGCAAAACTTTGGACAACCCCGACTTGATGGTGACCGCTTTTGCCCATCAAATCGGCGAGGCCTTTTTGCTTATCGTTCCCGTTTTATTGGTGACTGCCATCATGGCCATCTTGTCCAGTGGCGCTACGGGCGGCTACCTTTTTTCTTTAAAAAGTACGCTGCCCAAGTTCAGCAAGCTCAGCCTTCTATCAGGTTTTAAGCGCATGTTTGGCGCCAACGCCGCCGTAGAGTTGCTCAAAGCAATTTTGAAGTTTTCATTGGTAACCATTGTGTTGTGGGCTTTGGTAAGTCGGCAAATGGACCCCATGATGCAGTTGGGTCAAATGGCCATTGAGCCTGCACTGGCGGCTGCCGGCTGGATGATTGCCGAATCTGCCCTGTGGCTTTCATTAAGCCTACTGGTCATTGCCCTGATTGATGCGCCGTATCAAAAGTATTCTTTCATCAAGCGCATGCGCATGACCAAGCAAGAAGTCAAAGATGAAATGAAGGACATGGAAGGTCAACCCGAAGTCAAACAGCAAATTCGCAGACGCCAGCGCGAAATGGCCAACAACCGCATGATTCAAAAAGTTCAAGATGCAGATGTTGTCATTACCAACCCTGAGCACTTTGCTGTCGCTTTGTCTTATGACCCCACTGGCGATGGGGCGCCAATTTTGTTGGCCAAGGGGTCTGACCATATGGCCGCCCGCATTCGCGAAGAAGCAGAAAAACATGGCGTTGAAATGTTTGCAGCGCCACCGCTTGCTCGAGCGCTTTATTTCAGCACCGAAGAAGACCAAGCTGTGCCCGAGTCTTTGTACCTGGCCGTGGCACAAGTGATTGCCTATGTCTTCAGCTTGGCTGATGTCAGGCCAGGTGTCGCACCGATGCTCAAACCTCAACCCAAAGTGCCGGCGTCCATGCTGTTTGACGCCAACGGCAAATTGATGACCCCATAAAGTCAGGAATTTCTATGAGCGAAGATAACAAACCCAGCGAAAACTTGATCATCAAATCCAATCAGCCGCATTCGGTCACCATGCCAGAGGGAACCAATGTTGCGGTGGGCAAAAAGGGAGAGGAAGGTACGCCTGCCGTTCGCAAAGTTTTAGCCGATCCTGACGAACATGTTGTAGAGCACATGGTGATGGATGGTGGCGTGAGTAAAACCATCGACCAAAATGTCAGCGTCAATGCGCACGACCCTAATTACAAAGGGTATCAGAGTGCAGCTGAAATGCCTGATCGCTTTGTTTCGAATGAAAAAAGTGCAGACATTCCACCGCCTACACGCAAATCAGTCGATATCACCAAACTTGACAGCATCTTAAAGCCTCAAGAGAAAGCTGTTGGTGCCGATGCTATTGAAAGCAAAGCTGTCACCAATGGGGTGGCTGCTGAAATTTCAAAGCCAGTCTATGCTGCAGAACCAGAAATGGACTTTCCAGCTCGCGTCATCAATATCAAAATCGAGAATGACCAGTTGCGTGCGCGCCTGGACAAGCTTGAGTAAAGGAACTCTCCATGAGCACACAACCCACTTCAGAAGAACAAGGGAAACACTCGCACGACGCCCACGACGCGCATGAAGCTGCAGCCATTGTCTCGGACAATGATGAATTAGAAGGCATCAAAATGGTGGCTCTTGAATCGGCCGAGCTGGCGACGAGATCTGCCAATTTGGCTGTTGGCGCGGGTGAAAACATGAAAAAAGCCACGCTCAATCTTGAGCAGCTTATGAAAGCCAACAAAAAGCAGCACCAAATCATGCTGGGCATTGCGGGTGGTTTGATGTTTATCACAGCCATTGTGTTTGCCACGTCCATCTTCACTTTGAAATCACGCATTGGCCAAATGGACGCTATGCTGGCCTCTTTGAGCAAGCGGGTCGTTGAGCTGAATGACTCCATGGAAATGGTGGGCTCGGTGAATGAAGGTTTGCAGGAAATGGTCTCCAAACAAGACGACATGACCAAAATGCAAAGCAAGTTGGAAGCTCGCCTTAGCGATGCCATCAAAAATGCCGAAACCATGCCCGAAAAAACAGCCCAGCAAGTTGGTGAAAAAGGTCAGGTACTTGCTGCCCAGGTCAAATCTTTAGAAGGCCGGTTCATGCAGCAATCTAAAGCATTGAATGCATTGGCCAATCAAGTGGGAGGCCTGCAAGGCGCAGTGGGCGAAACAGGCGGCTTTAAAAAGGAAATGGAAACCTTGGCCCGTTTGCAGAGGGAACGGCAAGTTGCAGAAAATGTCGTAGCAGCCAAATCAGCGGCACAAGCCGCTGCTAATGCCAACGCCTCGAACGCCGCAGCCATCGCGGCTGCTAAGCAGCGCGAAAAAATGGTTCAGTACCCAAGATCACAACAGGATTTATCGCCTGCAGGTGCCAGTGGCGTGTTGAGCAGCAAGCCCTAAAGCCAACTTTCAGTCGGCTTCTTTGTCACCATCTGAGGGGGCAACAGGCAGGGTGCCTTGACGCAAGTCGTACTTGTTCAACTTTTCAATCAGCGTTGTACGCTGCAAGTTAAGAAGCCTGGCCGTTTGAGACACATTGCCATCTGTTCGGGCCAAAGCCTGAACAATTAAATCTCGCTCGATGTCTGCCAACCTGTCTTTCAACGAAAGCCCTTCAGGTGGCAAACTTGGCAAGCCCTGCGCCAACATGATGATGTCTTCAACTTCATTGTGCAAGTCCATGGCCAAAGGTGGCGCAGGATTGGCAAACGGATTCATCACATCGGCATTGGCGCTATGGTAGGCATCTTTCATGTTCAAAGGGGCCACGATTTCCAGTGAATCGACAATGGGTGTGCTAACCCGCTCGGCCTGAATAGCGCGAAGCCCCTTGGGCAACAAAGAAGATGGCACCGATGCCAAGCCCAGCAATTGCCCGCTGAACAAGGTGTTGAAACGGTCTACCAAATTTGACAACTCACGCACATTGCCTGGCCATGCATAGTCTTTCAAGGCTTCCATGAAATCGGGTGTGAATGTAATGGGCGTTTGGCCTTTGACAGCAAAATGCTCGGCAAAGTGGGTTAAAAGCGCTGGTACGTCTTGCGCCCTTTGCCGCAAAGCAGGCGTATTCAGGGGCAACACATTCAGCCTGTAATACAAGTCTTCTCGAAACCTGCCCGCTTCAATTTCCGCCTCTAAATCTCGGTGCGTGGCCGCTACAACGCGAACATCGACTGCCACAGACTTGAGCCCGCCAACAGGGTCGACCGTGCGCTCTTGCAAAACTCGCAAAAGCTTGACCTGCATGTCGAGCGACAAGTCACCAATTTCATCCAAAAAAATAGTGCCCCCGTGGGCCAGTTCAAAACGGCCGATTCGATCGGCCATGGCACCCGTAAAAGCGCCTTTGCGGTGCCCAAAAAGTTCACTCTCTAACAGGTCTTTGGGAATGGCAGCGCAATTGATGGGTACAAAATTACCCCCGCTGCGGTCAGATTGGTCGTGCAGTGCGCGTGCAACCAGCTCTTTACCCGTTCCGCTTTCTCCCGTAATCAGCACGGTGGCGGCTGATGAGGCAACACGCTCTATCAGGTGCCGAATGGCCTCAGCGCCAGCGCTGGCGCCAATGAACGCTTTGGACGGAGATTTATTAGCCATTGAGCCAAGAAAGGGTTATCAGGGAATGATTCAAGACACCAATGTATTGCAAATCCCTCCAAAATTCGCTCAAATGTCGGAAAACCGTCAACCAAAAGCACATTTTTGCAACACAAGCTGCAAAGCTCTGGTCAATTCCATGGATCCAATTTGATTTCGCGACCAAAGTCCTCAAGCTTCTCAAGTTAATGCCGAATCAGAGGGTGTAGGACTTCGGGTCCCCCTCTTACAAGGAATTTGAAATGAAACGCGTTACAGCCCTCTGTTTAGTTCTTGGAATCACAGTTTTGACTGGTTGCAAATCGATCAACTTAACAATCCCAAGTTCTGCTCCTAAAGAGACTACCGCCATGGCTTCGCCTTTGGTGGAAAAACGTGAAACCATCACGGCCACAGGTTATGCCGTTGTGACTGTACAGAATCACAAAAACCCAGCACAACAGCGCTTGATGGCCATTCGTGCATCCAAGCTTGATGCCTATCGGAACTTGACGGAACAAGTTTATGGCCAGCAACTCGATGCCAGCTCGACAGTGGCTGACATGGTTGTCACCAACGACACGTTCCGCACCAAAGTAGAAGGCGTTATTTATGGTGCTCGATTGGTCAGCATCACGCCAGTTGGCGAAGACACTTACGAAACCACCTTGTCATTGGATCGCGATGTGGTTCAAGATTTGCGTATTTTGTACATGGGCCAATTGGCCGCAAAGGCTCGTTGATCATGAGCGCGGGCATCACGATGCGAATGGCATCAGCTATCTCCTTAGCTGTTTGGGCTTCATCAGGTCTGCTTGCCTACGCTCAAACCACAGTGACTCCGACAAGTCAATTGTCACAAGGTCCACAAGCACCACTTAGCGCTCAAGAACGATTGGATGCCATCCGTCAGAGCCTGGTCGATGCTTCTTTGCAAACGCCGACTCGCGTGATCACCACCAGTTGGATTGATGCCAATGGCAGTCTCAGAGAAAGCAGCTCGTTTAAAAATGGCATGGAAGTGCGCGGCGTGAAAGTCATCGCATATGACCGCGACGAATCTGGTCAAGTCAAAGCTCGGCTTCAGCACCCCTCTTCCAACAGCACACAACTCAACAAGCCCAGCATTTCTGCAGCACCTGAAAAAGGCTTCAAGGGTGCGATACAAAAACTTAACAAGCTGCAAACCAAAGTCAGTGATTTTGTCAAAGAACTGAGCCCAGCCCAAGAGCCTGTTGTCTCAGCCTGCACCAGCAAAGTGGGCAGCCGAATGAGCCACTTGGTCAGCTTAGATCTGGACATTGACCCGTCTGCAAATCCAGTGATCTTGAACGCTTTGCTGCCTCAACTTCAATTGAATTGGGTTCAAAGCTCAGCCCAAGTTGGACAAGCAAACTCCTGGAAAGTGGTCAACAACTTACCAGCAGCATCAATGTCCAACAGCATGACAGCCTATGAGCGCGCTTTGGTTGGCAATCGTCCTCACTCATTGCCATGGCAAGGCATTTTGAAAATCCGAACAGAGAATTTACCGGCTGTTGGTTACGAAGGCCTGATGGGCTTACCAGGCTCTCATTTTCTTTTGAATTTAGACTTCAAAATCACGGGAACAGAGGGTCAAGCCGACAAGTTTGAAGAGACCCTCAGCCTTACAGTTGGGATGGATCGCCCTGCCTGGTCTGCCCCTCGTCTTAACGCCGCCAGTTTAGAAGCAGTTCAAGCGGAGTTGCAATCGCTGCGCGGTGTTGCAGAGCAGTGGCTTAGCTGCCATGCGATTACACCGGCCGTGACCGCCGTTAATTTACAGCAAGTCCAAATCAATGCGGGCTCCTTGTCTGGCGTCAAAAAAGGGGATGAATGGTTGGTCGCAAATCCAGCTCAGTTCCCTGCTGCGCTCCTGAGCAAAGATGGTGCGCCTCAAACTTTGCTTGCCAGAGTTCAATCTGTCACACCCTTCAACTCTCAGCTGATTGTTTTGGCCGGCCCCGTTCAGTCAGTGCAGGCAGAGTGGCGCGCTTGGCCAACCGAGACTCTTTTGAAAGAGCCTAGCGTTCAGCCCTCGAAGGGAGCAGCCACATTGCCCTCCGCGAAAAGAAATGTTAAAACTACAGCCTCTTCTAGCGCCAGCGTCACGCTGACGCCTTAATGATTAAACTGAGCAAGCCATGAAAACTTCTACACGCAACCAAGCAACAGCCGCATTGACCCAATCTATTTGGACTGTAGCGATTGGATTGTCATGTCTTGTTGTTTTGCCACTGAGCGCTGCTGAAACAGAAAAAGAAGCCATCGCACAAGCCGCCAGTACCAATTTCACAGTGGCTCAAAGCACACCTGTTGATAAATTGATTCAAAAGTTTTACGCCAATAGTCCGTTAAGCGTGAGCGTGCTCAGGAAAGCTTTAGTCGATGCCAATCCCAAGGTCATCACGGGTAATCCACAACAGCGCGTGAAGGCGGGAACAGTCATTGTGGTTCCTGACCATGGTCAAGTTGTTCATCAAGTTTTAACACCCCCTGTTGCCGCGAAACAAGTCATCCTTGATCAAAACCCAACTGCCAGCGACTACCCGTCTCGCAAGCATTGGGTTCGCTTTCCATGATTTCCGGCGCCGAGGCGCTGCTTGCGCCCGGCCGCATCAACCCCATCTATTTGGAAGGCAAGTTATTGCCTTTGCAGGCCAGTACGGCTGCCGAATTGGGTTT
>Ga0315907_10007666_pt1 | contig 11217 bp, 5 predicted proteins | sample LakEriMetagenome_3_FD_203525 | JGI IMG/M metagenome (GOLD analysis project Ga0315907, IMG submission 203525) | Freshwater fungal communities from buoy surface, Lake Erie, Ohio, United States - Buoy 12 MA123 | ecosystem: Environmental > Aquatic > Freshwater > Lake > Lake biofilm | place: USA...
TTGTGCAGTGCGATCATCATGCGGCCTGGCCCCCGGGCGTGAATGCTGCCATGACTGCCTTCAGCACATCGCGCCCGAAGAGCAGAGCACGCCTATTCTGCAAGAGCCAATCATCCGGGACCCGACAATTAGTTGCCGTCGAGGCTCCGGGCCCGATCCTGACTGGCAAGCGCTTCTTCCGTCCGGCCCAGGGCCTGCAGCAGGTGGGCGCGGCGCATCCACCAGCGCGCGTGGTCGGGCTGGTGTGACAGGGCGCGGTCCAGGCAGGCCAGGGCCTGTGCGGGCTGGCCCGCCAGTTCGTGCAGTTGCACGATGTTGTCGTGGTACACCGGCTCGGCGGGGGCCAGGGCGATGGCGCGTTCAATCCACGCGGCGGCGCGGGCGGTGTCGCCGCGTTGGTGCTGGGCCACGCCCAGCAGGTGCGCCGCTTCGGCGTTGTTCGGGTTCTGGCGCAGCAGGGCCAGGTAGGCGGCTTCCGCGGCGTCCACGTCGCCGGCCTGGTGGCGGGCCAGGGCCTGCTGCAGCACCAGGGCTGGGGGCTGGGCGTCGGCCGCTGCCGTGTCTTCGGCACCCACGGTCAAGTGGCGCGGCGGCAGGCCTGGCAGTGCGCGGTCGAACATGCGCTGCAGGGCGGTCTCCAGGCTGCGTGTGAAGCGGGCGGCGTCGTACAGCGGGCTGTGCGGCATGTCGCGGCGCAGGCGTTCCTTCAGGGTCTGCAGGCGCTGCGGGTCGCGCCCCAGGGCGATGGCGGTGGCTTCGAAGGCTTCGGGTGTATCGGTGACGAGCTCTTCCAGCCCGGCGGCGGCCAGCACGCTGGCGGCCATGCGGCTGGCGAAGGAACGGCCGCGCAATGTGAGCACGGGCAGCCCGGCCCACAGGGCATCACTGGCGGTGGTGCCTGTGGTGTAGGGAAATGTGTCCAGCAGCAGGTCAGGCACCTGCAGGCGGGCCATGTACTCGGCATAGCGAAGCCGTCGGCCGACGACGATGCGGTGGGCCTCTACGCCCAGGGCGCAGGCGTTCTCGCGCAGTTGTTCGCCTGCGTCCACCGTCTCGGCCACCAGGTACAGCACGCTGCCGGGCACCTGCTGCAGGATGCGCCACCAGCGGGCGAAGGTCTCGGGCAGGATCTTGTGGGTGTTGTTGATGACGCAGAACACCACGCCCTGTTCTGGCAGCTTGAGTTCCGCGCGGGTGGGGGCTTGCGGCGCCATGTCGCGCTGCGCGGGGTTGGCCTGGTAGTGCGGCAGGCGGGCCAGCTGCTCCGCGAAGTGGGCTTCATCGCCTGGCGGCACCAGGGTGGCATCGGCCAGCAGGTAGTCGTAGCAGGGCGAGCCCATGCTGCCCAGGTAGCCGATGTAGCTGGCTTGCACGGGGGCCATGCGCCGGGCGAACAGGCCCGTGCGCGAGCCCAGGGTGTGGCCGCTGAGGTCGATGGCGATGTCCAGCGCTTCTTGCCGGACGGCATCCACCACGAGGGGGTCTGCCTGCGCGGACATGTCGATGAATCGGTCACACGAGCGGCGCACGCGCTCGGTGATGGCGTCAGCCTGGCTGCCCAGGCTGAAGCACAGCACCTCGAAGCGTTGCCGGTCGTGCTGCTCCAGTACGTCCACCATCAGCCGGGCCACGGGGTGGTCGCGGAAGTCGGCTGAGAAGTAGCCGATGCGCACGCGCCGGGGCGTGGCCGGGTTCACGGGCGCAGGGCTCAGGTCGTTGGGCCGGTCGTGGCCGGGATGCTGGCGGTCCATCCAGGTGCGGGCGGCCTGCAGGTGCAGCGCGGGGTTGTCGCTCACGGCCTGGACCGGGAAGGGGTGGCTGCTGGCCCGCCCCAGGGCCACGGCGTCCAGCATGGGCTGCACCAGCCAGGGCAGGCCTTCCCAGCGCCCCAGCCGCAGGCGCGCGAACAGCACGGCGCCGGTGATGAAGTCAAGTTTCGGGTCGTGCCTGCGCGCGGCCTCGAAGCTTTGCAGGGCCTGCTCCAGGCGGCCCAGATGCTGCAGCAGCGTGCCGCGGTTCAGGTGGGCCCGTGCGAAGCCGGGGTCGATCTGCAAGGCGCGGTCATAGGCGGCCAACGCCGCCGAGGCCTGGCCCAGGTTCGAGCGGGCGATGCCCAGCGAGAACCAGGAATGCGCGGCGCGGGGCGCGCATTGCACGGCCGCTTCATAGCTGCGCAGGGCTTCTTGGCGCAGGCCGAGCTGCTCCTGCACGAAGCCCAGGTTGTGGTGGGCATCGGCCAGGTGGGCATCGTGCTGCACGGCCTGCTGGAACTGCACCCGGGCGGCGCCCAGGTCGCCCAGAAAGTACAGGGCGTTGCCCAGGTTGTAGTGGGCGAAGGCTTCTTCGGGGCGCAAGGTCAGGGCCTGGCTCAGCACTTGCGCTGCGGCCGCGTGCTGGCCCAGCTGGATGCGCACCACCCCCAGTTGCACGAGGCTGGCAGCGTCTTCGGGGGCGTGGGCCAGCGCCTGTTCGTACCAGGTGGCGGCCTCGGCCAAGCGGCCGGCGGCCTGGGCGGCCTGCGCCTGCTGGAAGGGTGTGGGCTGCGCTGGTGTGTGGGGCGGCGCGGAGGTGTCGTTCATGGTCTGGGCAGTGGCATCCGCACTGTAGCGGCTGCCCATGGTGAACCGAGCCGGCCCCGTTCGCTGCTGGCCGACCCGATTCGCCCTGCTTCACCCCGTTCGCCCCGTTCGACCCGTTCGACCCGCTTTGCACGTTCGCACGTTCGCACGTTCGCACCCACGAGCCCAACCCCGCGCCGCGGCTAGACTGCCCGCACATGCATACCCGGCCCCGCACCTGCCCATGAGCGCCGTGCTCGACATCCAGGGTCTGCGAAAGCGCTACGGCCAGACCGAGGTGCTGGCCGGCGTGGACTTCTCGGTGCAGCCGGGGGAGTGCTTCGGCTTGCTGGGCCCCAACGGCGCGGGCAAGACCACGACGCTGAAGCTGGCGCTGGGCCTGGGCCAGGCCGACGGCGGACAGGTGCGGCTGCTGGGGTACCCGGTGCCCGAACAGGCGCCGCAGGCCCGGCGCCGCGTGGGCGTGGTGCCGCAGTTCGACAACCTGGACCCGGATTTCACCTGCGCCGAGAACCTGGTGGTGTACGGGCGCTACTTCGGGCTGCCGCGTGGGGTGATCGAGCAGCGCATCGGCCCGCTGATGGAGTTCGCCGGCTTGCAAGGGCGCGAGGACGGGCGGCTGGATGCGCTTTCGGGCGGCATGAAGCGCCGCCTGACCATGGCCCGCGCGCTTGTGAACGACCCGGATGTGGTGTTCATGGACGAACCCACCACGGGGCTGGACCCGCAGGCCCGGCACCTGATCTGGGAGCGGCTGCGGCGCCTGCGCTCACAGGGCAAGACGCTCATCCTCACCACCCACTTCATGGAGGAGGCCGAGCGGCTGTGCACGCGGCTGCTGGTGATCGACGGTGGGCGGGTGATCGCCACGGGCACGCCGCGCGAATTGATCGCCGCCCACATCGAGCCGCAGGTGTTGGAGGTGAACGGCGCCGAGGTGGCGCGTTGGGCCGAAGCGGTGCGCCCTGGTGTGCCGCGCCTGGAAGTGGTGGGAGAGACCGCGTTCTGCTACGCGCAGGACGTGGGGGCGCTGCAGGACAGCCTGCGGAGCTGGCCGGAACTGGCCTGCCTGCACCGGCCCGCGAACCTGGAAGACGTCTTCCTGAAGCTGACCGGGCGGGAGTTGCGAGATTGAAACGGCTGGCGTTTGCTCTGGGTCGTCCTGGATGGGGTTGGTGGCCGGTGTGGCGCCGCAACTTCCTGGTGTGGCGCAAGCTGCTGGCTGCCTCGGTGCTGGGCAATCTGGCCGATCCGCTCATCATGATGCTGGGCCTGGGCTGGGGGCTGGGCTCGCTCATGCCGGGCGTGCAGGGCATGTCCTACATGGCCTTCTTTGCCGCCGGTTCGCTGTGCTCGGCCACGATGATGACGGCTTCTTTCGAGGCCATGTTCTCGGCCTATTCCAGGATGCAGGGGCAGCGAACCTGGGAGGGCATCCTGCACTCGCCGCTGACGGTGGACGACGTGGTGATGGGCGAGCTGGTGTGGGCTGCCAGCAAGGCCTGGCTGACGGGTTCCACCATCCTGGCGGTGCTGCTGGTGTTGGGGCTGTCTTCGTCCTGGCTGGCGCTGCTGGCCCTGCCAGTGGCCTTTCTGGTGGGCTTGTGCTTTGCCGCCCTCGGGCTGGTGATGACGGTGCTGGCACGCAACTGGGACTTTTTCAGCTTCTACCTGACGCTGGTGCTGACGCCCATGGTGATGATTTCGGGCGTGTTCTTCCCCACGGACCGCCTGCCCGCAGCGCTGCAGGTGGTGGCGCAGGTGCTGCCCCTGCACCACGGGGTGGCGCTGGTGCGTCCGCTGGTGGCCGGGCAATGGCCTGCCGACGCCGCGCTGCACGTGGCGGTGCTGCTGACCTACACCGTATTGGCCTGGGGATGGGCCGCGGGCACGGCCCGCAGACGATTTGCGGGGTGAGCGCGTTCCTGGCCGGTCGCAGGATCAGACGCCCTGAACCCCCCCAAAAGGGGGGATGACCACAATGCGGGACTGTTGCCCGCATACTGCAGTCCCCGTCACAATCAGCGACGGCCCGATTCTTGCGTCAGCACCTTCGACACATGGACAACGTCGACAGTCTCGTCAAGCGCCTTGAGCATCTGGATGACATCGGCGTATCGTTGTCGGGCGAGCGCGACATCGACCGATTGCTGACCAAGATCCTGCTGGCGGCCAAGGACATCACGCATGCCGATGGCGGCACGCTGTACACGGTGGCGCAGGACCGTCAGCACCTGAACTTCCGCATCGTGCGCACCGATTCCCTGGGCATTGCCTATGGCGGCAAGGACGAGCCGCCGCTGCCGGCCCACTTCAAGGACCTGCCCCTTTACCTGGAAGACGGCCAGCCGAACGACCACATGGTGGCCGCCCACGTGGCCTTGAGCGGCGAGACGGCCAACATTGCCGATGCCTACGAGGAGCGCCGCTTCGATTTCTCTGGCACCCGGCGTTTCGATGCGGCCACGGGCTACCGCTCCACCTCGTTCCTCACGGTGCCGATGAAGAACCACGAGGGCGAGGTGATCGGCGTGCTGCAACTGCTGAACGCCCTGAACCCTGACACGGGCTCGGTGCGGCCCTTCGCGCAGGGTGACCAACGGTTGGCCGAGTCCCTGGGGTCCCAGGCGGCCATCGCGCTGACGAACCGCCTGTTGATGGGGCAGTTGGAGAAGCTGTTCGAGTCTTTCGTGGAGCTGATCGACACGGCCATTGACGAGAAATCCCCCTATACGGGGGGCCATTGCGCGCGGGTGCCCGAGTTGACGATGATGTTGGCCGAGGCCGTGAACAACAACACCGAAGGCCCCCTGGCCGGCTTCACCCTCACCGACAAGGACCGCTACGAGCTTCGCATCGCCGCCCTGCTGCACGATTGCGGCAAGGTGACCACGCCCGTGCACGTGGTGGACAAGGCCACCAAGCTCGAAACCATCTTTGACCGCATCGAGCTTCTGGCCACGCGGTTTGCGGCCTTGAAGGCGCAGACCCAGGCCGACATGTGGCGGGCCGTGGCCCAAGGTGAGCCCGAGGCCTCGGCGCGGGTGCGCTGTGATGCAAAGTGCCGCCAGCTGGATGAAGACTTGGCCTTTCTGCGCCATGCCAACAAAGGCAGCGAGCGCATGGACGATGCGGCGGTGCGCCGCGTGCGCGAGATGGCTGAGCGCTACCGCTGGGTGGATGGCCAAGGGCGCGAGCAGCCCCTGCTGAGCAACGATGAGATAGAGAACCTGACCATCCGTGCCGGCACGCTGACGGCCGCCGAGCGCCAGATCATCAACCACCACATCGTGGCCACCATCCAGATGCTGGAGAAGCTGCCCTGGCCCAAGCATCTGGCCCATGTGCCCGAGTACGCCGGCGGCCACCACGAGCGCATGGACGGCAAGGGCTACCCCAAGGGCCTGACGCGCGAGCAGATGAGCGTGCAGGCGCGCATGGTGGGCATTGCCGACATCTTTGAGGCGCTGACCGCCGCTGACCGGCCCTACAAGGCGCCCATGACGCTGTCACAGGCGTTGCAGATCATGGACAACTTCCGCGACAACGGCCACATCGACCCCGATCTGTACGCGCTGTTCCTCAGCCACCAAATACCGCAGCGCTATGCACAGAAGTTCCTGTCGCCGGCGCAGCGGGATTGCTGACCGGCTGCGGCGCTCAGCGCCTGGCCTCGGCCCTCGCCCCTTCGCCCCTTACTTGGGGCACTGCCCTGGTGTGAGGCTTTGCTTGTTGAGGACCTGATCTTTTTCCATGAACGCAGGTGAAGCGGGCAGGGTGGTGGGCGGGACGGTGGGGGTGATGGGTGCGAAGCCGCCCTGGCCGGCGTTGACCTGGATCTGGCCCTGGGGGTTGGCCATGGCGATCTGGCCTTCGAACACGGCGGTGTAGACGCCGAGCTTGGGGGTTTCGGCGACGCTGGGCGGGCGTGCGGCCTCACGCGGGATGTCCATGGGGTCGAACAGGCTGCCGGTGCTCGGCGTCAGCGGGCCGGGCGAAGGCAATGCGGGGGTGGTGCTGGGTGCGGCCTGTGCGATCAGCCACAGGCCCTGGGTGGTGGGGTCGGATTGAAGGGCCTGGTGCTGGCGCCATTGGGCCAAGGTGCGCAGGCGGGCCATGGGGTGTGCGCCGGGGGCCCAGGTGTCCCACTCGATGGTTGGCGCGGTGGCTTGTGCCGTGGTGGTGCCGCCGGGGTTGGTGGTGCCTGAGCGCTGAGGCGGGGTGGCCGAGGGTGCGGCGGGCGGGGTGGTGGTGGTGCCCGGGGTGGCTGAAGGTTCGAGAAGCCGCTGCGGCGTGCCGGGCAGCAGGCTGCGAAGGCCGGCGGCCGTGAGCACCTCGGAGCGGCCACGGCGCAGCACCACGTTGGCGGCGTCGCAGGTGAACTCGCCGTCGGCGGCGGGTTGCTCGCAGCCCACGTCCAGCGCCGTGTCTTGCCGCACGCCCAGCAACTGCCCGGCGTTGACCAGCAACCCGTAAAGGCGGGCGCCGGGCTGCGTAGGTGTTGCCAGGCGCAGATTGCCCTGCAGCAGGTCTACCCGCACGGCACGGCGGCCCCGTTCGTCTTCCTCGGCGCGCAGCGCCAGGCGCGTGGCCGGGCCCAGCACCAAGCGGGTGCCGTCGTCCAGGCCGAGAAGGGCCTCGGTGTCGCCGCTGGCCACCACATCGCCCAGGAACAGCGCGCCGCTGGCCGGCAGGTCCTGCGGGGTGATGCCTTCGCGCAGGCGCTGCACGGGCTGGTTGCTGGACAGCAACTGCCCCAGCCGGCCGGACTGCGGCAGCACGCCCTCTGGGATGGCCTGCGCCTGGCCGGCGCACTCCTGGTCGCACAGGCGCACGCCGAAGTCTGTGCCGCGGATGCCGATGGTGGTGTCGTTGACCTTCAGGTCGAAGGCGTTCTGGTTGCCGCGCTTGCCGATCTGGCCGGAGACGTTACGCAGCCAGCCCTTGAGCAGTTGCACCGACATCTGGTCCTTGGAGGGGTCTTCGGGCTGGAAGCTGAAACCCCGGATGGCGATGGCTGACTCCGGGCGCAGGGCGACGCGGGAGCCGTCGTTGAAGACGATGAGGGCGAAGGCGCCCTTCTCGGTGCCTACGGTGTCGCCTACGGAGAGCTTGGCGCCGGTCTGGATGACGCGCACCTGGCCGCCCTGGGGCTGGGCGAAGACTACGCCGCTGGCGCTGCGCACCTCGGCGGCCACCTGGGCCAGGGCGAGGGAGCTGGCGCCCAGGGCCAGGCCCAAGGCGGCCAGGGCGTGGCGCAGGATGGAACCCAAAGTGGTGCCAAGCATCATCAGCAGTCCTTGCCTGTGCTGGTGGTCCCGCTGGCGTTGCTGCCCTTGCCGTCGCCAGCCTTGCCCTGGTCGGGCTTGGCGTAGCTGACCTCGGAGGTAGCCTTGCTGCTGGTGGCCGTTGGTGCGGGGGCTGGAGCGGGATCGAGTTCTAGCGACTTGACCTCGTCCTTGCGCACCGTGGGCACGGCCGGGGCGGGCGCGGGCGCGGCGCCTGCGGCTGGGGCCTGCGCGGGTCTGGCTGCCGAAGGCGACGGAGCGGGAGAAGGTGAGGCAGAGGAATCGGGCGAAGGTGCCGGGCTGGCCGCGGCGACTGTGTCGCCCCTCTTCTCTTCGGCGGCCTTGTCCTGTGATGTGCCGGGCGAAGGTGCAGGCGTGGGCGCAACGTAGGCGGGCGGTGTCAGGGTTCGGGTGGCGGAGGTCTCCAGGCCGGCGGTACCCAGGCTTGAAGTGTCGATGGCGTCGTTGGTGTTGGTCACAGACTGTGTTTGCTTGATGACCTCCGTGACGATCTCGGAGTTCGCAGCAGCGTTGACCAGGGTGGAACTGTCGGCCGGTATCGTGGCGGTTCCAGAGGCCGAGGTCACTTGCAGGTTGGCCAATTGCAGCGTCTCCAGGTTCGCGCCCGTGGTGCTCACGGTGCTGAAGGTTCCTGAAGCCGAGTTCCTGCTGGAGAGGATGTTGAACCGGTCGGTGGACGCGGGCCGGAAGCCGTCCAGGCTGCTGAGCAGTAAAGCGCCTCCCAGTTGCAGGTTGCCACTGGCCAGGACTTGGTCATGGACGGCGGTGCCAGCGAGCTCGATCTCCAGCGTGGCACCTGAGCCCAGCGTCAGGTTGCCCTCGACGTTGACAACGCCGGGAGAGAAGCCCGGCGCGAGCACGGCGTTGTTGATGTTCACGTTGCCGGAAAGGGTTCCGGCACCTGCCAGGCGGCCGGCGTTGAACGCAAAGCCCTCGCCAGCGCCCAGTGTGGCGCTGCCTGTGCCGCTGCCTGCGTTGGCGCTGCCCAGGGTGGTGGTGCCGCCGGTCTGGGTGAAGGTTCCGGTGACCTGGGTGGTGCCGGAGCTGACGGTGAAGGCGCCTGAGTTCACCACCGAGGCCAGGGTGTTGTTGCCGCTGGCCAGAACGGTGCCGCTGTTGTTCAGGGCTTGGTCGACGCTGCTGCCAGCCAGGGTCAACTGCCCCTGGTTGCTCAACTGCCCCCTGCCGGCGACCTGAACGCCGCTGAGGTCCAGGGCGCTGGAGACGGTCAGGACGCCGTTGTTGGTGACGCTGCTGAGTTGGAGGCGATTGCTGTTGACATCGAGGGTGCCGTTGTTGGTGAGGGCGTCCACGGTCAGGTTGGCGCCATTCACGCGCAGCCGTGCCGCGTTGGACAGCGACGCCAGGTTCAGCGCCGACAGGTCATAGGTGACCTGCAAGCCTTCCATGGAGGGGATGAGCACGCCAGCCACGTTGCGCCCGTCGTCAGGCAATACGTCCCAGTTCGCCGCGCTGCTCCAGTTCCCGCTGGCCTTGCCTGTCCATGTGGACAGCGAGCGTTGGGTGATGGTGGCTGGGCGGGTGACGGTGGTGACGGTGTAGTTGCGGCCTTCGTTGCCATCATCGAGCGTAAAGCCGGCGTTGACGCTGACGAAGCTGGCTGCGGCCACGTCCTTGGAGTTGAAGGCTTGGCTCAGGCCGGAGAGGGTGTCGCCGGCGAAGACGGTGCCGGTGATCGAGGGCGTGGGGCTGGAGGCGGTGGTGCCGTCGTAGACCTTGGTGTTGGATACCGCCGACAAGGTGAGCGCGGCGGGCGTGATGGTGGCCACCAGACCTGGGTTGGCGGCCAGGCCCGAGGCCTCCAGGTCAAGTCGGTAGTTCGAGGCCAGCCCTGCCACCGAGGCGGAACGGCCTGCGTTGTTGAGCACACCGTCCCCAATGAAATAGATGGGGGTGGCAGTCCGTTGGCCTGCGTTCTTGGAGTCGAAGGAGCCAGTGGCCGTGACGCTGAGGAACTCCGAGCCCACCAGGCCCGACAAGGAGCCCGCGTTGACGGTGGCGATATTGGTGCCGTCGTAGGCGCGGCCCTGGGCGGTGGAGCCGCTGATGGACAAGCTTCTTGGGGTGATAGAGCCGCTGGCGGTTTGCAGGATGACGTTGTAGTTGTTTCCGCCGTTGCCGTCGTTCAGGATGAAGCCACTGGGGCCTGTGTTGACGCTGATGGTGTCGGCGGTGAGGACGTCCTTGGAGTTGAAGGACTGCCCCAGGCCGTAGAGGGAGTCGCCCGCGAAGACATTGCCGGTGACGACGGGCGTCAGGCTGGAGGTAAACGAGCCATCGTAGACCTTGGAGTCGGACACCGCTGAAAGCGTCAGGGTGGCCGGGTTGATGGTGCCGGCGCCGGAGGCTGAGGTGGGCAGGATGTAGTTGGACAGCAGCGTGGCGTTGCTGGAGGGCGTGAAGTGGTCCGAGCCCAGGCTGGCGGTGACGGTGGTGGCCCCGAGGACGTTCTGGGAGTTGTAGGAGCCGACGGTCTGATTGACGGTGGCGCCTTCGTCGCCGACGAAGCCCGAGAGGATGAAACTGCCCGCGCTGAGGGTGGCGTTGGTGTTGCCGTCGTAGGTCTTGGACTGCGAGGCCAGGGCGGCGGTCAGGGTGGCTGCGGTGATGGAGCCGTTGCCCGAGGCCGAGGTGGGCAGGATGTAGTTGGACAGCAGCGTGGCGTTGCTGGAGGGCGTGAAGTGGTCCGAGCCCAGGCTGGCGATGACGGCGGTGGCGTTGCCGACGTTCTTGGAGTCGTAGGAGCCCGAGGTCTGGGTGACGTTGGCGCCTTCGTCGCCGACGAAGCCCGAGAGGATGAAACTGCCCGCGCTGAGGGTGGCGTTGGTGTTGCCGTCGTAGGTCTTGGACTGCGGGGCCAGGGCGGCGGTCAGGGTGGCTGCGGTGATGGAGCCGTTGCCCGAGGCCGAGGTGGGCAGGATGTAGTTGGACAGCAGCGTGGCGTTGCTGGAGGGCGTGAAGTGGTCCGAGCCCAGGCTGGCGGTGACGGTGGTGGCCCCGATGACGTTCTGGGAGTTGTAGGAGCCCGAGGTCTGGGTGACGTTGGCGCCTTCGCCGGAGACGAAGCCCGAGAGGATGAAACTGCCCGCGCTGAGGGTGGCGTTGGTGTTGCCGTCGTAGGTCTTGGACTGCAAGGCCAGGCTGGCACTGAGGGTGGCCGGGTTGATGGAGCCGTTGCCCGAGGCCGAGGTGGGCAGGATGTAGTTGGACAGCAGCGTGGCGTTGCTGGAGGGCGTGAAGTGGCCCGATTCCAGGCTGGCGGTGACGGTGGTGGCCCCGATGACGTTCTTGGAGTCGTAGGAGCCCGA
>Ga0315907_10007668_pt1 | contig 11216 bp, 10 predicted proteins | sample LakEriMetagenome_3_FD_203525 | JGI IMG/M metagenome (GOLD analysis project Ga0315907, IMG submission 203525) | Freshwater fungal communities from buoy surface, Lake Erie, Ohio, United States - Buoy 12 MA123 | ecosystem: Environmental > Aquatic > Freshwater > Lake > Lake biofilm | place: USA...
AAGCGCTGGTTGAGCGCGAAGTAGGGCTGCCGCTCGCGACGGCGGAAGTGCTCGCGCATCTGGTCGTGCAGTGCCAGCACGGCGGCTATGCGCTCCTGCGGGGCACTGCAGGCCTGGCGCGCCGCAAACTCCTCCAGCAGCGCAATCACCCGCAGCATGTCCTGCGCATCCTTGGGTGAAAAGGCGCGAACGATGGCGCCGCGCAGCGGTTGCATCTCCACCAGGCCCTCGGCAGCCAGCACCTTCAAGGCCTCGCGGATGGGCGTGCGCGACACCCCCAGGCTCGCAGCGATCTCCAACTCCGGCACCCGCTCGCCGGGGCGCAACTGGTTCTCCACGATCAGGTCACGCAACCGGGAGGTGACCTCGTCATGCAACCGCGGCCGGTTGATGGCCACTGCGGGCGATGACGGCGCGAGCGCGGCCGCCTGCTTGTCAGCGGCCGGGGCATCAGCGGAATCAACAGCAGGGAAAACCACGATCGGATTCTGGTGGAGTTTCGCTATTCTCAACCCGTAATTACGGATTACCAATCACGGGTTTCCCCGCACCGGGGTCCAGAGGGCCCGCACCTACAAGCCTGAAGCTCCGCGTTGCCACCGTCTGCTCAGCCGCCCATGGCCATGCCCCGCCGCATCGTCGACGCCCACCATCACCTCTGGGACCTGGTCCGCAACCGCCACCCGTGGCTGTGCGACGAGCCGCCCATCGCCTTTCGCTACGGTGACTATCGGTCCCTGCGTCGCAGCTACCTGAAGGGCGACTACCTGGGCGACAGCGCGGGCTACGAGGTCCAGGGCACGGTGTATGTGGAAACCGAGTGGGATCCGGCCGACCCGCGCGGCGAGATGCGCTACGTGGCCGAACTCGTTCGCGACACCGGCTTGCCTACGGTGGCCGTGGGCCACACGCGGCTGGACGCACCCGACGCCGCGGAGTTGCTGGCACACCACGCGGCCTTCCCTTTCGTGCGCAGCATCCGCCACAAGCCGCGTGCCAACCCGCGCCCGGGCATGGCTGAACCCGGCGGCATGACCGACCCGGCCTGGCGAAGCGGCTTTGCGCAATTGGCCCCGCTGGGCCTGCGCTTTGATCTCCAGACGCCCTGGTGGCACATGGCCGAGGCCGCGGCCCTGGCGCGCGACTTCCCTGGCACGGACATCATCATCAACCACGCCGGATTGCCGGCCGACCGCAGCCCTGAAGGCCTGGCCGGCTGGCGCGCCGCGATGGCTGAAGTGGCTGCATGTCCCAATGTCTTCGTCAAGATCTCGGGCATCGGCGTCCCCGGCCAGGCCTGGACGGCGCCGGCCAACCGGCCCATCGTGCTGCATTTGATCGAGTGCTTTGGCGTACCGCGCTGCATGTTCGCCAGCAACTTCCCGGTGGACAGCCTGTGCGGCAGTTTCGAGGCGATCTTCGGCGGCTTCGAGGAGATCGTGGCCGACTTCGCGGCCGATGAGCAGGATGCGCTGTTCCGCCGCAATGCCATCCGCGTGTACGACATGGGGCTGCCGGCATGACCACAACGAACGCCACCACGCTCACGCCGCCCACACCCTCGGGCACGCCCCGCCCGGTGCTGGCCTACATCGGCCTGGGCCTGATGGGCGGGCCCATGAGCAGGCACCTGGTCTCGCGCGGCTGGTCCGTGCGCGGCCACGACATCGCCACGGTCCGCATGAACGAGGCCGCAGGGCACGGCGTGCAGGTGTTTGCGTCAGCCGCCGAGGCCGCAGAGGGTGCGGACCTGGTGCTTCTGAACCTGCCGACCACGGATGCCGTGGAGCAGGTGATGTTCGGTCCACAGGGTGTGGCCCGCGTGATGCAACCAGCCCAGCGTGTGGTGGACTTCTCCACCAACGAGGTCGAGCGGGGGCGGGGCTTCATTGCCCGGCTGCGCGAGGAGCGGGGCTGCGCCTGGGTGGACGCACCGGTCTCGGGCGGCCCGGTGGCCGCAGACAGCGGCACGCTCACCGTCATGGCGGGTGCGACGGACGAAGACCGCGCCGCCTTGGCCCCGCTCATGGCCGACGTGGCCGCCCGCTTCACGGTGCTCGGCCCGCCCGGCAGCGGGCTGGTGGCCAAGATGCTCAACCAGCTGATGGTGGGCTGCCTGCACGCCACCGTGGCGGAGTTCACCGTGATGGCCGAGAGCGCAGGCATCGAGGCCGACCTGGTGCCGCAGGCGCTGGCCGGTGGCCATGCTGACGGTGTGCTGTTCCAGCAGATCTATCCCCGGATGCGCGCACGCGACTTCGCACCGCGCGGCTACGTGCGCCAGCTGCTCAAGGACCTGGACATGGTGCAGGCCTTCGCCAAGAGCCTGCAGGTGCCCACGCCCATGACGGCGCAGGCGCAAACCCTGTACCGCATGCTGGCCCACCTGGGCCACACCGAGCTGGACACCTCAGCCGTGTTCAAGCTCTACGAACGATCGCCGGCACCCGGGGATGCCGCCGACCCCACCCAACCTTGACCCCGCTGCAGCCCCACCACACCAAAGGAGACACCCCATGAAACTGTTCAAGACCCTGAGCCTGGCCGCTGCCGCCGCGCTGTTGATGGCCGGCGCGGCACACGCGCAGATCAAGCTGCGCTACGCCCACGTGGGTGTGGCCAACGCACCGCAGACCCTGTACGCCGACGAGGTGGCCAAGCTGGTGAAGGAGCGCACCAACGGCCGCGTGGAGATCCAGGTCTTTGCCAACTCGCAGCTCGGCGGCGTGGGCGAGATGGTGGACGGCATCAAGTCCGGCGCCATCGCCATGGGCCACCACGACTTCGCCTCGCTGGGCAAGATCCTGCCCAACACGGCCGTCTTCAATGCGCCCTTCATCTACCGCGACGCCGCGCACGCGCTGCGCGCCACCGATTCGCGCAACTCCGACGCGCTCAAGGCCATCAACGCCGAGCTGGTGCAAAAGGGCGGCATGCGCATCGTGGGCAGCTTCTTCCAGGGCACACGCCATCTCACCTCCAAGGAGCGGGTGCTGAGCCCCGCGGACATGAAGGGCAAGAAGTACCGCGGCGTGCCCGTGAAGCTGTGGTCGTCCATGCTCACGGGCATGGGCGCCGTGGCCACGCCGGTGGAAGTGTCCGAGCTGGCCACCGCCCTGGCCACCGGCCTGGTGGTGGGCCAGGAGAACCCGCTGCCCAACATCTTCAACCTCAAGCTCTTCGAGGTGCAGAAGTTCGTCATGCTCACCGGCCATATGCAGTCGGTGCTGTCGGTCTTCGTCAACGAGAGGATCTGGCAAGGCGTGCCCGCCGGTGACCGCAAGATCATCGAGGACACCATGGCCGAGGTGGGCCAGAAGACGCTGGAATGGGACCGGAAGACCTTCGACCAGTACCGCAAGGACCTGGAGGCCAAGGGCATGACCTTCATCTCCGACAAGGAAGGCCTGCAGCTCGACGCCTTCCGCCAGGCCGTGACCACCCAGGTGATCAAGGACTTCCCGGAGTGGACCCAGCTGATCCAGCAGATCCAGGCCGTCAAGTAAGCCCCCTGGCCGCGGCGGCTTGAACCCCGCTGCGGCCCGGTCCGGTCCGATCCGATCCGCCCGCACCCGGAGTACCGATGTCGACCTTGCGCCGCACCCTTGTCGCCGTCTGCCTGCTGCTGCTGGCGGCCTTGATCTTCACGCCTGCCCTGCAGATCGTGATGCGCGGCGTCTTCAACGTGCCCATGTCCGGCGCTGAGGAGCTGGCGCGCTACTTCCTCATCGCGCTCACCCTCATGGGCGCGGCCCAGGTCACGCGCGAGGGCGGGCAGATCCGCATGCAGGAGTTCCAGGCTCTGCTGCCGGCGGGCCTGCGCTTCGTGCTGCAGGTGTTCATCGAGTTGTGCGCGGTGGTCATGTTCGGCCTGATGGCCGTGGCCGCCGCTTTGTCCATCAGCCAGAACCTGAACAACCAGACCGCCACGCTGGAAATGCCCTATTGGCTGTTCATGGCGCCCTTGCTGGTGGGCATGGCGCTGCTCACGCTGGAAAGCCTGCTGCAGCTGGTGCGCACGGTGCGGCAGCGCCGGGCCGATGACAAGCAGACCACCCTGGCCTGAGCGCCAACACCCGAGCACACCCCCATGAGCGGATTCCTCGTCGTCCTGGCCTTTCTGGTGCTGTTCATGCTGGGCTTTCCGGTGGTGCTGGCCATCGGCCTGCCCAGCATTGCCTACCTGCTGCTCAACGACCTGCCCCTGCAGATGATGGCCCAGCGCACGCTGTACGCGCTGGACTCCTTCCCCCTGGTGGCCGTGCCCGTGTTCCTGTTCGTGGGCAGCCTGATGAACAGCGCGGGCATCTCCAAGCACATCTACCGCTTTGCCGACACCGCCGTGGGGCGCCTGCCGGGCGGCCTGGCGCAAGTCAACATCTTCGGCAGCCTGGTGTTTGCCGGCATGTCAGGCTCGGCCCTGGCCGATATCGGCGGCATCGGCCGCATCGAGATCGATGCCATGAAGTCCAAGGGCTTCAACCCCGCCTTTGCCAGCGCAGTGACCTCGGCCTCCGCCATCGTGGGCCCGATCTTCCCGCCCAGCATCCCGCTCATCCTTTACGGCACCGTCACCGGCGTCTCGGTGATCCAGTTGCTGCTGGGCGGCATCCTGCCGGCACTGCTGTGCGTGGCCGCCCTGATGCTCATGACGGCCTGGCTGTCGGTGCGCCGCGGCTACCCGCGCGCCGAACGCTGGCCCGGCTGGGCCCGCTTGTGGGCCGACATGTTGCCCGCGCTGCCGGCGCTCATGGCGCCCATCATCCTGATCGGCGGCATGCTGCTGGGCTGGTTCACGCCTACCGAGATCGCCGCCGTCACCGTGGTGTACGCGCTGCTGATCAGCAGCCTGTTCTACCGGGAGCTCACCTGGGCCAAGCTGATCGGCGCGGCGCTGGAGACGCTGCGCGCATCCTCCGCCATCCTGCTCATCGTGGCCGTGGCGGCGCTGTTCGGCTGGGTGCTCTCGGTGGAACAGGTGCCACAGGCCATGACCAAGGTCATGCTCTCGATCTCCACCGAACCCTGGGTGCTGCTGCTGCTGGTGAACGTGCTGCTGCTGGTGGTGGGCATGTTCCTGGACAGCACCACCGCCATCCTGGTCATCGCTCCCATCATCGCCAAGCCCCTGATGGCTGCGGGCGTGGACCCGGTGCACCTGGGCATGGTGGTGATCTTCAACCTGATGATCGGCCTGCTCACTCCTCCCATGGGGCTGGCGCTGTTCCTGGTGGCCGACATTGCCAAGGTCCGCATGCAGGATGTGCTGCGCGAGATGCTGCCCTTCTATGTTCCCCTGGTGGTGACCCTGCTGCTCATCACCTTCGTGCCGGCCATCACGCTGTGGCTGCCGCGCCTGGCGGTGGGCTGAAACGGGCGTCACCACGCAATCCCCGCCGCTCAAGTCCCGCCCTCACGGATCCCTTTCCATTCGACAACCCGCTTTCGCACGCATGAAACCCACCATTGCCCTGTTCACCGGCGACCCCGCCGGCATCGGCCCCGAGCTGACCGAGAAACTGCTGGCCGACCCGGCCACCCTGGAGCGGGCCGACATCCTGCTGATCGGCCAGCGCGGGCAATTGAAGGTACCTGACGGTGTGCGCTGGCACGACTGGGCCGGTGCGGACGCGCCGCCGTTCCCGCGCGCCCAGGCCACGGCCGACAACGGGCGCTACATGCTGCAGGGGCTGGAGGTGGGCGCCAAGCTGGCGCAGTCGGGCGCGGCCGACGCCCTGTGCTTCGCGCCCCTGAACAAGGGCGCGCTGCGCGCCGGCGGCATGCACCAGGAAGACGAGCTGCGCTGGTTTGCCGAGCTGCTGCAGTTCAGCGGCATCTGCGGCGAGTTGAACGTGCTGGAGAACCTGTGGACGGCGCGCGTCACCTCGCACGTGGCGCTCAAGGAAGTGAGCGAGTTGCTAGCGCCGCACAAGGTGGCCGACGCCATCGGCATGATCCACGGCGCGCTGCAGGCCTCGGGCAAGGCGCGCCCGCGCATCGCGGTGTGCGGCCTGAACCCGCACAACGGCGACAACGGCAACTACGGTGACGAGGAAGGCCGCATCATCGAGCCCGGCGTGCGCCTGGCGGCCGAGCGCGGCTTCCACGCCGACGGCCCCTTCCCCGCTGACACCGCCTTCGTGCGTGCCATCCGCTCTGAGGGCGGCTACGACGGCGTGGTCACGATGTACCACGACCAGGGCCAGATCGCGATGAAGCTGATGGGCTTCGAGCGCGGCGTCACCGTGCACGGCGGCCTGCCCATTCCCATCACCACGCCGGCCCACGGCACCGCGTACGACATCGCCGGCGCGGGCAAGGCCAATCCCGGCGCCATGTTCAACGCCTTCGACCTGGCCTGCCGCATGGGCCTGAGCCGACGCCAGGCCCCATGATCCCCACATGAATCCTCAAGGAGACACCCCGATGAAACGCAAGACCTTCACCGCTGCCCTCGTCGCCCTTGCCGCGGCCTTGGCCCTGCCCGCCAGCGCGCAGACCGCCTACCCCACCAAGCCCGTCAAGCTCATGGTGGGCGCCGGCCCCGGTGGCGGCACCGACATCATCGCCCGCATGCTGGCCGAGAAGTTCGCCGAAGGCCTCAAAGGCACCTGGGTGGTGGAGAACAGGCCCGGTGCTTCCAACACCATCGCCGCGGACATGACCGCCAAGGCCCCGGCCGACGGCCACACGCTGCTGGTGGCCACCAACACCGGACAGGCCATCGCCCCGCACCTCATCAAGCTGGCCTTCGATCCGTTGAAGGACCTGGTGCCCATCGGTCTGATCGTCACCGTGCCCAACGTGCTGGTGGTGGGTGCGCAGGTGCCGGTGAAGAACGTTGCAGAGCTCGTGGCGGCCATGAAAGCCAAGCCGGGGGACTTCAAGTACGCCTCGTCTGGCGTGGGCAGCACCCAGCACATCGCCGGCGAGGCCTTCGACATGGCGGCGGGCACCAAGAGCCAGCACATCCCCTACAAGGGCAGCAGCCAGGCGCATCTGGACGTGATCGGCGGCAGCGTGCAGATGATGTTCGACACCACCTCCTCGGCCATGGCGCAGATCAAGGCCGGCAAGTTCAAGCCGCTGGCCGTGACCACCCCGGCGCGTTCACCGCAACTGCCCGAGGTGCCCACCCTGGCCGAAGCGGGCGTGCGGGGCGCCGACATGAGCACCTGGTATGCCCTGTACGTCACCGCCGGCACCCCGCCCGACGTGGTGGCCCGGCTGCAGGCCGAACTGGCGCGGGTGATCAGGCTGCCCGACGTGGACGCACGCCTGAAGGGACTGGGCGGCGAGCCCTCCACCCTGAGCCCTGCGCAGTTCGCCGAACTCAACCGCCAGGAGTTCGAGCGCTTCGGCAAGCTGATCCGCGACGCGAAGATCAAGCTGGATTGACGGCGGGCTCGGCGCCCGAAGGCAAGCGCCCTCTACAGGCCCGCCGGGTTTGCGCCACAGGCGCTGAGGTGAAGCCTCAGCCGTCCTGCGCTGCCGGCAGCCGGACCACCAGGTTGCCCACCAACTGGCCCGACTCCACGGCCTCGTGGGCGGCCACGAGGTCGTGCAGGTCCACGCGGCGGGCGATCTGGTGCTGCAGCCGGCCTTCTTCGAGCAGGCCGCGCAGCGTGGCCTCAGCCGCTGCGCGGTCAGCCGGGCTGAGCGCATAGACGATGAAATAGTGCCAGGACAGGTTCTTGGCGATCAGCGGGAAGAAGGGCAACTCGAAGCCCGGCTTGCCGCTGCCGTAGACCACGGCGCAGCCGCCGGGCTTGAGCATCTCAGCGTCGAGTGCACCGTTGGCCGCCACGTCGACTTCAATGACACGGTCCAAGCCTTCACCGCCTGTGAGCTCGGCTACACGGGCGGCCAGGGGCTCTTGCCGGTAATCCACCACCGTATGCGCGCCGGCCTCCAGCGCCACCTGGGCCTTGACGGCCGAGCTGACGCTGGCAATCACCTGGCGTGCGCCCAACAGCCGTGCGAACTGCACCGCGTAATGCCCGACCGCCCCCGCGCCGCCGGCCACCAACACGCGCTGCCCGGTCACGCCGCCGTAGCCCCGCACGGCATGCAGCGCCGTCAGCGCCGGGATGCCAAAGCAGGCGCCTGCCTCCAGCGGCACGCCTTCGGGCAGGTCCACGGCCTGCGCCGAGGGCAGGACGATGCACTCGGCAGCCGTCCCGTCCGGGCGGCCCCAGGCCGCGTTCCAGGCCCAGACGCGGCGACCCAGGCGCGCAGCCGGCACACCGGCACCCACGGCCTCGATCACGCCGGAACCGTCACTGTGCGGTGTGACGCGCGGAAACGGCATGCCGCGGCCGCGAAGGTCCGCCCGTGACTTCACATCCGACGGGTTGACGCCCGACCAGTGCAGGCGCACCTTCACCTCGCATGGCCCAGGCTCGGGTTCGGGCAGGTCGCCCCGCTGCAAGACATCCCGGGCAACGCCGGTGCGGGTGTAGAACGCTGCTTTCATCGTCAAGTCGTGGGTTGGGTTTGCGCCACCGCCTGAGACTGCGCCCGCTGCGCCCGCTGCGCCGCCAGCACCTCGGCCCGCACGCACTCAGTGAGCTCTTCCTTCAGCGCCGCAAAGGCCGGGGTGGTCTTCATCGAATAGTGCCGGGGGTGTGGCAACTCCACCGGGCGGTCCAGCTTGATACGGCCCGGGCGGGCGCTCATCACCACGGTGCGGCTGGCCATGAAGACGGCCTCGTCGATGTCATGCGTGACAAAGAGCACCGTCTTGCGCTCGGCTTCCCAGATGGACAGCAGCAGCTCCTGCATCAGCTCTCGCGTCTGGTGGTCTAGAGCGCCAAAGGGCTCGTCCATCAGCAGGATGCGCGGGCCGTTGGCCAGCGCGCGGGCGATGGCCGTGCGTTGCTGCATGCCACCCGAGAGCTGCTTGGGGTAGTGCTGCTCGAAGCCCGTCAGGCCCACCTTCGCGATGAAGCCCTGGGCGATGTCGAGTTGCTGTGCGCGGGGCATGCCACGCTCGCGCAGGCCGAAGCACACGTTGTCCAGCACGTTCAGCCAGGGGAACAGGGTGTAGCTCTGGAAGACCATGCCGCGGTCGGCACCGGGGGCCTCGATGCGCTGGCCATCTAGCTGCACCGTGCCGGCCGTGGGGTGGTCCAGCCCGGCCACGATGCGCAGCAGCGTGCTCTTGCCGCAGCCGCTGGGGCCGAGGATGGTGACGAAGTCGTTCTCGGCCACGTCCAGATCGGTGGACTGAAGGGCCAGAGTGCCGCCCCCGGCGCCGTCGAAGCGGCGCTCCACGCCGCGGATCTCCAGGATGGTCAACGGACACACTCCAGCCAAGCCAGAGCCACGGAACCGGCTCTGCCGGGCCGTCGGCGAACGGCCCCCTCGGGGGGTAGCGAGCGAATGCGAGCTTGAGGGCTCACAGCCTGGCCCAGGGAAACAGCCGCCGGTTCATGGCCTTGAACAGCAGGTCGCTGGCCAGGCCGATGACACCGATGACGATGATGCCGAAGATGATCTGGTCGGTGGCCAGCAAGGCCTGGCTGTCGGTGATCATGTGGCCGATGCCGCTGGATGCGCCGATCAGTTCGGCCACGATCACGTAGGTCCAGGCCCAGCCCAGCACCATGCGCAGCGTCTCGGCAATTTCGGGCGCGGCGCCCGGGATCAGCACACGCCGGATCAGCCCGCGGTCGCCCACGCCCAGGGTGTAGGCGGCCTCCACCAGATCGCGCCGGGTATTGCCCACGATCACGGCAATCATCAGCACCAGCTGAAAGAAGCTGCCGATGAAGATGACGGCCAGCTTCTGCGCCTCGCCAATGCCCGCCCACAGGATCAACAACGGAATGAAGGCGCTGGCCGGCAGGTAGCGGGCGAAACTGACGAAGGGTTCGAAGAAGGCCTCGATGGGTTTGTAGGCCCCCATGGCCACGCCCAGGGGCAAGGCCAGGACGGCGGCGATGAGGAAGCCGCCCACCACGCGCCACACCGTCATGCCGATGTCCTCGGCAAAGCCCATCTGCGTCAGCAGCACCCAGCCCGACTTCACCATGGTGATCGGATCGGCCAGGAAGGTCTTGCTGACGAAGCCGCCCAGCGTGGCCACCGCCCATGCGGCCACGAAGAGGATGAAGAAGGACACACCCAGCGCCACACGGGTGCCAGGGGAGACGGGGGTCAGGGGTTTCATGTCTTCAGCGCCCCCACCGGGCCCTGCAGCGCCATGGGCGCAGGGCCAGGCGGGAGCCGGGGTTCACTTCAGGAAGCGCGTGTCGGCCAGCTTGCTCATGTCGGGCAGCGACTTGATGATGCCGGCCTCCATCAGGATCTCGGCGGCCTTCTTGCTGAACTCGGCGTGCTCGCCGGCAAAGAACTTGGCGTTGGCTTCACGGTCTTGCCAGCGCAGGAACTTCTGGCTGCCTTCGAACTGCTCGGCCGTCTGCCTGACGTCCGCACCCATGATCTCGAAGCTCTTCTTCGGCTCGGCCCTGATCATGGCCACGGCATCGAAGTAGGCGTCGGTCAGGGCCTTGGCGGCCCGGGGGTTCTCTGCCAGGAACTTGGGCGTGCAGCCGAAGGTGTCCATGATCATCGGGTAGTCCAGCGTGGTCGCGATGATCCTGCCGGCCTCGGGCCTGGCGCGCACGGCGCTCAGGAAGGGCTCGTAGGTCATGGCCGCGTCGATGCCGGCGGTGCCGGCGATCATGGCGTTGGCCGCGGCCTGGGGCTCCAGGTTGACCACTTTCACGTCCTTCATGCTCATGCCGTTCTCACGCAGCATCCAGGCCAGGGTGAAGTAAGGCGCCGTGCCCGGGGCGCTGGCCGCTACGGTCTTGCCCCTCAGGTCCTTGATGGAGTTGATGCCAGGCTTGACCACCATGCCGTCGGCGCCGAAGCTCTTGTCGAGCTGGAAGATCTGCGTGGTGGCCACGCCGTTGGCATTCCAGACCACCCAGGTCTCCACCGTGGTGGCCGCGCACTGGATGTCACCCGAGGCAATGGCCAGGTGCCGGTCCTTCTGCGGGATCTTCTTGATGCTGACGTCCAGGCCGTGCTTCTTGTAGATGCCGGCCTCCTTGGCCAGGGTGAGCGGTGCAAAGCCCGTCCAGCCGGACATGCCGATGGCCACCTTGGTCTCCTGGGCGGAGGCGGCGGTGCCGAAAGTGGCCAGCGAGACGGCGGCCGAAGCGGCCAGGGCGATCATGGACTTCTTCACAGGGGACTCCTCATCA
>Ga0315907_10007674_pt1 | contig 11213 bp, 11 predicted proteins | sample LakEriMetagenome_3_FD_203525 | JGI IMG/M metagenome (GOLD analysis project Ga0315907, IMG submission 203525) | Freshwater fungal communities from buoy surface, Lake Erie, Ohio, United States - Buoy 12 MA123 | ecosystem: Environmental > Aquatic > Freshwater > Lake > Lake biofilm | place: USA...
GCGAGCCCCACTCCCACCCCGACCGAGACAACCGGCAGTCCCACTCCCACCCCGACCGAGACAACCGGCAGTCCCACTCCGACGCCCATTACGACATCCCCAGCGCCGGTCACCCCCACTCCCACGCCGACCCTGACAACGGTCACCCCTACTCCTACAGCCATCACGACATCGCCGGCGCCGATCACGACTTCACCGGCACCCATCACCACATCACCAGCTCCGATCACGACGTCACCGGCGCCGATCACGACGTCACCCGCTCCAATCACCACATCACCGACCCCGACGACCATCACCTCGCCCTCCATGGACGTGACTCCCACGCCGCCGGCGCCCGTGATCACGGGCGGCAACTATCCCTCCGGCGGATTCCCTAACGCCGTCCCCGCAGGTGGCGGCCCCGGAGATTCCCCTACGAAGCCGGCTTGGATGTGGCTCATCGTGGCGGCGTTCCTTGCAGTCTTCGCGGGATCCCTGCGGCAAATGATCATCGGGCGTGAGACTCGATGACTTCAGCACGCGGCTCCGCCCTGCGTCGGGCTTCGCAGTCCTCCGCACTGAAGGTGATCATGGCTGTGTCCCTGATCGCGGGAGTCGTGACGACCGTCTACTGGACGCCGTTGGCTGCGGGCGGGTGGCCCCCGCCCGCAGCCAACGCCTTCTACGAGGATCTGCAAGCCAGTGATCCCATCGATGCGGCCACAAGTCGCAGTCCGCAGGCTGTGGCATCGTCAACGGAGCCTGAGGTATCGCCGACGGAGCCTGAGGCGTCACCGACGGAGCCTGAGGCATCACCCACGCAACCCAGTGCGTCGCCTACTGAAACCAACACATCGCCGACGGGCGCGCCCGACATCCGCGCGGTAGCTCGTGGCCGGGAGCCCATCAGCCTGAGCATTCCCGATCTGGGCGTGGAAAGCCCCGTCGTGACCACCTCGATCGATGCAAGTCGCAGCATCGTGGTGCCCGAGGACGTCATGGAGACGGGCTGGTACGACGGGAGTCGAAGGCTGGGTGCGAGCTACGGCTCCACCGTCATCGTGGGGCACCGTGACTCCGCTACCCAGGGCAGCGGGGCGCTCTTCGGCGTAGAAGAGATTCCGCTCGGATCGACCATCACCGTCACTGCTCAAGACGGCACGACGCACGAGTTCATCGTCGACTCGGTCGAGTTGATCGACAAGTCACTCCTGCCCGCCGAGGCACCACGCATCTTCACGCTTACGGGTGATTACCGGCTCGTGCTCATCACCTGCGGCGGTGCCTTCGACGAGAGCCTCCGCAGTTACGAATCCAACGTCGTGATCACCGCGCTGCCTGCACCCGCAATCAGCGAATAACCCCGAGAGGAGAGCACGTGCTTCCCAGGATCGCCATGGTCAGCACCTTCCCGCCGACCCAGTGTGGAATCGCCACCTTTGCCGAGTCGCTCACGCGTGCACTTGCGCACGCGGGAGCCACCGTGGAGATGGTGGATCTGCCCGCCGGCCCGGAGACCCCGCCCCATCAGGCGACCCTCCACCGGCATCGGGGCTACCAGGACCTCCCGGTCACGGCGTATCTGCTCAACTCCTTCGACGTCGTCATCCTCCAGCATGAGTTCGGCATCTGGGACGGGCAGGACGGCCACGGCATCGTGGATCTGATCGGCATGGTGGCCACTCCTGTGGTCACCGTCCTACACACGGTGCCCTCCGCCGCGTCAGGCGGCCAACGACGTGCGCTTCAACGGATCCTCGACCTCTCCGACGCGGTCGTCGTGCTCTCCCACTCCGCATTCCGGCGGCTTACGCAGGACTTCAGCGTGCGCCCCGACACGCTCGTCATGATCCCGCACGGCGCCACGGCACTGTGGCACCGACGCCGTCCGGCTGAGGACAACGCGACGCATCGCATCCTCACCTGGGGCCTCCTCGGCCACGGCAAGGGGCTTGAGTGGGGCATCCGCGCCATGGCGATCCTGCGTGATCGAGGGGTGGACGGTGAATACGTCATCGCGGGCGCTACCCATCCGAACGTACGCCGCTCCGAGGGCGAGGCCTACCGGCAGTCGTTACTTGACCTCGCCCGCAAGCTCGGCGTGTCCGCATCGGTCACTGTTGCCGACGACTACCTCAGCGACGACGGACTCAGTCAGTTGATTTGCGAGTCCTCACTCTTTCTCCTGCCCTACGACTCGCGCGAGCAGATCACCTCGGGTGTGTTGGTCGAGGCAATCGCGGCCGGAGGGCCCGTCATCGCCACACGATTCCCGCATGCCGCGGAACTCTTGGGCACGGGCGCGGGCATCCTCGTTGACCACGGTGACCCCATCGCTATCGCCGACGCCGTGGAGCACGCCTTGCGTGATGGCGAGGCATCGGAACGCATGCGCGAGCGCAGTCGAGCGCTGGCTGCCGACCTGGACTGGGGCCGGGTGGGCGACAACTACCTCACACTTGCGGACCAGCTTTGGAGGGGTCGGGCACGGGCCGAGGACGCAAACAATTCGTTGGCGGCCTCCGCATGAACTACGACCACCTTCTCTCGCTGTCCACTCCCCGCGGTGTCTTCGAGCACTGCTCGGGGCAGACCCCTCTCCCCGAACACGGATACTGCGTCGACGACGTGGCCCGGGCACTCATCGTGATCGCCCGGGATCCGTCCGCTCCCCCGGCGGTGAATGCCGTCGCTGACACGTGCCTGGAGTTCCTCTCGGAAGCACAGCAGCCCGACGGGTCGATCATCAACCGCCAGAGCACCGACGGCGCGTGGTCGAAGGAATCCGGTGTCGAAGACCACTGGGGCCGCGCCCTGTGGGCCTGGGGCACTGTCGTGGGCCACAGCAGCAGCGCGGATCGGATCGAGACGGCCGTGGGAGCCTTCCGCCTCTCCAGCAGTCGACGCAGTCCCTTCCTCCGGTCGATGGCACATGCCGCACTCGGTGCAGCCGAGTACCTCCGGCGCTTCCCCCACAATGCCGCCGCCCTTGATCTCCTCGCGGACGCACGCAAGCACATCCTGCGGAAGAAGGACGCCTCGATTCCCTGGCCCGAGCCTCGCCTGACATACGCCAACGCCCTCATCCCCCATGTGGTCATCGCCGCGGGACTGCACCTCGAGGAGAGCGACACGCTCGATCACGGCCTGGACATGCTCGATTGGCTCCTGCGCCTCCAGACCCCCCAGGGTCACCTGTCGCCCATCGGCAACATCGGATGGTCTCCAGGAGACAAACTCCCCTCCTTCGACCAGCAGCCCCTCGAGGTCTCGCATCTGGTCGATGCATGCCTCACGGCCTTCGATGCGACGTCGGACGATCGCTGGCTCGACGCGGCACGGCTGGGGACGATGTGGTTCTACGGCGTCAACGACGTGGGCACGTGGATGCATGATCCGCGCACCGGCGCAGGATTCGACGGACTCACGCCACAGGGACCCAATCCCAACTGCGGAGCTGAGTCGACCCTGGCCTATCTCTCGGCCGCGGGCCAAGTGAGCGTCTACCACGACGCACTCCAGGCGCGCTGATGGACATTGTCGACAGGACCGACATCATCCTCAAGGGGGACCCGCACCGCGTGCTCTGCCGTCTTTTCGTTCCCGGCGAGGAAGAACTCATCAGAGGCACCTCCCGCGCCAGGGAGCTCGTCGACCGTTGCATGGTCATGTCGGAGGAGAACGTCGAGCAGACACTCGAGCAGACGATGAAGGACTTCGGGTCGCGTCATCGGCACCTCGAGCGGCATCTGCTGGAGCACTACGCCGCGGTCGCATCCCTCGTCGAGCGGACCGAGGGAGCATCAGTAGCGCGCCGCACTCTCATCGGCGCCTACCTCACTCAGGAGTACGCCTTCGAATCCACCGCCTACTTCAACCCCTCGCTCACGATCCATCCAGACCAGTCGGGGACGGACTCGGGTGCGCTCAGGGTCATCATGAGCGTGCGAGCTGTCGGAGAGGGTCACATCTCATCCCTGGTGTTCCGCACCGGCACCCTGAGTCCCGATGGCGGGATCGTCATTGATCCGCCCTCGCGCTTCGCCTCCACCCGGGCGATTCGATTCACCGCACTCCGCAGTCGGATACTCCAGCAGTCTGCGGCAGACGCCGGAATTGACCTGGCCGACTTGCAGTTCGTCCTCGGCATGCTGCCGGATACCTTCACGCCGGAGGACCTCATCTCGCGGCTCAATGCCCTGCCTCACCCCATCGCGATTGAAGACCACGACTCCCTGTCTGCGGTGCTGCACGCGCTCAGCACGACGAGCTACGAGGTGGACTTCGATCCCTCGACCGACCTGAGCGAGAGGGTCCTGTGGCCGACATCCACGGACGAACGCCGCGGGATCGAAGACGCGCGCATCACCCGATTCACCGACGACCGCGGCCAGGTTCTTTATCGGGCGTCCTACACCGGATTCGACGGGGCCAGGGTCGTGTCGCGCATCCTCGAGACCCAAGACTTCAGGGCATTCACTTCCATGCCCCTCTCCGGTGTGGCGGTGCGCAACAAGGGGGTGGCCTTCTTCCCGCGACTCATTGGCGGGGCACACATGGCGCTTTCCCGATGGGATCGCGAGTCGAACTCCGTGGCCTATTCCGCCGATGGCTATCACTGGGATGACTACGTGACCTACCACGTCGCGACCGAGCCGTGGGAGTTGATCCATGTGGGCAACTGCGGCCCTCCCCTCGAGACGGATTCGGGCTGGCTCGTCCTCACGCACGGTGCGGGCCCCATGCGTCGCTATGTCATCAGCGCGATCCTGCTGGACCTCAATGACCCGTCGCGGGTGCTGGCCACCTACCCCGGGCCTCTCATCGCGCCGGAGGAGGACGAACGCAGTGGCTACGTGCCCAACGTCGTCTACTCCTGCGGCGGCCTGATCTATCGGGGAACTCTCGTGCTCCCCTACGGCATCAGTGACTGCGCCACTCGCATCGCGCGCATCAACGTCGATGCACTGCTGGGGCGAATGGCACCCACGAAGTCGCGCGCCGCACTTCTGTAGGCAACCAAATGCGCAGTCAATGGCCGTTGATCACGGCGGTCAAAGCGTGGTCAAGCGCACGCTCAACACGTTGTGCCACACCGTGATTCCACCGAGCATGGATGACGCACCAAACAACGAATTCGCATCAGCGGGATGGAGAGACGCCGTGAAGACAGACACTCTGCGATTCAGTGATCGCGCCGATGCCGGCAGGCGACTGGCGAGTGTGCTGGATCGCTTCGCTGGCGATGACACGGTGGTCGTGGGCCTCGCCCGCGGAGGCATCCCTGTGGCCGCTGAAGTGGCCTCCCGACTCAAGGCACCCCTTGACGTCCTCCTGGTGCGCAAGTTGGGCGCACCCTTTCAACCAGAGCTCGGGGTGGGGGCGCTCGCAGAGGGCGGAGTGCAGGTCATCGACACCGTGATGTGCGATAGATGGGGCATCACGGATGCCGACGTGCGCCGCATGGTCCGTGCCAGGTCGGTCGAACTCGACGCGCGCACCGCCACTTACCGTCAGGATCACCCACGCCGTGACGTCACCGGGCGCCTTGTCATTGTCGTGGATGACGGGCTCGCGACAGGCTCCACCGCTCACGCCGCGATCCGGTCAATGCGACGCGCGGGAGCGCGCAGCGTCGTACTCGCTGTGCCCGTGGGCTCCGTCGAAGCGGTCCGCAGACTTGAGGATGTCGCCGATGAAGTCATCTGCCTGGAGACGCCCTCCGACTTCACAGCTGTGGGTTATCACTACGACGACTTCTCCGCCGTCTCCGACGCCGAAGCCCTCTCCCGGCTCGGAGCGCCCCTGAGCACCGAGGTCCTCATCCCCATGGACGACGTGGCCCTGCCCGGGATCCTCAGCATTCCCCCGCGGTCCCGACTGCTCGTGATCTTCGCCCACGGCAGCGGCAGTAGCCGTCTGAGCCCGCGCAATGCGGCCGTCGCCCGGGTCCTCAACGCCGGCGGCATCGCCACGCTCCTTCTCGATCTCCTCACCGAGAGCGAGGCGCAGGACCACGATGAGGTCTTCGATATCGATCACCTGGCGAACCGTCTCGAAAGTGCTGTCGCATGGACGCGGCATGACGCACGCACCATGCACCTCGGGGTGGCGCTCTTCGGTGCGAGCACCGGCGCCGCTGCGGCCCTCGCTGTCGCGGCGCGATGTCCCGACATCATCCGCAGCGTCGTCTCGCGGGGCGGGAGACCCGACCTCGCACGGTCATGGCTTGCGCGTGTGCAGGCACCGACCCTGCTCATCGTGGGGGGCGATGACGTCGAGGTCCTTCGCCTCAACAGGGAGGCGCTCACTCACCTGACCTGCCCCGCATCCCTCGAGATCGTGCCGGGGGCGAGCCACCTCTTCGAAGAGTCGGGGGCCCTACGCCGTGTCGCCATGATCGCTCGGGACTGGCTTGCCGCCACGGCCGTCTCGCGCGCCGCCTGAGGCCGCCATGATTGGCTGGCGGTCCCTCAGTGCGCTTGCGTTCATGGCCGTGGCCTCTGGAGCCGCCCTTCCCTGGGTCATGCCGTCGCACTCATCCGAGCGAGTCGCGTCGCAGGCTAACGCGCCTCTTGCTCCAGTCAGGGCTGGCGCAGAGATCGCGGCAGCTGCAGCTGCAACAACCACACTCAGCGGCACCATCGTGGTGGGGGATGAGCCGGTGGCCGGCGCCACGAAGTGCCTCGAATCCCGGGGTATCGACGTCTATCCGCAGCCCGCGAACACGGCCGAGGACCTACTGGCGATGGTGAGCAGAGCCTCGCGCGATTACGCCGTCGTCGTGATCCACACGGGACATCGCGACGGATTAGTCGACGGGCAGATTGAGCAGGTCATCGATGCCGTCGGATCACAGCGTCGTATCGTCTGGGCGACCATACGCCTGCCCTACGGCGGCACAGGGGGCTTCTCCTTCGAGGACCGCACCAACGCCTCTATTCGCAGTGTGATGGACCGATACCCGGAGAGCCGCGTCCTGGACTGGCATGCGATGACCAGCAACCATCCCGACTGGACGCTTGACGGGCTCAACCTAACGGAGCAGGGCTGCCGCGAGTATGCCCGGAAGGTTGCGAAGCTCAGCGGCCTTCCCCGTGGGACCTGACACCGATGCGGCTAGGCGCTCACCGACAACGCAGATTCCAGAAGTCCTGATGCGCGCGCTACGGCCACTGCCTCCGACCTCGAGTGGACTCCGAAATGCCGATAGATGGCCATGGACTCGATCCGGACGGTGGACTCGCTGAAGCAAATGCGCACGGCGATCTGGCGATTTGTCATGCCTGCAGCCATGCCGAGAAGGATCTCTTGCTGTCGTGGAGTCAAGGCATCAAGTGACTCTCCCGTCGATGCAACAGCAGTCACATCGGACTTGTCCTCATCCCACTGCCGAGCGCGCACCAGCGACGGCAGAATCGTCAGTCGAGAGGCCAGGCGGAGCACCTCACCATGACTCACGGCCTTGAGCGAGCAGGTGATGACCGTCTGCAGGCCGTACTCCGGTCGTAGTGGAATGCACACGTAGCCCAAGGCGCCCGCTCCATCGTGGCTAATCCGCGCGATGGTGCGGCCCGCGCGCAACTCCCCGTAAGCGCCCGACCGACCCCAGAGGCACTCGACGGCCCAGACGATCAGATCCGTGTCCATGTGCGGGCCATCAGGGCGCCGGAGCGCCCCCTGCGCATCGACCTGCACCGTGTCGATCTTGCCCAGGGCCTCCGCAGGCACGATGCGCCTGAGCAACTCCCCCAGCGTCTCCGCCCGGGCCGCTTCCGGTGCCACGGAGGCAAGGACGTCGAGCACGACAGGCAAGTCCCAGCCAGACTCAGGGCGACGCCAGGCGTCGCCGGGAATCAACTCCTCAGTCCAGTGCCACGGCATCCCAGACTTCCTCATGCTCAATCCCCTCCCCCCGAACCCTTCCCTGCGGGCCATCAACGTGTGACCGTTGACGCCATAGTCGACCTACGCACCCTGACCGGGAGGAGCGACACGCATCGCAGTGGTCAATTACAGGTTTCGCCGAGTCAATCACAAGGATGCCTAAAGCAAGGTCTCACGCGAGACGAAGGACATCGGACTCGGAAGCCGGCACTTAGCGCGGGCGCAGCCCGCCGTCTGCCCATAAGAGCTGTCGATCCACCACCCGCTGGGCGACACTCACGATGGACTTCCCCTGGTCGAGGGAGTAGGTCTCCAGGACCCGGAAGGCCTCCGGGATGGACAGGTGCCCCTTGGCAGCGATGACGCCCTTCGCCTGCTCGATCGTGGCGCGCGAGTGCAGGGCGGTCTCGAGTTGCTCGGCCACGACACCGGTCTCGCGCGCAAGTCGCTGCTGGACCAGGCCGACGGCCGCAACATCGGCCAGGGCCTGAGCGGCATCCAGGTCCCCGGGCGAGGCCACCCAAGGCGTGGTCCAGAAGACGTTGAGTGCACCCACGACCCGGGACCGCAGCCGGAGGGGGACGGCCACCGCGGACGTGAATCCGAGTGCTCGCGCCTCCTCGATGAAGATCGGCCAACGATCATCCGAGAGCATGGCGGGCGCCGTGACCACCTCGCCGGTCCTCCAGCATTCAAAGCACGGACCTTGCTCGCGCTGGAGTTCGAAGACTTCCAGGAGGCGAGTGTCCTCATCGGAGGCTGACAGCACCTGTAGACGTCCCGCACCATCCTCCAGCATGACGCCTGCGGCACCCGCGCCGAGAAGCTGTGTCGTCGAGATCGTCAACTGATGGGCGAGGTCGAGGAACTCGAAGTCGGAGGTGAGGGTCCTCATGGCCTCGGCCATGACGCGCGCGAACTCCGCGTCATGCTCATCGATGCGCTTGGCAACCACCATCACGCACTCTCCTTCCGCTTGAATAGCTCACGCTGCAAAGTCGTCATGGCTTCTCAAATCGAATGTCACCGTCGAGGACGCGCGAGGCCACGACGTAGAGCGTCTGGTCTTCGAGGAAAGCTCGAGCGCGCAAGTGGGCCAGAGCATCCTCGATGGTGCAGTCCAGCATGCCCGCAATCATGCCCGTGGCCTGGTGGACGCGGAGTCGATCCACGTCTCGATTAGCCAGCAGGTGCTCGAATTGAGCATCCTCGAGTCCTGCCTGCACAAAAACCAACGCGTGGGTCGCGATATCGCCCAGTGCAATGCAGTCCAGGTACTGCTCGTCGTCGAGTTCAATCGGGCGCGTCCGCAGCAGGCTCAACGCTCCCAGCCGTGCTCTGCCCACGCGGAGCGGGAAGCAGAAGGTGGCTGCCACCCCCATCTCGCGGGCGACACGGGCGAATTGCGGCCAGCGCTCGAACTCCAGTGAATCCCAGCTGGACGCTTCGACATGCTCGCTCGTTGCCGCGACGTCAAAGCTGGGTCCCTCGCCCAGGGCGTACTCCGCCTTGGCGACGTCCAAGGCCCATGCGCTCGACGCCGCTACCGGCCCATCCGGGACCCCGGCCACCTGCAGGCCGATGTAGGCGCCGTCGACAGGGATCTCGACGACGGCCAGGTGGCACAGCCGAAGGAGTAGGGAGTCCGGGGAGCCTCCCGTGAGGCGGGCAACGAGCCGCGCACGGCGGTCATCTTCGTCCACCTGGAGGCTCCTTTCTCGGACGGGATGGACAGGCAGGGCGTGGGCGAAACTACACGGCAATGCGATCTATCCCCGGGCGATCCGGGGGGTCGTCGATGTCACCGGCCTCGCGAGCGGCCTCGACCGCTTCCCCCCGAGAGTGCACGCCGAAGTGGCGGTAGATGATCAGGGACTCGACGCGCACGGTCGACTCACTGAATCGGATGAGCTTGGCGATCTCGCGATTGGTGAGTCCCCCGGCCATAGCCTCGAGGATCTCGCCCTGGCGCGCAGTGAGCACACCATCCCCCACGTCCCCGGCGTACACCATTTGGGTCTCGTCGACGTGACGCTCGCTCACCGCGGACCACAGGCGACTCACGAGGGTGAGATGGTCGACGCGGTGCCTCAGGGTCTCATCGTCATCCGCGATCATGGCGACGGCGAGGATGCCGTGCAGGGTCTCTGCATGCACGAGCGGAAGGCAGACCGACAACTGCCGGGCGCCACGAGGCTCCTGGGACATCACGACGGGCAGGCCCTGGCGAAGCCGCTCTCCCGCGGCGGGATCGGTCCACATGCACCCGATGGCCCAGGCGAGCAAGCCAGAGTCGGGCAGCGAAGTCGCCTCGCGTCGAATACTCCCGGTCGGACTGATCCCGATCACCTCGATCGAGGTCAGGTCCTCGGCCGGGACAATTCGGCTCACGAGCTCGGGCACGAGGCGTGCCAGCGATTCGCTCGAGGCGGTCAGGACGAGGAGATCTAGCAGGGTCTCGCTGTCCCACTCACTCTCCGAGTCCCGCCAGGCATCTGCATTGACGCCCTTGGTGCGCCAGCCAGGCGCTCCACTCGAAGTAGGCATTCTGACCCCATTCCTCCCCCGCCCAACGGACAGATGTCGTGGATCGCGGAGTCAGGAGGATTGCCCAACCGGTCACCCCCATGATCGGCCGACTCGGCGCCCATCACCGCAATCGACACGCTTGTCACGACCACGGAATACGAACGTAACCCGCGACCTTGGGGTATGCCCACCGTAGCAGCCGTCATCATGTGAGCCCGGATCACCGCACGAGGCACTTCCCAGGGGTTGCTGACCGGTCATCGTGGAGATTCGCCACAATGTTCCTGTGCCCATCAGGAGTGCCGAGCCATCCGACGTCCGCGAGATCCTGGCGATGATCACCGAGCTGGCTGAATACGAGCGCGCCCGGGACGAAGTCGTCGCGACCGAGGAGCAGCTCGAGCGCGCTCTCTTCGGTCCCGAGCCCGCGGTCTATGCACTCATTGCCACGGAAGAGACCACCGGCGAGGTCGTCGGCTTCGCCCTGTGGTTCCTCAATTTCTCCACGTGGCTCGGTCGCCACGGCATCTACCTGGAGGACCTCTATGTGCGGCCCTCTCATCGTGGGCACGGCTATGGCAAGGCGCTCCTGCAGTCACTCGCCCGCATCGCGGTCGAGCGCGGCTACGGTCGCTTCGAGTGGTGGGTGCTGGACTGGAACACCCCGGCGCTGGACTTCTATCGCTCTATCGGCGCCGAGCCGATGGATGAGTGGACAGTGCAGCGTGTGAGTGGTGACGCGCTACAGAGACTGTCTGACAGCGCTGACTAGCGTGACCACGTGAGTCCCTGGGCACGCTTCGCCCCCGCTGCCT
>Ga0315907_10007675_pt1 | contig 11212 bp, 4 predicted proteins | sample LakEriMetagenome_3_FD_203525 | JGI IMG/M metagenome (GOLD analysis project Ga0315907, IMG submission 203525) | Freshwater fungal communities from buoy surface, Lake Erie, Ohio, United States - Buoy 12 MA123 | ecosystem: Environmental > Aquatic > Freshwater > Lake > Lake biofilm | place: USA...
CTTAAGAGCTCTCAATGCCCTTCATACAAACGCTTACAATGCTCTTCTGAACAGACTTGGATTGGAAGATTTAGGAGAGGGAAGTGGATTCCGTCTTGTAAACCCAGCAGCTATACAGGAAAACCTTGAGTATGAAATGCTTAGAAGGGAAATGGCTGAGAATGCTAAAGACACCATTAAGCTGGATGAGAATGGTCAGTTCCCAATTCCTTTCGAGGCATCTCCTGCCTACAGACAGATTAAGGACATTCTGTTCTCTATGGTGAACAAGGCTCTCGTTAGCCCCAAGATGAATGGTGTGTCTGCTGTACAGGTGCCTGTAACAGGATGGGAGAAAGAAAATAGAAAACCAGGTAGTCCTAGCAATACACTTAAGTTCTATACCAAAGAAGACCCATACATGGAGGTATTTCTACCCCACTGGTTCAGAGGTAAGTTTAGTAGAAAGAAGTTCCCTAACGATGAAGCTATTCTTAAATACCTGAACAGCACAGAAGAGGGTAAGAAAATCCTGACAGGTATAGGCTTCCGTATTCCTACACAGTCCATGTCTTCTATTGAGGTGTTCCGTGTGAAAGGATTTCTGCCTCAGTCTATGGGAGCTACAATTGTTGTACCTTCTGAGGTGACAGCAAAAGCTGGTTCTGACTTTGACATAGATAAAATGAGCACCTATCTCAGATCTACATATATAGACAAGAACGGTGATATTAAGCTGGTTAAGTTTGATGGTTCAGAACCAGGCACAAAAGAGTTCTTTGCTAACGTGTTTGATGAGATGCTTGAGAAGAAGAAGGTGAACAAAGCTGAGCTTCTAGAAGCTACACAGATTTTATCATATGGGCTAGAAGATCCAAAGAACCTCCTAGATAAATACTCAAACCTACTGGATGTTCTTCTGGCGGATGAGACAAACTCTGAAGCATTTGAAGAGAAGGTGATAGAGCAACTTGAAGAACTTGGAGACGAGAATCTACAGGCTAAGCTTAAAGACAAGTTTGTAGAAGATATGTTCAGACGCTCTTTGGAGAACGAATACTATGATTCTTTGGAGGCTATGATTACGCTTCCTGAGAACTTTAATCGTCTGGTTTCTCCTGTAGATGATGCAGGACTTTCTAAGATTGCTACACAGTTGGATAAACTAAGGGGTCAGGATGAGACCACTATTCCTAATAGGTTGCTCAACCGCACATACATGACTTCTCTTAGAAACTCCTTTGTAGCAGCTAAGAAGTGGATAGGTATTGCTGCTGTAAATATTACAGGTCACTCACTTACACAGAAGACCAAGGTGTATATTGACCCTGCTAGAATAGAGGCATTGCCTGACTTTGATAAAAAGATACTTGGTGATGGTAAGATACAACTTCCCCATAACACAGTGGAAGTTGATGGTAAACAGTACATTTCCATTTCTGGAAAGATGACTGCAGATAATAAACAGCACATCTCTGATAGACTCTCTGGATATGCTACATCTTTTGTGGACGTAGCTAAAGATCCTTACATCATGAAGATTATTGGATCTGAATCTGTGGTGAGCACATTCATGTTCTTGGAAAGAGCGGGTGTTGGAGAAAATGCTATCTGGTTCCTAAACCAACCCATCATTAGAGAATACCTAAGCTATCTAGATAGTATTGGTAGAAAAGGATTGTTTGGAAAAGATCCTATAGACTATATTAAAAATAGGTTCCCAACTTCTAGAAAAACAACTCAGTTTGATATTAACAAGCTGGAGGATAACATTAGAAAGTATTCTATTGAAGAGTCTGATAATGATTATAATGCTGAACAACAAGCTATATTCAATGAGTTTCTGAAGTATGCTAAGATGGCTGAATACAACTTCAAGCTCACTCAGGCTATCAATTATGACACTACCAAGTTCAGAAACAGTGATGAGTTTAGCAGAAAGCAAAGCAGAACCAACTTGGCTAGAGAAAAGAACATCTTCTCTTCTGTTGATAAGATATTAAATTCTTCTTTTATAGGTGACCAGGCTCAGTTTATTGATAAGGCCATGTCTTCCTTGGGAGAGATTGTTAAGACAGAAAAGGATGACTTCACTATCATTACAGGAGACGTGATAAAGCCTTATGAAGAGAACGAGTTTATGAGTGCTGAAGACTTTAGCAAGGTGGCTGCTAAAGTGAAAGCATCTTTCCTTGACTTTGTGATACAGACTCAAAGCGACCTGAATACAGAAATCAAAGCTCTAGTTGTAGATAATACATCTGTGGCTGATCAGCTAGCTCAGGCTAAGAAGAGACATCCTGAGATGAAGATTCTCAACGAGTTACAGGTAGTGAGCTCTGACAGAATTGAGGGTGGCTCAAAGAGCATCAGACTTAGAGCTAATCTGAGGGATGCCTTTGATACAGACATGTATACAGATATGATGAGAGAACTGAAGGTGGTAGAACCAGAGCTTTATAACGGTCTTCTGAAGATCGCTCTGCTCCAAGGAACCTACCAATCCTCTATATCCATTAGAAACATCATGCCTATTGAGGACTTTGCTCCGCTGGTTAAGAAGGTGATTGATCCTCTGTCATCTACGGAAGATATCAAGAGCTTCTCTACAAGTGGCGTTTTTTACAGAAACAATTGGAAGGACAATACAATTGTGCCCACTGTACAACCTAAGTTCTTTGTGGCAACATACAAAGATCCATTCTCAGGAGAAAGAATAGAACTAGATCCTCTTGAGGATGCTGAAACAGGTGATTTGATTTATAGATATCAGTCTCCTTCTTTCCCCGCATTTGAGATTACAAAAGACTTTATCATCGAGGAAACTGATCGTAAGATATTGTTAATCAATGAGAACTACAACTCATCTGATGTAAAATATGACTTTATTAAAGTTCCTCGCATTGTAACAGATAAGAAAACTGGTGAGAGAATTGATATGTTAACAGGATTAACAGTTACTCCTGCAACGTTTGCCAGAAGAAGAGCTCAGGGTGATTTGTCCCAAAGAGATGTGTTTGGCTATCAGAAAGTGAAATATATCAACGGTGAACCATTAGTCACTGCTAAAGGAGAACATGTTTACAAATTAGTAAACTTGTATGGAGATGGTCAGCTTGTATCTGAATACTATCTTGACAATAGAAGATCTGTTATCAATAACGGTACAGTGCAAATTGAGAAAGAAATTCCTGATGCTGACCTAATCAAATTCTTTGGTCCAAAGGTTGTAGCTGAAGAAACTGTTGTACCTTCACAACCTTCTGTAACAGTTGGTAAAGTACAAAGACCTTTACCTGGAGTTGAGAATATTCCAAATTCAGGACTAACTGTTGAGCAAGGAAATCAGTTCATTGATTTGTTACAACCTCAAATACAAAAACAGGCTTATGTTGAAAACAAGGCCAGAACAGCAAACATGATGTTTAGCTTTGGACTTAGATGGGCCAGAAATGTTCCCAACTCTACAGAAAAGTCTGAACAAGCTAAAAATTTAGGACAGCCTAGACCTGATAGAAAACAAATAAAATCCAAGGAAGGGGTTACGTATGGTTACTATTTAACAGACCAAAACAATAATCCTCTTCCTCCTATGGAAGAACTACAACCCATTATGGATTTTATACAATCTAAGTTAGGTATTGATATGTCTGACTATGATGCTATGTTAGGAAACATTTATGACAAGACATCCTTCATACATCAACATAGAGACACGACAGAAAGTGTAACCGCTGGGGGCTATCCTGTAATTGTAATAAATCTTGGTGCTGATGGTAATCTCGAGTATGATGAAAACATTAAATCAACTTATGCATCTTACGAAAAATCTGGGCAATTGAATCTTACAAATGGTGGTATTTATGCCTTTGGTGTAGATGGTACAAGTAGGTTTACATTCCATCATAGAATTGGTTCTGGTCTTCAGTCAGCAAACCCATTGAAACCTATTACTCTTCCTGATGGTCAAGTTCTTAGAAACTATAGAATAACTCTTACGTTTAGAAGAGCTTCTAATCTTGAGCCAGGGATGCCTGCAAAACCAAACAGAACATCCACTGAAGTTTCTGGACCTACAAAAGTTAGCACACCTTCTGGAAAGCTGAAACTCAGGGATGGTAATGAATACGCAATATCAGATATAAACGCACAACTGTTAGAGAAGATAGGGTATACACCTAAAGAAATTGGTAAACTTTTAAAAGCAATCTGTTAATGGCCACTTGTCCAAATAAGAACCTCGACTCTTGGAAAGACCTTGTAGCTTCTAAAGGAGAAGACATTGCACACTATCTGTGGGATAAGTATGATGGCAATGTTCCTGCAGATGCTGTTGTAAGTGATCCTGATTCTCCTATAGCATCCCCCCAAACCATTGCGCTCATTAAGGACTTCCTTAAGCGTGCAGGTGTGGATATCAAGGTGTTACAACAGATTCAGGTGAATGGTGTAAAGAAAGATGCTACAGGTGCTGCTCTACTAATGCAAAGATTGATACAGGTAGTAGAAGGTAAAGAGGTTGAAGCACTTCCTGAAGAAGCAATGCACTTTGCTGTGGCTATTATTAAACAGACCAACCCAGCCCTGTACAGAAAGCTTCTAAATGAAATCAACAACTATCGCATTCTAAAGGATGTATTTGCCACCTATGGTCAAGATCCTGACTACCAGATAAATGGTAAACCTGATGTCCTCAAACTGAAAGAAGAAGCTATTGCTAAGGTGTTAGCACAGGTGCTGATTAATAAGAATGAGGGCAGTATGGAAACTGCTGAGAAAGTGGCTAGTGTAGAAAGCTGGTGGCAGCAGATTGTTGAATGGTTCAAGAATCTATTTGCTAAGAATGGATTTGACCAGCTTGCAATAGACATCATGTCTGGTAAGGAGATTGGTACAGCTGAAGATATCAGAGAGGCTGAAGATACCATCCTTTTCCAAAAGAATCCTCAACAGATTGTGTTTGATAGGATTAAGGAGATAGCTAGCAAGATTGAGAAGAAGAATGATGGTTATTATATTGACGGTAAGAAGATCAATCGTAGGGTGACAGATCTTGTAAAAGATTGGTACACAAGAAGATTCAATGATAAAGACCTCACAAAGAGTGAGTTTGCAAAAGCTGTAGATGATCTAAAGCGTGAGAAAGGTACAGCTGGACACGCTGATCTAGAAAACATCTTTAAGGTGTTTATAGATGAGAATGGCTATCTAAGAGAAACTCCTTTGGATGATTCTACATACGTCTCTCAGATTAATCCTAATAATAAGGATATGTACAACCTCCTGAAGGAGAATATGAGAGTTAGACTTAACTCCTTCCCTCAGGGTACAAGATTCATGTCTGAGGTGACAGTGTATGATGCTAAACGTGGACTAGCTGGTACAATAGACTTCCTAGCTATCACGCCCACTGGTGAGACTAGTGTACTTGACTGGAAGTTCATGGACCTGAATGTAGACAAATATCTACTTCAAGGTAGACGTCCTGATGTTCCTTGGTATAAGGTGAACGCATGGCGTACACAGATGGAACAGTACAAACTGATGCTGCAGAATGTTTATGGTATAAAACCAGAAAAATTCAAGCAGACCAGGATGATTCCTATACAGACCACCTACTCTCAAGGAAACGCAAAGCTTAACCTTATGCCTCAGCTCCTGAGTATTAAGATAGGAGATGTGGATGTTAAGAATATTGAGGACGATTATTTACTGCCTGTAGGACTAGAGGGTGAGAAAACTGGTAACAAAAAGATTGATGCATTGATTGAAAAACTCAATGCTGTATACCAGAAGTTTGCTGATAAGAAGGTGCTTCCTTCTGAAAGACTTAGTAAGGCTGAGCAACTTAATGAGCTATTTACAGCTATCAGACAGTTACAAATCAAGGGTAATCTAAAGCCTTTGCTTAGACAATCTAAGATATTGAACAAGCAGATTGAAAAGACTATTGAGATATACAAAACCAAGTTTGCTGGTCAAGATCCGTCACAGTTTAGTCAGAAAGAAATAAATGACTTTGCTGAAGAATTGCAGACAGCTCAAGATGCACTTAATACATATGTAAGCTTAGACGTAGATTTATCCTCTTTATTCACTGGAAAGTTATCAGAAGAGGATGCAAAACTAGAAGCAGATCTGGTTAAAACATCTAATGATGCAAGAAAGTTACAGTTGTCACTGAGTGATATATTAGATGATTACACCTCTGAAATTATTGCAAAGAGTGAGGGTGTAGAAGGATTGTTATCTCCTGAAAAGATAGTGAAGGGTATTACCAGCTGGTTTTCCTCTACAGCCACTATACAGCTCAAGGGTATAGAGCTGTTGTACAAGAAGGCCAACAAGGCATTTGGGTTTGCAGGTTTTGATACACAACAAGAGAACAGAAAACTGTTAACTCTGAAGGATGCTTATGATAAGTGGGCAGCTAGCAAGTCTCTTACAAAGAAAAACTACTTTGATATAATCAAGAAGAAGGATAAGAATGAACTTATCAATGAGTTTAACTCTGAGTTCTATTCCACCCTTAAGAGCAAAATACAAGATAAAGATAGTCAGTGGGTTAGAGATAATATTAACGTTGCTGAGTATAATGTGTTTCTTAAGGAGAAGCTAGAAGAGGAGCTAACTAGAGTAGATAATAAACATAGAGTGGGCACAGAGGCTGAAATAGCTAATGAGATAAAACGTGAGAAGGATCAGGCTAAAGCTTTGTATAACACGTCTACAACAGATAGTCCTGGATGGTTGCTCTACGACTTTGTAAAACTCTTCCCCAAACGTGAAGCCTGGGAATCTAATGAGTGGAAGACACTCAACAAGCCTGAGAACAAACCAGCCCTAGATTTCTATAATTACATCAGAGAGAAAAATGAAATGTACCGTGAACTTGGCTACATTGGAAGAGCTGAGGCACGCGTGTTCCTTCCGTTTGTAAGAAAAGGATTGGTGGAGAAGCTCATCACTGGTGGAAATACAAAGTTTGGAGAACAGTTCTTTAGAGATATATCTATTGACGAAGGTGATATTGGGTATGGTAAAATAGATCCTCTTACAGGTAAAGTTGTTGATACTATTCCTAAATACTTCACGTCTGAGGTGGAGGGAGACTTAAGCACAGACCTGTTTAGAAACATGTCTTTATATAATGAGGCTGCTATTAGATATCAATATATTAGCGAGATTGAAGATCAGGTGAGAGCTATTGTAGCTGTAGAACGCAACAAGAAAGCTATTGCTACATCTAGATTTGGTAGAACAGAGTATAAGGATGGTGTGTTGCAATATACTCCCAACAACAATGAGAACACTAAGCTTGTAGAGGATATGATGAAGGCCATCATCTATGGACAGAAATTCATAGAGAGTGAAACCTTTGACCAGCTTCTAGGTAAGATAGGTAACTGGGGAGGTGTACTAAACAAGAAACTAGGTACAAATATATTCCCAGATAATCTTAGTGGAAGACAACTGAGTGTAAACAAGATAATCAATCAGCTCAATAACAGCTTCCAACTTACCGCATTAGGATTTAACGTGCTTTCTGCAAGTTCAAACTTCTTTGGTGGTAACGCTCAGTCTATAATCAATGCTGGTAAATATTATACCAGAACAGATTATGCAAGCGCTGAGGCAATGTTATTCATCAACAAGATGGCTGGTGTGGCAGATGTGAAGAAGATGATTGGTGCACTGGATTACTTCCTTCCCTTGACAGAAAACTATAATAGAGATGTAGCTAATAGTCTGTCTCTTAGTAAGCTTAACCAACAGAATATACAGGATACCTTGATGTATCTCATGAGGAAGTCTGATAGAGCTGTACAAACAGCCAACTTCTATGCCTTCCTCAAGAACACCATTGTTCAGGATGGAGAAGTGATAAATGCTAGAGAATTCTTAAGAGCACAACCTAAATATGCTGACAGATATGCTGGCACTGTAGAACAAAGAAAAGCTCTTGATGAACAGTTTGAAGCTGATGTTAAAAAGCTTGTAGAAGAGAAAGGAGTGCTGAAGGTTGGACAAATAGTTGATAACGAGTTTGTTATACCTGGTGTAGATAGAAAGTCTGACAGTGTAATCAAGCTTAGAAGAACTGTACAACAGCTTACAAAAGATGCACTTGGTAACCTGTCTGAGGATGACCTTAGAAAGATTAACATGAACATCTATGGTAAGTCATTCATGGTGTTCAAGAACTGGATACCACGTCTAGTAGATGTGCGTCTGGGTAATATCAAATACAACTCTGCTACAGATGCTTATGAGTGGGGAAGGATGAGAATGATCTTCCGTATTCTTTCTGAGGATTTATTGGGATCATTAGGTAATCTTCGTAACTCACTGATTGCTAATGAGAAGGGTGTAGCTTTCATGAGAGAGCTTTTTGAAAAGAAAAAAGCTGATTATGAAAAAGACACAGGTAAAACTCTTAATATGACAGAAACTGAGTTTCTGGATTTGGTTAGATCCAATATCAGAAACCAGGTGTATGATGTGATATTCCTCACAACAATGTTCATCCTTGTAGCTGGTCTTAAGGCAAACATGCCAGACGATGATGAGGACCCAGCTGTAAAGGCACAATATAGATTTGTAGTGAAGATGTTTGATAAGTTTAAGGATGAACTTTCTTATTTCTATGATCCTACCAGTGCTTTTGATCTAATATCCAAGGGTACGTTCCCAGCAATAGGTCTTGTAGAAAACTTTATAAAGGGTACTAAGAACTTCTTCATAGAGAACTGGGCCCTAGCTACAGGAGATGAGGAACTGGCTGAAGATACAAAGGTGATTAAATATTGGCTTAAGACTTTCCCCTTCACCAACCAGATGGCAGGCTACCTCCCAATGTTCTACCCAGACCTAGCCAAAGACCTTGGACTCAGAGTACAGTCTAACTACGGATTAAGGTAGATGTGATTGCTATATTATGCTGTATTTTTATTTTAACTCATTGAATATTAATAACTAATAACTAATTTCGCTCGCTATGAGAACCGCTGCAATTTGCCCAACCTGTGCCACATTTGAGAACGCTTTGTGCGTGCTCTATAATGGCCCCTATCTTACCAATATTGACGTCAATCCCCTTGATTCTCTGGAGGTTGCGTTAGGTAAGGTGAATGACAACCTCGTTCCTGTAACAGGAAGTGGGGCTCCCACAGCTGCTGCCATCTATTTAGGACAGCTTTTTGTAAGAACCACTGCACCCAGAACCCTTTATTATGCCCAAACAACAGGCACAGGTGCTTTGGATTGGAGGATTGTGCTTTCTGTTCCTTATACAGGAGCCCCCCAATACGCTGATAATGCTGCTGCCATTGCTGGTGGTTTGCTTGCTGGTCAGGTTTACCGCACAGGAGATGTTCTGAAAATCGTACATTAATTTAAGACATGAACGTACTACCTTCTATACTAGGTTATGGAAGCTCTGGTTCCTCTGGAACCTCAGGGCATTCTACACATCATCCATCTAGCTTTGAGACTAGCCCAAGGATAGTTGCCCCAGACACCACAGAAACTGATGGTGGCAAGAGTCTGTCATTTGTACAGAAACTCTTTGCTTCTGGTAATTCTTGTGGTACAACATCTCTCACTGGTTTTTCCACCCCTGTTATATGTGGAGCCAGTCCTTGTCCTATTATATTGAACGCTACATGTGTGTTCTATGAGGGACCCAACCTAGTTTATACGAAGATTAATACAAATGACAACCTTCAGATAGCTCTTGAGAAGATAGAGGCAGCTCTTGCTGGTGACCTATCAGGTAGCTCTGGAACCTCTGGTACAAGTGGTACCAGCGGGACCACTGGCACATCAGGAACATCTGGTACAACAGGCACCAGTGGCACCTCTGGCACAAGCGGTACCTCAGGAACTGCTGGGACGTCTGGCACCAGTGGAACTAGTGGCACCTCTGGAACTACTGGGACCTCTGGTACGACAGGAACAAGTGGTACGTCTGGTACTAGTGGGACCTCTGGGACCAGTGGAACATCAGGCACTACGGGTACTTCTGGTACATCTGCAACAGATGGTAGTGGTGGTACAAGTGGAACTTCTGGCACATCAGGCACAACAGGAACATCAGGTACGTCAGGAACCTCTGCCACCAGTGGTACTACGGGAACTTCAGGAACCAGTGCAACATCTGGGACTAGCGGTACTACGGGTACATCTGGTACCTCAGGTTCTACAGGCACTTCTGGCACCAGTGGTACGTCTGGAACATCAGCCACTGATGGTACTGGTGGAACATCAGGTACATCGGGTACATCAGCTACAAGTGGTACATCAGGTACTAGCGCTACAGACGGAACAGGAGGTACATCTGGTACTTCTGGTACGTCAGCAACTAGTGGAACAAGTGGCACTACAGGGACCAGTGGGTCTAGTGGAACCAGTGGAACATCTGGTAGCTCTGGAACTGATGGATCTGGAGGTACAAGCGGTACATCTGGAACATCAGGAAGTAGTGGAACTAGTGCAACGTCAGGAACTTCAGGTACAACAGGTACCTCAGGAACCTCTGCAACTAGTGGAACCTCAGGCACTTCTGGAACATCTGGTACAGATGGAACAGGGGGAACGAGTGGAACATCAGGTACTTCTGCCACTTCAGGTACATCAGGCTCAAGCGGTACTGATGGATCTGGAGGAACATCAGGCACAAGTGGAACAAGTGCAACAAGTGGATCGTCTGGAAGCTCAGGATCTTCTGGAACAAGTGGAACCTCTGGTTCTAGTGGTACGGATGGTTCTGGAGGAACCAGTGGTACATCTGGAACAAGTGGTACTAGCGGAAGCTCTGGAAGCTCTGGAAGTTCTGGGTCTAGTGGAACCAGTGGTTCTTCAGGAACAACTGGTACTTCAGGCACATCTGGAACATCGGGCTCCTCAGGTCAAAACGGTGTATCTGGAGGACTTGTATACTATCTAAACCAATCATTAAATACTAGTAGTGCAATAGGCACTCCTACATATAAGCAATGGTCTGGCACACCTACAGGTGGTGCAGAACAAACAGTGGTGACAAGTGTTGCTGGTAACACTAGAACACTAATTGCTACATTTGCCACTGACTCAAATGTTCCAGGTGTAATAAGTTTACCTTCAGGACTTTGGGCATGGGTTACACACTTCTCAATAAATGCTAATGTTAGCATGAAGGTGGATGTGGAGCTTTACAAATGTGACTCCACAGGTGGAAGCGTGGTTTCCTTAG
>Ga0315907_10007676_pt1 | contig 11210 bp, 6 predicted proteins | sample LakEriMetagenome_3_FD_203525 | JGI IMG/M metagenome (GOLD analysis project Ga0315907, IMG submission 203525) | Freshwater fungal communities from buoy surface, Lake Erie, Ohio, United States - Buoy 12 MA123 | ecosystem: Environmental > Aquatic > Freshwater > Lake > Lake biofilm | place: USA...
GCCCATCCACCAAATATCTTCCGCTCAACGAGCCCGGGGAAATGAGCTATGGTCTTCCGGAGTTTGTCGAAGCGCTTCGGCACTATGCTTCCCGGTATGCGGTGGGCGGGCCCGAGGATGGGGTGGCCGATGAAATCAAGGAGCGGACGGTGAGGCACTACCAGGCGCAGGGAGTCATTGACCGCCCCGGGAAGCATGGGCGCGAGGCCCGCTACACAAGGCGGCACCTGCTGCAGATGCTGGCGGCGCTCAAGGCGAGGGCATCCACGGGGATTTCACCCAGGGCCCTTGCAGGGAGCCTCCCCGGTCTCAGTGACGACGCTCTCATGGAGATGCTGCAGAAAGGGGTGAGGGTTTCATTCGATGCTGCGCAGGAACCAGAGGCGGACGCCGAACAGGTGAACCTCGGGGCCATGGACAAGCTCGCGGCGATGTTCGGACGGGATCTCATGAAGCTGGCGGGCGCGGCGATGATTCCTCTCGGGGAGAGCAGGCCTTCGGATTTCATGACCCAGCGGCAGGGACTGCTTCCGAGGCGGGAGCGCCAGCTGGAGGATGAATTGGAAGAGAATGCAGCCACCGCATCGCTGACGGGTGGCGAGACATGGCGGCGGTTCAGAATCGATTCCGGCATCGAACTCATGATCAGAAGCGATGTCGGCGGGAATCTGACGGACTCACTGATCGCCTGTATAGGCCAGGAGTTATTACTGCACAGACGGTGACGCGAAAGTCACCGGCAGCGCAGTAGTGCTCTCCAGCTCAGGCCGGTCAGCCGGGACGCGGTGCGCCCTGATCCTTCAGTGATCAGGGCGGCCAGAGTTCCGGAAACCGTCCCTGCTGCACGGGGCCATTATACCCACACCCAATCAGAGTCCTTCCAGGGCCAACCTTCTGTCATGAACATCATTGAGCAGTTTGAGCATCCGTTTGAATTCCACCTCAGCGACGAGGTGAACCCGGTCAGGGGACAGGACAGCCACCTTTCCTGCAGTCTTGTGTCGGTCGGGCTCGCATTGGACGGAGCCTCCTGTCAGCGCCGTCACCTTGCGCTGATCATCGACGGGGCAGTCAATCCGCAGCAGGACTGGCAGGAAGTCCTGGCAGGCCTGCAGGACATCTTCAGCCGCCTGAGGACCTATGATCTGGTGTCAGTGATCTGGGCCGGGGTGGAACCTCTGACGCTGTGCGCCGGCGGCACCCCCGATGAGGGGTGGCGGGCGGTGCGGGCTGCCGGCATGCTCAGGCCAGCCGGCCACGCCGATCTTCCGGGGGCATGGCTGACCGGAGTCGCCGTGGTGGCACAGCGGTTCTTTCCGGATGGACGCAGCCGCGTGCTCATTGTCAGCAGTGGCAGTCCCCTGCGGGAGCCCGGATATGTCAGCGCCATCGCTGACAAGGCCGGCGAATTCAGTTCGTGCGGCATCATCACCGATGTGATGACCGGCGAATCGGGCGACGATCCGCTCACGACGGTCGCCGCTGCAGGAGGCGGCAATGTGCTGACCACCGGGCAATCCGGACTGCCTCCCGTGGATCAGGAGAACCAAGGTCCGGCTGTCACCGACATCCGGGTCAGGCCGATGTCGCGCAGTCTGGGCTGGGAACGCGTGGAAAGCCTCCGGGGACGCACGGGGCTGGGAACCGCCCTGAAGTTTGCCGGCCTGAGCGCAGGCGAACGCCACAGCTTCCTGATTTCCCGCCCCGCTCCGTTCTCACCGCATGCGGTCGTCTTCGAGATCGAATGGAAGAGCTCCGACTTCGAGCACTGCAGGGCGCAGGTCAGGCTGCGCCCGGGCGACTCGGGCCTCGCGGAATTTGCCGACGCCCCGGCTGCGGTGGCTGTCTACAAGGCGGGACTCGTGCTCGAACAGGCCTTCGCGGAACCACTGCCGGGCATGGAAATCCGCAGCAGGCTCCGGGAGGTCATCCGCACTCTTAAACCATTCAGCAGCGACAGGCGGGCCGACCGTCAGATGCGGCTCGCCGGGGCACTGCTCCACCGTGGCGTGGAGACTGCCTGACGCCGGTCAAGCCGCAGAGAAAAAAATCCGCATCAGCCGGGGAAAACCCGGCAAGGAACCCAAACACACCAAAAACACACCAGTACAGAACCATGAGCACCAAAATCAAATCCAATGTTAGCTTCAGGATCGGCCAGCGCTACCGCGTGCAGGGGGGATTCAGCAACCACTCCTACAAACCGAACACGGTCTACACTGTCGTCGAAATCGACACCTCCGACTGCACGCTCCGCGGAAAGGACGAGAGCGGCGCATCCGGCAACTGGGTCCCGTGGGCGAACTGCGTTCCGCATGAGGTCATCGGGTGGGACTTCCTGCGCACGGTGCTGCCGACCGAGGCACTGGAGCTTCTCTCGGCGTTTGAGGGCCTCCACTGGCTCACGGTGAAGGAGGAAGTGAGGGACCGTATCCTCGCCAAGATCCCCAACCTCCACGCCGAGATTCTCGCGGCCGTCGGCGAAATCGATGCCGCGCGCACCTCTCAGACCGTCCGGGACCGCCGGAGTGCCCTTCCCTGATCTCCGGAAAAACATCCAGACCAGTGCCAATCATGCGCCACTCAATCTGCCTCAGGGGATTTGACCAGGAACAGGAAACCGCCATCGGCGATGCCGTGCGTGCCTCCGGGCACCGGCTGGTCCGCAGCATGGATCTCGCCGACATTGTCGTGGCGGGACCCAATGCCGAACGCAGGCTCTACAAGGTGTCCCAGGAAATGGGGCTGCGCCTGACAACATGGGAACAGCTGCGTCCTGAATTGTCACCGCCGGGATCCGGGGATGCCGGAGCCGACGAGCAGCAGGAAGTACTGCCCCTTGTGGAGCGGGGGGATGGATTCGTGCGTGTCCTCGACAGGACAATTCCGTGCGGACCGGGAGATGCTTTCCATGGGATGATTCCCTCGGCCGCGCGCTTTGCCCACTTCTGCTTCGATCAGGCCTTTGCCGCCACTCTGCGGGCTGTCTGCGTGGGAGCTGCCCATGATCTTCCGGTGGCCCTCGAGGGTGAGACGGCAGCCTCCAAGACGAGCGCCATCCAGTACCTGGCTCACGTCGCCGGTCAGCCTCTCATCCGGGTGAACCTCAATGGACAGACCGATGCAGGCGAACTGGTGGGACGCTATGTGCCGTCCAACCCGCTCGATGGGGTCGATGTGTCGGAACTCCTCGGGCAGCACGGCGGACTGACCGACCTTTCCCGGGGGATTCTGGAGCGCGCCGCAGCGGAGGACCGCAGGCTCACCCGTGTCGAGCAGATGATGCTCGCCGGAAAGGACCGGCTTCCAGCGACGGGCTGGCGCTTCCAGGAGGGTGCCCTGCCCCTGGCGATGCGGCACGGCTGGTGGATTCTCTTCGATGAGATCAACCTCGCCGAGCCTCAGATCCTCGAGCGGCTCAATCCGGCTCTGGAGCGGCCGCGCACTCTTGTGCTGACCGAGGGAGACGGCACCTCCTTCGGACCGGGCGGCGATGTGGAAGTCAGTCCTGCCTTCCGGATCTTTGCGACCCTCAATCCTGCGGAGTATTCCGGCCGCAGCGTGCTCAGCCCGGCGTTCCGTGACCGCTGGAGTGTCTGGCACAATGCCGCCAGCGCCACGGAAACAGAGTACCTTGCCCTCATCCGCTGCGCTGTCCTCGGAGAGCAGCCCGTGGTCACCATCCGGGGCCGCCGCTATCAGGCCGCAGGCAGCGAACCGGTCTTCCCGGGAATTGCCGGAATTCCGGAAAGCGGGACCCTCATGAGGAATCTCGCAGTCTTCCATGCCTCACTTGAGAAGTCCGCGGGCTCCCAGAACGGCCAGAGCGGAATCGGGCGTTCCCGCCGCGAGCGCTACACCTTCACCAGGCGCACGCTGCTCTCCATGCTGGAAATGTCGCACCGGATGATTGCAGCCGGAGCAGAACCGACTGCCGCGGTGATCCGCGAGGCCATCGACATCTTCTACACCGGAAGGATCAGGGACCAGGCGGACCGGGCTTCTCTGGAATCACTCCTGCGTGCCGCGGGGCTCAGCTGCTGAAACCCAAACGAGGAAACCACCCATGAACACGCAGGAACTGATGGAGGAACTCAAGGGGCTCGCCGCCATGGTGTCAGGATGTCCGGAAGTGGCCGTCGTCGAAGGGGTTGGCATGGACGATCATTGGCGCTTCAACTGGGTGGAACGGGTCATCACCGTCAATCCGGCCGACATCAGGATGAGGCATCCGGACCTTTCGAGGGGACTGATCGCTCACGAGGCCGGGCACGCGGCCATCACCAGGGCCGATGGCGTGATTCCCAGGGAACTCCTCGCAGACCCACTCACGAGGCTTATCTTCAATGTGGTCGAGGACTGCCGCATGGAAAACTGGCTCGTGAAGCGCTGGCCGGGATGCAGTCCGTGGGTGGCACTCTGCAACCATCAGTTCCGCGGCAGTGAAGCCATCTTCCCGAATGGCACGCGTACAGACCCGGTTGACCTCTTCATGGGGTGCATTCTCTACCGCTGGTGGAACCGTCAGACACCCGAGCAGGTCAACGATGCCGTCAGGGAGACGCTCGATGAAATCTGGCCGGATCTCGAAGAGGCTTTCTCGCTCCATCCGGATCCCGACCCGATCAGGGATACCGAGGCAGTCATGCAGCAGTACCGGGAGCACCCAGTCTCGCTCTGCTTCCGGGGGCTCGCCGAACCGAAGGAAGTCAACGCCGCTGAATGCGATATCCGCATCAGGCAGTATGACATGTTCCGGATCGTCCACGACCGCATCATCCCGTTCTTCCGCCTGATTTCGCGTCGCGCCGTTTACTGCGGGGACGGATTCTCACGCTTCAGGAGCAAGGGAATCAGAGGTCTCCTCATCATGAGCGACGACGACTACGATGAAGACGGCTTGTTTCCGGGGGGCATCACCGACTCCGACAGCGCCGGTGAGGTAAAGGTTGCCCAAGAATCGGAGCAGGTCCGCCTTGAGCCTGCCGGGGAATCCGCAGAACCGGACCCGCACTACGCCCAGACCGCGGCACGGCTTGAACCTATGATCGCCGGACTTGCCGATGCCATGCAGCGGCATCTCGAGAAGGAGACGCGCATGACCTTCCGCACCTCCTATCCCAGCGGACAGAGGATCACCCTCGCCCGGGCCATGCAGGCGGAATCCGATCCAAGACAGTTCGACAGGCTCTGGGAACGCAGGATCATTCCCGGGCGTCCGGATCCGGCATTCGTGATCGCTGCCGACGTCTCAGGATCAATGCAGGGCGAACGGGCCGATGCAACCTTCGAAGCACTCGTGATGATGCGGGAATGCTGCCTGCGGCTGAACATCCCCCTCGGAATCATTACCTTCAGCAGCTGCGCCCGGATCGCCCAGCACTGGATGCACCCATCCCGAAGCACCGTCTTCCGGGCCCTCGGCCTGCTGCGCAGGAGGCCACGGGGAAGCACCAACATGGCCGCCGGCATCGTCAGCGCCGGGGCCATGCTCAGCGAAATCCCAAGGCGGAACCGGCACCTCTGGCTCCTCAGCGATGGAAATCCCAACAGCAGGAATAGGGCGAAACAGGCACTCGCCGACGTCTCGGAAGTCGCCAGCACGGTCACCGGAATCGGTCTTGGGCCGGAGACCAATGCGCTCAAGGAGCTTGTCCCCGGTGCCATGGTCAACATTCAGCCGGAGGAACTCCCCAGCCTCGCCGCAAGGCTCTTCTCCAGTCAGGCACTCATCGGGTGAGGGAGATTCCGTTGGCGTGAGCGGCCCGGAAGTGGACGCTTCAGCTCCGGCGGGACAACATCCTGAAATCGAAACATCGCTTGCTTCCAACCGCATGAATCACCCAGTGGAATCGCCCGAACCTTCAAAAGATCCGCAAGCTGGTGCGGGAGGCTCTGACGTGTGTGTACAACGCATAAACCTTGGGACAGGTGCCAGTGAACACGTCGCCGCCGGATTCGCCGGACCGTTCGCTGCAACTGTGAAGTCGGCCCGCGTTCTCGATGCCGATGTGGCCAGGAAGTTCATTGATGATCAGGAGTCGGTGAATCTCGCCGATCTTGAGCAGCTTGACGAAGATGCTGCGGCGTTTCTCGCCGGGTAAAACGGCAATCTCGCCAGCGGCGGCCTGCGGAGGCCCAGAAGCCAGTTCTGCTGCAGTTTGGTCCAATCCAATGCGTGGATGTTTCAGATTGCGTCCGTGATACCAAGCGCTATTATATTACAAATAGAACGAATTCCAATAAACTATTAATTGAGGAAAATGCAGTTGTAAAACCGCATAAATAAATTCTCTGAGAGCTCCATGAAACTTATTTATGAATAATAATGAATCTGCTGGTTTCGACGACTCCACGGGCAATGAATCCACTGACGACGAGTCGAGGATCGTTTGTCCATTCTGCAAAGAATTGCTGTATCCGGGTGATGATTTAGCGGCTCAATCAGGGTGGGTTTTCATGGGGGATGCATGCCAGCACCTTCTATTTGTTGCCATGAATGAAGGTGAGGCAGTATTTGAATATTGCGCCCCAGGTTTTGTAACTTATTTTAATTATTTAATTAATAAAACCAGCAATTACTTAACAATACTCTTTACAGATACCTATCCATCTGATGTTTACGAATCTAATATTACCATAGACGAGATACTGTCTATAATCAGCATTAAAGAACTTGCAGTAGAACGAAGAAGTGATTTCCGACTCGAGGTTGTGTGGGGATTTGCACCTGCAGTGCCGCAGGAGACGGGCACTCCGCAATCATCTTCCGGGCGGCAGCCGGATGACGGGGGCACCAGTTCACGACAGCAGCGAAACGGCTGTAATGCTATGCATACCAAGTGCTCTGATGATGGAGTCTCGGAACGGAAACGCAATGAGCAGACAGGCCCCCGGATGGATGCCGAGGCGGCACGGCGGTTTGTCATGGATCCATGTTCGGTGGACCTCAGCGAAATGACTGCCGTGGATGCTGATGCGGCAGATGCCTTGGCTCAGCACAGGGGAATTCTCGCTCTCGACAGCCTGAGGCACCTCAGCGTAGAAGCAGCAGAGGCCCTGGCGAATACTCAAGGGACGCTCGTTCTCAACGGCCTGACAGACATCAGTGTTGAAGTGGCGGAGACCCTCGCGAAGACTGAAGGGTCGCTCGTCCTCAACGGTCTGAAGTGCTTGAGCACCGACGTAGCAGTGGCTCTCGCCGGGCATATCGGTCGGCAACTCACCCTCAACGGCCTGACGGACCTGAGTGTGGCCTTGGCGGAGGCCATTGCAGGGCATTTTGGACAAATCAACCTCAAAGGCCTCCTGAACCTCAGCGTGGAAGCAGCAGAAGCGCTCGCGCTGCACAGAGGGTCCATCAACCTCAACGGGCTGACAACACTCAGTCTGGAAGTGGCCACAGCACTCTCTGGGTATCAGGGGGAACGCATCTTCCTTGACGGCGTGGCAAACCTCAGCACGGAAGTTGCAAAGGCACTTGCTGAGCCAGCGAGAAGGTCCTTTTGTTGGATGTACCTCACCGGCCTTGCGGAGCTGAGTGAGGAAACCGCAGAAGCGCTCTCGCGGAATCACAGAATATCCATACCAAAGCGCATCCAGCGTTGACTGCAATCCATCCGCATCAGCCCGACTTGCGTCCCAGCAATGAAGCGCAACACGCACAATCCACTGACAATGGGGCCGGAGAGCCGGATGAAAGTCGGTGTTTTTCGTTGGCGGGGGGCTGCGCCAGGCTATATTCCGTAATCCAAGTAAAGCTTTGATTCCAATCCATGGCACTCAAGAATTTCTGCACGCCAAGACAATCCGTTTTCGCTTCCGACAGGCGAGCGACCGAACTGAGTCTTGATGCGTTTCTCAGCGGACAGATCAGCGGGGCAGAGTTCTTCGAGGAGAACTACTTCACCACAGGAATGCGGACCCTGGTGGACAGGGCCCTCCGGCAGGCCGGAGGACAAGGATCCGGTCCTCCGGTGTTCCTTCTCTCCGACGTAATGGGTGGCGGTAAGACTCACTGCATGATCGCGCTAGCGCTTCTGGCAAGGGACCCTGAACTTCGCAGGCAGGTCATGGGAGCTGACGACCCAGCCCCATCGCTTGGCCCATGCCGCGTGATCGGGTTCGATGGATGCAGGAGTGAGACTCCCGGAGGCATCTGGGGATCCATTGCCGGGCAGGTGGGAAAAGCGGCCGATGTGCAGCACTGCGTTTCGTCCATGCTCAGTCCACCGGAGCCAAGGACATGGTTGCAGCTTTTTGGCACAGATCCTACGATTGTGTTTCTCGACGATTTGCTGCCCTATCTTACATGCGCGGCCGCCGTACCGGTAGGCAAAGGTGACCTCGGAGCCGTCACAGCGACTGCGATCGCCAATCTGATCCGAGCCTTGCGATGGAGTGAAAACGTGTGTGTTGTGATTTCGGATATTCGCAGGTCGGATTACCCCAAAGAGCAGGCTGGTGGCGCGATGGCTTTGGATTTGGCAATTCAGGATATTTGCTTTGAAATTCAGAAGTGGAACGGGAACATTCAGCCTATCGGAAACGATTCTGAACTCTACCACATCCTTCGGCGGAGGCTCTTCAGCGAGGTCGCTCCAGATGGTGAGCTGGAGAAAGTGGCAATTTCCTACTCGGAATCGCTGAGGGAGGCGCGCGCGAGTGGGCTTACCAAGTCGTGCCCGGAATCACTCTACGCAAGGGTGCTGGATTCATACCCGTTCCACCCTGATTTCGGGGAACTTTTCGGAAAATTCCGGAAGAACGAGGGTTTCCAGCAGACCCGCGGCATCATCCGCCTCATGCAGATGGTGGTCTCCAGCATCTGGAACACAGGAAAGGCGGAGCGCATGGAGCTGATCCATCTGTATGACATTGATCTGAATACAGACGAGATCGCCTCCGAGGTGCGGACCATCAATCCGGACCTCAGCGAGGCGATGGAACACGACGTAGCCAACGGAGGAGATGCCGAAGCCGAGCAGATCGATGCCGAAATCGGCAACACGGACGCCTCCGATGCGGCTCGACTGATTCTAGTGGCGTCTCTGTCCACGGCTCCGGGTGCCCTTCACGGCATCCGTAAGCAGGAGCTTGTCGACTACCTGCAGCGTCCAGGGCGTGATCTGGCATCATTCCACTATGTTCTTGGCGAGCTTGCTATCCGCGCGAGGTATCTGCACGGCTCGGCCGACGGACGCCTCTTCTTCAAGAACCAGCAGAATCTGGCAGACAAGCTGCGTTCCACGGCCCAGGCACTCCATCCGGAGACCGTTGACCGGATGCTCCGCGATCACCTCGATGACTATTTCACTCCATCCCTGAAGGACTGCTACCAGACGATTGCTGTGCTGCCTACTCCAGATCAGGTTCATGTCGATCAGGAGAAGACGACCCTCATCATCGTCCGGCCCGGTGGACAATCCAACCAGCTTCCGGTTTCGGCGGACTGGCAGGAATGGTGGAACCAGCAGCAGTACAAGAACCGTGTGCTCTTCCTGAGTGGTTCACGGGATACCTTCCAGAAGGTCGTCGACTCAGCCAGGCAGACGCGGGCCCTCCAGAGCATCGAGGAGGACCTCCGTTCGGACAATACAGCTGCGGATGATCCGCAGTGGCGTGCGCTCGATACTCTCCGAGACCGGGTGGGCCGTCAGTTCACTGCGGCTCTCAAGGAAGCCTTCGATCAGATTGTCTACCCGTCCATCAATTCCGCCCTCCGTTCCATCGGGACAGACATTGCCTTCGCCGGAAACCAGGGCGGCGAAGCCACCATCAGGCAGACGCTCGAGGGTGCGCAGAAGTTCACAACGAGGATCGACGATGAGAGCTTCCGGACCCGCGCAGAAGCAAGGCTCTTCGGCTCGACAGAGGCCAAGGCGGTCCTCTGGTCGGACTTCAAGCGCACCGCCGCCGTCAACACCAGCTGGCCGCTGCACAAGGTGTCGGCACTGGACGATCTGAGGAAGGATTGTGTTCACAAGGGTCTGTGGCGGGAAGAAGGAAGTTACATTCGCCAGGGCCCGTTTCCCCCTCCGGTCCCGGAGGTTGCTATCAGCGCGCTATCGGATCAGGACAGGGGAGATGGGAGGACTGAGCTTCCTAGAGACAAACGGTCGCACGTTCATTCACAACAGATGCCATCCTTCATCGAGACTCAATTCCCAACCGCCCGTCTGTCAGCTGAAACCTACCGGGAGCGAATGTCTGCAATATGGCATCCACTCGTCGGACTCGGTAAATGGTGGCACCGCAAACCGCTCATTCTCGTACGTGCTTCAATTCTCGGAATGCTCATGCCGGCGTCGGATGACCCAAAGCGGGACCGGGACGTTTTCCTGAAAATCCTCACCATGGATGACGATGGTGCATGGCAGCGGCAGAAGGGTGAGGTGCCAGTGAGCGCATGGCTCGAGGCAGCTTCGCCAGAACTCCGCGAGAAGCATTTCAACGCAACTGGCTGGCAGCAGGGAATGACACACAAAGAAAAGGAGGCAATCACGGTCGAAATCTGGGAATCGCTTGACGCGGCCGGGCGAAAGGCGCTCGACGATCAGCGCCGCCGCCCGCAGCCGGATCGGAAAGCGTTCGATGCCCAACCATACGCCGAACGCATCAAAAACTGCGAGCGCCCGGAGAACATCACCGGCCCGACTCCGGAGGCATGGGCTGAAATCAACGCGCATCTCGGCACCAGCGCGAACAACCTTCAGGAACTGGTCGATCAGCTCGGGCGGCGCACTTTCGGTCATACACCTCGGGTCGGAGATGCGTTCTGCGGCGGCGGCTCCATCCCATTTGAGGCTGCCCGCATCGGCTGCGAAGCGTTCGGATCGGACCTCAATCCGGTCGCTGGCCTTCTCACGTGGGCCAGCCTCCATCTCCTCGGCGGCGGAAAGAAGGTCCAGGAGGAAGTCATGCGAGTCCAGGCTGCCGCACTCGCCGAAGCGGATGCACAGGTCACAGAGTGGGGCATCGAACACAATGAACAGGGGGAGCGGGCCGACGCTTTCCTCTACTGCGTCGAGGTGAAGCCAGAAGGCTGCGACTACTACATCCCACTCGCCCCCAGCTGGCTTATTGGTGAGAAAACCAGGGCCATCTGCCGTTGGAACCGGGTTCCGGGATCGGACAGACTGCAGCCGGAAATCGCCATCGTCTCGGCTGATGAAGTCAGGGCATACAAAGCGGGAAAGAACGCCACCGTT
>Ga0315907_10007680_pt1 | contig 11209 bp, 10 predicted proteins | sample LakEriMetagenome_3_FD_203525 | JGI IMG/M metagenome (GOLD analysis project Ga0315907, IMG submission 203525) | Freshwater fungal communities from buoy surface, Lake Erie, Ohio, United States - Buoy 12 MA123 | ecosystem: Environmental > Aquatic > Freshwater > Lake > Lake biofilm | place: USA...
ATGACAACTCCAGGTCGAACTTACGCCCAGTTCCGATCGGAGGGAGAGCCCATCGCTCGGGAATCGATCGGATGCGAAGCATGCCACGGCCAGGGCAAAGATTACCTAGTCGATCACATGGGACTAAATTGGCTCCGCAGCGATCCGAACGAAAAACTCGACAAAGGGTTCTACGATCTTGAAAACAGTGCCCTTGCGGCACGGGTTTGCTTGAGTTGCCACTTTGGAAACCCAGAGGAGTCCAAATGGGTCACTCATGAAATGTACGCTGCTGGCCACCCGCCCTTGCCACCGTTGGATCTTGGTAAATTCCTCGACGGGACCTCCAACAAGCACTGGATGACGCTCAACGAAAAATGGAACAAACTTGCCCCACCGAAAAGCGATATCGATCAGCAGCTTGAAAAAGATCGCATGAACTACCTTAGGATTCACCTTTCGGCCAATAAGTCGGATCACTCGGATCACTCGGACTTGGAACAGACGATTCAAACCCATTTCCGGAAAACCCAGCAAAGCCGAATCGGCCAGTGGACCGCGAACCTGAACTACCACGATCTGTTGGACCAACAAGCTCGTGCCGCAGTGAATTGGGGAGACTATGCTCTGTACGATTGCGCTGGTTGCCATCAAACCCTCTACAAGAAGATACAAGGAAGCGTCGGATCTCCAAGGAGAGTGCCGGGGCGACCTCAAGGGCCGCTTTGGGCCAAGCCGATGCTAAGCTCACAGGGAGAATCGCAATTCAAGCAACTCGAGACTCTACAAGATTTGATCGATGAGGCGCTCAATGCCAAGCCGTTCGGAGATAGGGGTAAGATCCAAGCTGCGATCGAGGGATTTGCATCCGAGAGATCCAAAGCAGATTCCCAATTGATCGCTTTGGCATCAGAGCCTCTCGATCCTATCGCCGCCGACCAGTGGCTCCGGGGGTTCCTTCAGCAACGCCAGGGCATGCTAGGGAACCGATCGGTTGCGACCCAAACCTATTGGACTCTGGAAATGTACTTTGACGATCTTGCGAATGTTTCCAAAGCGAACCCCAGACTCGAGGTTAAGAATCAGAAATTCCAGGCAAGGTTCCAGGAACTCAAATCCCAGGCGCCCGATTTCTTCCAGACCGGATCGTATGGGGATTCGGCAGGGCTCTCTGCGTTGAAGCCAGAAACCACGAAGTTTTACGAAATGCTCGGGGGATTCATCGATGAGTTTTTAGAGGTGGATTCAAAAGCCTCACGGTAATGTTTTGAAGGAATGTTTTGCAGGGCTATTTCGTCAGCAAGAGTTTCCCTTGCTTGGTGCACCTGAGGCGATAGAGCTGCCCGGCGTGTTCGATCCAGACCTCGTCGCCGCATCGGCACAGATCCCGGAACGGAACGATCTTTGGGAGTCGTGGCCCTGAGGATTTCTCGATCGAGTCGTCCTGGGTTGGTTTAGGTTCAGGTTGAGCGTCTTGTGGGCCAGCGTCTTTTTCCATGGTTTTTCGTTTCTCCGTCCCACGCATCGGTGACGCTTCGAGGCTAACGACTTTTCACAAGAAATTATGCGAAAAGGTACTTGGGGTGGATTGTACTGAGACTGAGTCTCAGTAACAATAGGTGGCAGGAGCAAGCCATCGGGACTCGTTCGATACGAACAGGGGCCCTAGCCAGCCAAATGGACGATTCGATACCCATCGTTTTTAGCTGTTAGGAGTTTTCTCCATGTCCAAGTTTCAGTTTGTTGCTTTACCAAGAACACTTCGCAACGCGAAGTCGGACAGAGGCCGCCCAAGCGGTTTTACCCTTGTGGAACTCTTGGTCGTCATCGCCATCATCGGCATCCTAGTCGGGCTTTTGCTCCCGGCCGTCCAAGCTGCCCGGGAGGCGGCACGCCGCATGCAGTGTGCTAACAATCTCAAGCAGATAGGTTTGGCACTGCACAACTACGAGGGGGCCCACAAGAGGTTTGCTCCAGGTTTTATTTCGCGGGTCACGGGGACTTGGTCTGGGGTTGGAAATGATCCGGTCCCTGAAGCGGGGCCAGGTTGGAGTCTCTTTGCGATGATCTTGCCGAACATGGAGTTGGCAAGCCTCCATCAATCGATCCAGTTTGGGGCCCCTATCACCGCTGCGGTGAATCAAGTTGCCCGCAGCACCCGAGTTTCCTCCTACCAATGTCCCTCGGACGCTTGGAATGAGCCGGTTACGGTGTGGCCGACGTCGATCGGTATCCGGGATCTTGCGCATTGCAGTTACATCGGCTCGCTAGGGGGGGGAGATCCGGCAAACGTACCGCGCTATTCGGCGCTCTACGAGGAGTCCCCTTTCAATGGGATGTTTCATCGCAATCAAGCGATCCGACATGCGGACATCACCGATGGGACATCCAACACCATCGGGATCGGCGAAAGGGCCAGCATGTTTGCCCCCAACGGTTGGGCCGGAGTGATTCCGACAGCCCAAACGGTTTTTTCACCGGCAATCGCCCAGATGCGGCAGCAGACCGTAGGGCAAACCGCCCGCCCTGCGATCACGATGGCCACGGTTCACGTGCGGACTGGTGGGCCCAACGCTCCAACGGGTAGTCCAGGGGGATTTTGGAGTCCGCACACCGGTGGTTGCTTGTTTCTGCTGATGGATGGATCGACGCATACGATCTCCAGCACAGTGGATATGCAGGTCTATCGGGCGATGGCTGGCCGCAACGATGGCATCATCGTTACGTTGCCTTGATCGGCTGAGAAATTTCTAAGCATTGCAGGGACCTTTCGAGCGTCACCACGTCGTGGAGCGGTCGGCCAACGATCGCTCCAAGAGTGCGAGGGCTTCGAACTCGCGGTCCCCAGCGGTCTTTTGGATCACGACCTTGTGCCTTTCAAATTCTGCGCTGAGAAAGGCATGTTCGAGCATGTCGCGTCTGCTCCAAAGGATCGACAGTTCGAGCAAGCTGTTGGCTGCACGATTCCAGCCCCAGAATGGGCGGATGTCGATGCACTCTGCGGCACGGCAATCTGCGACGGCTCGATCTTTGGATAGATCCCACCGGTGAATTTGCAGAGGAATGGCGCGGCATGCGTTTCGAAGAACCCAGCCCACCGAGGTTTGGTAATCGGCTCGAGGAGTTCCCTCTTGGGTATTGCAGATACCCAAGACGGCCTGGACCATGAGCAATGCGTCATCGACGATATGGAAGACAGCCCGATGGGTTCGATGGAGATTCGAGAAGGTCGTCGATGTTTTGAAGGGTTTAAGAACCCAGGTTTCCAAGCGACGATCGACATGCGGTCCGATGGGCGATACGTGCAACCGCTCGTCGGCCGATTCGGTCGTGAGGATGCCTTCGAGGATCATTTGTCGGTCCCTCTGATCCGTGGATTGGTCTTAATTTCCTCGGAAAAGCCGTTCGCCGAGGAAGCGATCGAGTTCAGGGATTTGGAAGATTTTCTCGGCGGTTGCATCGACATCGTATTCGATTCGGCGATATTCCAAAAAGGGTGGGTCGAAGATCGCATAGCAACTTCTCCAGTCTTCGTCGCGTGGTTGCCCAACGCTTCCAACGTTGATCATCGCTTTGGGCTCGGTAAGCCGGTATCTGTAGTTGAAGGAGTCGGGGGAGAGGAACTGGTAATCGGGGGTGAATATGCCAGGGGTGTGGGTATGTCCTTGGAAGCAAAAGTTTTGGATCATGCCGAAGAGTTTCTCCATCTTGCGGCGGTTGAACACATCGTCGGGAAAGACATATTCGTTGATCGGATCGCGGATCGAGCCGTGGACAAATAGAAGTCCTTCTTCGCTATGAATCCGTGGTAATTTCAGTAGGAAAAGGATTCGGCGTCGGGCATCGTCGGGATTCTCGCTTTGCTCGATTTGTTGACGGGTCCAAAAAATGGCGCGTTCGGCCGATGCGCTGAACCCTTCTGGATCGTTGACCGCTCCATAATCGTGGTTCCCTATGACGCATACGGACATCTGCATGACGAGGTCCAAACACTCTCTTGGGTTGGGACCGTACCCGATGACATCGCCTAAGCAGATGATTCGGTCGACTTTTTGAGATTCAATGTCCTTGAGCACCGCCTCGAGGGCTTCGAGATTGCCATGGATATCGCTGAGGATTGCGGTTCTCAAGATGGATGCTTTCCGTGTTTCGTCCGAGGACTGGGCTTATTTTCCTGACCGCAAGCGGTCCCCCAGTTGGTTATCCAGCTCGGGAATTTTGTAGATTTTAGCGATCGTCGTATCGATATCGTATTGGACTCTGCGAAAGAAAACCTTTTTGGCTTCCTGGTCGACGATGGTGTAGCAAGCTCTTGGGTCTTCATCGCGAGGTTGGCCGACGCTGCCGATATTGATCATCAGTTTTTCGCGTCCGAGGGTAAAGTTGTGGTCGCATTCCTCGGCGTAGATGAAACCCGGATCGGGGGTAAAGACCCCTGCGATGTGCGTATGGCCTTGGAAGCAGAACAAGGGGACCTTTGAGAAAAGGCGGTCCATTTTGTTTTTGTCATAGGCTGTTTCGGGGAAGACGTATTCGTTGGTCGCATCGCAGGGCGATCCATGGACAAAAAGTGTCTTGTCCATCTGATGCGACCTGGGCAGATCATTGATGAAGTCCCAACGCTTATTGACCGCCTTGGAGTTCCCTTTGCCCAATTCCTCGCGGGTCCAGAGGATTGCGCGCATGGCGATGGGGTTAAAGCCGTTGGGGTCGAACACGGTGGCTTGATCGTGATTCCCCAAGATCGTCAGTTTGGCTTTCTTCATCACGAGCTCTAAGCATTCGATTGGGTTGGGGCCATAGCCCACGACATCGCCCAAACAGATGATCTCATCGATCGACTGCGAGGTGATGTCGGCAAGAACTGCGTTTAGAGCTTCAAGATTGCCATGGATGTCGCTGATCAACGCCTGTCTCATCGGACCTCCAGGACCAGCTTGCCCATCGATGAATTACCCATAAACGAATGGCCGGCCTTCCCGCCGGAGCATTCCGAAGGGTGGCAAGACGAATTGATTGGTCGGATCGAATAGGAGGATTGCATAGAGGCATTCGGGGATGTCTTCGGTCGATCGAACTATTTCCGCAGGAAGTGTATCCGGCTGAGCGGATTTTGGGCAGGGTCTAACCGAGGTAGCTTGGGTTATCGATCCGGTTTATCGGGAGTGCGGTTTTCTTTTCGATAGTCCCAAGGGGCGACTGGGTTTTCGGCTTTCCAAAGCCCGCGTTTCTCTTTTTTCGCCTCAATCTCAAGGTCTGCCAAGGCCTTGGACTGGTTGTAGCGTTTGAAATGCCAAGCGTTTCCGGTGCGGATCATTTCGGCGTTGACGTGTGTTTCGCCTCGGTAGACTTGAGCCAATGGCCTATCGAAATTGTCTTTCTTTTTCCAAGTGACCCGGACATCGGAGTCAAAAAGCAGCTTTTTCAAAGCGTCACTGGACTCCTTGCCGTGCTCTTGTTTGGCCTCCGGTGCATCGGTCCCCTCGAGCTGAACCTCAATCTCTTTACCGTCGGCCGAGCGGACTTTGATCGAATCGCCATCGATCACTTTGGTGACCTTAGCGGTGATCTCCTCGTCCTTTTCCTTGACATCCTGCTTTGTTGCGGTTTCTTTGGATGGATCAGCCGTCTGCCCCAAGAGCGTATTTGCCCAAAGGAGCGATGCGGTAAGCCAGCAGCCAATGACCAAGCGCTTCATGACGGAATCTCGATGTTAGTAGAAAAAGGGATGATGCCCGAAGGCTTCCAAGCCTGTAAACAAGCGTCCTATACTATATCATTCTACCGGACCCCGATCGCTGGTTCCTCAATTTTCCTTCGAAATGCTAACCCGCTGAGCCATGCCAGAGTCCCCCTCACTGGAATCTTCAAGCCCCACGCCCCCTTGCGAGCCACCTGTGCCTGCGCTGGGTGCTGGGAAATTGATGGTCCGTCGCAATAGCGAGGGCTTTGCTTACAGGCCCAATCCCTGGAGGGGAGCAAAAGCCTGGATTATCAGCTCGGCAACCCATGCGATCTTGTTGGTCACACTGTCTTTGCTATGGCAGCCAACCCGACATGGGACGACTGACCTGATCGACCGCCCGGTCGGGATCGCCGTTTTCCACGAAGCCAAAACCGGTGATCTGTACTCCTTGACCGATAGCAACTCGGGAAGCCAACCGGCGAGCGCGGCGATGCAAGCGGCTCGAGCCGAGACGGCCGCTCCTTTGGACCTGAGCGAACTGACGAAGGATCTGATCGGATATTCGGCCGACGCCGGTGCGACCTCCAACGCGGTGGGTAAACTAGGCCAAGGTATTTCGGGAACGGGCATTCAGGGGTCGGCAAACCAGGGAAACAGCGGTCAAGGCCAAGGGGGCTCGAGTTCGGCCACCTTTATGGGGCTTCGGGGTTCCGGATCCAATTTCGTCTACGTTCTTGATCGCTCAGCATCGATGGAAGAATTCGATGGGGCGCCGATGCGGTTTGCTCGAAGTGAGTTGCTCAAAAGCATCGCTTCGTTGGCCGAAAAGAACCAATTTCAAATCGTCTTCTACAATGAATCTCCGGGATCTCTGAGCAACGGGGCGTCCGGGGGCAGACTCCTTGCAGCCAACGACATCAACAAAGAAAAAGCTTCGCGTTTCGTCAAAGCCATCAAACCTTCAGGTGGTACCGAGCACATCCCCGGACTCAAAATGGGTCTATCCTTTGCTCCGGACGTGCTGTTCTTTCTTACCGATGCGGCCGAGCCTTCGCTCACCGAATCGCAACTGGTCGAAATTCAAAACCGCGCCGATCGTTCCTCGACGACCATCCATACCATCCAATTCAATCGAGGGCCCGCCCCCAACGATGGAACTTGGATCCGCGAACTTGCAGAACGCAACCGCGGTACCTACCGCTACATCGATATTTCAGGACTCGAATAGAAAGCTCGTAGAGAATGTCCAAGATCGTCGAATTGCATCACCCCCTGGCAAAACACCATTTGGCCATCCTCAGAGACCGATCGACCCCACCGGTGCTTTTCCGCAACCAAATCCGATTGCTCTCGATGCTCCTGGCCGTCCGGGCCACCGAAGACTTGAGTTTAACAGGGTTCGAAATCGAAACTCCACTGACTCGGATGCGGGTCTCGAGAATCGCTCAGCGCATCGCGATTATCCCAATCCTTCGAGCCGGACTCGGACTCGTCGAACCGATCCTCGAACTGATCCCCAACGCCGAAGTCTGGCACTTGGGCATGTACCGTGACGAACAGACCGCCAAGCCGATCGAATACTATTGTAAACTTCCCAAGGACGATCCGGCCCAGGTGGGCTTTGTCCTCGACCCGATGCTCGCCACGGGTGGTTCGATCCGCGTGGCCGTCGCGGCCTTGAAACGCTGGGGCGTTACCGATGTGCGGGTCTTGAGCGTCATTGCCGCCCCTGAGGGGATCCGCGCTTTGCACGAAGAGCACCCCGATGTATCCATCTACGTCGGGGCGGTCGATCAGGAGCTCAACGAACAGAAATTTATCGTGCCGGGATTGGGCGATGCCGGCGATCGTATCTTTAATACCCGACAGTGAAAACTAAGAATCCAACGCAGCGACCGATACCCAAATATGAATTCCCCGAATGACCCAAGTAAACTCCGTTCCCATCGCTGGTTTGGACCGGATGATCTGCGCAGCTTCGGACACCGATCGCGATTCAAAGGGATGGGGCTCGACGATCAAGACTTCGAGAACAAGCCGATCGTCGGAGTGCTCAATACCTGGAGCGAGATGAATACCTGCCACTCGCATTTCCGCGAGCGGGTTCAAGAGGTCAAACGCGGGGTGCTCCAAGCCGGAGGATTTCCAGTGGAAATCCCTGTAATGAGCCTTGGCGAAATGCTCATGAAACCCACCACCATGCTCTATCGCAATCTGTTGGCGATGGAGACCGAAGAGGTCCTGCGGTGCCACCCCATCGATGCTGCGGTTTTGATGGGGGGGTGCGATAAGACAGTTCCTGCGATGCTCATGGGGGCTCTGAGCGCCGATATCCCGAGCGTTTTTCTCCCTGCCGGTCCGATGCTCAATGCCCATTGGCGCGATACCACTTTGGGCAGCGGCACCGACGCTTGGAAGTACTGGGCAGAGCGCTGCGCGGGGAACCTTTGCGACGGTGAATGGAAAGAAATCGAAAACTGCATCGCCCGCTCGGCGGGAACCTGCATGACCATGGGCACCGCGTCGACCATGGCCTGCATCGCCGAAGCCCTCGGGATGACCCTGCCGGGAGCTAGCTCCATCCCGGCCGTCGTGGCCGAACACTCCCGACTTGCCGTCGCTACCGGCCGACTCGCCGTCGAACTGGCCTGGACCGATCGGAAACCCTCGCGGTTGCTCTCGGCCGGCTCGTTTATCAATGCCATGATCACCCAACTGGCTATCGGCGGGTCGACCAACGCCATCGTCCATTTGATCGCCATGGCGGGCCGAGCAGGCCTCAAAGTTTCCTTGGATGATTTCGATGCCTGGTCCAGAAAAGTTCCTGTCCTTGCGAATATTCGCCCAAGCGGCAAGTACTTGATGGAGGATTTCCATAGGGCAGGTGGTTTGCGAGCTCTCTGGACCGGATTGCAGGGCCTGCTCGATACGTCGGCCAAACAGGTCGATGGTCGGACTCTGGCCGACTCGATCGCCCAATCGCAAAGGATCGACCCGGATGTGATCCGAACCACGAGCGATCCTATCGTGGAACAGGGAGGAACTTGCGTATTGCGAGGCAATCTGGCTCCCAATGGGTGTGTGATCAAAGCTTCAGCCTCGACCGCCCGGTTGCTGCAACACCGAGGTCCAGCGGTGGTTTTCGAAAACTATCCGGATCTCAAAAAACGAATCCACGATCCGGATTTACCCGTCACGGCCGATTCGGTCCTGGTCCTCAAAGATGCCGGTCCCTTAGGCGCCCCTGGGTTCCCCGAGTGGGGGATGCTTCCGATCCCGGAGAAACTGCTCAAAGCTGGGGTACGCGATATGGTCCGAATCTCCGACGCTCGGATGAGCGGAACGAGCTACGGAACCTGCGTCCTGCACGTCTCTCCGGAGTCGCGTCTAGGCGGTCCCTTAGCCTGGGTACAAACCGGCGATATCATCGAACTTGACGTTCCGGCCAGACGCATATCGCTTTTGGTCTCCGAGGAAATCCTCTCCCAACGCAAGGAGCACTGGAGACCGGCCCCTGAGCATGCCTCCCGAGGATATACCTGGCTCTACACCAAGCATGTGACGCAAGCGGACCGGGGCTGCGATTTCGATTTTCTCGAAGGTGGCGATTACGGAAAAGAACCGGACATCTTCTAGGGAGCAAATAGGTAGCAAAAAATCTCAAAGCAGGTTCGATTCTCCAGGAAATTAAGATTTTGTTATCCCGCCGGTTGACGAAGTGTTATCCTATGTAGTCGCGATACGACAATTTGACACATTTCAGGCTTCGAACGCGCCACGCTTTCATGGAATTTATGGAGTGATTTATGCCCAACACATCGAAGAAGAAATCGGATAGAAACAACCTCCGTCGACGTTTGGTGCTGGAGCGACTTGAGTCCCGGGCCTTGATGGCCGTCGATGGTTTTATCGAAATTCGGCACAACTGGTTGAATCCATCGGATGTCAACATGGACGGTTTTTCTTCTCCGATCGATGCACTGGCGGTCATCGATGAATTAAATCGATCGGACCGAGGCATCGGTTCAAGCATTTCGATGATGGCCGACACCAACAACGACGGCTTTGTCAGCCCGATCGACGCGTTGGTGGTCATCGATGCGCTTAACGAGGGATTTATGACTTATATGCCATCGTCAACGCCGCGTGGTGGATCAGGCGAAGGTACCCAAGGCGAGGTTATCGCTGTGGACGATGGGGAACTTGTCTATGTGGCATCCGATGCGGCCCAGAAACCGGAGATCGAGATCGATGTGCTGATGAATGATATCGGAGAAGGTCTCAGGATCGTCGAACTAGGGTTGCCTGGAACAGGAACGGTCGCTGTGCGAGCATCGTCGAGCAACCCAGACAAGATGGTGGTGGTGTATACCCCGAACGAATCGAGCGCCAACTACGACCGCTTCCTCTACATGATCGAATCGAGCGATGGGCGTCGCTCGTCGGCTTTTGCTTCGATCAAATATGAAGCCGCAGTGGATGAATCCGTCAGGTACGCTTTGCGTATGCCAGAGACTATCGAGGGTTCAGCAGGACAAGAACTTAGCTTCCGTGGAGCGGACTTTGCCCCATTGATTCAGTTCGATTACTCAGGCTTCGACGGGGCCAAGGCGGGTGTTTACCTGTCGTGGGAGTTTACAGAGGGTTTCTCGGTCGGTCAGCGATTTGTGGGAGAATTGTCCTCTCGGAGCACTACAGAGTCGGGAACTTTGTATCCTGGCGCCAACGGCGTTTGGATTTTTGGTGACGTTTCCGATGTGAACCTAATTCTTGCGAACCTCTTCTTCCGACCAGCCGATGGTTACTCATCGAAAACCGGCATTCGACTCAACGGTTATGGTTTCCTCTACAGTAGCATCGGAGTCAACTACGGTGCTGTGTTTGCCGAAACTCTCGTACGAGTCACCAAGCCGACCAATCCCGTCGATCCGGTTGCCGTCGACGACGTCTTCACCTCTGTAAGCCGCACTGATTCTGTCTCGTTGGATATTTTTGCGAATGACGATTTGAAGGCTTTCGCAACCGACCCAAGCGCGGTATCCGTTGAGATTACACCTTGGGCGCATTCCGATGCGACCGTCGAGTGGGACCCTGTGACACGCAAAATCGTCTACACGCCAGGCTTCTTAGGGGCCTACAACGTTAGGCAAGGAGATCAATTCGCTTACACTCTCCGCACTCCCGACGGGCAAGCAAGCCTAGCGACTGTCACGATCATCCATTCAGACGCGGTTTGATCGCCCCAGCTCCGTTCTCAAAGCTTCGAATCGAGCAGGTCTTGCAAAACCCGCTCGATTCGACTTTGCGCACCGGGTGCTACCCATAACCAGGACTCGTCAAACCCGTCCGCGAATGCCGCATCGGTCGGCACATACCCGGTCCAGCATTCTCCATAGCCGACCGGTAGTAGCGGCAATGCTCCGCTGGCTTCTTGGGCGATGTGCTGGTACCCCACAAAGCTTTCCCCAGGAAAAAGTACCAACCGAGCGATGCCCAAATCGATGCAAGGCATATCGATCGGCTGCTTTCGGACTTGGCCCCTGT
>Ga0315907_10007681_pt1 | contig 11209 bp, 9 predicted proteins | sample LakEriMetagenome_3_FD_203525 | JGI IMG/M metagenome (GOLD analysis project Ga0315907, IMG submission 203525) | Freshwater fungal communities from buoy surface, Lake Erie, Ohio, United States - Buoy 12 MA123 | ecosystem: Environmental > Aquatic > Freshwater > Lake > Lake biofilm | place: USA...
TGTTGACGAATCAAATCGGTTACTTGGGTGAGCAAGTTGAGTTTCCCACCGTAGGTCTTGCGGAGTAGCTCTTCCGTCATCACTTGGTCCTTGGGGCCGGAAGCCACCAGGTGCAAGTTGAGCATGACCACCCATTCAAAGAAGTTCATGGCGCTATGGATGTCGTGATGGACCACCAGCACAGTTTTGCCAGCTCGAGCCATGTCCTGCAGCAACTGGAAAATGGCGGTTTCTGTGGACATATCCACCCCTGCAAAGGGTTCGTCCATCAAGTACAAATCCGCTTGCTGAGCTAGTGCACGTGCAATAAACACGCGCTGCTGCTGCCCGCCAGAGAGTTCAGAGATTTGTCGATTGGCAAAGGCAGTCATGCCCACTTGCTCCAAAGCATCTTGTGCAACCTGCACCTCTTTTTTGCCAGGACGGCGAAATAGTCCCAACTTTCCATAGGTACCCATCACGACCACATCCAAGACGGATGCGGGGAAGTTCCAATCCACAGATTCCCGCTGGGGAACGTAGCTGATTCGCGAGCGCACTTCGGGCAGTGCCTTATCAAAAATTTTGATGTAGCCCGAGGTAGGCGGGATCAATCCCATGATGGATTTGATGAGTGTGGATTTGCCGGCTCCATTGGGGCCAAGGATGCCAATCAATTGGCCTGCTGGAAGGCTCAAGTCCACATTCCAAAGCACGGGCTGCTGGTCGTAGCTGACCGTGAGGTCATGTACTTCTAAGACGGGGTGGGGTACCTGTGTGATCATGGGAGAAGTTGGCTGTAAATAAGTTGAAGATTGGTTTCAAACATGCCGATGTAGGTTCCAGCAGGGGTATTCGGCGCGTCGAGGCTGTCCGTATACAAGGGGCCGGCCAGTTTGACCACTTGATTTTTTTCTGCTGCCCCTCGGGCTACGGCTTGAAGCGCCTTGGGAGAGATGGTTTGCTCGGCAAAAATGGCTTTCACTTGGTAGGTTTGAATGATCGCGATCAATTCGGTGAGGTCCCGTAATCCCGGTTCACTCAGTGTCGAGAGTCCTTGGAGGGAATAGACCGGAAGTCCGTAAGCCTTACCAAAATAAGCGAAAGCATCGTGTGCTGTCACTAGGACTTGTTTGCGCTGGACCAATTCCTGTACCTGGGCCTTGGTGCGTTGATCAAGCACATCGAGTTGCTGCAAGTACGCTTGGGTATTTGCTTGGAGTTGTGGCTGCCAGGAAGGCTGCCAAATTTGAAGTTCCTGGCTGGCATAGGCTAGTGCAGCAGACCAGAGGGAAATGTCAAACCAGACATGAGGATCGACACTGTGTGTCTCGGGACCGGATCGAATGAGTCGGTCGACTGGGATGCCCTTGGAAACATCGATGAGGGCTTGTTGCTTGGCGAGTTTCTCAAAAATCTCGGTCATTTTCCCCTCGAGATACAGCCCATGATAGACCACCAGGTCGGCCTGCGTCAGCAGGTCCAAATCTCTAACAGAAGCCTTGTACAGGTGGGGATCGACGCCAGCTGGCATCAGGGCTACGACTTCTGCTTGATCACCTACTAGGGCTTGAATGCCATCGGCCAAGATGCTGGTCGTGGCTACAATCAAGGGTTTAGTGCGGGTAGACTTGGAAGCTGAGGTACAGCTCCAAAAAAGAAGGGTAATCAAAAAAATGTGGGCTACACGTATCATGATTGAAGAACGAGAATATTGCTGGCTACATCCTTGGACATGAAGAGGGTCTTTTTTTGATCGACTAGGATCTCTACCGAACCATCAAATTCTACCTTGTCGAGGACCTTGATGCGGGCACCGATGTATGCACCGACCTTGTCCAAGTAGCGGAGAAATGCTGCCGAACTGTCTTTGACCGCCACGATTTGTCCGCCTTGGTCGATGTTCATCTCGTTCAATGCGATACGAGGTCGGGAGCGCACGTCTCCATATTCGTCAGGAATAGGGTCACCATGGGGATCAAACTTGGGGTAGTTGAGGTAAGCGTCCAGACGCTCGATGAGTAGGGTAGACTGGATGTGTTCCAATTGCTCAGCTACTTCATGTACCTCATCCCAAGCAAAATGCAATTTGTCTACCAAGAAGACTTCCCACAGTCGGTGCTTGCGGATGGTTTGGAGAGCGAGGCGCTTTCCAAGCTCCGTGATTTGGAGCCCGTAGTATTTACGGTATTGGATCACTTCTTTTTCTCCCAGCTTGCGGAGCATGTCGCTAACCGAGGCAGGCTTGGTTTGGATAGAGGCGGCGATGTCGTTGGTGGACACACTTTTTTTTCCCTCTTCCGAGAGGTGGTAGATGGCTTTGAGGTAGTTCTCTTCTGCGGTTGTTAATTCCATGGTGCAAGGTAATAATAAGGCAAATATAAAAATAAAATTAGATTAATCTAAAAATAAAATTTTATATAACTAAATCGATTGTGGAAAACTCCAATTTGATTGGGGATTAGGATTTAGAATACTCTGAAATAAAATATAGTCATGTCTAAATAAACGGCTATTTACTTGAATAATAATTATTTAGTGACTTAAATAACCTAGTGCTAATCCGGGCTTGATTGGAACTCCTGCCTGCAGACTTTTCCACTGTCAACTCTAGGTACTGAGGAGAATTCGTGCTGGGTGTTTAAAAAAAAGTGAGGAAATCTGGAAATAATGACCTCCTTTTGGGAGAGGATTTTGGGAAATCTTTCTTGAAAAAATGATTCAATGGAGAGGCTATGAAGATCTGATTTGGAGGGTGAATGATCCAAAATTTTAGCACCTTGGATTTTCCTTAATTCGGCATGCAAACAAAAAAATACTCTCCTAGTTTGGAGTAATGAAAAACCTTGTGGGCGCGATTTGACTGGTTTGAAATCTGCCCTATTTCAACTCTTTCTATTAAATCCCTATGAACTTCCATTTGGATTTGTTTGATTCGCGTTCTCAAATTTAAACCTAACGCTTCCGGTAAGACTTGGAAGTTCTTATAAATTCAAAACCCATGGATCTAAAATCTACCATCGAACTCGCTTGGGAAAATCGTGAACTTCTGCAAGAGGCAGCGACCCAAGATGCCATCCGAAGTATTATTGCAGACTTAGACACTGGAAAACTCCGCGTAGCGACGCCTACAGAAGCTGGAGAATGGATCGTCAATGACTGGATCAAAAAGGCAGTTATCTTGTATTTCCCCATCCAAAAAATGCAGACTATCGAGGTAGGGCCTTTTGAATTTCACGACAAGATGGCCTTGAAAACCAACTATGCCGCACAGGGCGTACGCGTGGTACCGCATGCAGTCGCTCGCTACGGGGCATACTTGGCTTCAGGAGTGGTGATGATGCCTAGCTACGTGAATATTGGCGCTTATGTGGATTCAGGCACCATGGTAGATACCTGGGCTACCGTCGGATCCTGTGCCCAAATCGGCAAAAACGTGCATTTAAGTGGCGGTGTAGGGATAGGCGGCGTACTCGAGCCGGTGCAAGCAGCGCCGGTAATTGTGGAGGATGGTGCCTTTATCGGAAGCCGAGTGATCGTAGTAGAAGGGGTTCGAATTGGCAAAGAGGCCGTAATTGGAGCAGGGGTAACCTTGACTGCAAGCTCAAAAATTATTGATGTAACCGGCCCTTCTCCTGTAGAATACAAGGGCTACGTGCCGCCACGATCTGTAGTGATTCCGGGTACAATTCCGAAGGACTTCCCTTCTGGTACCTATCAGGTTCCTTGTGCCTTGATCATCGGACAGCGAAAAGCATCCACTGACTTGAAGACTTCCTTGAATGACGCGCTTCGCGAAAACAACGTGGCTGTTTAATTCTCTCCATGAATAAAATAGTTATTTACTTCTTGACCTTGCTGATAGGATCTAGTCTTTCTGCGTGTTCAGGGTCCCCTAATGTAAGTCCAGGGGATGCTGCGTTTAACAAAGGAGATTTTTCCGCGGCCGTTACTGGTTACACGGAAGCCCTGGAAACCAATCCTACAGATTTAGACCTACTTTACGGTAGGGGTAGAGCCTACCAAGAATTAGGGAAAATGCTTGAAGCGCAAGCAGACTTCGAGCAAGCGCTCAACCTCGATCCAAAGAATTTTCAGGTGCTCCTGAGCCTTTCTACTATACAACTTGAGCAAAAAAGCTATGCAAGCGCCTTGCTTTATGCCACTAAAGCCGTGGAGATTCCGGGTGCTCCAGCCATGGCTTCATTCTTAAAAGGTAGGGCTTTACACCAATTGGGCATGCCGGAAGATGCGCTCAAAGCCTATGGCAATGCCATCCAGTTAGACAAGGAATTTGGACAAGCTTATTTGAATCGCGGATTGCTAAAGATAGCTTTGGAACGAACCAAAGAGGCTTGTGAGGACTTCAAATTGGCCGCTGCATTGGATTACCCAGGTGCTGCTGAGAATTTGGAAAAATACTGCAACTAAAACCTATCCTTACTTTTTTATTTCCTCGCTGTGCACATGTGGTTCATGGTTGCAAAGAACAGTAGATGGGGTTTTTCCGCTACCCTCACAGGTTTTGCAGGCACTTACTTCCTTCCCACTACCAGAGCAGGAGGGACAGGTTAATCGGCCTTTGCCCCCACAGCGTTCGCATTCGTAAAAATCCACGAGGTTAAAAACGTTCACCTTTTTAATCATGCCGGATGCACCACAGCGGCTACAGCCCACCACACCCTTTGCTTTGCAGTAGGAGCAGGCCTGTTCGGTTTGTTTTTTACCCAAGCAGGTCGTGCAATTTTCGTAACGATAGCCACGTCGATCGCACAGTTCACAGGCTAAAATCTGTGCCAAAGGAGCCTTAAGTTTCTCCTGGAGACGTGTCGCAGACTCGTAGTTTTGACCTGTAAATCCAGTTAATTCCAGGTATTTATTGACAAAATTTTGACTATTGTCGTATTGCCCAAGATGAAAAAGAGTCTCTGAAAAGTAGTAAGGCATCTCCTCAGGTAGCGGAAGGCCTGAATCAATCAGATTTCGAAAGATGGAGTTGGCAGTTTGGTAGTCACTCCGCTCCATGGCGGCCAAGGCTCCTTTCATCCAGCGATCCGTTTGCCCTAGGTTAACTTGTGCATAACCATTGCTAGCAAAGAAACCTTGCAGACCAAGAAGAAGGAAAAAAGTACAGATAAAAGCTTTCAAGGGGAGTTATTTTTTGGCAAGTAAGCAACTGAAAATCGTTCCTTCAAGAAAAATGACAGACTTCTTGAAAATATTTCTCCATTTCCACTTTCAACAAGTCAAAAAGGGTCGCAGAATTCCATAAAAAATAGGAGCGAACCCTTTCGCTTCCACGAAAAGATGCTGATTTTTGGTCTTGAATTAATCCTTTCTACGTGATCATTGCTGTAATTGGAGGAGGCGCTGCGGGTTTTTTTGCGGCCATCCACTCCAGTGGACCTGGAATACGGGTACTTCTTTTTGAAAAATCCCCCAAGCTACTCTCCAAGGTGAAGATCTCAGGAGGGGGAAGATGCAATGTGACCCATCGACCGATTGAAATCTCCAAACTGGTGAAAAATTACCCTAGAGGAGAAAAGTTTTTGAAGAAAGCCTTCGCTCATTTTTCAATCCCCGATACCTTCTCTTGGTTTGAATCTAGGGGCGTATCCTTGAAAATTGAGGAGGATGGACGGGTTTTTCCCAAATCCAATAGCTCCCAGACCATCGTCAACTGCTTGGAAGATGAAGCCAGAAAGCTTGGAGTTCAGATTCAGGTCTCCAATGGAATAAAATCCATACAGCGGAAGGATCAAGGTTATATCCTAATTACAGATCGAGGAGAAGTTGCCGTTTCCAAGGTTATTGTGGCCTCTGGCGGGCATCCAAATTTGGGAGCTTACGATTACCTTAACCTATTGAAGCATAAATTAATAAAACCCATACCTTCACTATTTACTTTTAATACTCCCCAAGAACCCATTCGTGAATTGATGGGGGTATCGATGGGAGATGCGGTGGTGAAGTTGGAGGGAACCAAACTCAGTTACCGAGGTCCTATCCTCATTACCCATTGGGGTATCAGTGGTCCTGCAGTGCTCAAACTTTCGGCTTTTGGTGCCGATTGGCTGCATGAACAGCAGTACCGCGCTCGGGCAATTATTCAATGGAATGCAGACTTGAGTGAGCAGGCCTACTCAGAGCAGCTGACCGGCTATGCATTACTTCATCCTAACCGAAAAGTTTATTCCCATCCACTTTTTGGGATACCTGCACGACTTTGGGAGCATTTCTGCATGCAAGCCGATATTTCAGAGGCGCAGCTTTTCGGTCAACTTGCCAAGAAATTGCAGAACAAGTTAGTGCAGTGTTTATTCTGCTACCCTGTCGCCATGCAGGGGAAGACTACCTTCAAAGAGGAATTTGTCACTGCTGGAGGAGTGGCCTTGGATGAAATCCATCCAGAAACCATGGAAAGCCGACTTCATCCAGGGGTTTATTTTGCTGGGGAGGTTCTAAATCTAGATGGGATCACGGGTGGGTTCAACTTTCAGGCGGCCTGGACCACAGGATACTTGGCGGGCAAGTCTGCGCAGCGAAGTTGAGGCGTGTAATGGGATCCCCAAGAGCTAAAAGGGCAAAAAAAAAGGCAATACGCATTGCCTTCTTTTTCAAATTTAATCCCCTTTAACTCTATGAGTACATTAATGAATTGAAAATTAGTAGTTTACCACTACTTGTAGGTTACCTAAAAATGAAGTTGAGTTGAAGTTTTCACACCGTTTTCCATGCCAATCCTTTCTTCTTCTTACACCCAAGTCCCGCTTCTTTACCTGAATGGTCACTTCGAAACCATTATTCCCAGTATTTGGAGAAAGATTGAAGGCGTCAACTATGAACGAGAAAAAATCGATACCCCAGATGGGGATTTTTTGAACTTGGATTGGTCAAAAGTTGGCGGAGAGCGGCTTTTAATTGTTTCTCATGGGCTAGAGGGGGATTCTCAGCGTCATTATGCCCGAGCTTTGGTCAAATTGTTTAATCAACAGGGCATCGATGTGTTGGTGTGGAACAATCGTTCCTGTGGGGCTGAGGGTGAGCTCAACCTGCAACCGGTGCTGTATCATCATGGTTCCAGTCAGGATTTGGATACGGTCGTTCAGCATGTACTTTCTTCAACCCGCTATTCCGAACTTTTCTTGGCAGGTATCAGCATGGGTGGGGCGCAAACACTCAATTACTTGGGAAAGAAAGGGGGGGATGTTCCCTCCAACCTGAAAAAAGCTGCAGTATATTCTACGCCAGTGCATTTGCCCTCCAGTGCAGCCACCCTACGGCGTCCAGTCAATCGATTCTACAACCAGAAGTTTCTAGGGAAGTTGAAAAAGAAAATGGAGGCAAAAGGAAAGCAGTATCCAGGTTTGTTCGATTTGGAACGGCTGCCACATGTAAGGGATTTTGATGAATTTGATACTCATTACACGGCCAAACTACATGGATTTGAGAATGCAGCTGACTTTTACGAGCAGGCAAGTCCACATACGCACTTGAAGAGGATAACTGTCCCTACCTTGATTTTGAATGCAGCCAACGATCCCTTACTGGGTCAGGAATGTTACCCAATTGAATTTGCCCAAGGAAGTCCAGATCTATTTTTGGAGATGCCCAAGCGAGGAGGGCATACTGGATTTACGATATCGGGTTCTGAATTTAACTATGCGGAGTACCGCTTGCTTGAATTTTTGACTCAACCCTAATTGATTTACTGGGAAGGAAAATTCTATAGCATTAGCGAATTAGAATCGCTTGAGCACCATTTCTGCAACCGTACCTCCAATAGCTAGGGAACTGGTAGCGGCTGGTGAGGGTGCATTAAGTACATTAATTGCAAACTCCGATTCTCGGATCACAAAGTCATCTAGAAGACCACCAGTTCGGTCACATGCTTGAGCACGTACACCCGCATCTCCCTCTACCAAGTCAGATTCTTGGATTTCGGGAATTAGTTCCTGGAGGGCCTTGGTAAAGGCGGATTTGGAAAAAGAGCGGTACAATTCACCAAAACCAGTTTTCCAATACTTTCCAGCCACTTTCTGAAATCCAGGCCAGGCCAATATTTCAGCCAACTCTGCAAAGTTTACCTGTGATTTTTTATAGCCTTCCCGCATAAAAGCCAGCACCGCATTGGGGCCAGCTTCTATACCCCCCATTATTTTTCGCGTAAAGTGAACTCCTAAAAATGGGAAGTTAGGGTCTGGAACAGGGTAGATTAGGTTCTTGACTAAGTACTCCCGTTCTTTTTTAATTTTGTAGTATTCACCACGGAAAGGAATAATCTTGACATCGTTGATAGATTCATCATTCATCCGAGCTACTTTATCTGAGTACAATCCGGCGCAATTAACCACCAACTTGGCTTGGTAAGTACCTTTTGATGTTTCAATGTAATTGATAGAATTTTTATGATTGATATTCAATACCTTATGATCTAAAAAAATGTTTCCTCCTTGTTGCATAAATTTCCGCCCCAAGGCCATGGCTACCTTCAGGTAATCTACGATTCCTGTCTGAGGAACATGGATAGCTCCAATACCAGAGCAATAGGGTTCGTGTTCCTTTAATTCTTCTAAGCTGATATTTCGGGTACCTTTTAAGCCATTTTGCAAGGCTCTTTCCAAAAGCATGGTTAAGATTGGCCGCTGAGATTCTCGAGTAGCTACGACTACTTTTCCCGTGATCTCGAAGGGGATTTTTTCTTCTTCGCAGAAGTTGACCAATTCTTGGTATCCTTTGATACAGTTGATGGCTTTCAAGGAACCTGGGCTGTAGTTTAAGCCAGAATGGATTACTCCCGAGTTATTACCCGTCTGGTGCTGGGCCAATTGACTCTCTTTCTCTAAAATGGCAATTTTCAAATCAGGACGGTCACTGATCAATTTGTATCCGGATGCCAGTCCGACAATACCACCACCTACAAATACAACATCGTAAAGCATGTGCGAAAAACTAGGATGCAAATATACGTTCTGAAGGAATAGATGATACTATTCAGTTTTTTTTTGAACTTTTCAACTTGAAAATCAGTCATAAAAAAATGAGAGGGCATGTTTTGAAGTAAAAAAAAACGGCTCGAAAATATCTCCTAACTTTGTGTCCTCAAATTTTGGATTCGTGTATCGACTCATGCTTCGATTTTTATTTCTAGGACTATTTCTTCTGATCACTTCGGTTTCTTTTGGGCAGTACACCCTCAAAGGAAAGGTAACAGATGCGGAAACAGGCGATCCAATTGCATTTGCGAGTGTCTATTTAAAGGGTAAGACATCAGGAACTACTACAGATTTTGAAGGGAACTACCAGTTTAATGCAAATTCAATCGGAGATAGCCTTAGCGTCAGCTATCTTGGTTATACGACACAATCCAAGATTTTGACTAAAACTCCAGAACAAACCCTCAATTTTCAACTTTGGCCGGTAGCTTTTGAGTTGGGAACTTTCGTGTTTGAAGCAGGCGAAAATCCGGCTTTTGAAGTGATTCGGAAGGCGGTATCCAAAAGAGATGAATACGACAAGCGAAAGCTTGGTGCCTACCAAACAAAAAACTACACCAAAATCGAACTGGACATCGATAACCTTTCAGAAGAGTTTAACCAACGGAAGTCTGTACGTTCGGTCACTGCCGTATTGGATAGCATCCGACAATTGACCAACGAAGAAGGAGAGAAGATCTTGCCTGTATTTTTTTCGGAAACCGTTTCTTCTTTTTACTACCGCAACAATCCCGAATTGCGGAAAGAGGTCATTGAAAAGACCAAGGTAACAGGAGTAGGGATCACAGACGGGTCCACAACTTCACAAATTACGGGGTCTGTTTTTCAGGAGTATAACTTTTACAGTAATTGGCTACAAATCCTCAACAAGGACTTTATTTCACCCATTGCAGATGGATGGAAGACCTATTACGACTACGATTTATTGGAAGATGTGTTGGTAGGACAGGATAGCTGCTACAAACTCCAGGTATATCCCCGCCGCGAGCAAGATTTAGCCTTCACGGGTACGATTTGGATCAAGAAAGATGATTATTCCCTCAAGCAGGTCGATTTGACCATCCCAAAAGCGGCCAATTTGAACTTTGTGGAGCGAATCAAAATCCAACAAGAGCTGGTACCAACAACTGCGGGTGCCTTGATGCCTTCCAAAACACGTGTATTGCTTAAAATTGGCCAACTGACCGGTAATTCTGCGGGTTTATTGGCCAAGTTTTATACCGCTACAGATAGCATTGTGGTCAATCAGCCCTTGGAAACCTCCTTTTTTGACCAGGCGGTGGTCTTGAAACCTGATTTTGGGCAAGTCTCCACTGATTACTGGAAAAACAGGCGGCCTGATCCTTTGAGCGAGGAGGAGTTGGCAGTTTTGCAGATGGTGGATACGCTGAAAAAAATTCCAATCATTCGCTTTTATTCGGAATCACTGAAGTTTTTTGCTACAGGTTACCTACCGGTAAAGAAACTAGATTTGGGCCCCTGGACCGAGTTTGGCAATTACAACAATGTAGAGGGGCTACGTTTTGGATTTGGGATGCGTACCAATTACTCCTTTTCCAATCGTTTTCTAGTGGAAGGCTACGGGGCCTATGGGACCAAGGACCAACGATGGAAATACAAATTTGCATCCACTTGGATCCTTTCCAGAAGGCATTGGACTACATTGGGTGTCCGAGTCGGACGTGAACTGGATCAGGTGGGCTTGGAGATGGAAAATCTGGAAGGGAATTCCATTTTCTTGGCAGCAAGCCGGTTTGGTACCCTTCGTCGACCTTTCGTTTCGACAAACCAAAGGATTACCTTTCAGCGTGAATTCTTTAAAGGTTTCTTGGTAACCTCGAGTTTGAACAAGAGTCAATTTGATCCCCTTTTTGATTTTTATTATTATGAACAGGGTTCTAAGGTCTTGAAATCTAATTTCCAAGCCACAGAAATCCGAGCAGGAATTCGGTATGGTCGGGATGAAATCATCTTGATTAATGACAATACGCGGGCATCCCTCGGATCAATTAAGTGGCCCATAGTAGAATTAAATTACGCTCAAGGAATTCCTAGCCTAGGTTCATCCTTAGATTACACCAAACTCAATTTTTATTTATACCACCGCATCAATTTGGGTCTGTTGGGAGTGGGTCGCTACGAAATAGATGCTGGAAAAATCTGGGGAGAGGTACCTTATCCTTTATTGAAGAACCATTTGGGGAATGAAACTTTGTTTTACACCACGGCAGCAT
>Ga0315907_10007683_pt1 | contig 11208 bp, 12 predicted proteins | sample LakEriMetagenome_3_FD_203525 | JGI IMG/M metagenome (GOLD analysis project Ga0315907, IMG submission 203525) | Freshwater fungal communities from buoy surface, Lake Erie, Ohio, United States - Buoy 12 MA123 | ecosystem: Environmental > Aquatic > Freshwater > Lake > Lake biofilm | place: USA...
CTTCATGCCGACGCCCAGGCGATTCCATGCATTCATCTGCGCGATGGCAAATGTCAGCTCGGCCACTTCGCGCTCGCTGAAATGGGCGGCCAGCGGCTCGTAGTCGGCATCAGGCGCCTGGGTCTGGGTCAGCAAGGTCAGGCTTTCCGCCCAGTTGAGTGCGGCGCGCTCGCGTGCGGTGAAAAAAGCCACTTCGCGCCAGGTGAGCAGGCTGTTGATGCGCTGAAAGGTTTCCCCGTCCGCGAGCAGGTCGCGCGCATGCAGGTCCAGGCAATAGGCGCAGCCGTTGACTTGCGAAACGCGCAGGTAAACCAGGTCCAGCAGGGGTTTGCCCAATGTGGATTTGCCCACGGCGGTGGTCACGGCGACCATGGCGCGTAGGGCTTCAGGAGCCAGCTCTCGGTGGGGCAGGCGTGCAGTCGTGTTCATGAAAACTCCTTGTAGATGAAGATTCAGGAATTTGAACCTTCACCTGCAAGACGCGACGCTCAGGTCATTTGTGACAGGACTCGTGCCAGCTTGTGTGGATTGCGTTGTGTGCGGATCTCGGTGACCAGGCCGTTCTCGAAATAAATCGCCTGTACTGATTCCAGCTGCCCATTCACAAAACGCAACAGGCCGGGCGTGCCGTTGATACCGGCAATCTCGATCCGTATGGCATCGCCGTGGCGGCGTGCCACGGCGTAGTAAAGCTGCGCCAGCCGCTGGGCACCGCGCACTATCTTGCCAAAGGACGGCACCACGCCGCCGCCATCGCTGATCAGGGCCGCGTCGTCGCTGAACAAGGCTTTCAGCGCAGCCATGTCGCCGCCCCGTGCCGCCGCGGCAAAACGCTCGAGCAATTGCAGGTGTTCCTCGCGGCTGACGCTGAAACGGGTTTTCTCGGCGCGAACCTGGCTTTTGGCGCGGCTCACCAGCTGGCGGCAGGCAGCCTGGGTTTTTCCCAGTGTTTGTGCGATGTCGGGGTAATCGGCATCAAACACTTCCCGCAATAAAAATGCGGCGCGTTCGTCCGGCGTCAGTTTTTCCAGCACCGCGAGAAAGGCCAGGGAGATGTCGCCAGCCAGTTCCAGCAGGTGCTCGGGCGAATCCGGGCCATCGGTGAGCAGGGGCTCAGGCAGCCAGAAGCCGGTGTAATGCGCGCGTTCGGTCTTGGCTGCGCCCGACCCGGCTGGCGCAGGCTATCGCCGAGTTCGGCCGGATCGACAAGACTCTGCACACGCTAACCTACATCGATGACGAAGCGAAGCGCCGTGACACGCTAACCCAGCTCAACCGTGGCGAAGGGCGGCATAGCGTTGCCCGCGCTGTTTTCCATGGCAAGCGAGGCGAGCTGCGGCAGCACTACCGTGAAGGGCAGGAAGACCAACTCGGCGCGCTTGGTTTGGTACTCAACATGATCGTGCTATGGAACACAAGCTACATGGAGGCCGCATTGAACCAGCTGCGCGCGGATGGCTTCGAGGTCCGCGATGAGGATGTGGCGAGGCTCTCGCCGCTATTGCATGAGCACATCAACATGCTAGGCCGGTATTCGTTCTCGGTACCGGACGCGGTGGCCAAGGGCGAGTTACGGCCATTGCGCAATCCGGCGAGCGACGAGTAGGCCGCGAACCCGGCCTTAACCCGGCCTTAACCCGGTTTTACGTTCCACTGCACCTCAAACCCCAAACCGACCACGGTTTGACGCCACGAATCGCAGATTTGAAAGTGAACAGGAAAGTCAATGAAATCAACGATCTACCAACACCACCTCCGCGCCAGTGCTAGCTTTTCGTACCGTCACTTATTGCACTGAAAACGAGGAGACCCCGCTTCGCACTATTTCGCCCATCAGCGCTTGCATCAAACTTTTAATGACGCTCCAACAAAGCCGGGGGGCTAATACTTAGCAAATCGGTGAGACGGTTCTGCTATTGACAGGTGAATAGTCAAGGTAACCGCAACAAACAAAGATTTGATAAGGCCACGCCAGTGTCAAATTCAGGCGGCCGGCGGGGGCTGCGTTAGCACCGCTAATGATCAGCCTTCACGGCCGTGGCGGCATCAAGGACACGTTAGCGTCGCCAAGCCTTTCATGACACAGGCTTGGCGACGCTGGTGTTTGACGCCTATGAGACGCAGGGTTTCTCCGGCCGCACTTCAGGCTTCTGGGCGCTGCAGGTGAGCACGAGGCACGTCAGTACATGCGGCTGACCACCACCTGTGCGGCTTGCCAATGGGCGCTCACACGGTCATCGATACGCAGCGTATTTACTTATTTGGTATTTTTAATTTTGCAGCCCTGGCGAGGCCTTTGACTACCTGGTCCACTTCTTCGCTAGCAGACAAAAGGTCGGCAGGCTGCCGCTGGGGCTGCGCAGCGACCTCTGCAGCCCCTCCCGCGGTGAAGGTGTCGTAGCTTCTGCTCCGCTGTGCTGCGGTGGCCGAGGGTGACCGACACCCGGATACACGCGCAGGCTCTGCGTTCACGCTACTTCGCCCTTTGTAGATTGGCATTGGCTGCCGCAATTTTTAGTCGCCGGTGGTCATCATGGATCCAGCGCGAAAAGCTTTAACTAATTGTTTGATTTGCCGAAAAGGCCGTGTCGGCCCCAGCCAGCGCAGTGTGGGGGGCGAAGGTCGAAAAGCTATGACCCTATGACGCGCCTGCGCACCCGCCTGCAATGTGCTGACTTAAGTCAGGCGTCCTGCCTGCTGGGCTGGTCAAACCGGCTCACGCGAGTGACTTAATCAACTGCTGAACCTGTTTTTTTCGGGCTCGTGACTTTTTCGAATATTGCCCATGCTTAGGCTTGGGTCCCGTAGATTTCCCGCCGTGTATCCGGCACCTGCCGTTTGTCATGGCAGGGTTGCGGCAGAAGCCCTCTGACTGCTTGCATTTCGCTCCACACTTCTGGTGCAAAGCGAGGGCAGCTCGCGCCTCTTTCATGAGGTTACTGCTGTTTTTCATTGGCCGCCCCCCACATTTCCGATAACGGCCTGCCCGTGAACCTGTACATGCTGGACCTGCACGATTTGGCTAGCCCCCTGTTGCAATCGTTGAAGTGCAAGTGCCCCCTTGCTGTACGCTTCCATCAGGCGGGCGCTGCAATTGATTAACTTCACCTTTATGATGGGATCACGCTGCTTTGATGCGTCCACCATCAAATCCATTGCGTACTTGTGGGCGAGGGCCAACTGATGGGCCTGCATCCGTTGAATCGAGTTCTTGGCCCTGACGCTCTCGGAAGCCTCTAAAGCCATCTCGAACACCCCGGCCCTGTCCGCCAATTGAGTTCTTTGGATGGTGACCTCCACGTCTAGCAAGTCTGGCTCCTTTAGGGCCAATTCCAGTCCGGGCAATCCTTGGTCGACCGTGGGTATCACCTCGCCCCCGAAGCTGGTTTTGAGCGGGGATGAAGGGGTCATCAACGCCATGGATTGGCTTGCGAGGTCGTCGGATTCACCAAGGTCACAGGCACGCCGAATCGGGTCGGTTGTAGAAGCCGCAACCCTTTTGCGGAGAGATTGCTCCCGTAATTTCACAGCGTCTCTTGCAGTTGTTTGTTCCATACGGTGAAGTATTTAGTTGATTTGAGCCACGTGGGTTTGGATTCGCTGGTGTGAGCAAAGCTCATTGCCGTATTCGGCTTGTGTGATTTTGCTTTCGATTGTCAGTTTGGCACTGTGTTGACCCATTTCCGCCTCCAGAGTGATTCGTGTTTGCCAAGTTGAGATAAATTCCCCATAGTTCTAATCCGGCGAAGCACCTTAGACCGCGTAGCTGTCCCGCACTAATGCAGGTGACACAGCCAAAATGATGCTCGTAATACTTCAGCGCAGATTGACGCTCCGCCAGAGCCGATGGTTGATCCAGACTAGGCTCTCGCTTAAACCAATGCAGCAGGACCTCGCGGTACTGTGTAAAAGAATCAGCAATTTGCTCGATATTTTCTTGAGTACCCGACAACCGCACTTTGCCGTCTAAAAATTGAACGCCGACGTTTTTGCTCTCGGCATATGCAATTAGTGCGACAGCGGCGCTCACAAGTCCACCTCAATTATTTTTTCACTGCTGCCACTTTGGGCGGATCGGCTGGGAGTAACCGATTTATCCGACATAACCGTTTTTGCTTGCCAGCGTTCGGCTGAGGTGGTGCCGCTGGCGCGTTCGAAGCGTAAGCCGTCAACAATTCGACCTTGATGCCTTGACAGCCAACGCCCCAGCTTTCGGCCGCTAACTTCGCCGCGCTGCTCCGCGACCTCAAGCAAAATTTCCTTCAGGTCGATTTTTCCGAAGTCTTCCGAGCGTTTGATTGCCTCTCGAACCATGGTGGGACTGGAGCCGAATTCCTGTTTCCACAGATGCAACAAGCGTCCCAGCACCTCGCGATCAGGGTCTTGTGAGAGTCTCTCGAACACGAGATCAACAGGGTCTGGCAAACCCAGCCACAACAATGGCTGGCGCACCCAGTCGCTCCATTGCCCGTAACTTGCCAGAGATTTGCACGGTAGGGAAGCCTCACCGGAAACAATCCAAGCACGAATAACGGTCAGTGCCAATGAAACGTACTCTTCCCGGTTTGCACGTAAATGCGCCAGCGGATCAGCACTAAATTTTCGGGCTGCTGGCGTCTCAACCTGTGGGTCAAGCGACACCGTGATGCAGCGTCGCGCCATATCGCGCACAGCGTCCACATTGTTTCCACTGGACAGAAATAGAGAGCGTGTTCCAACGGTTGCAGTTTTGCTCACGCCCAGAATACGACCCGTCAAATGCGACTCGGTCAGGGCGGAGCATAGACTTTTGAAGGGGATCAAATCTGTGGTGAGGTTATCAAAGGCAATTGCTGCTGGCGCATTGAGTAGGGTCGCCAATAGCAGTTTCTGGCACTCCTCGTCCGATGTCGGGAACGCCACTGCCGTTGGAGTACTTGGACTAGAAAGTGTCGCGGTTATGGACTGCAAATAGCTTTTGCCAGATGAAACTTGTGGCGCCTTGAAGTGAAACATGGGTGCTGCCGGAAGACTTGGACGAATCACCGCTGTCAGGAACCCGGCAAGGGCAGCAGATCCGTCGATTGAAGATGCGAACTCGAATTCACTCAGTAAGCCCTTGAGCTCAATCAGCGCAGCTTGTGCCTGTTCTTTGGTCGGCGCATCGGGTACATCAAACTTACGTGCATCAAATACCCCGAACAACCCCGTGGTTGGGTCAAATCCGGCATCTCGTACCAAGGAACCGTCAAACCGGAGATAGGGCTGCCGTGCAATTCCAGTTAATGCCGGAAGATGCTGATAGCCCTCGGAATCGAAAATTACATTTACATGCCTTGCTGGGGGATCACAAATGACGTCACCATGTTTACGGCTGTCATACCTTGTCCAGATAGCACATCCAGATAGCGCTTTGAGCAAGGCTGGTTGAGATACTGGGCGAATGATGGTTTCGCCACTTTCTGGATCAGTGACGACCGACACTATCAGGCCACCTCGCTGGTAGTACCGCTTGGTCGCAGTCAGTTCGCGTTCGGCTGCATCCACAATTCGGTGTATCTCGCCGGCTTCAACCTTGATGGTCGGTTTGTGCTTTGCCTCAGTGAAACTGACCCCAAGGAATTCGAGCAGAGCACCGATACGGTAGCTGTCCCCGTGACTGTGGTGACATTTGTAGCCTCCCACAGGAAAGACTTCACACGGCTCAAGATAGGCGCTGCCATGGTCAATCTGATCCGTGTGCTCAGTCACCCACGGACAGGTGATGTCATGGATACCACTGCCCACCGGCTGCTTGTACAGTCCACGCACCTTGAGAGCCGTGATGACTTGATTCTCCAAAGGGCGGGGGGTGTAGACATTGGACTCGGCGTTGCGGTCAATGTCTGTTGCAATACGACCCGATGTGGATGTATCTACAACCGGGGCTAGTTCTAGACTGTTGATGATTTGGTCTAGCGTGTACCGAAGCTCAGGCTTCCATGACGTCAAGCGACACTGAAACGGGTGTGTCCCGTACTTTGGCTTTCCATTGATCGCGATGGGCAGTCGCATCCACCGCGCTACACCTCCGCTGGCACCACGGTCACACAGATTGGCTTCGATCAGGGCCGTTTTAAGCGCATCAGCGTCGGCTTGCTGAACAGGTTCTACGAACACATAGCCAGCTTGAAAGTTGCCGGGACTTGTTTCGATAAGCCATGTGGGATGACATGCTTCCAGTCGTTCCAGCGGAATCTTGGTGCCAACATCATCAAGCATGGCGCAATAGACCTGATCTGCCAATTTTTTCTGCGCCCGGTAGTATCCTTGGACGTTGGGGCCATACAGTGATGGCAGGGCGTACCAGTTCAAATCGCTGTCAGATGTGTCACAGGGCCAGGGTTTTGGCTTCCAGCCTGATTCACCGTCTGGATTGCCGGGCTTACTACATACCAACGGTTTGAGCATTTTGAATTCGCAGCCAAAGATTGCGGTCAGGAACTCATCGTTGGTCACCACGACATCGGTTACGTCGGTTTGATCGGTTGCTTCCTGCGAATCGTCGGAGTTTGTCAGGGTGAAGTTTTCAGTCATTTCACCGCTCCCACAATTTGCACAAACTTGCATAGCGAAGAGAGGTTTTCCGCGTGGTAGCTGAAGGCAAGCTTGGTTACAAGGTAGCTTTTATCGGGAAGTATGTGTACATGAAAACCCAGCAACCCGAGGCTTTTTTCGAGTTTTGCTAAGGCTTTACGACGAAGGGCTTCAGTGTCAAAATAACGTGCGTTAGCGTGGTCCGCAAGGGTCTTGACGGGTTGGTTGTTTGCAGCAGCCAGCCCGTTGTTTTTTGTTGAGTGCATGTTTATGCTACTCCCAGCAGTTTGCGTATTTCAGCCGTTTTCCAGTGAAGGTGTGCGCCAACGCGGACAGGGCGAATAGGCCCGTTTTCCTTACAGGCCCATATCCTCAGTGTCTGTTGTGCTTTGCGTAGGTAGTACGCTGTTGCGGCGGTGTCCACTGTCGGACGAGTTTCCAGTTCGAGCGGTGTGAACTGTTGCGATGGACGGGTTTGCATTCGTGAACCTTTCTGCGCGTTTTACGCTGTTGAGTTCACTATTGGGCTCGTTCTTTTAACGCTTGCAAGCACTCGCGAAAGTCTGACGAAACCCTTGCCGCTATTGGTTTTCAGCCCAATTTTTGTAAAAACTTTCCCCAAAAGTTTGAGAGTTTTCAGTCAAATTTCACGTTTGCAAAGGCTTTTAAAATGGTACTGGGCGAAAGGTTTTTCTTACCCCCGCGTTTAAAGATATTCAGATCCGCTAGTGACCTCGAAACCTTGTCGGCCACCATTTCCCTTTTTTTCAGAAGTGTACGGTCTTGAATTACTAATTGACGTGCAAAGTAACGGGCTGGCGTGTACCACGCCTGCTCGGGGTGAGGGTCTCGGGAATCATGAACGCACCACGGTTTTTCACTTGCGATTTCAGGTGTAATCAGCGCGGATTTCGCAAAAATTTCAAGCGCTCCGCCAGCCTTATTTTGCCCAAAAGCGCGAATCACGGTTAGAGAAAAATCTGGGAAATCGCTACCTGCAAGATGTTCTGAGTACCAACTCATCCATACTTTTGGGGGGTGAGGGGTTTTCATATTCTTGGATAGGCCGCAAATTTGAATCGCTTGTATGAGATTAAAGGCAGGAGTATTGCCATTTGGCTCCGGGATATGACCACGGGGAAGCGGCTTGCAACCCGCTAACAGCAACGCGGCTTCAAACGGTGTCCACTCCTTAAATTCCGCATACCGCTTGGCATCTTTTGCATTCAGTGGCTCCATTCGCACTCCTTCAAGCGCCCTTCATTAAGGTGTCCCAACCTGTCGGCAAAGGTGTCCGACTTTTCACAAGCGGTAATTAGTCGCTGGCTAGGCTGAGGTAAAACTGTTCTAAGCGGTTTGCACCACTCGCAACGCATTGGGCGCGGCCTTGGCATCAACCGTCACCCCGGCTTGCTCCAATATCCAAGTCTCAATTTTTTCGTGATGCACGCGCAGCAGGTCAAGCGGCCTAACGGTGTAGTGCTTTTCTGCGGTTGCGCTTGGTTTATGTCCCATTATTTGTGCAACAACACCTGTAGGAATTTCCAGCCACTCGCTCAGACTCCTGAACGAACGCCGCAGACCATTCAGGGTCAAATTGTCAATGGAGGCAACCTTGCATGCGGCTGAGTGCATAGGGTCGAGGCGCGACATATGCTCGTGAGGACGATCAGGTCTTGGACTTGAAAACACCCATTGATTTCTTCGTGGTAATTGCTTCAGCAAGCTCCTCACGTATGGTGTGAATGGAATAACACGTACACCTTCAACCTTGTCCCGGATGGTGATGCCATTCCATTGCCAATTGATATCTTCCCATTTCATGACGAGAATTTCTCCCGGCCTTGCTCCTGTGAAAAGCACAGTCTTCAAGTAGGCGGCAACTGTTGGATTGGTAAGTTTCCCCACTGCATCAAACCAAGCTGATAGCTGCTCTTTCATCAGTGCGTCGTTTTTGACTTTCACTTTTCCAAGAGCTTCTTTGGTTTTTTGAGTTTTTGCAGCGTTTTTTGAAGGCGAAATAGCGGCATAGGTAGATTGCTCTGCGCACCAGTTGAGAAATGCCTTGAAGCAGCGCCATCCAAGTTGTGCCACTGTTGGCCTAATCTTGCCCTCCTTTTCGGCCCATGCCTCTACGATGGAGGGTGACACATCTTTTAATTTCATGTCCATGAAATGATTCAGCGCACCTGCTGTTGATGTCAGAGTAGGATGGTTAGTTCTTGGCATTCCCCCGTCTTTGCATAAGCTGATATGATCTTTGTAGTGCCTTTCGCCCCAGTAGGGTTTACGAGCGGCAATATATAAGCTCCAAACCTCTCTGACAGTTATGGAGTCCACTTTTTCTTGCTGCCGTTTAGCTGCTTCTCCGGCAATTTGTTGTCGACTCTGTTCGCGTGGGTCAATGCCAGTGTCCAGAGTGACGCGCAGTCTGTTGGCTTCTGCTCGTGCCAGATCAATACTCCATGCAGCCACACTTCCAATGGTTCTGCGTATGGTCTGGCGGTTTAGTTTTGATTCAAAGACGAATGATTTGGCTCCACTAGCCGTAACTCTGACCCGTAAAGACGGTGATTTGCTGTCGCGCAAAAAAGCCTGAAATGCGTCAGCAGGGCAGTTCAGGCGCTGAATAAGGCCTACGGTCAGTTCATGAGGGACTGTTAGGTCTATCGGGCTATGGCGGCTTCTTCTTGGCATTCGACTGCTCCTGCTTCAAATTTAAGTTCCATGTAGCCACCATGTAGCCACTTTCCTTCAATTTTGATGAATCCCAATCAACAAGAGCACTGTATATTTGCTCAGCAATTTATCCGTAAGATGTTGATTTATATTGATTGTAGTTGCAGTGATCAACAAATGCAAACACTAATTAGAGCGGATTGCAAATCCGTGTAGGTCGGTTCGACTCCGGCCCGCGCCTCCAGTTGAATCAAGGACTTACGAATGATCGTAAGTCCTTTTTTGTTTTCGGTGTCAACCAAGAGTCAACCGAAATCTAGCGCTGCAAGTGGATTGAGCTTTCTGGCTTCTGCCAAATGGTCCGGCGAAAGGTGTGCGTACCGCATTGTCATCGTCAGGCTTTGATGCCCTAGCAATTTTTGAAGCGCCAAAATGTTGCCCCCGTTCATCATGAAATGGCTTGCAAACGTGTGGCGCATCAGGCCAAGTGAACAAAGCCGCAGAAACGAAGCATGCGGGTGAGCTTATGCCTTGACCTCTGGCTTTGTGAAGTGGATAATGCGTTGTAATACACATGCACAGGAGTGTTACGCCATGACAGCCAGAACCATCAACGTACGCCTGCCCGAGGCGCTTTACAACCAGATCGAAGAGCTGGCCAAGGCGACCGCCCGGACCAAGAGCTTTTTGGCCATTGATGCGCTGACCAACTATGTGCAAAGCGAATCCTGGCAGATTCGAGACATTCACGAAGGCATCAAGGAAGCCGATGCAGGCGAGTTCGCAACCGACAAGCAGGTCAAAGCGGTTTTCGCTAAATACGACGCTTGATTCATGTCGATCAAATGGACCAAGACAGCGCTCGCGTCAGTGGATGACATCGCTGGCTTCATCGCCAAACACAACCCAACCCGCGCCACCAACTTTGTGCTGGAGTTGCAGGCCGCTGTGACCAAACTTCAGGCCCATCCTGGCATGGGCCGGGCTGGCCGCGTCCCTGGCACGCGTGAGCTGGTCCTGCACAAAAACTACATCGCCATTTACCGCGTACGTGGCGACGACGTTGAAATTTTGAGGTTGCATCACGCAGCTCGAAATCTATGACTAACCGGTTCAGCCGTTCCTAAAGACCTACCCAAAACAACGCACCCTGCACGGGAAGACCGTCTTCCACCCCACCCTGGATAACCGTTGGCCACCTCACACTGGAACACCGTGTTCCACCCCACCTCACATTTTGGACTTTACATGCAAAGGCGAGCAAGACTTTAGGTACAAATCATTGATTTGAAGATGCCATCACGCTTGGCAAACTGTTCCGCACAGTTTGCTTTTTCTTTTTGCAACTGCCCCGCGCACACTTGCAACACAAAAACGCCATCGCGCTGCACCGACCCATTGAATTGATCAAGTCAGTGGCAAATTGATCAGATGAAACCCCAGGACTTCAGTTTGCCTTTGGCGCGAAACTCGTAAGCGTTCTTCACCGCCGCTGCGGCTGCCAAGGGGTCGGTTTCAGCCCTGGCCAATTTGGGCATGCCAGCTATTTCAAACTTGCTCACGGTGATGAAGCCGTAGGCTGCATCTTTGACGGCTTTGGCCTTTTTGTGCTGTGCGTTGACTTCAGAGACAAAACCAGCGTAGCCAAGCTGATCTGACACACCGCTCAAAATAGCAGATGTGTCGCAACAATGAAGCACAAAGCAACCCAGCAAGGGACAGGTCTTGAAAAGTTCCACCACGCTTTGTGTGTCACCCTCTGACCAGGCCTTCATGACTTCGTTGGCCTTGGTCATTTCTTTGTAATCGTTGATGAACACCTGCATGGTGATGATGAATTTGGCCAAACGGTTCCCCGCAGCGATGGCCGCTCCGGTGGCCGTGCCGCCGTCCAAAAACACGCCACCGGTTTGGGCGCCAGCAGTGACCAGGTCTACCGTGGCATTGGCTGCAGTCCGGTTGGCCTGAATGGCG
>Ga0315907_10007685_pt1 | contig 11207 bp, 10 predicted proteins | sample LakEriMetagenome_3_FD_203525 | JGI IMG/M metagenome (GOLD analysis project Ga0315907, IMG submission 203525) | Freshwater fungal communities from buoy surface, Lake Erie, Ohio, United States - Buoy 12 MA123 | ecosystem: Environmental > Aquatic > Freshwater > Lake > Lake biofilm | place: USA...
GGTGGAAAACGGGGCATTTCCGGCCGGTTTTCCGCCGCATAACCTTATGAATGAGAGGCGGTTATGCGATGGTGCGCGGAGAGGGATTCGAACCCCCGACCAACTGTGTGTAAGAATGTCGCACCGGTTGGAAATCAGTCCGTTATGGACACATAAGTGCTTGTGGATTCCCGAGATTGCCACGAGCCGGATTCCCCCGAAATGGCGACTTTGAGAACTGAAGAGAACTGCGTTTGTCACCATTTGTCACCCCATGTGGCAATTCCGCAATTCTGCATCTGTCATTCGCACAGTTGATTGCGGGGTGCACCGGGTGTAGGATTGACAACAACGGGATGCTCTCGGCAACCATTCGAAGCAGCTGCCCCCGTCTGGAACGAACGGCTCCGGAGCGCAGACATCTATCCTGACATAGAGAGTGGAATCGTTATGGAAATTGCGGCTAAGTTTACAAATTAGTGTAAGAAATTTGTTGCAAATTTCATGAAAAAAAGCAAATCAGTAAGGCGCGTGGGTAAACTTCGCCAGACCATTATATTGAGAATGAAACTCTTTCCCACACTCTTGCTCGCGCTATTGGCATGCAACCAGGCGGTGAATGCTGCATCAGTGACGCTCTACAATACCGGCGTTGACTCCGCTTGCATGATCCGTGCACCGCAACGAATCGAGGTGTCGGACTGGTTTGCGATGTAGATGCATTCCGGGTCTCAGGATGACAAGGGAATTGAATTGAATTATTTATCAAAATACAGACTCGTTAAGATATGAAAAAACAGCTGTTTTCAATATTGCTATTTTCAATTTCGAATTCATCACAAACGAAAGCCGCAACAATATTTTACGATTTCGAGTCAGGGATACCATCCGAATTTGTCCTTACAGCCGGAGACTCCAGTGATGCATGGAGACAGCCGTGGGCGTCATGGCCATCCAACTATTCGCTTAATTCAGGCGATACGCAAGCCATCGATACTTCTATAGTCTACAGTGGAATCCAGTCGCTCAAATTGTCGACAACACAAGCAGGCCCCGGAGGTACCGTAACCAAATTGACTACGAACGATCCAATCACAAGACTCACATTTAGTATCTATGATGAGTTTGCCACAAATTCACCGTACTACATGTACTTGTTTATCGGGGCAGGCGGATGGGGGCCTTGGTTGGCATGGCAGGATGCTCCGTTGTCAGACAGTGTTTTGGTTTATGGAGGAGATAACACCTATAGCTTTACTAGAACGCCGGGATGGCAGAAAGTGGAAGTCGATTTTCAGGGTGATGTCATATCATACAAAGTCAATGATATTTTTACGGGTTCACACACTCAAATCGGGAGACCGCTTATCTATGATATTGCATTCTGTATTGATTCCGTAAGCGGGGGGACTTATTCGACGTACATTGACCAAATTGAGATTACAACTACGGCAGCTCCATCGGCTGCCCCGGAAGCTTCATCGATTCTCGTGGTGTCCTTTGCGTTTTGCGGACTTGTTCTCAGAAGGAAGCGCAGCACCTCTGTGCTGAATTCGATTGTGTAGTCTACGATAATTCGGGACACTTTTGCCGTTTGTACACCGAAAGGATAGCGCTCAGCCAACCGGCGGCCTAGGAGCCTGTTGAAAAACCGGGCCCGGCAGTGGATCCGGAGTCCATGGTGGTTGGATGAGCCGCTGCGCTGTGGTTTAGTGACGGGATCCCCTGCGGGCGGCCGGCCTTATTCCAGTGGGCTTAGTTGCGTTGCAGTCGAAGGTCCCGACCTTCTCCTTTGTTGCGCATCGCCTTTTGGAAGAATGCCTCGCCGCGCTACCAGTCCGGGTTTTTCAACAGGCTCCCAGCGCTCCCTCGAACCAATCGCTAAACGCGCTGCAACATCAATTCGCATGATAAAGTGGACAGCCGCCTTGACATTTATCGGGACCTCGCCGCGAACCGGAACATCGGCTGACTCGTGCCGCAGCACCAAGATTGTCCCACCTGCCCTGCTGGCCGCGGATGAATGCCCGGCTGAACCTATGGACGGATCTCCCGAGCGATCGCCACAAAACTGTGGACGAATCACACCCGTCGATACATTCCAAGGCCCGGCAGACTGGGCGGCCTGAAAAGAGAATGAGCAAGAAGGAGACACCCATTACCCGGCGGTACTGGAAAACCATCGGTGGAACCCTCATCGAGGAATTCCCGGCGGTCAAAGCCGGGCCGGAAAATGGAGCGCGCGTGGTGGACGCAGTCATCATTCCGGGCGGACCGTTCGAGATTCGATTGGCGGGCTCCGTTGAACTGACCGGCAAAGACATCGTCGTCGTGCAGACTAAAGCGTCCCGGCTCGGCATGTACCTGCTGGGCCAAGCCCTCTTCTCACGACGGCTGATGGAACCGTTCCGGCCGTCGAGCATCCGGTCCGTCGCACTGTGCACGAAAGGCGACGCTGTTTTGGAGCCGCTTGCAAAGGAATACGGCATCGAGGTGGTTGTCATCCCAGCAGCCGAATCGGTCGCTCCAGAGGAGGTCGCTTCACGGTGAGGAGGAACCGTACTGCTCAAGAGACAACCACGGAGCCGGGGCTGAGAACCCGCCAATGATGACCACCATCTGAACATGAAAACAGAATCACCCAAACCAAGGACTTACGTTGAAATCACCGCATACTGGGGGAACGACGACGCCGAAAGCACCATCAAGGTGAGTCGGCGATGCTGGCAACGGATCCAGCAAGGGGCTGATTACGAGAGGTCGGCATGGTCTTGGTATGAAGGCAGAAGGTATCCGGTTGGCTGGAGGTTTTCCGGGCGAACCGTGTCCGTGTTCGGGACGGGCGGAGATGCTTTTGATGGAATGGAATGCGTGCTCGATCTTCCAATCGAGGAACTCATCGTTCGAGTGACTCAATCGGAGTAAACCCACTCCAAGGCAAGGGACAGAACCGCGAGCGCCCGGGCTATAGCGCCCAACCAGCACAGGCGGGCATTGAGGTTTCACGCAGCGGAAGTGCCCGCCGACGATAACAGCCTCGGTCTATAAGCGACGGGAATGCCAGCAGCTACCGCAGGCCAGCCGCAAGAACAAAGTGGGACGGAAGCTACGGCAGATAGCGGAGGCGGTAGTACATCGATCCTCCGGGCGCAGCCGGGTCGGTGTACTGGAAAAGACCAGCGGGAGGTGCAGTCAGGGTCTGCACGGTTTCCCAGTTCGTGAGGTCGCCCGATCGCTCGATCGCGTAGCGGAATCCAGGAATCCCGGCGAACTGCATGGTGGGCTGACCAGACGGATTGAGGCTGAAGCTGCCAATCCGGCCTTCGTGCCCGAGCACGCGGATGCTCACGGTGCTCGTAGCGGTCAGGCCGCCGGGGTCGCGCACAGTATACGGAAAGCTGTCGTCCTGATTGTTGACCGGAGTGTAGAGGATGGAACTGCCGGAAATGCGCACGTTGGCTCCCTGCTCGGATGGACCGACGGCGCTCACGGTGAGTTGCTGGGCGTCGGGATCGCTCGCCCCGGCCGCAAGGATGCTCGCGATGCTGATCCGCATCGGTGTTCCGCTGAGCCGGGTCAGGGAAAGCGGCACCGCCGTGGGCGCATCGTTGCCGTCGTACACTACGAGCGCACTCTGCGCCCATGCCACGCCGCCGGGATCGCTGCTGTCGCCAAACAACGGAGACGTCCCGCCCGTCCGCTCGGCCAGCAGACTCAGTCCGTCCCCATCGCTGTCCGCATCGGCTCCGTTAGCCAATGTTCCGTAATAATACTGCTCGTAGGCGTCGGGAATTCCGTCGCCATCGCTGTCCCCCGCAAACAGATACGCCACCCCGGCGACGTCGTTCCCTGACATCGTGAAACTCGCCGACGGATACGCGGCACCCCACGCGTCGGCCTGACGAACCCCGTCAATTTCCCAGTACCCGAAGGAGGCATTCCCGCTCAGATCGGGCGTGGTCACGACCGTTCCCGGTGCGGCCACGGCGCTTTGATTCACCGTGCCCGGCGGATTGCTCGTGAGCGTGTACGTGGCGTAGCCGGCCAGATTCACGGTCACCATTCCGGAATCGGCCCACGCCACGCCGCCGGGATCGCTGCTGTCGCCAAATAACGGAGACGTTCCGCCCGCCCGCTCGGCAACCAGGCTCAGTCCGTCCCCATCGCTGTCGGCATCGGCCCCATTTGCCAATGTTCCGTAATAATACTGCTCGTACGCGTCGGGAATCCCGTCGCCATCGCTGTCCCCAGCAAACAGATACGCCACCCCGGTAACGTCGTTCCCTGCCATCGTGAAACTCGCCGACGGATACGCGGCACCCCACGCGTCAGCCTGACGCACCCCGTCAATCTCCCAGTACCCGAACGAGGCATTCCCGCTCAGATCGGGTGTGGTCACGACCGTTCCCGGTGCGGCCATGGCGCTTTGATTCACCGTGCCCGCAGGATTGCTGGTGAGGGCGTACGTGGCATAGCCAGCCAAGTTCACGGTCACCATGCCGGAATCGGCCCACGCCACGCCGCCGGGATCGCTGCTGTCGCCAAACAACGGGGACGTTCCACCCGCCAGCTCGGTCAGCAGACTCAGTCCGTCCCCATCACTGTCGGCATCGGCTCCGTTCGCCAATGTTCCGTAGTACTCGATCTCATACCAATCAGGAATCCCGTCACCGTCACTGTCGCGGCTGGCTGGCAGATAATGCGCGGTCGCGGTCGTGTTCTGATTCACCGGAATCACCGCCGGATTCAGCGACCTCCCCCACGCATCCCGGTAACTCACCCCGGACGCAGCGGAATCGGTCCAATGTGTGAATTGCAGGCCACCGAAGAAGCCTGGAGCCGCCACGGTCGCATACTCCCCCCCACTCTCCACAAACGACAGGGACGATACAGCCCCCACCACACTCCCATCCGCGTCGTTCACGGAGTTCTGCGCGAATTGCACCACCGCCCCGGGAAGGGGGGCGGCCAGGAGCCACAGGCAAAGCCAGGAAAGCTGTCGTCGCAGGATCATGGCTGACGGGGGGCTTTTTTGAGGAGGATGGCGTGGTAGTAACCGGCGGCGATGTCGGTCACTCCGCGGATATCGGGATGGATCGTGGTTTGGCTTATATTGTCGCCCCAAGCTACGACAGTGCCGTCGTTTTTTAGAGCGTAGGTAGACTGATACCCGCAATCGACAGCTGCAACATCCGTCAGCCCAGGAGGAACGTCTGTGGCACCATATGCATTGTAGCCCCACGCAATCATCGTACCGTCGGACCGCAAGCCAGCGGCATGATAAAACCCTGCGGATACTGTCGTCAGGCCATCCCAGCTCGGTGGACTGGGAAAGCTTCCCCATGCTACAAACGTGCCGTTCGATTTTTTCGCCAAGCTCCCCTCTGCAGAGGTTTCGACGGCAATCACATCGCTGAGACTCGTGGGAACGTCGATTGGGCCAGAACCTTGAGCGTTCCCATGATTGTAGCCCCAAGCGACAACCGTTCCGTCGCCTCTGAGCGCTAGGCTGTGGTAGCGTTTTGATGAAATTGCAGATACATTACTGAGGCTTTGGGGAACAGTTGCTTTTCCGTAGGAGTCGTCACCCCAGGCCGTGACCTTCCCGTTACTACTTAACGCTAGACCGAGCCAATCTCCCGCGGCGATAGCAGTGACTCCACCGACTCCATCGGGCACCCCTCCCTGTGCCGATGGGTTCCAAGCATCAATCGTCCCATCCTCACTCAGTACAATCACGTCGCTGGCAGCAGCGATAGCGGAAACGTTTGTGAACCCGGATCGAATCGGGAAGTTGACGCCCACAAGCACATCGATTTCCTCGTATGGTTTCCGGAGCACATGCCAGCGATGAGTGTCAGCAATCGTGGCCCGATCCGCCACCGCCCGATTCACATCCGACCGGTCAGCGGGTGTGACGTTCATTGAGCGCATCGCCCATGCCGGACCGTAGGTTTCGACTGTCGCGCCAGACACGAGCGGTACGCCTGAGAATGTTCCGGCCGAGGCATTTGCTCTGAGGACGCCGTTTTCGACTTTCAGCCCCGGATCCCCGCTGGCGTACTGCCAGAAGAGTGCGTCGAGCACTTCCTGATCTGTCGGGGCGTTTTTGCTGATGGTGAGTTCCGGTTGGCCGTTGGCGGCGGGGATGGTGACCCAGTTGAGGGGGAGGAGGCCGCGGCTGTCCATGGCGAGGATTTCGAATTTGATCTGGCCGAGGCTGATGTTCCAGTCGGCGCCCACGTTCCATGTGAGGGTGTGGTCGGTGTTGGAGGCAATGGCGTCGCCGAGTTTTGCGCCCGTGCCTTCTGCGAAAGTGGTCGGCTTGATCACCTTGGCGAAGGATCGCAGCCCATCGATGAAGGCGAGCGCCCGGGTCTTCACGGTAGCGTCGTCAGGATCGTCCACCCGGAAGACCACATCCATGAGGCCCGTAGCTCCGCGCATGGTGGCGGATTTGATGACCACGTTGGGGGCGACTGCCGTGATTGGAGACTGGTAATCCCGGCCGGCTGTCAGATAGAATGCATCCGCAGCGCTAGCGCTATTCACATCAGCCAGGGTAACTTCTTTCCAGACGGTCGTGAAATCCAGCGATTGTGAGCCAGGATCGAGGTTGAATCCGTCAGCTAAACCTGTCCGGTAAAATGACTTGTCAACTCCGTTGTTTCCGGATAATGAAAATGCATCTATAATGTTTTCTGGTTTATATTGGTCCGAGAAGAACAAAACGACAGAATCATCACCGTTGAAATTGATCACCTGCTGTCCGGAGGAACTTGGCTTTGCGTCAGCGCTGCTGACGGCATAACTAGGTGCCGCAACGGAAGGGTTCGCTAGAAGTAGATACTCTCCAGCTCGCAAGAACTTTCCGGGCGCGACAGAATCAAGGTGATAGGTTGCGGTAGGTGAACCTGAACCAGACTTCCAACTTTCGCGGTTTGCGTTACCCCATAAAGTCAAATAAACGCCAAGCAAAGATACGTTAGAGTTCGTTGGGTTGTACAGCTCAATGTATTTATTATTGGAAGTTCCCTCGTAGTATTGTGAAATGACAAGATCCCGTGCAGACTGGGCTTTCGCATCCGAAATCAGACCGGGAGCAACTGCCAGTAAGAGAAAAACAAAACAAACAGCGAAACGGTTCATGGCGGGGAGGTGATTAACGTGAAGCTTGGTTGAAGCGGCGTCTGAGCGTGATGGTGGCGGCGGCGAATGCGGTAGCGAGGGCAGCGGCGAGGGATTGGGAGGGTTCAGGAACTGCGCTGGAGGAATCGGCGCTTTCGAGGGAGAGGGTCCAGGATGTGACGATGGGGTCGTTGCCACCGCCGATGAGGTCGGCCACGAAGAGCGTCCATGTGCTGTCGGCCGGGAACGACTGGAAGCCCGAGAAGAAGTTCGTGCGGGGGGAGGATTCGGTGACGAGGTAGGGATCGGCGGTGCGCCCGTCGGGTTCCCATGCGCTCGTGAGGGAGAGATTGGAGCCGGTGAAGGCGAGATGGCTGTCCCCGAGCGGGCCGCCGTCGGCGAAGGTGGCGGTGAAGCCGGCGTCGTCGAATCCGAAGTCATCGCCCGCCGTTTTGCCGGGTCGGTTCAGAAGGATGGCCGCGTGCGAACCATTGCTGAGGTAGACGAAGAGGTCGCCCACCGCCCCGCCCGCGACCGTGAGGGAAACCGAAACATTCGAGAGACTGCCGATGGGGACGCCCGAAAGCGTACGGGCATCCGACCAGCCCAGCGGGTTGCCATCGGGCACGACCCCATTGTCGGCGAATCCAGTCGTCCACGTCTGGGAGAAGAGCGTGGCCGCCGCCGCCGGAGCCGCCAGAGAAGCCGCCACAGGGACGGCAAGGAAACAAGGTCGCATGGTACGGGAAAGTGTGGGGGACTTACTTCAAAACCCCGAACCACAACGAAAGGCAATACAAAAACGTCACTCACGCGAATTTCTAGTGGCAATAAGAATGTCAGGCGTCATTAAGCAACGCAGGGGGTATCCCATGGCGCCATCCTCAGGGCCGACAGATCTTAGGACAGTCAACAACCGAGTCATGCGACTCGCCCAGCGATGGGATCGAGGGAATGCTCGCAGCCGTCAATCCGTGGCGGCTGGGGCCTGCGCCGTCGGCACCGGCTTCCTGTACAGGCGGTGCCGAGGGGTCGGATTCACCGGCCGTCACAGCACAAACCTCAAGATTCCCCGACGTGAAAACTGTTAAGACGGCGTCCACGCGCGCCGCAATCAGAGTGATTTTGCTGAAGTGCCCGGGTGGTGGCGACCGGGCCGCTGACGGCAAGAGTGCGGCTGCGGCCCGGTTGATCCTACACTCGCTGCGTCCGGGTAGTCTTCAGGGCGGCTCAGCGGTGTATCCATCGCGGACGGCTGCTGCCCGTGTCGTTCATTCCATTCTCCAGCGGGACCGCCATTTCAGCCGCTCCAATCCCAGCCCACTCCCTCGCCGTCGCCCCCGTTTTCCGTTTCCGACATTTCCTGCACCTCTGAATGGCGGGCTCTCCCGTGGACCTGCCGTGCCAGGCCAGTTGCTGGTGCGCCGCCTAAAACGGACATCCGGGAACTTGGTCTCTGTTCCGGCTGATTTACAGATTCCCCGCACCTGCGCCGCCGGATGGATTGCCGCCTCGGATCAGGTCATCCTGTGCCCGAAATTGCCACCAATCCGCTCTTCGACCAGGGATGTCGGGATGTTGAGGGATGTTTTTCCCACGCACGCATAGGAGAAAATAAATTCGAAGAAAAAAAATAAAATCGGGGGATTTAATTTCTCTATATAGAGGAGTAGGAAAAACATCCCTCGACATCCCGACATCCCTGGTACTGGTCATCCACGCCAGCCAGCGGGGTGGGCCGGGTGGCGCACCATGAACGCAGAGTCAGCCGACTCCATCGATGGGTGGGCGTGGCAACATCCTGCGGATCCTTGCGCACCGGAAGCCACCTGCCCCGGTCTCGCGCCGTCCTCGGACACGAGATCTGCCTTTTTGGGTCGGGCATTCGCTTGCCGGGCGCTCCGGCGCGCATGAGGGGGCGGCAGGCTCGGGATTGACCGATCAGATCAGGTGGACTGGCCACCGCTGCCCGGGAGATCCCGGCATAGCGCACGGACAACCCGCGTCGTCGGAGGATCGGAGCGAACAGGCGATGGCCTCGCCCCTCAGTCTACCCTTCCGGGATCGCGATGATGCGCTGACCCCCTGTGTCAGGATAGTTGTCCATGCTGCGCAGTTGTGATTCCAAATCGGGTGTGCTGCTGCTGCGGCTGATCAACCCAATCCCATGAAACCCATTCCACCAGAACGCCGGGAGGCCATTCTTGCCCGCCTCAGCGGCGACGCACCCTCAATTTCGTCCCCAATGTCCCCGACGTCCCCTCCGACGCCAGATTTGCTGTTCCGGAACCCCGAAAAGCGGGGACATGGAGACATTCGGGGATGTTTTTCCTTCGCACGCATAGGAGAAAATAAATTCGAAGAAAAAAATAAAAAATCAGGGGAATTAAATTGTCTCTATAGAAGTGTAGGCGAAATCTCCCCAAATGTCGCCATGTCCCCGCGGGCGGTGATCCGCACGAACTGGCGTCGCGTGGACTCGGAGACGACCACCCCAAGGATGGCGGGAGGGCCCGGAGGCGTGATTGCCGGGGGCGACTGAGTCCGTCCGGATTGGAGCGCCTCTGGAGATGATGGAGGGCATCGCCGGGAAGCGGCACTCGAGGACACCGGGGGCGCACTGCCGCCGCACCGCACCAGCATCGCGGTAGCCAGCCACGGGGAGGACTGGATAACGGCGAGCAGCGGCCTCAGGGCTCCTTCGCCAGCCACGAAGGTCGTGGAAGACGACAGAGTGGACGGCAGGGGCATTTTCATTAAAATCCGGGGACGACCGGCAATACCCAGCCCGCATCCCCTGCCCTCCTGCGCAAAACCGCGCCCGGTTCCCGAGATTGCCGGTTCCGCTCCCTCTTCCGGGGGAGATGAGGATGTTGGGGGATGTTTTTCCCACGCACGCATAGGGCGAAATAAATTCGACGAAAAAAAATCGAAATCGGGGGATTTAATTTCTCTATATAGAACAGTAGGAAAAACATCCCCCGACCTCACCATATCCCCAACCCGTCCACCTGCACGGGCCAACGGAGTCTGGAGCGGGTGGAGAATCCGGCGAACCGGAACTGCTGACAGCGGCCGGAAGGACCATTTTCGGAGGGCGCACGCAGAAAGCGGCCCGGGAGCCCCTCTGCGGAATCCGAGCGGCCACGGCTGCCCTGACCGCACCGGGAGCCGGAAAGCGCCCAGAGGCATCCTGCGGCGATTCCGGCGACTCCCGGCAGGAAGGTGCCCGCCGTTCAGCGCTTCGGGACACCGGGAGGCTTCGGGACACTGGGAGGCATGACGTCCTGGGTGGCGTACTGGCACATCGGCTGCCCGGCGACGAGGGGGTGCGCCTCAGGTCTGTGGCGTGGAGGCAGCGTGAGCCCCTGAAGGTGCCTCCGCAGGTCAGTCCCCCTCCCTGCCTGGGTCCACTTCCGACCCCCGAATATCCTAGCTGAAACCCGGCATCAATCCTAGCAAGAACGGGAAAATTCCGTCTGATAGTAAGGTTCCTTACTATCATCCTTACAGATTCCCTAAAGGGAATCAGAGCGCGAACAGGTGAACCTTGTTTCGCGCACTCTGGTTTGCCTTTTGAGGCACCAGAGCATAAGGGTGACCATCGCAGGCAAGCAGGTCACGGCATATCCAAAACCAAAACACTCAGTCAGCCAGAAAAGCAGTCAGGTCAGGACATACCCACGTCCAGAAACCCGGTCAGCCAGGAAGTCAGGCCGAAGTCATGTCCAGCCAGGTTGCTTTGCGGTGGAGGTGCTGAAAGCTGCGGTAGAACAGCTCCTGCGGGTCATGGGCATAAATGGGCCCAGAAGCCTCTCTGCGGCGTCGATTGCTCTTTTGGCTGCTGCCACCCTGCCAAGTACTCAGAAGCGCTCCTGCGGCCAGCCGGACGCCAATACGGAGCTTTCAGCGGGAAGGTCACCTGAGTCCAGATCCGCGGCAGCCAGGGCAGCCGGAATACCGCAGCAGTCTACACAGGCGGGTGGGAAGGCAAGCGACGCTCCACCTGCCCAGCCGCACGCTCATCGAGATCGAGGGCGGCTCATTGCCCTGCTGCGGACAGGCGTGTGAGCGCCCCGTGGTCAGGCCGGCACCAGCTT
>Ga0315907_10007689_pt1 | contig 11203 bp, 11 predicted proteins | sample LakEriMetagenome_3_FD_203525 | JGI IMG/M metagenome (GOLD analysis project Ga0315907, IMG submission 203525) | Freshwater fungal communities from buoy surface, Lake Erie, Ohio, United States - Buoy 12 MA123 | ecosystem: Environmental > Aquatic > Freshwater > Lake > Lake biofilm | place: USA...
ATATTCCCTTGGGTTCACTTGATTGTCTATTGCAACCAAATCTGGCCGGCAATTGAATCCATGTTCAATGCGCCCGAGTGTTGGTAAAAACGATCCGCCGGCGTGTGAAAAACATACGCGCAACTTGGGTAAGCGTTCAAGTACACCACCAAATATCATGGAGCATGCCGCTCTAGAAGTTTCAGCAGGCATACCAACCAACCAAGGCAGCCAATATTTTTTCATGCTGTCAAATCCCATCATCTGCCATGGGTGAATCATGACGGCCAGACCAAGCCGACTACACGCTTCAAAAATTGGGAAAAATTCGTCTTCACTCAGATTCTTATCGTTGATGTTAGATCCGATTTGAATACCGACTAACCCAAGGGATTTAATCCGTTCTAACTCTTTAATTGCCTCTTCGGTATCTTGCATTGGAATAGTTCCTAACCCAATGTAATGTTTGGGATATTGTTGAACCAATTCAGCAATGTGGTCATTTAAAAAGCGCGATAACTCTGCACAATCCTTAGGGTTAGCCCAATACGAGAACATTACCGGAATAGTACAAACCACTTGCACTTGTGTGTTAAATTGTTCGTATTCTTTAATCCGTAACGATTCATCCCAACAATTTTCTACAATCCTTCGAAAGAAATTCCCACCCTGCATCATGTTTGCTGAGCCATCAGCATTAGATTCAAGGTGAATGAATTTCCCATATCCGAATTTCTCTGTCCAATTGGGCATCATCTTCGGGAGAATATGCGTGTGCATGTCTATTTTCAACATGGTGCGAAGTTACTAATTTTCACCAATCTAGGCGCATGATGTAGTCGTCCATAACGAAGCCATTTCCAATGTCGAAGACCGCCTCTTCGTCGATATACATTCCTTTTTTATGGTAAAATTGACGGGCTGGATTAATCTTGTTCACTTGGAGGATGAGGTGCTTGCAGTGTTGATTCTTACTGGCTGTGATGACGGCATTAAATAATTCGCCGCCAACGCCCGCATGTTGTATTTCAGGTAATACGTAAAGTTTATGTAGTTTACTAAAATCTAAGCTCGGGAAGTGCACCTGGTACCCTGCGTATCCAATAGGTTTTCCATCGCGTTCTGCGATTAAAAAAACATGACCATCGCTTAGGTTTTGTTCGAGTGCTTCCTGTGAATACATGGTATTTAGCATGTATTTAATTTGTTCCTGTGTGATAATTTCTTTGTACGCAGTTGGCCAAATTTGAGCGGAAAGCGCCGTTACGAGATGTAATTCTGAACGACCAATGCTACGAATCGTGAGGGACATTAATTAGCTTTTATAAAAGATGCTGATTGCATTTGTCCGTTAATGGTCAGTTGCAAGGTGTATTGACCAGGTTTTAGATGCTTAACTGACAAAAATTCATCTTGAATTGGAAGCACAATACACTTGCCTTGAGCATCAACCACCGTACATTCTTTCGGTAATTCATCCACTAAGGTAAAATGTAATCGCTCAATAACCGGATTCGGATACACATTCCAAGCATTTTCTAAGCTGTTCTCTGGGACTTCAACTAAGGCTAAAGCCTCTTGAACGGCAGCATAGGCATTTAATTTCCCCATACCCCACAAAGGACTGCCTAAGGCAGGAATAACTCCCGTGAAATTATCTGTGCGAGCCGTTTCTTTAATAAGTTGTTTAACTTGAGCTGCAGAAAGCCACGGATTAGCTTCAAGAATTAAGGCACAAACCCCAGCAACCACAGGGCCAGACATGGAAGTTCCTGAGAACTTTGCATAATCATAGGTTTTATTGTTGAAGCTTACAGAGGCAATGGTTGTATATGCTGCATCTGTATACGATGAAATTGCACTGCAAATCGATACCCCTGGCGCGGCAATGTCAGGTTTCATAATCCCGTCATAGCGAGGACCATGACTTGAAAAACTGGCTAATCCACCGCCAACACTTGACCCACCCGGGGTTAAATACGACGGAGCATAGGCAGCAACACTAATCACATCGTCGGAACATGAAGGTTCAGAAATACCGTGGTCTGCATCTCCCGGTGTTGTTCCCGTTCCGGAATAAGAGAATGGCATGCCCCAGTTTCCAACATCGGTTGTTAATTCGGTGACATTCCAATAATTTACTGTTCCGTCAATCGCGGTCGATTTAAGTAGGATTTTTAATGCAGTATTCGTGCATTTAACACGCAAGCGGATTTGAGGTTTTTGATTTAATGGATGGGCTGAATCTGCTGAAACGTTGTAAAAAATGGTATCTGTTCCCGTCACTAAGAAAGTGTCAATGTAATTGTTCGTGTTATTAGTACTATAGAACGGAGATTCAACAAGGGTTGTATTGCTTGCGTTCTTCACAACAATTCCATTCGAGAAGGAATGTCCTACCTCACCCCAGGCATGGATGCTTTGACCCCACATGTTTGCATTGGCGGCATAGGAATAAAAATCAACTTTTGAATTCAGTTGATCGTTGTTAAAGGTTTTTTTAAGGTGAAAATTTACGTTCCCGTTATTCCCAGCGGAATTAACAAACACAACGCCAAGGTCTGAGTATGCGGTAATCGCTTGACTTAGCAAAGAATTCCCGTCCAAGGTACCAAAGTGATATAAGCCCCAACTCATATTAATTACCAGTCGTTTTCCAGCAGCTTGGGATTTTTGATACATCCATTCCCATGCATCCAACACGGCACCTTCGTCTACTAAAAATGTTACAAACAGAAAATTTGCATCATAAGCAACACCACGGAATACTGTTCCTGCTCCACAACCGCCTGCAATAGAGGCGACATGCGTTCCATGCGTACTGTAACTGTAAATATTTGCAGTATCACTTCCTGCGGCTAAGAGCGAATTGGCTCCAACATATTCTGTTCCATAATTAAATCCCTGCGGATGAGGTCCGCTGGTTTTAAACTGATCCCAGGCTGCAATGATGCGTGTTTGGCTTAAGGTACTGTCGTAAAAAGCAGGGTGGGTGTAATCGAAGCCCCAATCTGTTACTCCGATATATACATTTTTACCTTTAAACCCTTGAGGTAATCCAATGCCTTGCTGCACACTATCTGCTCGAACGTCATGCACTGCTTTGTCCAATTGATGGTTCACTTTTCCTGCTAATTCAAGGTAATCTACACCTTGTAAGGAGGATACATAGTCACTTGCTTCAATGGGCACTTTGATACTCACGATATTTCGGATCGGATTCCCGACGATATAGTTCGATTTCGTTAGGCTAAGCTTGTCAAATTCAGGATTAATCTTAGCTAAAAATGAGACGTAAAAACGGTTGTTAATTAAGTTGATTGGGTAGGATGACAGGGTAGAGCTATCCAGTATTCCGTCTTTAAAGTCATTTGAAATGATGCCTATTTCGTTTTTATCAGCAAGGGACATTCTGTTTTGTCCGTGAATCGGAAATAAACCAAACCATGACAACAATACGACACACCAAATTCTCAACATCTCTCAAAAATAAGGATTTGATTTCAATCCAAGCCGTTAAATGCTATGGATTTTGTATTGATTATTAACGAGAGCGTGTTGAATTAACGGGTTTCGAACAAGGATTCTTTGGTTTTTCTCACCTTTTTTAATGCGATATAGGGGTCATCTGCGTGTCGATATCCAATAGGACAAAGCAAGGACGCACTTAATCCATCCTTGGACAAATCTAACAGCTTATCGAGGGCTTCCCGATCGAATCCTTCCATGGGGGTGGCATCTATTTTTAAAAGAGCACAACTTAACAACACTTGTCCGAGTGCAATATACGTTTGTTTTCCAGTCCATTGTTTGACGTGGTCAGCACCCATGTTTGCAATCGAAGATTTTACATGCGTGCCAAATCCTTGTAGTTTTTCTATGGGTAAATTTCTGGTATGAGCCATTAATTCAACGTGTTGATCCACAGCTGTTGGTGTAATCGTTGTGTAATGACAAAAAACCAACAAATGCGAAGCATCTACCACTTGCGCCTGATTCCAAGCAATCGGTTTGATTTGTTCCCTTAGTTCCTTTGTTTCTATAAGCAATACCTTGATTGGTTGCAGGCCATAGGAAGAAGGGGTGAGTTGAATGGAATCGAGGATGGTGTTTAGGTCTAAAGAGGATATGTGTTTTGCAGCATCAAACTTCTTACAGGCATAGCGCCATTCGAGTGCTTCTATTAATTGCTTATTCATCATGATAATTAAAATTGCATGGGTACTTCAATGAGCAGCAAACGACCTTGTTCGCTTGCTTGAATTTCTAGGCTGTTGGTTTCCCACACCCCAAGGGCATCGCGAAACCCAAGGATTTGCTTTTCGATTACCTTTTCTCCTTCGATGTTCATTAAGTAAACGCCATTTCCAGGATGCTTAATCGAATAGGTTTGTGTGGTGTTGGGCGACATTTCGATCATGTGTATCCATGCGGTTTGGTGTATCCACAGCCCTTCATCGTCTGGGTTCGGAGAAACGAGCTGTAGGAACGCATCTTTCATGTCCGAGTTATTATATCCCAATTGCTGATACCTGGGCGTTACTTCCTGTTGGTTTGGAAAGATCCAAAGTTGAAACAAGTTGATTTCTTCGGTTTGACTTGCATTAAATTCACTGTGGTAAATTCCGGTGCCAGCGCTCATTACTTGTACTTCTCCGGCATGAACCACTTCTGAAAAGCCCATGCTGTCCTCATGTTTTAAAGAACCCTTTAAAGGAATTGTTATGATTTCCATGTTGTCGTGGGGGTGCTTCCCAAAACCCATTCCCGGTGCTACGATATCGTCGTTCAGTACACGCAACGCGCCAAAGTGCATGCGGTATCGATTAAACCAAGAGGCGAAACTGAATGAATGGTTAGCTTTTAGCCATCCGTGATCAGCAAACCCTCGAGTAGAGGCGGCGTGAAATTCTTGTTGCATAGTCCTATTTTGAACACAAAAGTACCAAGATTGTTCGTATTCCTTTGATTGCTCGCTTTTCAATAACGTATGTTAATATCATTTGAGTTTAGCATTGCTAGGTAACGGATTTTTCTGCGAACTTCGTTACTATGGTATTAAGTAGATTTTGGCTCATTATTTTTATCTCCTCTTTAATTTTTATCTTAGTTGGAGTTTCGTTCAATCAGCAATACAGCATTGATTCAGTAATCAATGGAAAAAAAGATGATCCTATTTTAATTGGTGAAAAGTATTTGTTCCAATTGCCCATAGCCCTCAAGGATACGCTGAAAACCAGTCCAGAAGGAACCGTAGTTTTCAATGTAAATGAGTTAGATGCCGACACTACCTATGTGAATTCAGAGGGTCAGGTGCGAATTTATAGCGGCGTCCAAAAAACAGATGGATTGCTTCCTACAGCGAAGTCTACCATCCTAGATATCATTCTTCCCTTGCTTGCCTATTTAGCATTTTTTGCTGGCTTAATGCAATTGCTTATTGACTCAGGTGCTGCTGAGGGCTTGGCGAAATGGTTAAGTCCCTTCTTCGTTAAGGTATTCCCTTCGGTACCTAAGAACCATCCGAGTATTTCGTATATGACCTTGAATTTCGCGGCCAATTTTCTTGGACTCGATTCTGCAGCCACGCCCTTTGGGCTCAAAGCGATGGAAAGTTTACAGGAGATCAACCCAGATAAAGACAGGGCGAGTGATGCACAGATCATGTTTCTTTGCTTGCATGCAGCGGGCTTAACCTTGATTCCAACGTCGATCATTGGATACCGAGCTGCAGAGCATGCTACGAACCCTGCGGACGTCATGTTGCCGTGTATCATTACTTCATTTATTGGAACCATTGCGGCCTTAATAATTGTTGGGATTCGTCAACGGGTTAATTTATTGAGTGGATTACTCATTGCGGTTGTCTTTAGTATCATTGCGACAATGTTGGGTCTGCTATTTTACATTGGTTCCCTCGATTTAATGGCAAAAAACCATTTTACTTCAAACTTTTCTGGGGTATTGTTAATTGGCATTATCCTTTTAACCTTGGGTTTTGCATTTTGGAAGGAGAAACGTTTTGCAGCAAATAATACTACCGTGTTTGATTCTTTTGTAACGGGTGCAAAAAATGGAATGAATACGGCGGTGACGATTTTTCCATATGTGTTAGGAATGTTGGTGGCCATTTCAGTGTTCAGGAATAGTGGGATGTTCGAATTGCTTAGTCAAGGGATTACATGGGTTTTCTCGCAAGTTGGTTTATCCAAAGAAATAACCGATTCGCTTCCGGTGGCAATGTTGCGTCCGTTTAGCAGTGGCGGTTCACGTGGATTCATGCTGGATGCCATGCGAGTTTATGGACCGGATTCTTTTACGGGGCGTTTAAGTTGTATTTTCCAATGCAGCGCGGAAACTACCTTTTATGTGGTGGCCGTTTATTTTGGCGCCATTAAGGTAAAGAATACCAGGTATACCCTGTCTACCATGTTGTTAGTGGATTTAGTGTGTGTAATCGCCGCGATTTTAGTGGCCAGTTGGTTCTTTTAGTTATGTGGAATTGGTTTAAGAAAAATAAGGATAAGGACAAGGAGATTGCGCCTGAGATGAAAGCCGTCCCGCTAAAGCCAATTAATTATCCAGCATCCATTATATTATTGTGGATAAAAGCAATTGACGGCGACAAAGTGGTTCAGTTGTGGTTGCGTGAAAATGGGTATGAAGCCTTATTTCATGCTACGAATGCGATATACCTCATTCAAGATTCCAGGGATTGGTTAATGGAAAATGGCTATGCGCACTTGATGGCCATGATTAATGCGTCAGAAGGATTGGTGCAAGCGCAACAGTGGTTGATGGCGCACAAGATGGAATTATTGTTTCATATTGGCCGTGCGGTGGATCACGAGAACGACAGTTGGGAATGGCTCGGTAAACACGCTACCCCGGATTTATTCATGTTGGCCAAATCCATTCAATTCATCAAGGACAAAATTGAAGAGAATCACGGGGATATTCATTCGTTTGGGAAAGATATATAACCCATAAAAAAAAGCCCGCCGAAGCGAGCTTTCACAAAATTAACTTGGAACTTTAAATCTAATTGTGAAATTCCTTAATCGATTTTTGTAAGTGAAGTGTAAGGAAGTTCGACAACTTCACCTGTAGCTAATGAAATCATTGCTGAGGCACTTTTATATTAGTGACTAGGGTTTATAATAGTTTTAACTTTATCGTAATTTGGAGTTTTCTTGTACGCTTCATACTCCTCATCCGTCATAATATCAACTCCAGTTGCTACCAATCGAACTGTTTCAGGTCCTGATTTAATATATGCATCTCTTTTTTGATAATTTAATATATAATCAGCATTGCCCGTTAATAAACTGGCGAAAGTTAACCAACTGAATCTAAGTGCATTTCCAGTTGCTATGACAACACTCTTTCTACCTTGAACCTCTCTTTCCACTCTAATGTTGGTCCAATAGTCAACTAGCGGATAGTTTTCAGACAGATTATACAACGCCAAGTCATAGGTGGGATCAGATGCTATTTTAAATGCAGCACGCAACTTTCCTTTCATAGCTCTTTGCGCATTTCTTCTTCCGGCTTGAGTTTTTTGATTTACGTTAAAATAGATTGGCTCAACATTACTAGAAAAAGATGCTTGTTTGTAATTTTTAAGCACATCTTTATCCTTTACCATGTTTCTTTTAAATGTGATAGTAGCTTCTGCGGTGTAGTCACCAGATGGGATTGCTGGAAGTGGACCAACCTGAACGTCAATTACGTTCATACTATTTGTTTTTATTACAGAACAAGAAAACAGAGTAGCACAAATTATGAATAATAATATAATTTTCATTTTCAGATATTTTAGTTTTGTTTTGGAACTTTATTTTTTAATATGACTCCTTTGGCAATAATTGTTGTTTCTGAAGTTCTAGCCCCAATATTCAGAGCCTTCCAATAAAATGGCTTTCTTTCAAAACTTTTTTTATAACGAACATTAGTTACATAGTCCAAATCATTATACTGGTTGATGAAGTTATAAAGCGCTATTTTCTCATCAAATTCTCTACTTAAACTGCTAGCTCCATTGAAAACTCCTTCTTCATAATTTCTATCTAAAAATCTAAATGGACCTATTTTTAATTGTCTTTTGTCTTCGTTCCATTTATAAAAATTAACAAAAAGTACAGAAACAGTTTTAACCTTTCCTGTGGCTGTTAAGTCATCAGTAATCGAAATATCGTCTCTCGTTGCGTAAATAATTGGGGAAGACACCTGCTCTCTATTAACTCTTACGACACTTCCGCATGAGGCAGTGGTTAGAATTAGGATGATTAAATAAAATAATTTTTTCTTCATAGGTTTTAATTTTAAAAATGATATATACTTTACAAATATACATTAAAAATTTAAAATGATAAATAAGTCATAAAAAAATCACTGATGAATTCGTCATTTTGTGTCAATGGCAAGGCACAACTCAAAGACCAAAAATTATTACGATCTACAGTAGATGGATTAAAGGTCTTGAGGAAGCAACGAAATTTAACGCAAGAAGATTTTTATAATGATACGGGCATTCATATTTCTAGAGTTGAAACAGGCCGTGTGAATGTAACCCTGAGTACATTAAAAACAATCTTAGATTATTACCAAGTGCCTTTAAGTGTATTTTTTCAAAGCATAAATTTATAACCCATAAAAAAAAGCCCGCCGAAGCGAGCTTTAATTCTTTCAAAAGGGTTTCTTAGATTTTAGAAACTTTTCCTTTTAATAATTTACCTGAAACTGTCATTACACTGTAATGATAAATTCCGTTTGGTAAGGAAGTAATATCAACGGTTGTCGTAGTTGCACTCAAGGCTAACTTACCATCCATTCCGTAAATTTCTACACCTGAAATCGCTTCAGAAGCATCAAAGGTTAACGCACCATTTGTTGGATTAGGGTATACATTTACTGATGCAGCCAATTCAATTACGTTCGCACCGCCAGTAATTGATACGTTGTCTAACCACAAGGTGCTGTTAGGAATCCCATTTCCAGTTCCAAATGCCGCACCGATAGATGATGTTGCTAGTACAATTACACTATTCGCAGTTCCCATTCCACCAGGAATCGGGTCCATTGGAATAGAAGCTGTTTGCCATCCGTTTGAATTTCCTGCAAATGCACCAAGCGCTTGGAATAATACCACGTCATCGTTTGGACCTGCACCCATCGTATCACTAAACTGACAAGCAACGATTGCCGTATCTCCCGCTGAAACGATGTGGTTATAAGCGAAATTTAAGGTTAGCGACCCTGCATTTGGCCAAGAACCAGTAACTACTTGTTGCATTATTCCTGCGATAGTATCCGATGGCCATTGCAATAAGGCTGCGGTTCCTGCATCGACAATGGTTTGCAATTTAGCAGATTGTGTTCCCGCATAGGCATTCGCAGTTTCCATGGTGTACAAACCAATTCCCCATCCTGGGCAATCTGTTGCAACGCCAGGAAGTAGTGGAGAAGCTGCTTGTTCGAAGTCCCCATTGGTAAGAACTTGTGCATTCATTGAAGCGATTGATGCTCCAAAAACTAAACTAAGTAATAATTTTTTCATACGATTGATTTTAATGATTTAATCAAAGGTAGTGAATTCCATTATTTATTGACTTACTCCGAAGCTTCTTATTAAAGGTATCTTGTTAAAAACGCTTATTGAGCTATAATCTGAACATCCACGCGTCGGTTTGATTTTCGACCATCCGCGTTGTTATTCGTTGCTACCGGTTTCCCTTCACCGTGATGCTGGATAATTATTCGTTCTGCTGCAATGCCATTCATTACTAAGAAATCCCGCACTGCATTTACCCGGTTCTTTGATAAGCCCACATTATAAGCTTCAGATCCAACCGCATCCGTGTGGCCTTCTAAAGAGAGTTTATACGTAGGATTCATTTCAAGCAAGTTTACTATGCTTTCTAATTCCCCAAAGCTTTCTTTCTTGACCAATGATTTATCGAATTCAAACAAGATTGTTTTAGAAACGGCACCAACATTATCAGGTGTTTTCGAGGGTTCGAGCGGTTTATCTAAATAGATCGTATCTACGAAGCGCTCGGTTTGGGTAATGAACACGGTGTCAATTCGTTCAATGGTTTTGATTATAGTGTCCATTTTTGTCTTAACAACCTTCGTGCGTTCGGGACGACAAATCGTCATTTTCAACATCACTTCATGAGATCCGCTGCTGTACGAAGCAATGTTCGCAAGCGGTGCTTCGTAGGCATACCCAAAAAAGAACTTTTCTTTTACTGTGATTCCAGCTCGAGCAACTAAGCCAACTTGAGATCGAAATCCAGCCCCAAAATAAACAAATGACTTGTAGTTTGCATCGATATTCAGGTCCGCTTGCATCACATTGTTTATGCTTCTTAACAAAACATTCGGTCGGATTTCCCAGGTATTATTCAATGGGATGTCATACCCTGAACCCATCATATAGTGGGCTCGCTGCACATAACCGGGGAGGTTCGTATATCCAAAATTGGAATAGGTTTTCAGGAGTTGTTTTACACTTCCAAAGACATAAAATCCACCTAATTTATATGCGATACCGATATCTGAACTTATTGCTCCCGCGCTTTGGTTTCCACCGTTTACGATGGGGTCAAGTAAATCGAAGGCCACCGCATTGCTAGGATTTACACGATAATTGTTGTACCCCAAGGATAAGCCTAAGCGAAGGGATTGTTGACCGGAATAGAATCCATAGGAAACATTTCCAAGGGCAGACACTTGTTGCAACATCCCGATCTTATCCAACATAAATTGTCCTCCAACACCCCAATGGTTTCCAAGGCGGGTGGAAACGGTCAAGTGATTGGTAATCGGTGCCCCTTCAAGTTTTACCCATTGGTTGTGATGCGACATGCTGATTTCAGTACAATTGCTTGTTCCTGAAAGTGCTGGATTGATTAAAAACAAATTATACCCATACAAATAGGATTGCGGAACTTGTTGTGCTGATACCATCCCAGTAAAAGCAAACACAAAAGCGAGGATGAGTTTATTTTTCATGGGTTATTTTTTAAGTCGTAATAAGTTAATCGCTCCCTTGTAGCTTTTTTCCCCACATTCGATTGAATAGAAATAAACACCATCTGGGAGTGGTTCGTTATTTTTTGTTCCGTCCCATTCATTTTGATAATCACTGGTTTCATAAAGTGGTTGACCCCAACGGTTGTATATTTTCACGGTACAGCCTGATATTTGGTTTGGATTA
>Ga0315907_10007692_pt1 | contig 11199 bp, 8 predicted proteins | sample LakEriMetagenome_3_FD_203525 | JGI IMG/M metagenome (GOLD analysis project Ga0315907, IMG submission 203525) | Freshwater fungal communities from buoy surface, Lake Erie, Ohio, United States - Buoy 12 MA123 | ecosystem: Environmental > Aquatic > Freshwater > Lake > Lake biofilm | place: USA...
GAGGCGGCGCCGGCCGGCGGCCCGCTGGCGGCGACCACGACCGGCTGGGTCAACCTGCGCGTCGCCCCCTCGGCGAAAAGCGCGCGCGTCCTGTTGGTGGCCCCGAACCGGCCGGTCCAGATCCGCGGGCGCAACCCTGCGGCGACCTGGGTCCGGGTGCGGACCGAGGGCGCCGACGGCTGGATGACGGTGCAGGCGCTCGCGGTCGACGGTGGCGGCCGTCGGCTCGCCGGCGTCCCGGTCTCGGCGGGCGGACCATGACGGCGGGCCAGCTCAGCCTGTTTCCGGTCGCGGAGGCCGACGACGGCGGCCCGCCCCGCGGGGAACGCCGCACGCGCCTCCACGTCGTGCCGTGCACCCGCGCGCTGCGCGACGGGGTGGTCGACCTCTGCCGGCGGCGGCGCGCCGACCCGTCGCTGCTGACGACGGCGGCGCTGGCGCTCGTCGCCGAGATGCCGGTCCCGCCGGTGGAGGATCCCGGTCCGGGCACCTTCGAGCGGGTGCCGGTCGTCACCGCGGGCGGGATGCGGCGGACCCGCCTCGTCCGCCCGCACCTGCGCCTCTGGCTTCTGGGGACGCCGGACCCGGCGGCGGTCCGGGTGGCGCTGCGCACGGCGCTGGCCTTCGGGGAGGGCGGGGGGCTCCGGGTCGTGCCCGGTACCCTCCTGGAGCAGCGCGAGACCGAGGTCGTGTCCCTGCGGGAGGAGAACGACCGGCTGCGCGCGGCGCTCGACCGGCTGGCCTTCAAGCCCATCGACGGCGGTCCCCGCACCACGGCGCAGGCCGCCTGGATCCTCGGATTCCAGAACGAGTGGGGCCTCGATCCGCGTGGCGTCACCGCCCGCTTCCGCCAGCTTGCCCTGCTGTTCCATCCCGACACCGGCGTGCTTCCCGACCCGGTCCGCATGTCGCAACTCTCAGTCGCAAGAGACATTCTTGCGAGACAGCTGAAACGAGATTAAGCACAGCCCTGATGCCGCAACGTTTTTCCCCGTTGGGAATCGGGCGGTGACGCGGTGCCCGAACGTGGGCGCCATTGCCATGGAATTCCAAGTTGTGCTAATCGTTTGGAAGCTATTCGGTCAGTCGACGACCGTGTTGCGGGGAGGTTGGTTCGGCGATGCGTTCGGATCGCAGACATCGAACGGCGACGGGGGCGACGGCCCCGGCCGATCCGCGTCCGCGGCTCGCCTGACCGATGGCCGCAGGCGGAACCTTATCCTTCGCCGGTATGCGCTGGCCGGTCCTGATCGTGGCCGGCGTCCTCATCCTGTGCGTCTTCTTCACCATCATGCTGGCGGCCCTCGCGCTGGGTCCGCGGAACCTGCGTGCCGTCGCCGGCATCGGGAACATGCTCGTCGCCGCCGGCATCATCCCGCCGGGCGCGGTGGCCGCCGCCGCCCCCTTCAGCCGCGCCGCAGCCCAGGGCCAGCGCGCCGGGCGCCAGCCGGCCCGCGCGGCCGACGGATCGGCGCTTCCGGTCTGCGAGCCGCCGGCGGGCAGCGACCCCATCGCCGCCGCCACCCCGGACGAACTGGCGGTGCTTGACGCGGAGATGGCGCTCGACCTGTCCATCGGCCGCGCCACGGGCGTCCGCGTCGCCGGCCTCGGCGCTCCGGGGGCGGGCGGAATCGGCCTCTCCCAGCCGGGCTTCGGCGGCACGCTCGGGGCGACCCTCCCGGTCTCCGCCGCGGCGGCGCCCTTCTCCGCCCCGGTCGTCCCCTTACCCGACGGGTCCCTGCGACCCGTCGTCGATCCCGCCGCGGCGCCGGGCGCGCCGCTGGCTCCCGGCCTCGTCGGGCTGCCGGGCCTGCCGACCGGCGGACAGGCGGCCGCGGCGCCGGGCCTCGCCCCCGCGAACGGGGCCGCCGCGAACGGGGCCCTCGCGAACGGGGCCGCCGCCCCCGGCGCGGCACCGGCCGCTCCCGCCCTTCCGCCCATCGCGCGGCAGATCCTGCCCCCGGTGCAGCCGTTGCGCCGCCCGCCGCCCGTCCTCACGGTCGAACTGGGCTTCTTCCTCTCCACCGCCGCGGCCGAGAGCTTCGCCGCCTCGCTGCAACGGCGGGGGATCGAGGTGATGATCGTGGAGGAGCCGGACGCCACGGGCCGCGTGTGGTCCTACGTGCGCAGCGGCCGCTTCTCCGACAGCGCCCAGGCGCTGGCCTACGCCGCCGAGATCGAACGGACCCAGCGCCTGCCCACGACGGTGGTGGCCGAACGGACGGTGACCGCGCCATGAGGTCTCTCCTGCGCGTGGCCGCCTGCGCGGCCTGCCTCCTGTTCCTGAACGGCTGCCTCGCCGCCGTTGCCACCTACGCATGGCTCTACACCGACGAGGTGCGGGTGCAGACGGTGGCGCTGAACGTGGCCGAGCGGGCGAACGAGAACAGCCCCGTCGCGGTCGACATGGTCTTCCTGTCCAAGCGGCTGCCGCTGCTCGACGAGGTCCAGAAGATGACGGCCGCCGACTGGTTCGCGAAGCGCGCCCAGCTCGTGCGCGACTTCCGCGACGACATCGAGGTCGTGAGCTGGGAGGTCGTGCCGGGCCAGATCCTGCCGGCCGAGTCGGTCCCCACGGTCCGCGTGCGCAGCGCCGCCTTCGTCTTCGCCGGCTACCGCGCCCCGGGCGCCCATCGCTACCGCGTCGGGTCGGAGCGCACGCTCCTCCTCTCGCTCGGCGCCAACGAACTGACGGTGACCCCGAAATGAGCGGCGCGCGCGAGCCGGTCCAGCCGCTCCTGTGGCACGAGGGGATGATGCTGGCTCCCCAGCACTTCCAGCAGCTCGTGCTCCGACAGGAACAGCTCGTCCATTACCATGCCACGGCGGGACAGCCGTTCCACTGGGGCGTGGCCAACGTCCGCATCGACGTCGACGTCCTGCCCGACGGCCTCGTCCGCGTGCAGGAGCTGGAGGCGATCCTGCCCGACGGCCTCGTCGTCCGGCACCTGATCGACCGCGACCCGGCGCTCGAGGTCGACGTCGGCGCGCTCCGCGAGGCGGCCGGCCGCGCGCCGGTGACGATCCACGTGGCGGTGCCGGCCGGCCGGTCGGTCGACGGGGCCGGCGGCGAGCTGCCGCGCTTCGACGTCGTCGAGACCCCGGAGGTGGCGGACGAGGCGGGAGGCGCCGAGCCGGTCGATCTCCGTCGCCTGCGCCCGCGCCTGTCGCTGGAGGTGACCACCGCCCCGCGCCAGCGGCCGCCGGCGAAGTTCGTGTCGATGCCGCTCCTGCGCGTCGGCCACGACGGCAAGGCCTTCACCGCGGCGGAGTTCGTTCCCCCGATCCTGTTCGTCGGCGAGCGCTCGCCGCTCGCCCGCCAGGTGCAGGAGCTGACGCGCCGGGCGCGGGAGAAGGCGCACCACCTCGCCCGCCAGGGCGGCGCGGGCGGGGGCCGGCCCGAGCGCCGGTTCGACCTCGACGGGATCGCCGCCGGCCTGCCGGCGCTGGAGGCGCTGCTGGCCAGCGGCCGCGCCCATCCCTTCACGCTCTACGTGGAACTGTGCCGCTACGCCGGCCTGCTGAGCACGCTGGGCGTGGGGCAGGTGCCGCCGGTACCGCCGCGCTACGACCACGACGATCCGATGCCGGCGTTCGCCGAGGTGCTGGCGACCGTCACCCAGACCCTCGATCGTCTGAAGAAGAGCCTCGTCGCGATGCGCTTCGCGCCCGAGGGCGACAAGTTCTGCCTGACGCTGGAGCCGGAGTGGACGCAGCAGCGCCTCGTGGTGGGCGTGCGCGCGCCGACCGGGATGTCCGACGCCGACGTCGCGGCCTGGATGAACGGCGCGCTGATCGCCACCCGGGACCGCTCGCAGGACCTCTGGAACCTCCGCGTCCGCGGCGCGCCGCGCCGGGTGGTGGAGAGCGACCCGGAACTCGACCTCGTGGCGGCCCGCGGCACGGTGCTGTTCGCGGTCGAGCCCGACAGCGCGTTCGTCACGCCGGCCGAGACATTGGAGATCTGGAACACGGAGACGCGGGGCGACCAGCAGCGCCCGACCGACGTCGTCCTCTACGTGACGGGCTGAGACGATGGCGACGCGGGCACGCGACCTGACGGTCATCGCGGGCGGTCTCGGCGGCACGGCCGAGCCGCGCATGCCGCACTTCACGCCGCTGGTCCGCGACCTCCTCTCGTTCCAGGCGCAGCTGACCGTGCTCCGCGACCGGGTCGAGGCCGAGGCGCGCACGCCGGACGCCGCCGAGGCGAACACCGACGGCGGCGCCCGCGTGGTCGTCGACCGGCTGGAGGAGATCCTGCGAAGCCAGTGGGAACTGGCCCGCCGGCGGTCGTCGGACCGCGAACTCGCCATGCTCCGCGAGGCGCAGTACGTGATGTCCGCGCTGGCCGACGACCTCTTCCTCCACGACGTGGAGTGGAAGGGGCGCGCCGCCTGGAGCGCGGACCTGCTCGAAGGGCGGATGTTCGGCACCCGCGTGGCCGGCGAGAAGCTGTTCGAGAACGCCACCCGCATCGCCCAGGCCCGCGACCGCTCGGAGACCGGGCTGGCGCCGGTCTACCTCCTCGCCCTCGGCCTCGGCTTCAAGGGGCGCTACCGCCGGCCGGACGGGCACGGGCCGCTGGAGGCCCACGCGCGGGAACTCTACGAGGTCGCGACCGGCCGCACCGCCGACCCGGCGATGGGCGGCCGTCCGCTCGTTCCGGGCGCGGTGTCCAACGTCGTCGCCGGCATCGGCCAGCGGCGGACCTGGAGCTTCGTCGCGTGGCCCGCGGTGGCCGGCGGCATCGCCGCCGCCTTCGTCGTCGTGTCCTCGATCGTCTGGTTCAACATGACGGGCGACCTGTCGGCGGCGGCCGACGCGGTCATCCAGGCCGCGCGCTGAGGGGGACGGGCCATGGGTGCAGTCGCCGCGGCGGTCCAGGGCTACGAGGTCCCGCTCCTCATCCTGTTCCTGTTGCTGTCGCTCGCCCTGGGCTGGTGGCTGTGGGTCCTGATCCGTCGCGACCGGACGGCGAAGGAAGAGGCGGCGGCGCGCGAGCCGGAGGCGCCGAAGCCCCCGCCCGAGGCCGTCCCGGCGGAGGCGACGATCCTGTCGCCGGCGCTGATGCGCACCGCCTTCCGCAACGGCCTCGCCCTCTACCGCTCCACCGTGGCGGGCGCGCGCAATCCGCACGTCGCCCCGTGGTTCCTGGCCGTGGCGCCGAAGGGCGCCGGGCTCACGACGCTGTGCGCCGCGGTCGACACCCCGCGCCCGCCGGCCGAGACGCCCGACCCGCAGACCGGGCGGCCGATGGGCTGCACGTGGTGGTACCACGACCAGGCGGTCGTCATCGAGGCGAGCGGCGACGCCTTCGTGCGGGCGGCCGGCGAGCGGGTGCCCGACGGCGCATGGGTGGCGCTGCTCGAGGAGCTGGTCGCCGCCCGCGGCGCGCTGCCGATCGACGGCATCATCCTGGCGGTGCCGGCGGACGAGCTGGTCGGCCCGACCGGGCAGGTCCCGCACCTCGTCGCCGAGAAGGCGGCCCAGATCTACGCCCGCCTGTCCCAGGCCCAGAAGATCACCGGCCTCAGCCTGCCGGTGTGGACGGTCATCACCCGCTGCGACGCCGTCCCCGGCTTCCGCGCGCTGATCGAGGCCCTGCCCGAGGCGCGGCGGTCCGAGGCGTTCGGCTGGTCGTCACCCTATCCGCTCGACGCGGCGTTCCGCGCCGAGTGGATCGACGAGGCGATGGCCGGGATGCAGGACGCGGTCGTGGCCGCGGGGCTGGAGATCGCGGCGGTGGCGCCCGGCCATCCGGGGGCGACCGAGATCCTCGACCTGCCGGGCGAGCTGTCGCGCCTGCGCGGTCCGCTGGCGGCGCTGCTCGGCACCATCTTCCGCCGGACCGCCTACGAGGAGGCGCTCTACTTCCGCGGCCTCTGGTTCACCGGCACGGACGAGCCGCCCGCCGGCTGGTCGGCCGACGACCTGCGGGCCGGGTCGGTCGCGTCCGGGCTCACGCGGATCCCGCTCGCCTTCGCCCGCGACCTCCTCACCCGCAAGATCTTCGCCGAGCGCGACCTGCCCAGGACGACGCCCCGCTGGTCGGCCGAGCACAGCCGCAAGCAGACGGTCTGGCGCGCGGTCGCCGGCGGCGTCGCGGTCCTGTCGTGCCTCCTCCTGTGGCAGGGCATCTCCACCATCGGCGACCTGCGCGCGGGCTTCCTCGCGCCCCTGCGCGCCGTGGCCGACCCGGTCCGCGTCTCGCGCGAGGTGGAGCGGTCGCCGACCAGCCTCATCGCCCTGACCGATGCCGGCGCCCCGCAGGCGATCCGTGCGCTCTCGCGGGTCGAGGGGATCTGGAACGAGCCGCTGTTCCCCGTCGTCTGGGCGGACAGCCTGGGCGAGCGGGTGACGGTCGCGCTGGCCATCGCGCACTGGCGCCTGCTGATGGCCGACGTGCGCCAGCGCCTCGAACGGCGGGCCGCCGCCATCGGGGCGGGCGAGTTCGACGGCCCGCCGCAGCCGGTACCGGGCCAGTCGCCCGAGCTGCTGCGGCTGCGCCAGTTCCTCGGCGAGACGATCCTGCTGGAGCGGTTCATCGCGGTCTACAACCGCCTCGTCGGCGGGCCGGACCTCGCCGGGCTGACGGAGCTGGTGCGCTACACCCACGGGATCGAGCTTCCGGCCAGCTACGCCGAGACGGCGCTCGCCCTCCAGTTCGCGCAGGCGCCCTCGACGCGGGCGCTGCGCGGCGCCTCGATCGACGTCGGTGCCCGGGTGCTGGAACTCCAGCCGCTCCGCACCCAGCTGGTCCCCCGTCTCGAACGGCTGGCCGACCAGTACTATGCGAAGATCGCCGGCAACGGCGACGCGTTCGCCCGCCTGCAGGCGACGGTCGCCGACATCGACGCGCTCGCCGGCGGCCCGGCGCGCGGCGGCCTCGCGCCCAACGCGCTGGAGGGCATCCGCCAGAGCCTCGCCGCCGCCGCCGACGCCCTGAACGCCCAGGACGGGCTGTGGCTCGGCGGGCCGAACGGGGCGGAGCTGGGCGGCTCGTCCTTCCAGGTCCTGCTTCGGGTCGTGGGCGAGACGGCGCTGCTCGGCCCCGCCGCGCGGGAGCGGATCGTCGTCCGCGGCCGCGAGGCGCTGGGGCCGCTGGGCGCCATCGGAAGCCTGCCGTCGTCGATCGGCCCGCTCGTCGTCGCGGTGCCAGAGCGCAACCGGGTCGAACTCTCCCCGGCCGCCGCCGCGCTGCGGACGCAGCTCGCCGCCGTCCTCGCCCGTCCGTTCATGCAGGGCCCCTGGACCGAGCAGGCGCCCGACCTCGTGGGCCGCGGCGGTCTCTTCCGCTGGGACGTCCGCCTGCTGGAGCAGGCGCTGGCCCTGGTCGAGGACCACGCGCTCTTCGCCGCCCGCGACCTCGCCACCTTCCCCGCCGCGGTGCAGGCGGGCGTGCGCGCCGTCGCCCAGCTCCGCCTGACCCACGCCGTCGCCGACGTGGTGGTGCGGGCGCAGGTTCCCGTCCCGGCCGGGACCCCGCGCAGCCGGACCGAGGGAGAGCTGACCGCCCTCGTCGCCGCCAACGCCGCGGCCTCGCCGATGATCTTCCGGCTTGCGCAGTCGCTGCGGGCGGCGGGGGCCGAGACGGCGGGCACGCGGCTGGTCGAGATCGCCTCCGCACAGGCGCTCGTCCTGCTCGGCCGGGTGGACGCGCTGCTGGCCTCCGAACGCCTCTACCTGCCCCCGACCGGCGGCCTCGCCGCCTGGACGCGCGGCAAGATCGACGTCGCCGCGATCTACGGCCAGGCGGACCTCGCCGGCGTCACCGCCCAGCTGGAGGTGGCGCGGCAGCGGGTGCAGACGCTCGCGGGGACGCTCGCCGATCCGCTGGTCGGCTTCCTCACCCGGCCCGAGGTGCGGACCGCCGGGGACAGCGCGCTCGCGCGGCGCTGGCTCAGGATCGTGGACGAGCTGGAGAAGGCGGCCCAGAACCGGCCGGGCGCCTCGCTCACCGCGCTCGAACGGTTCATCACCACCGACCTGCCGGAACTCCAGCCCAACGCCTGCGCGCCGCTGGCGCCGCGGGCCGTGGGCGGGGCGGGCGACTGGTTCGCCGACCAGCTGTCCCAGGTCCGCGCCCAGTTCCACCGCCAGTGCCTCGCCGCGGTCGAGGACCGGGTCGCCGTCTCCTTCGGCCTGGTCGACCGCGCCTTCCGCGAGTTCCTCGCCGGCCGCTATCCCTTCGCCCCGGCCGATTACGCGGCGACCGGCCCGCACGCCGGCGCGGACGAGGTGCAGGGCTTCTACCGCGTGTTCGACGCCCAGGTGGAGGGGCTGCTGGCCGCGTTCGCCGATCCGTCGCGCGACAGCGAGCAGGCCCGCGCGGTCGTGCAGTTCCTGGAGACGATGCGCCGGGCCCGTCCCTTCATGAAGGCCGCGGTCGGGCTCGACGACACCGAGCCCGGCATCGCGCTCGAGGCCCGGTTCCGCGCGCTGCCCGAACGCGAGATCGGCGGGCGCGACATCATCGAATGGCGCCTGACCTCCCGCGACACGGTCACCGACAACGGGACCGCGCGGGCGCCGGTCGTCTGGCGGCCGGGCGATCCGCTCGCCCTCTCGCTGCGCTGGGCGCGCAACGCGCCGCGGGTCCCCGTCGGCATGGCGGCGCCGGGCATCCCGGCGCAGATCCAGGACCGGACGGTGACGATCGCCGCCCCCGACCCCTGGGCCCTGGTCACGCTCACCCGGCAGCTGACCCCGCGCCCGACCGACTGGCGGCCGGGTGCCGGTCGCCTGCCGCACATGCTGGCCGCCGAGATTTCGACCGGGCGCCCGGACGGCGGCCGCGACGCGGACCCGCCGGCCAAGGTGTTCGTCGAGCTGATCGTCCGCGCCGGCATCGCGCCGGGCGGCGAGCGGCTGACGGTGCCGGCCCTGCCCGCGCGGGTGCCCGTGCTGCCCGGCGCCGGGGTGCGCGACATCGAGATCGTGGCGCCGCGGGCCGACGCGTCGGACGGCCAGCCGATGCCGCTGCAGCGACGCTGAGGAGCCCCTGTGCGCGACCTCTCCGACCTTCTCGACCCCATTCCCGGCGACGATCCCGCCGGGGCGGACCTGCGCTACGATCCGGTCTACGACCGCATCCGCGAACTGCGTCGGGAGGACGATCCCAACGCGTCGCGCGGGATCTGGACGACCCGGCTGAAGGTCGCCGACTGGTCCGGCGTCATCGAGACCGCGTTCGAGACGCTGGCGGAGCGGACCAAGGACCTTCAGGTCGCCGCCTGGCTGGTGGAGGCGCTCGCGGCGCGCAACGGCCTCCTCGGCACGGCCGCGGGGCTCGACCTGCTGCGCGCGCTGTCCGAGCGCTACTGGGACGTCCTGTGGCCGCGGCCGGAAGAGGACGACGACCTCGACGCCCGCCTCGCCCCCCTTGTCTGGGTCGACGCCCGCCTCGCGGAGCGCGTGATGATGGTGCCGATCGCCGCCGACGGCGACCCGATTCCCTGCTGGCACGACTACATCTCGGCCCAGCGCGCGGCGCTGGCCGCCCGCACCGCCAAGAAGAAGGGCCGCGACACCGACACGCCGGAAGCGGACATGGAGCGGATGGCGGCGGACATCGCAGCGACGGGGGGCGAGTTCTTCGCCCGCCTGCACGCCGAGATCCGCCTCGCGTCCGACGCGCTGACGGGCCTGCGGACCGTTCTGGACTCCGCGTGCGGCGGCGACGGGCCCAGCTTCTCCAGGCTCACCCAGACCCTCGGGTCGCTCGAAGGCTTCGTGCGGGCCGAGTGCCTGTCGCGCGGCGTCGCGGTCGACCTGCCGTCGACCATGACCCCCCCTTCCCCCGTCGAGGAGGCGCTGATGTCCGACGTCATGGCGGAGGCCGACGCCCAGGCGGGCGGGGAGGCGACGGACCTCCGTCTCGCCGCACCGCCCGCGAACGCGCCGCCGGCGGACGGCGTCGTCCGCAGCCGCGACGACGCCTACCGCATGCTGGTCGAGATCGCCCGCTTCCTCGAGCGGACCGAACCCCACAGCCCGGTGCCGCACCTGTTGCGCCGCGCGATCGCCTGGGGCCGGATGAGCCTTCCGGAACTCCTTCAGGAGCTGATGTCCGACCAGGGCAACGTGTTCCAGCTGCTGGGCATCGACCGCGCCGGCGCCGGCGCGCGGCCGCCGGGACGGACCAAGTGAGCAAGCCCGCCGCCCGCATGGGCGACATGGTGCTGCAGGATGCGCCGCACTGCCACGCGCCGATCCATCCGCCGGCCCCGGTCCCGACGCCCACGCCGCATCCGGGCCTGCCGCTCACGATCATCTCCGGCGTCCCGACCGTGATGATCGGCGGCCAGCCCGCCGCGACCGTGACCAGCCAGACGGGTCCCTGCATGCTGCCCGGCTGCGTGCCCGGCGGTCCGGGCATGATCTCCATGGGGTCGGGGACGGTCCTGATCGGCGGGCTTCCGGCCGCCCGGGTCGGCGACATGACGGCCCACATGTCCTGCGTCGCGCCGATCCCGTCGCCGGTGGGCAAGGTGATGCCGCCCGGCGCGCCGACCGTGCTGATCGGCGGCTGAACGCGTGGTCCCCGCCGTCCCCGCCTTGCCCCGCCCCCTCTGCCCGGTCTGCAGGGCCCGGGGCCGCGCGCCGGGGCCGCTGGCGATCGAGCCCGGCTGGCGCGCCGCCGACGACGACGCGCGAACGGTCGAGCAGGGCGTGCTGGCGTGCGGCGACGCCGCCTGCGGCGCCCGCCTGCCGGTGATCGACGGGGTGCCGGTGCTCGTCCCCGACCCCGACCGCTATTTCGCCGAGGCCGGGGTCTACGTGCTCGCGCGGGACGACCTCGATCCGGCCGTCGCCGACGCGGTGGGGCGGTATCTTTCCGGGGGCAGCTGGTACGACGCCGTCCGCCAGCATCTCTCCAGCTATGGCCGCGACCATTGGGGCGAGTTCGATCCCGACGACCGCGACGATCCGCCCTGCGGCAGCACCGGCGCGCTGGTCGAGGCCGCGATCGCGCGGGCCGGGGTGCCGGACGGCCCGCTCGCCGGGACCGTCGTCGACCTGGGCTGTGCCGCGGGCGGGATCACCCGGGCGCTGGCGGACCGCACCGGCGGCCCCGTCGTGGGGATCGACCTGTCCGCACCGCTCGCCCGCCTCGCCCGCCGAGCGCTCGCCCGCGGCGAGGTGCGCTATCCCCGGCGACGGGTGGGATCGGTTTATGATTTGCGCGGATTCCCG
>Ga0315907_10007694_pt1 | contig 11198 bp, 10 predicted proteins | sample LakEriMetagenome_3_FD_203525 | JGI IMG/M metagenome (GOLD analysis project Ga0315907, IMG submission 203525) | Freshwater fungal communities from buoy surface, Lake Erie, Ohio, United States - Buoy 12 MA123 | ecosystem: Environmental > Aquatic > Freshwater > Lake > Lake biofilm | place: USA...
GTTCCGCCGGGCCGCCTGGGTCGCCCACGACGCGGGGCGGGAGGTGTCGCTGACGCTGTCCGACAGCTTCTGCGTCGAGCGCCACCGGGGCGACTTCGTCGATCTGGTGGAGAACGACATCGACATTGTGTTCGCCAACCACCACGAGGCGACGGCGCTGTTCGAGACCGGCGACGATCTCGACGCGGCGCTCGACCATTTCCGCCGCCGCTGCAAGGTGGCGGTGGTGACGTTGAGCGAGCGGGGCGCGGTCGTCGTCTCCGGCGACCGGACGGTGCGGGTGCCGGCGGAGCCGATCGAGCGGCTGGTCGACACGACGGGGGCGGGCGACCTGTTCGCCGCCGGCTACCTCTTCGGCCACACGAACGGCCGGGACCTCGCCGACAGCCTGCGCCTCGGCGCGATCGCGGCGGCCGAGGTGATCTCCCACGTCGGCGCGCGTCCGGCGGTGCCGCTGACGGAACTGGTGCGCTCGAAGGGGCTGTAGGCCCCTTCCGCGCCTCACCCCAGCCCGAGCACGTCCCGCATTCCATAGAGCCCCGGCGCCTGGGTCCGCACCCAGGCGGCCGCGCGGACCGCGCCGTGGGCGAAGACGGCGCGGTCGGTCGCCTTGTGGACCAGTTCGATCCGCTCGGCCTCGCCCGCGAAGATCACCGTGTGCTCGCCCACCACGTCGCCGCCCCGCAGCGTGGCGAAGCCGATGTCGCCGGCGACCCGCGCGCCGGTGTGGCCGTCCCGCGACCGGACCGAGCGGGCCGCGAGGTCCACCGCGCGCCCGCGCGCCGCCGCCTCGCCCAGTGCCAGCGCGGTCCCGGACGGCGCGTCGACCTTCCGGCGGTGGTGCATCTCCACGATTTCGATGTCGAACTCGGGCCCCAGCGTGCGGGCCACCTGCTCGACCAGCGCCGACAGGAGCGTGACGCCGAGGCTGGTGTTCGCCGCCTGCACGATCGGGACAGAGCGCGCGGCGTCGGCGATCGCCGCCCGGTCGGCCTCGGACAGGCCCGTGGTGCCGATCACCATCGGCACCTGCGCCTGGGCGGCGAGGCGGGCGTGGGCGACGGTTGCGGCCGGAACGGTGAAGTCGACCACGACGTCCGACACGGCGAAGACCGAAGCGGGATCGGTCGTCAGGGCGACGCCCAGGGGCGGCAGGCCGGCGAGCGTGCCGAGGTCCTGTCCCGCCATGGCACCGTCGCGTTCGGTGCCGCCGACGACGACGGCCCCCTCGGTCCCGGCGAACGCGCGGACGAACATCCGCCCCATCCGCCCGCCGGCCCCCATGATCCCCACCCTCATCGCGACGCTCCGGCCCGATCACTGTCCGTCGAACGTGACGGTTGCGGTATCTGCGCTCAAGGGCCGGGCGTTTTCAACCCATGAAGAATTGTCCTCGCCGTCAACGGAACGGCCGATGCCGTCAGATCGACCGCCGAGGCATCGGCCATCATCGCGAGCGGTGCGTCCTCCGCGGCCTCCCGCTCTCGCCGCGCCTGGATGTCGCGTCTCCAGTCCTCCATCCATGTCGGCGGGGTTTGCGACACGCCCGATCCCGACAGGTACGGCAGTTTTCGCGTGAAATGCTTCAGGAGATACTCCTTGCAGAATGAATGGACCGCCCAGCGTGCCGGGCGCCTGACACGCCCGTCGAGATCGGCTTCGAGCCGTTCGAGTTCGCGCGCGCCTCCATTCTCGTCCGTGTCGATCGCGAGGACGGGATACGGACGATCCCGATCGATCCCCTTGAGGGTGTGCCGGCCCAGATAGATGAAGCGCTCGGCGAGGCTCGGGGCAGTCCCTTCCTCAGAGAGGAACAGGGCGGTCTGGATGTCGATCGGGACGATGCCCGGCGACGCGAACTTGCAGAGGCGAAAGCCGAGATCGATGGCCGGACCCAGATAGTCGGTCTCGGCAGAATGTTCGTCGTCGCCGCTGGCATCCTCATCGTCAGCCTCGGCACGCAACGAGACCCGTGCGTTGAGCCCCGGAAACTCGGCGACCCACATGGTGCCCTTGACGTCCAGGTCCGGGGCGGGCCGTTGTCGGGCGAGGGAGGCCACGGTTTCGACGAACGATTCGGTGATCTGTGAGAAATCGCTGACAGATGAAATGTGAGAAACGAAGATTATCTCGTCGCCTAATATTTTCCAAACCTTTGGTCCGGAATGACAAAGTCCATCAAGAAGAAGGTTAGGTGAGCTCGAAACCTTGCATTGGCGCCAGTATTCATCAAATCTATTCGCGGCATCCCGGTAGAATTTCAGGGTGATGTCGCGCCATCGACTCGATCCGATGGAATCGAAGGGCTCCCTCATCGATTTCTGCTTGAAGGCTGTCGATCCGACAAGGTCGATGCTTGCAAATAGACGAAGATGGTAGTCCACGCTGTGAAATCCGACGGATGGATGCGGAAAAACGTCAAGGTTTTCCAAGACTGGCAAGTCTGACCGTCATCGCCTTTGGGGTGACGTTGAACACTTCCGCAAGCGTTTGGACATTGCCCTTGTATCTGTCGAATGCTTCGAGAACGGGCGATCTTGGCATGAGAAGCCCCGCTGCGAACCAGTTCGCCTCCCACTCCGCCCGTCGCAGGTCGGGATCGGTCTCCTCCACGTAGCGACGCGCATACATCTTGGGATCGTCGTTGTTTCCTGCCCCGTGATGCGCCTTCTGCACCTCTGGATAGTGTAGCAGGAAATGCGCGAGTTCGTGTGCGATCGTGAACCTGTCACGCTCCGGACTCGTAAAGGTCGGAATGAAGATCTGGAAATCGTCGGGACCGTTCACGAGAACGGATTCCGTGTCCAGGCTGTCGTGAACGAAATCCTTAAACTCGATCGAGCCACCCAGATCCATGACCAAGTCGTTGATTGGGCCACCCGGCACCAGCCCGATCTCCTTCGCGTAGAGTTCGCCGGCCTCTTCGATCGCACGCTTGGCCGCGCGGATCGGAATGGGCGTGTGCCTCGTCATTGCCCTGCCCACGATGGTTCGCGATGAATGCTCCCGACCGCGTTACAATAGGTTGCGCAAGCGAGTCGTGCAAGGCGCTCCTTGGTACGGCTCAGTCCTTCAGATCTTCCCACAACTCCCGCACCTTGGCGAAGAAGCCGCTGGACTGGGGGTTGGTGTCGGCGTCCTCGCCGGCCTTCTCGAACTCGCGCAGAAGGTCCTGCTGGCGCTTGGTCAGATTGACCGGCGTCTCCACCACCGCCTCGACGTACATGTCGCCACGGTTGGGGTTCCGCAGGATGCTCATGCCCTTGCCGCGCATCCGGAACTGGGCGCCCGACTGGGTGCCGGCGGGGATCTGGAGTTTGGCGCGGGTTCCGTCGATCGTCGGCACCTCGATCGTGCCGCCGAGGGCCGCCGTCGTCAGCGGGATGGGCACGCGACACTGCAGGTCGGCGCCCTCGCGCTGGAACATCCGGTGTGGGGTGACCGAGAGGAAGATGTAGAGGTCGCCCGTCGCCGCCCCCCGCATCCCGGCCTCGCCCTCGCCCGCGAGGCGGATGCGCGTCCCGTCCTCGACGCCGGCGGGGATGGGCACCTGCAGCGTCTTCTCCCGGCGGGTCCGGCCGGCGCCGCCGCAGGACTTGCACGGATCCTTGATGACGCGGCCCTGGCCCTGGCAGGTGGGGCAGGTCCGCTGGATCGTGAAGAAGCCCTGGGTCGCGCGCACCTGTCCGGCGCCGCCGCAGGTCCCGCAGGTCTGCGGCTGGCTCGCCCCGGCGGCACCGCTGCCGCTGCACGCCTCGCAGGGGCCGAGCGAGGGCACCCGGATGGTCGCCTGGGAACCCTTGAAGGCCTCCTCGAGCGTGATCTCCAGGTTGTACTTGAGGTCGGCACCGCGACCGCCGCCGCCGCCCTGGCGGCGCTGGCCCATGAAGTCGCCGAACATCTCGTCGAAGATGTCGGCGAAGCCCGACCCGAAATTGAAGTCGAAGCCGCCCGGGCCGGCACCCCCGCCGGGACCGCCGCGGCCGCCTTCGAAGGCGGCGTGGCCGAAGCGGTCGTAGGCCCCCCGCTTCTGGTCGTCCTTCAGGACGTCGTAGGCTTCACTGATGTCCTTGAACTTCTGCTCGGCGTCCTTGTCGCCCGGGTTGCGGTCCGGGTGAAACTGCATCGCCAACTTGCGGTACGCCTTCTTCAGATCGTCCGCAGTGGCCGTCTTCGGAACGCCCAGCAGCGCGTAGTAGTCCTGCTTGGCCATGGGCGAGGCTCGCCGCTCCTCGGTGTCAGGGGTGGACGGGCGAGGTGACGCGACGCGGCCGCGGCGGGGGGATCGCCCCGGCCGCGGCCGCGCCTTTCACCGGCCCGGCGCGATCACGCCGAGCGCTTCTTGTTCTTGTCGTCGTCGACTTCCTCGAAGTCGGCGTCGACCACCCCGTCACGCGCTCCGCCCGCACCACCGGCCCCGCCCGCGGGACCGGCGCCCGGATCGGCGGCGCCCTTGTAGAGGGCCTCGCCCATCTTCATGGACACCTGCGCCAGCGCCTCGGTCCTGGCGCGCAGCGTGGCGAGGTCCTGGCTGTCGAGCACCGCGCGCAGCTCCTGGACGGCCTTCTCCACGGCGGCCTTGTCGGCCGGCGGGATCTTGCCCTCGTTGTCCTTCAGCGTGCGCTCGGTCGAATGGACCAGACCGTCGGCCTGGTTGCGAGCCTCGACCAGCTCCTTGCGCTTCTTGTCGTCGGCCGCGTGCTGCTCGGCCTCCTTCACCATGCGCTGAATGTCGCCCTCGGAGAGGCCGCCCGACGCCTGGATGCGGATCTGCTGCTCCTTGGCGGTGGCCTTGTCCTTCGCCGTGACGCTGACGATGCCGTTCGCGTCGATGTCGAAGGTGACCTCCACCTGCGGAACGCCGCGCGGTGCCGGCGGGATGCCGACGAGGTCGAACTGCCCCAGCAGCTTGTTGTCCGCCGCCATCTCGCGCTCGCCCTGGAAGACGCGGATGGTGACGGCCGTCTGGTTGTCCTCGGCGGTCGAGAAGGTCTGCGACTTGCGCGTCGGGATCGTGGTGTTGCGCTCGATCAGGCGGGTGAACACGCCGCCCAGCGTCTCGATGCCCAGCGACAGCGGGGTCACGTCGAGGAGCAGAACGTCCTTCACCTCGCCCTTCAGCACGCCCGCCTGGATGGCGGCGCCGATGGCGACGACCTCGTCCGGGTTGACGCCGCGGTGCGGGTCGCGGCCGAAGAACTGCTTCACCGTGTCCATGACCTTCGGCATGCGCGTCATGCCGCCGACCAGGATGACCTCGTCGATCTCGCTCGCCTTCAGGCCCGCGTCGCGCAGCGCCGCCTTGCAGGGCTCCACCGTACGCTGGATCAGGTCGTCGACCAGCGCCTCGAGCTTGGCGCGGGTCAGCTTGATGTTCAGGTGCTTCGGGCCGGACGCGTCGGCCGTGATGAACGGCAGGTTCACCTCGGTCTGGACGGCCGACGACAGCTCGATCTTCGCCTTCTCGGCCGCCTCCTTCAGGCGCTGGAGCGCCAGGCGGTCGTTGCGCAGGTCGATGCCGCTCTCCTTGCGGAATTCCTCCGCGAGGTAGTCCATGATCCGGTTGTCGAAGTCCTCGCCGCCGAGGAACGTGTCGCCGTTGGTCGACTTCACCTCGAACACGCCGTCGCCGATCTCCAGGATCGACACGTCGAAGGTGCCGCCGCCGAGGTCGTAGACCGCGATCGTGCCGGTGCCCTTCTTCTCGAGCCCGTAGGCGAGCGCCGCCGCCGTCGGCTCGTTGATGATGCGCAGCACCTCGAGGCCGGCGATGCGGCCGGCGTCCTTGGTCGCCTGGCGCTGGCTGTCGTTGAAGTAGGCCGGGACGGTGATGACGGCTTGGGAGACCTTCTCGCCGAGATAGGCCTCCGCGGTCTCCTTCATCTTCTGGAGGATGAAGGCGCTCACCTGCGAGGGGCTGTACTTCTTGCCCTGCGCCTCGACCCAGGCGTCGCCGTTGTCGCCGCCGATGATCTTGTAGGGAGCGAGGTTCAGATCCTTCTTCACGACCGGGTCGTCGAACCGGCGCCCGATGAGCCGCTTGATCGCGAAGAGCGTGTTCTCGGGGTTCGTGACCGCCTGACGCTTCGCGGACTGGCCGACCAGCCGCTCGCCCGACGGGGCGAAGGCGACCATCGACGGCGTCGTGCGCGCGCCCTCGGCGTTGTCGATGACCTTCCAGGACGACCCTTCCATCACGGCAACGCACGAATTCGTGGTCCCGAGGTCGATTCCGATCACTTTTGCCATTGTCAGCCTCTTTGCTTCGGCAGACGGGGGCGGCCCTCACGCGGAAGCACCGCCGCGGTCCCCACCCGGTGAATGTTGCGGAGGTGAAATAGGCTTTTCCTCGCGAGGGAGATATAGGCGGGGTCCCCCGTGCCTGCAACGGGCGGCCGCGACCTGCCTCTCCGTTCGCGCCCGCGGCGGCCATCGGCCGCATTGGGCCGCCCCGCCCGGCGCCCGGGGATCGGTCCGGGACTCGGCCCAAGATTTCTCCAATCTATTAATATAAGTATCTAAGTATTCGTTTCCCCGATCTTGAGAAAGCCTTCTTGAATTCTTAACGATCTTTCCATATGCATGATGTCGTACACCAAACGCGGCATCCGTACGGGACGGAGCGGCGCATCAGGGCGATCCCGGACCATCGCGACGAGGGACAGCGTCATGACCGACGACCGACGCAATGTGGCAATCGCGATCCGGAGCTGTCTGGTGGAACTGGAACGACGTGCGAACCGGACCGGGCTGGGCGATCTCGCCCACTTCATCGGCCTCGCCGTCCTCGCCGCCGACGATGCGGTCGCGGCGAACGCGATGAACGAGGCGATCGTCCGCGTCCTCAACGGCAACCCCGCCGGCCACTGCTAATGCCTCGCCCGTCGGCGTTCGCCCGGCTTCGGTGCGGCGTCGCCGTCAAGGCCCCGGTCTGGTCGGGTCGAAGCCTGCGGCGCCTCGGCGATCTGAAGTGGTGGCGAGAGATGGTCGTGCACCGGTGCCGGGATACCGAAGCATAGCGCCGACCCGAGGTCACGCAGGTCTCGGAGGGCCGCCGGTCGGTCACGCGGTGTCGTCGCGTTCCGCGATCCGTCGATACGGAACGACTTTCAATCTTGCATGGTCGGGTCGACCGGGCCTTCGGTCTTCAAGGAACTTCCGGTCGCTGGTCATGCCCACGTCTGCCGTCGCGGGTGCAGACCGCTAGAGACGGCGCGCACCCGCGAGGGCGGCGTCGAGCCGTCCCGCGTCGCCGCGCCGGCCCTTCCACAAGGTGACCAGGAGCAGGCCGGCGTCGCGCCGGTTGCGCCCGAACGCGCGACCGAAGAGCCTGCCCGCACGACGACCGGGCGCGGCGCCGATCACGTCGCCGTCCTCCAGGGTCCGCAGGCTCGCACCCCGACCCAGCACCGCGACCAGAAGGGCCCGGCGCAGTGCGGCGCCCGCCGCCTGCACGTCGGCGTCGCGCGTCTCCGCCGCGGCATCGATCCACAGGAACCGCAGAAGCGGTCCGCCCTGCGCGGCCGGGCCGACGGCGGTGAGGGTCCCGTCCTCCTCGATCACGTCCCAGGCCCAGGGCAGATCGACGGCCACGCGCCCCCCGGAGACGGCGATCGCGCGCACCACGGCCCAGTCGCCGGCACCGGCCCCGCCGCGCCGGGCGATGGCGGGGGCGGGGGCGGCGGTCACACCTGCGGGCCGGGCGGCGGCGGCGCGGCCCCGACCGGGCGGCGGGCGACGGCCACGAGAGCCGCGCGTAGCAGCCGGTCCTGGATGACGTAACCGTCCTGAAGCACCTGCATGACCGTGAGGTGGGCCGCGTCGCCGCCGTCGACCTCCATCATGATCTGGTGGAAGTTCGGGTCGGCGGGCTGGCCCACGGGCTCCAGCTTGCGGATGCCGGCCTTCTCGAACGCGCTCAACAGCCCCCGCTCGGTCGCCTCGATCCCGATCAGGAAGTTCTTCATCGCCGGGTCGGGGTCCTTCGGCGCCGCCTCCAGCGCGCGACGCAGGTTGTCGGCGACGACGAGGAGTTCGCGCGCGAAGCCCGAGACGGCGTACTTGCGCGTGTCGTCGATCTCGCGCTGCCCGCGCTTGCGGATGTTGTCCTGCTCGGCAACGGCACGCAGCAGATGGTCCTTGAGGGCGGACACCTCGGCCTCGAGGTCCGCCGTCCGCTCGACGGCGGCGCCCTCGTCGGTGGCGGCGGACGCGTGGGCCCCGGTGGCGGGCGTGCCGGCGTCGGCGGGGGTCGTGCGATCGCTGTCGGTCATGTCTCTCGCTCTGTCCAATCGATGGGCCGCCGGTCCACGGTTCAGCCGAGGAGCCGGCCGACGACCTTGGCCGTGTAGTCGACCATGGGGATGATGCGGGCGTAATTCATGCGGGTGGGGCCGATCACGCCGATCGCCCCCACGATCTGCTCCTTGGCGTTCTGATAGGGCGCCACGATCATCGAACAGCCGGCGTGGCGGAAGAGGGTGTTCTCGGCCCCGATGTAGATCTGCACCCCGTCCGCCTTCTTCGTGGCCTCCAGCAGGCGCAGCATCGCGTCCTTCGCCTCCAGCGCCTCGAACAGGCCCCGGATGCGCTCGAGGTCGGAGATGGCGGTGACGTCCTCCAATAGGTTGCGCTGGCCGCGGACGATGAGGAGGCCCGACGCCCCCTCGCCCATGGCCGGCACCGCGAGGCCCGCCTCCACCACCCGCGTCGACAGGGCGTCCAGCGCGGTGCGCTGTTCCTCGATCTCGCGCAGGACGTCGGAGCGCGCCTCGTCGAGCGTGCGGCCGGTGAGGCGGGCGTTGAGATAGTTGGACGCGGCGGTCAGGTGGGCCGGCAGGATGCCCGGCGGCACCTCCACCACCCGGTTCTCCACCAGCCCGTCCTCGGTCACCAGCACCACCAGCGCCCGGCCGGTCCCGAGGTGCACGAACTCGATGTGCCGCATCGGGCGGTCGAGCTTGGGCGCAACGACGAGGCCGGCGCAGGACGAGAGGCCGGCGAGGAGACTCGACGCCTGCTCCAGCACCTCCTGCATGGTCAGCCCGCGCGCCGCGCAGCGCGCGTCGATCGCGTCGCGCTCGTCCTCGGCGACGCCGCCCACCTCCAGGAGTCCGTGGACGAACAGGCGCAGCCCGGCCTCGGTCGGCAGGCGCCCGGCCGAGGTGTGGGGCGCCACGAGGAGGCCGAGTTCCTCCAGGTCCGACATCACGTTGCGGATGGTCGCCGGCGAGAGCGACATGCCGAGACGCCGCGACACCGTCCGCGATCCGACCGGCTCGCCCGTCTCGACGTAAGCGTCCACGATGTGGCGCAGGATCTCGCGGGACCGGCGGTTGAGCTCGACGATCATTCCTTGGGCGGGGCGTTGATGGGTCGCAGCGTCCGGTCCGGGCGCCGCCACCCAGAATTTAAGGCTCGCACGACGGTGAATCAACGGACGGCCCCCGCGGCTGGACGGAACCGGCGGACGTGGCTAGGGTGCCGGCCCTTTCGTCCAACCCGAGGAACCCCCCATGACCGCCCCCGCCGCCGCCCGCCCCTCGGGCCGTGCCCCGGACCAGCTCCGCGCGGTCTCGCTCGAGCCGGGCTACGCCAAGCACGCCGAGGGCTCGTGCCTCGTGCGGTTCGGCGACACCGTCGTCCTCTGCACCGCCAGCGTCGAGGACCGCGTCCCGCCCTGGTTGCGCAACACGGGCCTCGGCTGGGTGACGGCCGAATACGGGATGCTGCCCCGCTCCACCCACACCCGTACCGACCGCGAGGCGGCCAAGGGCAAGCAGAGCGGGCGGACGCAGGAGATCCAGCGCCTCGTCGGCCGTGCGCTGCGCGCGGTCGTCGACCGCAAGGCGATGGGCGAGATCCTGATCAAGATCGACTGCGACGTGCTCCAGGCGGACGGCGGTACCCGCACCGCCTCGATCACCGGGAGCCATGTGGCCCTGATCGAGGCGTTCCGCCACCTGAAGCGGATCGGGGCGGTGAAGACGATCCCGGTGATCGACAGCGTCGCCGCCATCTCCTGCGGGATCCACCAGGGCGTGCCGGTGCTCGACCTCGACTATGCCGAGGACAGCGCGGCCCACACGGACGCGAATTTCGTGATGACCGGTCGCGGCGGCATCGTGGAGGTGCAGGCGACCGCGGAGAAGGAACCCTTCACCCAGGCGGAACTGGACGCGCTGATGGCGCTCGCCCGTAAGGGGATCGGGGAGCTGACGGCGCTGCAGACCAAGGTGCTGGGGGGGTAGGCAGCGGATTCGCGGCCGCCTCGTGCGTCGTCCTTCGGCGGGCTCGGGACGAGGCGGAACCGCCCCCCTCAGTGGCGGAAGTGCCGCATCCCCGTGACGACCATCGCGAGGCCCCGCGCGTCGGCGGCGGCGATCACCTCGGCGTCGCGGATCGAGCCGCCCGGCTGGATCACCGCCGTCACCCCGGCCTCCGCCGCGGCGATCAGCCCGTCGGCAAAGGGGAAGAAGGCGTCCGACGCCACGACCGAGCCATGCGTCAGCGGCGCGTCGAGGCCCGCCGCCTTCGCCGCCTCCGCCCCCTTGATCGCGGCGATCCGCGCGCTGTCGACCCGGCTCATCTGCCCGGCGCCTATGCCCACCGTGGCGCCGCCCCTGGCATAGACGATCGCGTTCGACTTGACGTGCTTGCCCACGCGGAAGGCGAACAGCAGGTCCGCCATCTCCGCGTCGGTCGGCGCGCGGCGGGTGACGAGTTTCAGGTCCGCCGCCGACACCCGTCCGGCGTCGCGGGTCTGGACGAGGAAGCCGCCCGCCACCGACTTCACCAGCATCCCGGCCGCCGCCGGATCGGGCATGCCGCCCGTCAGGAGGACGCGGAGGTTCTTCTTGCCCGCCAGAACGGCCTTCGCCTCGGGCTCCGCGTCGGGCGCGATCACCACCTCGGCGAACAGTGCCGCGATCCTGGCCGCCGTCGCCGCGTCCAGCGTGCGGTTGACGGCGATGATGCCGCCGAAGGCGGACACCGGGTCGCAGCGGAGCGCCAGGTCGTAGGCGGCGGACAGGTCGTCCGCCTCGGCCACGCCGCAGGGGTTCGCGTGCTTGACGATGGCGACGGCCGGCCGCTCGAATTCGGCCGCCAGCTCGAACGCCGCGTCGGTGTCGTTGAGGTTGTTGTAGGACAGCTCCTTGCCCTGCACCTGGGTCGCGGTGGCGATCCCGGGGCGCGCG
>Ga0315907_10007695_pt1 | contig 11194 bp, 8 predicted proteins | sample LakEriMetagenome_3_FD_203525 | JGI IMG/M metagenome (GOLD analysis project Ga0315907, IMG submission 203525) | Freshwater fungal communities from buoy surface, Lake Erie, Ohio, United States - Buoy 12 MA123 | ecosystem: Environmental > Aquatic > Freshwater > Lake > Lake biofilm | place: USA...
GTCTTTGGTTTGAAGGCGAAATGGTTAATCCGGACTCTGATTTATATCGTGCTCATCCTGAATGGATCCTGCATGAAGGAGATCGAACCCCACCGCTATGGCGCCACCAACTTGTTCTAGATCTTGGACATGAAGAGGCATACAAGCATGTTCTGGAACAAACATCTTCACTATTGGCTGCTCACAATATTGTTTACATCAAGTGGGATCACAACCGTGTATTAGTTGATGCTGGGCATTTAGGTGCTGCGGGTGTTCGTCGCCAAACACAAGCCATTTATCGTTTGTTTGCTGAGTTAAAAAAGCGTCATCCAGGACTTGAAATTGAATCGTGCGCATCAGGCGGAGCCCGTATTGATTTAGGTGTTATTGATTATGTGGATCGCTTCTGGACAAGTGATAACAATGATGCACTCGAGCGCCAAACTATTCAGCGCTGGACATCACAAGTTATTCCGCCAGAAATGCTGGGAACACACATTGGACCAACCCATGGTCACCAAACGGGGCGAACATTAGAACTTTCTATGCGTGCAATATCTGCGCTCTTTGGACATGCTGGTATTGAATGGAACATTACGCAAGCAACTGCTGAAGAGCGTGCAAATCTTGCTACTTGGGCCAGGTACTACAAAGACAATCGTGCACTACTACATAGTGGAAAATCTGTTCGCATTGATTATCCAGATGAGCATGGATACCTCTACGGTGTCATTTCTGCCGATACTAAGAAATCTATATTCGCCTATGTTCAATTAACACCTACTGTGACAATTCACCCAGCATCACTTAAGTTTGCCGGTTTGGATGCAGCTGCGAATTATTCAGTTAAAGCTGTTTATCCAGCAGGCAAACCACGATTTATGTTAATTACTCCACCGCAGTGGATGGATGGCATCACCATGTCAGGTTCAGCCCTTGCCACTATTGGGGTGAGTGCACCGATTCTTGCACCGGCCAATGCCGTGCTGATCGAAATTACTAAGCTCTAATCAACCCAGTTCAGAGTTCGTTCAACTGCTTTCTTCCAATTCTTATAGCCAGCTTCGCGCACATCTAAAGTTGAAGTGGGTGACCAGCGGCGTGATTGTTGCCATTGCTTCTTAACTTCATCTTGTGAACTCCAGAAGCCAACAGCTAAACCAGCAGCATATGCAGCACCTAAGGCAGTGGTCTCACCAATAAGTGGGCGGGTGATATCAATTCCCATAATGTCGGCCTGCATCTGCATGCAAAGTGAGTTAGCGGTGATACCACCATCAACTCTCATTTCACTCATTGGAACGCCACTATCAGCAACCATTGCATCCATAACATCGCGAGTTTGATAGCAAATAGCTTCAAGGGCGGCGCGAGCAAGATGGGCTTTAGTTGCTGCGCGTGTTAAACCAACGATTGCACCGCGTGCATCACTTCGCCAATAGGGGGCAAAAAGGCCAGAGAATGCGGGGACGAAATAAACACCTGCGGTGTCAGTGACCGATGATGCAAGATTTTCAGTTTCAGCAGCGTTAGTGATGATTCCTAATTGATCGCGCAACCATTGAATTGCAGAGCCAGTAACGGCAACAGAACCTTCCAATGCGAAATGAGCAGGCTGTTCTCCGAATTTAAAGCAGACGGTTGTTAGTAAACCATTTTTAGATCTAACAATTTCCGTGCCTGTGTTGAGCAGAGCGAAGTTTCCAGTTCCATATGTGGTTTTAGATTCTCCACGTTCAAAGCAAACCTGACCAACCATTGCAGCCTGTTGATCTCCTAAGATTCCAGCGATTGGAATCGAAGTTCCAAATGGACCGTGAGGATCAGTGGATGCATACACTTCAGAGGAAGATTTAATCACTGGAAGTGAACTGCGAGAGACTCCAAAGATATCTAGAAGCTCTTGATCCCAATCAAGAGTTTCTAGGTTCATTAATAATGTGCGACTGGCGTTAGTCACATCAGTTTGATGGACACCGCCACGAACTCCACCTGAAAGATTCCACAATAACCATGAATCAATCGTTCCCATTCGAGCATTTTCATTTTTTGCAGCGGGAACATTGCTCAGAAACCAGTTCATCTTGCTACCGGCAAAATAAGGAGCAATCGTTAATCCAGTCTTGAAACGAACCTTCTCTTTTTGGGAATCAGTTAAAGAGGAGAGAAAATCGGTGGTGCGAGTGTCTTGCCAGACAATTGCATTGGATAAAGGTTGCCCAGTGCTCACATCCCAAACAACTGTGGTTTCACGTTGATTAGTGATTCCAATAGCTGCTAAATCAGAACCTAAAATGTCGGCCTGCTTGAGGGCCCCAGCGATGACTTCTTGCACGCGTTGCCAAATTTCAGCTGCATCATGCTCAACCCAGCCGGGGTGAGGCATTATTTGGCGATGTTCAAGTTGGTGTTGGCCAATAACTTTGCCCGAATGGTCAAAGATCATGAAACGAGTACTTGAGGTTCCTTGATCCAAACTGCCGATATAAGTCACGAAGTGAAAACCTTTCACAATTAAGTTAGGCTTACTCTACTCAGATGCAATGGAGAATCAACGCTTATGTTCCTATCACAGCTAAGCCCCCAGCAGCGTGATAGCGCCATTTCAGAATTATCGAGCGAAACTTTTGACATATTAGTTATTGGCGGGGGAGTCACAGGTGCTGGTGCAGCCCTTGATGCTGCATCACGCGGTCTAAAAGTTGCCCTGATTGAATCCCAAGATTTAGCGTCTGGAACTTCAAGTCGTTCCAGCAAACTCATTCACGGTGGACTTCGATACCTAGAACAATATGACTTTAAATTAGTAAGAGAAGCACTCCATGAGCGCGAACTAATGGTTTCTTCTCTCTCGCCACATCTAGTTAAGCCAGTCGGATTCTTATTTCCTCTGACTGAAAAATTCAAAGAGCGAACATATGTTGGTGCGGGCCTTGCTCTTTATGACGCACTTCGTGGTTTCCAACGTGCCCTACCTTGGCACAAACATATTGGTCAAAGACAAATTAATGAGATTGCACCATCTCTGCGCCCAGATTTGATTACCGGAGCAATTAAGTATTTTGATGCACAAGTAGATGACGCGCGACACACAATGACGATTGCACGCACTGCAGCTCGTCATGGTGCAGTAATCGCAACACGCGTTAGTGCTGTCTCGCTCTTGCGTGAAGGTAAGCGCGTTGTTGGAGTAAAAGCAAAAGATTTAGAGTCTGGAAAAACTATTAATATCTCTGCAACAGCAACAGTGATGTGTGCAGGCGTGTGGAGTGATGAACTGCATGCAAAGTTTGAATTAAAGCCAGGTTATAACGTCGCAATGAGTAAAGGCGTGCATATCGTTTTGCCAGGCTCGGCGATTAAATCTAACGCTGGAATTATTCTCAAGACTCCAATTTCAGTCTTATTCTTAATTCCATGGGGAGATAAGTGGATTGTTGGAACAACCGATACTCCATACACAGGAGATAGAGCAGAGCCTTTAGCTAGTCGCGAAGATGTTCAATACATTTTGGATCAAGCCAATCGGGTGTTATCTCCTAAATTAGATGTTTCTCAAATTATTGGTGTTTATGCAGGTTTGCGACCATTGGTAGCAAATAACAAAGACTCTGCAACAACCAAACTCTCGCGCGAACACACAGTTGATCGGCCAGCTGCTGGATTTGTGAGCATTGCTGGTGGTAAATACACCACCTACCGAGTGATGGCTAAAGATGCCATTGATCGCGCAGTCATTGAACTTCGTGCGATTAAGCCTGAGTCAGTAACTGACAAACTGCCACTAGTTGGTACTGACGGTTACTTTGCATTAGTCCAACAGGTTGAACGCTTAAGCGAAAGCAGTGGTCTTGATACCGACACAATCACTCATTTGCTCAATCGTTACGGATCCATGATTAGTGAAGTTCTTGAACTTATCGAGGCAAATCCAAAGCTTGCAGCAAAAGTTGATAAAGATCTTCTCTACATCAAGGCAGAAATTGAATATGCAGCAAGCCATGAAGGTGCAAGAACGGTCGATGATGTTATTTCACGTCGTACACGTATTGCCTTTGAAGCAAGTGATCATGGTGTGCACCTGGCTGATGAAATTGCAGCGATTATTGCTCCAGTTCTTGGGTGGAGTGCAAAAGAGCGTAAAGCCTCTGTTGCTGCCTATGAGGAGTTAGTAGATCGCGAGCTTGAAGCACTTGATCAACTTCTAGAAGAGCATGAAAGAGTTAGTTCTTAATCTGCTTTGAACAACCATCAACTGAAGGCTTCTTAGTTGGCTTCTTAGTTGGCTCTGGTGTTGCTGATGGAGTTGGGCCTTGAACCACTGTGAAAGTTACTGCTTGAGAGCTTTGTGCATGTGTTTGTGACACATCTGTATAAACAACATTTCCACTATATGTGCCGGCAGGAACACCCTTAATTGCCAATGTCCACTCACCACTGGTGGCACGCAGAACTGTTTGAATTGGTCTTGTCTTTGGCGCAGTTGCAGCGTCAAAGACAAGTTTAATTGCACCAGTCACAACAGGTGATGAATCAGGACGCGTGACCGTTGCTTTGAAAGTAACTGACTTATTGGTTGTGCTGGCGGATTGGGCGTTAACAATTAATTGACTTGGCTCATTATTTGGCATCAAATCAACTAATGTAGGAGCCCAACTGCCTTTAGAAAGATTGAGGAAATCTGAGGCGCTGCCTCTAAAAATATTAAGATCTAGTCGAGTGCCGGGCACGCCGTATTTAGGTGCTATTCCACAGGATGTGTATTGCCAGATAGTCCATTGTGAATCACAGTTAGCGCCAGTCCATGAGTGCACGTAGCAACCACCAGCTTTAATTCCAGGTTGATTAATCGGGTTAAACGGATCAATTGCATATTGGGCTAGCCACAGTGGGTATTGAGCCAACTTCGCACTCTTATTCATTGAACTCTCTAGAAAGTTTGAATAGGAGTAGAGAATAGGCGTTCTTCCTGTTTTCTCTTTGAGCAATCCTAAGAAAGTCTCTGCCCACAAAGTAACTGCAGCTCGGCTGGCATATTTTTGGCAAGCACCAGAAGAGGAGACTCGAACACATTTATTCTCAAGATCTAGTGCATAGGGGAGATCTTTTTCAGTGTAGCCACCGATAGCAGCTAATCTCCATAATACTTTTTGAGCTTGGGCAGTTGCATCACGGATGATTCCTGCTGAATCACTGACATCAGGCAAAATCGCATAGTGATAAAAACCTGTATAGAGACCTGCAGCTTGGGCTGCTGCGTGATCCATAATCAGGTACTTAAGCGCAAGTGCATCTGCCACATCCCTAGTATCTGAAGCTTTAATCATGACGAAGCGAAGTCCAGATGCGTACGCGACTGAAAAATCTATTGGCTTGTCGTTGGGATGTTGCCATCTACTCACATCTGCTCCGTGGATGCGACCACCAGGACCCAAAGATTCAACAACTAAGGCAGGATCAGTAGTTGAAATCTGGGGCAGTTTTTTAATGGTGATTGTTTTTATGGGGGAGTTGGAAACTTTGCCCCCAACATTTACTTGAGCGCGATACTTAATTGGAATATCAAATGCAGTTGCAACAGCAACAATCTTCCAGGTTCCTGCTTTAGTGGTCTTAGTTACAAAACGCGTGGTCTTCCATTCACCTGATGAATTGCCTTGAATTTTCACGCTCAAACCAGATCGAGCCGGCTTGATGGTTCCGTAAAAGGTAACTACTGATTCAGTTGCCGATGGAGTTTGTCGCAAGGAAAGTGTGAGAGAGCTAGAAGCGGCCTGAACCTGTGGCACATTCAAGGCTAGTAGAGTCAGCGCAATTGCTGTAATTGTTGCGCGGATTTTCATCGCTCACTTATTTCAACATCAATAGCCAAGACAGATTTTATTGTTTGAATGAGTATCGCTTGTTGCTTCAGTCGAGTCTGTAAGAATTCATGGGAACTAGAAAGCTTACGGGCATCTGAAAAATCCAAGGTAAGAACCTTGCCATCAAAATCTGCCAAGCGGGCGTCAAAGAAGGAAAGCCATGAGACTCGGTCTACTTCCAATACCGCATCGAGGACTTCATTCCATCGATTGCGTATTTCTTGCAGTTCCATAGGCGCAAACTTTACCTATTAACACTGTTCTATTAGTGGTGTGGCGCGCCTAACCAGCGGTAATACTCACCAACAAGTTGCACTCTCATATTCATATTGGCATCTGGTTGCACATGCAATTCTTGTGCAACTCGTGAAATTACTTGTTCCACAGACTTTTCACTGACATATCGTGTACGCCCAATCTGGGCATTTGTCATTCCATCAGCGACCAATCGAAGTACCTCTGCTTGTGTATCAGTTAGATGGGCCATTAATGCCAAAACGCCTTTCTCTTGAAATGAAGCATTTCCATTTATCCAAGCGACCTTATGTTTTTCAATCGCTGCAGCCTTTGATTCATTAATTGCAGTGCATAGCACAGTGAAGTCAACAATAGATTTCTTAATGAGAATCTTGGTTCCGGCAGGCACGTCTTCATTAGATTCACCGATAAAGCGTAGATCAGGACAGGTGTTAAGAATTACAATTCCTATGTTGTGATTTTCTTTGCGCATGTTCACTGCGATTTTCACTGAAGATATTCCTGCAAGGTTCATATCCAGCAAAATGACATCTGGTTGCAAACGTCGAAGCAAGTTTAGACCCATACTCTCACTCTTAGCTTCTCCGATCACATCAATATCATGAAGACGTAGTGTTGCCACCAAAGTAGACATCACAAATGCGTCATCGACTATGACCAGTACTCGTTCGTTCATGTCTACAAGGTTAACGTTGAAGTAGACAATTACTCCTTGAATAGGAAATTACTTAATCAATTGAGAGATGGCCCCAGAGATATGAGAAACAATCACTTCAGCAGAAATAGGGCCACCCCTAGATGCGCTCTTTGCTGCTTGAGCATGGATGTAAGCACCGCTTGCAGCAACTTGGGCTAAATGATTGATGTCGTTAAGTATTTCAACAGTGTTAGTGGCAACCAAAGCACCAATGATTCCTGCCAATACATCACCACTCCCAGCAGTTGCCAGCCAAGGTGTTGCTACGGGAAGTTCTATGAGTAAGTCATCATTTGCAACGTAAGTGATTGATCCTTTAAGTAGAACAGTTACACCTAAAGTTTGGGCAGCCATGACTACCCACTTTTTAGGATTTCCTTCAATCGCCTCTGCCGTAACTGGCACTCCTCGCGCAGTAAGCAAGGCTGATAGCTCTCCACTATGTGGTGTGATCAAAGTTGGTTGCTCTAAAGACCCAGCCAAATACAGCGCTCCAGCGTCTAGAACTGTTGGAACATTTTGCTTGTGCGCTAAAGCAAACCAACGGTGGCGAAGCCATGTGGTGATATCTGAATACTTCTTTGTGGGAATTCCAGAACCGATAAGCCACGCTGTGACTTTTCCAGGTTGCACCACACATGAAGGTGTTGCGTGCAAAACTAAATGTGCCAAACCTGAAGAACTATGAAAGCGAATCATTCCAATTCCTGTTGCAGCAGCTGCAGAAGTTGTTAGAACCGCAGCACCTGGATATTGGGCAGAACCAGTGATTACACCGAGAACTCCTCGACTGTATTTGTGGTCAAGATCAGAAGGGGTGATAACGCATTTGGCTGCATCTCGAGCGGTCCACTTCTTAATAGTTCTGGTCATGAACTCAGCCTATCGCTCATAATTTGCGAGCCTGTACCGCTGCATCCATACTAAGCACAATTGAAGGCAACAAACAGGGGGAATCATGGACGCAAAGTGCCCAGTAGCACACGGTGCAAACACTCAATCGAGTGAGTCAAATACACATTTGTGGCCTAAGGCGTTGAAGTTAGACATCCTCCATCAGCATGATCGCAAGACCAATCCTCTCGGTGAGGATTTTGATTACCGTAAAGAAGTTAAGACTTTAGATTTTGCTTCAGTGAAAAAGGATCTGCATCAATTCATGACTCAAACACAAGAGTGGTGGCCAGCAGATTGGGGTCACTACGGCGGATTAATGATTCGTATGGCCTGGCACTCAGCTGGTACATATCGAGTTGCCGATGGACGCGGTGGTGCTGGCACAGGAAGTTTTAGATTTGCTCCACTTAATTCATGGCCAGATAACGGCAATTTAGATAAAGCACGTCGCTTGCTATGGCCCATTAAGCAAAAGTACGGAAACAAACTGAGCTGGGCAGATTTATTTATTCTTGCAGGAACAATCGCCTATGAAAGCATGGGCTTGAAAACTTTCGGTTTTGCCTTTGGACGAGAAGATGTTTGGCATCCAGAAAAAGACATCTATTGGGGATCAGAACCAGAATTGATGATGCCAAGTGATGAGCGCTATGCAGACACAACAGATGCCAGCTCTTTGGAAAATCCTCTGGCTGCTGTGCAGATGGGATTGATTTATGTTAACCCTGAAGGAATCAATGGAGTTTCTAATCCAGCGCTAACTGCCCAACACATTCGCGAAACTTTTGCGCGCATGGCGATGAATGATGAAGAAACAGTTGCTTTAACTGCAGGCGGACACACAGTTGGTAAAGCACATGGAAATGGCGATGCATCTCTATTAGGTCCAGCACCAGAGGCTGCAGATATTTTTGAACAAGGTTTGGGATGGAATAACCACACAAAGCGTGGAGTCGGTCGAAATACCGTAACAAGTGGCATTGAAGGTGCTTGGACATCTGAGCCAACTAAGTGGGATGCCGGTTACTTTGAAATGTTGTTTAAGCATGAGTGGGCACTTGTGAAATCTCCAGCAGGAGCACATCAGTGGGAGCCAACAAATATTGCAGAAGCTGATAAGCCAGTAGACGTTGAGGATTCATCAATTCGTTATAACCCAATGATGACTGATGCAGATATGGCGATGATCAAGGATCCGATCTACCTTGAGATTTCAAAGAAGTACCATGAAAATCCGGCGCTCCTTGATGATGCATTTGCGCGTGCTTGGTTTAAATTAACCCACCGCGACATGGGTCCAAAGATTCGCTACATCGGACCTGATGTTCCAGCCGAAGATTTGATTTGGCAAGATCCGATTCCTGCAGGCACATCTTCTTATGATGTTGGTGCGCTAAAGGCAAAAATTGAGGCAGCAGGATTATCTGTTTCAGAGTTAGTTTCAACCGCTTGGGATAGTGCGCGAACATTCCGCGGCTCAGACCTTCGCGGCGGTGCAAACGGATCACGTATTCGTTTAGAGCCAGCTCGTAATTGGGAAGGCAATGAACCTGCACGTTTAAACAAAGTACTTGCTGTTCTGGAGCCGATTGCAAAAGAATCTGGTGCAAGTATCGCCGATGTGATAGTTCTGGCTGGAAACATTGGAGTAGAAAAGGCTGCAGCTGCTGCAGGTGTAAAGATTTCAGTTCCATTCACACCAGGTCGTGGAGATGCAACGCAAGCTCAAACCGATGTCGCCAGTTACGGTGTTCTTGAACCAATTCATGATGGATTCCGCAATTGGGTGAAGAAAGATTACGCAGTATCACCTGAAGAACTGCTTCTAGATAAGTCCCAACTTCTTGGACTAACGGCTCCTGAAATGACAGTTTTGATTGGTGGAATGCGAGTGCTTGGTACAAACCATGCAGGCACATCACACGGAGTCTTTACAAAAAATGTTGGCGCACTCACTACTGATTTCTTTGTCAACCTTACTGACATGAAGTACACATGGGAGCCAGTGGGAGAGAACCTCTATAACATCCGTGATCGAAAGAGCGGAAGCATTGATTGGACTGCCACTCGGGTAGATCTAGTCTTTGGTTCTAACTCAATTCTTCGTTCATACGCTGAGGTCTATGCTCAAAACGATAACAAGGAAAAGTTTGTTAAAGACTTTGTTGCCGTGTGGACCAAGGTGATGAACGCTGATCGCTTTGACCTGCACAGTTAATTCTCAGAGTAGTTAAGTCGGCTTGATTAGAGCTCGAATACGACAACACCTTGGGCCTTCACAAGAAGGGATTGCCCGTATTTCACGGTGTGAAAAATGGGGCTAGGGCTTGAAATATCTGTAAGGTCACACACGCTTGAAAGGGATAAATAAGTTCCTACTTGTTATCATTGGGCGTGGCGAAAAAAAGTAAGATTTTGACGAAAGCAGTCGGTACTGCACTCATTCTCCTAACTCTAGTGAGCACAGCAGTTGTTGTTTCGAAAGCATGTCATGCTGAGCAAAATTCTGCGGCAGTGGCAGCCGTCACCCATGTTTCAAATGGTATTCATCCTCATTCACCTATCGCCACTCAAGGTTTAGGTAGTGGTAACTTATTTACGAAAATCTGTGCAGGGATTTTCTATTTAATTTTACTTTTTGGCGGCAGGTTTCTTTTAAGAATCTTCTACCAGTCTTATCACGACAAGTTCATTCTCTTAAAATCTCACTTAATGACATATAGACCGCTAACGAGCCTTAACCTGACCTTATCTTTACCTGAATTGGGCATTCACCGAATCTAAATCAATCTCGCTTCTGTCCAAGAACTGCGAGAAAGGTTTTTCATGCCCGTTTTTGTTATCGTTTTTGCCCTACTACTTGGAATTACACCAAGTAGTAGTTGGGCTGCCCCTTCCTTAGCAAATGCACAACGTGAAGTGGATAGATTAAGAACTCTGGCTGCCGAGAAATTTGAGGCGGCGAATGAAGCAACAATTCGGATCAAGCAACTAGAAAAGCAGACGGCTATTCTTGAGAATAAAGAATCAAGCTTACGAAAAGAATTAAATTTAGCAGGATTGACTCTTTCACGCATTGCCGTCTCCAAATTCACTGACTCTGGAATGGGAGAAGGATTAGATCTCCTTTTTTCTTCAGACCCATCTAGGTACCTTTCAGATGTAGGCGTTTTAGATATGGTCTCTAGGAACTATGCAAAACAGCTTCGAGAATTTGCTGTCAAAAAGCAAAATGTGGAGGCAACTCAATTAGTTGTAGCTGATAAAACAACTCTGTTGCGCATTGAAAGATCCAGGCTTAATCGACAAGTAAGTGCGGCAAAGGAAGATTTGGCACAGGCTCAAAAGATCTTGAACAATCTAAAAAAGGAGGATAGAGAGAGATTGGCAAGGGAAGAGGCAGATAGGGAAAATCGAATTCTCAGTGACTCTAAAAAATATGCACAAAGTTATAAGGGAGATAACACAAGAGGTTCAATTGCATTGAAATATGCCC
>Ga0315907_10007696_pt1 | contig 11194 bp, 7 predicted proteins | sample LakEriMetagenome_3_FD_203525 | JGI IMG/M metagenome (GOLD analysis project Ga0315907, IMG submission 203525) | Freshwater fungal communities from buoy surface, Lake Erie, Ohio, United States - Buoy 12 MA123 | ecosystem: Environmental > Aquatic > Freshwater > Lake > Lake biofilm | place: USA...
GCCAGCCGGGTGCCGTCCGCGCTCAGCGCGACCGATCTGCCGAACAGGTCGCCAGTCCCAAGCGCCGCGACGTCGACGTTCTTGCCGCCGGTGTAGCCCTTGCCCAGCGTGGCCTGCAGCGAACCCCCGCTGAACGCGGTGTCGGTGAAGCTGAAAAGATACACCGCACCCGAGTTAGGGACCGCATTGCCGGCGCCGTCGTCTTGCCAAGCCCCCACCGCCAGCCGGGTGCCGTCCGCGCTCAGCGCGACCGATTGGCCGAACTCGTCGTCAGCCCCCAGCGCCGCGACGTCGACGTTCTTGCCGCCGGTGTAGCCCTTGCCCAGCGTGGCCTGCAGCGCACCCCCGCTGAACGCGGTGTCGGTGAAGCTGAACAGGTAAACCGCACCCGAGAAACTCACCGCATCGCCGGCGCCGTCGTCGCCTTCGGCCCCCACCGCCAGCCGGGTGCCGTCCGCGCTCAGCGCGACCGAAGTGCCAAAATAGTCGTTACCCCCCAGCGCCGCGACGTCTAGGTTCTTGCCGCCGGTGTAGCCCTTGCCCAGCGTGGCCTGCAGCGCACCCCCGCTGAACGCGGTGTCGGTGAAGCTGAACAGATACACCGCACCCGAGGTAGTCACCGCATTGCCGGCGCCGTCGTCTTCGAAAGCCCCCACCGCCAACCGGGTGCCGTCCGCGCTCAGCGCGACCGAATAGCCGAACCGGTCGTTGGCCCCCAGCGCCGCGACGTCGAAGCTTCCAACGCTTGTTCCCGAGTATCCTTTGCCGAGGATGAGCGCATACTGGAAGCTGCTGGCCTGCGTCGCCGAGACGATGATGTTCTTCGGATCGAACAGCACCGTGCCCGGCCGACCCGGGCGGCTGGCCGTCACGATCCCGTCGAAGCGCGACAGCGTCTCCCCGGCCGAGATCTCCACGAACCCGCCCTTGCCCGACACCAGACCCGGCAGCGCGCTCACGCTGCCCAGCGCCAGCGTGTCCCGGTCCGCCCACAGGATCACCGTCCCCCCGGCCCCGTGATCGCCCGTCGCGTCGGCCCGGATCACCGTCCCGTCGTTCACCCCGAGCCGCACGGCGTTGGGCAGATCGTCCCGCAGCAGACCCTTGCCGCCCTGATACTCGCCGCCGATCCGCACCGTGCCGCCGCCGGTCAGGCCCGAGGCGTCGATATGCGTGGACAGCAGCCGCACGCCCCAGGCCGACGCGTCGATCGTCCCGCCCGCCCCCGCCGTGCCGAAGGCCCGCCAGTCGCCCGAACTCGCCAGCGAACTCCCGGCGATGACACGGATCGCCCCCCCGCTCGCCCCGCTCGCATCCAGTCGGGAGCTCGCGATCTCCCAGACCTTGCCGTCGGCCTTCACGTCGATCGTACCACCGGCCCCCATGGTGCCGATGGCGCGGATGTTCTCGGCCAACGAGACGGTGCCGGACGCCGCCACCCGGATCGTTCCGCCGGTCGCTCCGGACGCGTCCACGGTCCCGCCCATGCCCGCGAAGCCGGCGGTCACCGACACCGTACCGCCCGCCCCTGCCGTGCCGCCGGTCGCAGCGAGGGTGCCGCTCAATGTCGCAAGCTGCGTCGCATCGACCGTGATCGTTCCGCCGCCGCCGCTGGTGCCTGCCGCCGTGACGATCGACCCCTTCTCCGCCGTCACCGTCCGCGTCACCGGCCGCCGGGTCGGCGTCACCGTCGGGAGCGCAGGTTCCTTGGGGGCGGGCGTGCCGAGCGTCACCGTCCCGCCCACAGGGCCGGAGGCGTCGACCCGCGCCGTGGACGCCAGCGCCACCGTCTCGCCAGCGACCGTGATCCGACCGCCCTTCGCGGCGGCCTCGGCGGCCGAGGCGTCCAGCGTGCCCGAGACTTCCACCCGGCCGGCGCCCTCGCCCAGAAGCTCGATCGTCCCGTCGGCGTGCCGCGTGACCGAGCGCGCCTGCACCACGCCCGACATCGAGATCGCGCGCTCCACGATGCCCTTGGCGGCGGACGCGGTCAGCAGCACGCGGCCCCCGTCGGCGTGGATCTGCCCGGCGTTCTCCACCAGCGCCGGAACGACCTTGCCGTCGCGCCCGATCACGGGGGCGGACACCGGGGCGGTCACCGCGAAGCTGATCAGCCCGTCGCCCGCGAAATCGACCGTGAAGGCGTTGCCCGACGCCAGCGCCACCTGCCCCAGCCGCGCCGCGATCACGCCGCGGTTGGCCACGTGCGGGGCGACCAGTGCGGCGAGCCCGGCTTCCGCGATCGTGATCGTGCCCTCGTTCTCCACGGAGCCTGCGGGCTGCGTGCCGGTGCCGAAGCGATGGCGCCCGGCCATGAAGTCGGCGTTGGAGATGTCGTGGGTGGTGGCGAGGAAGCCCGCCACGTCGATCTTCGCACCCGCGCCGATGAAGATGCCCGACGGGTTGACCAGCCAGACCTGGCCGTTGGCGCTGATGCGGCCCTGGATGTCCGACGGCAGGTTCGGCGTCGTCACCCGGTTCAGGACGACGGCGTCGCGCCCGGGCTGGGCGAAGTTGACGTGGCCGGACGATCCCACCGAGAAGGACTGCCAGTCGACCACCGCCTTGGGGCTGGTCTGGGTCACGTCCAGCCGGCCGCCCGTGGGCGTGCCGATGGTCGCCTGCCCCTCGACCACCCGCCCGCCGGTCGGCAGCGTCTGCGAAACGGCGGGCAGCGTAAGCGCCAGCGTGCCGCACAGCGCCGTCGTTGCCAGGAGGGAGCGGAGGGCGGAGGCGGAAAAGCCTTCGACCCTCGATCGCCCTGCCCGACGCCCCATCGATGCCTCCGATCTCTCTCCACGCCACCGGCCGGTCGCACCGAAGGATCAGGCTCACCGACCCTCATTCCATACCATTAAGATCGAAGCACGCCACGCCCGTCAAATGAAGATCCGGGGTTCGGAGAGGGAACGACAAGGGATCGCGTGGACCCCACACGGGATCGGAAGTGGCCCCGGAGATACGGGCAGGGCGATGAGCTGGTCCGGGATGTGACGGGAACGTGAGTAGATGGGCAAGACGACGCGCAAGCGGAATTCGGCCGACTTCAAGGCGAAGGTGGCGCAGGGGGCGAGCGAGGCGGAGTTGACCAAGCTCCACGCCAAGATCGGCCAGTTGGTGGTGGAGCGGGATTTTTTGTCCAAAGCCTTCGGTCGATGAGCGTCGAGCGGAGGCGGGACATGATCGATCCCGAGCGCAAAGACCTGTCGGTCGTGCGTCAGTGCCAACTGGTGTCCATCAGCCGATCGGCTTTTTATTACCGGCCCATCGGTGAAAGCCCGCTGAACCTGACGCTCATGCGGCTGATCGACGAGGCGTTCCTGGAATGGCCGGGTCGTGCCCCGTGGCCCCCCCCAAACGGGGATGTCGCGTCGCGCGAAAGAGCGCCAGTGTCGCTCACGATGTCCGAGCGCACTGGACACAGACGAGGACGCCCGCTTGATGGACCGCATCCTGATCGTCGACGATGAACCACAGGTACTCGCGGGGATCCGCCGGGCCATAGGTCGGCAGTTTGATGTCGATTTGGCGACCTGCGCGGACGAGGCGCTTCGGCTTCTGTCGTCCGGCATCCGATATTCCGTGATCCTGAGCGATCTTTCGATGGCAGGGGGGGACGGGGTTACGCTGCTGGAGCAGGCGCGTTCCATGGTACCGTCGATTCCTCGGATCCTGTTGACCGGCTACGGGGACCGCAACGCCCTACTCGATGCGATCAACCGCGCGGGCGTCAGCGCCTTTCTCCAGAAGCCCATCCGATCGACAGAGCTTCTTGCAGCCCTGCACAAGGCGATCCGGAACGCCCGTCCCAGCACGGCCGAAGGGCTTGGCGCACTGACGCCCGACCAGCGCTGGATCGCCGCCGAACTCACATGTGCTGATTTAGATCGTCACTTCCACCTTCTCTTGCAACCTCGAATAGACGCGACGGACGGAAAGTTGGCGGCTGCGGAAGGCCTCGCGCGCTGGACGCATCCGCAGCGCGGGGCAATATCGCCGGCCGCGTTCATCCCCGTGGTGGAGGCAATTGGCATGATCGGGGCCCTGACGACATGGGCCCTACGGCAGGCTGGCCTTGCTTGGCGCCGGCTTGCCGCGGAAGGGGTCGACATCCCGATCTCGGTGAACGTCTCCGGGGCGGCGAACGGCACAGAGACCCTCCTCAATGTCGTTCGGTCGATGCTGAATGAAAGCAGAATGCCTTCGGACAGGCTCGAGATCGAGTTCACGGAGAGCCATCGACTGGAGGGCGTGCCCGAGATCCACGGCGCGCTCGCCGAACTGCGGAGCCTCGGCGTGCGCACGGCGCTTGACGACTTCGGTGTCGGTTACTCGTCGATGGACACGTTGCGCGTACTCGACGTCGACATGCTCAAGATCGACCGCTCTTTCGCCGCGCAGTTGGCGAACGACGTCAAGCACCGCGAAATCGTCCGTTCGATCGTCAATCTTTCCAGGGCACTTCGATTGGGAGTGGTCGCAGAGGGTGTGGAAACACTCGAGCAGGCTTCCTTGCTCTATTCGTTGGGTGTCCATCAGTTTCAGGGATTTCTCTTTGCACCGGCCCTGACCACGCCGCAACTGCTACAGCAATGGCGGCCTGGGGACGTGCGCCACGATCCCAATTCGTGGCGAACCGGCGCACCGATCGGAGGAGCCTGACGATGTTCAAGGCAGCGAGTGCGAGTTCGATGAAGACCACGGCGGAACAAGCCGCCGCGGAGTGCATCGCGCGGATCGAAGGAGCCGGCGTCGTCAGCCCCGGCTTCGTCCTTGTCCACGCCAACTGCGCGATCTCGCTGCGCGACTTTGGCCGCCTCCTCTGCGAGCGATGGCAGGGCGTCCGCCTGCACGCCGCAACGTCCTGCCTGGGCGCGATGAGCGAGCAAACAGTTGCGATGGCCCCGGATGCCGGCATCGTCGTTCTCGCCATCAGCGATCCGGGTGGCGATTACGGCGTCGCGGCCGGCGAGATGGCCGAGGGGGCCGAGGCCACGGGGCGGAGCCTCGCGCGACGTGCGCTGCAAGATGCGGGACGCTCGGGCGAGATCCCGCCGCTCGTCCTTGTCTGCGCAACGCCCGGCGCGGAGGAGGCTTTCCTTGCGGGCGTTCAGTCGGCGGTGGGGCCGGACGCGACGATCGTCGGAGGCTCGGCCGCCGACAACGACATCAGCGGAAACTGGCGCGTGTTTGACCAGGGCGAGCAACGGGCCTCGGGCGCGGTCGTCAGCGTTCTGTTCCCGAGCGTTACGGTCTGCGCCGCATTCGAAAGCGGCTACTCCCCGACCGAATTCCGGGGCACGGTAACACGCGCGTCCGGCCGACGGGTCTTCGAGATCGACGGCCAGCCCGCTGCCTCCGTCTACGAACGCTGGACAGGAGGGGCGATCTGCCGGCCGCCGTCAGGAAGCGTCAACATCCTCATGGCCTCCGCCCTGACACCGCTCGGCCGCGTGGCCGGCCGGCTGCGGGACATGCCGCTGTTCGCCCTGTCCCACCCCGAAACGCTGTCGTCGGACGGATCGCTCACGCTGTTCACGGGAGTCCAGCAAGGGGAGGAGTTGGTCTTCATGCAGGGAACCGCGACGACGCTGGTCAACCGGGCGGGCAGCGTGTTCCGCTCCGCCAGCCGGATCGGCGACATCGACCCGTCGCAGGTGTCGGCCATGATCATGTACTACTGTGGGGGATGCATGCTTCAGATCCGGGACCGGATGGAAGAAATGAGGTCCGCGCTTGCCGACGCGTCACCCGCCGTTCCGATGGCGGTGGGCTTCACCTTCGGCGAGCAGGGGGCGCTCTCGTTCGGTCCCGTGCAGCACGGAAACCTGATGATCTCCTCGATCGTCTTCGGCCGTTGACGGGGGGCTCGTGGACATCGAGGGCCAGGAACCGCCAGATGCGTCCGCCGCCGCACCGTCGTCGCCCGGTGCAGTCCTTGTCGTGGACATCGACGTGCGGGGCCGGCTTAAGGGAAGCTGCGCGGGAGATGCGCGGCTGCTGCGGGACATCGGCTGCGACACCCCGCTCCGGCGCGGGCAGACCCTTGACCAAATTCTCCGGCCGGAGTTTCGGGAGGTGGCGCGGGAGGCCCTGCGTGCCTGCCAAGCCAGTGGCGGCACGGTCGCCCGAACGCTTTGCGGCAATACGGGCCCATTTTTGGATCTTCAAATCGCACCTCGCCGGAGCGGACAGGACGAACGACCGTCCAGCTTCTGCCTGATCCTGCGCGAAGCCGGTGCCGAGGACCGGAACCGGCGCATGCTGCACAAGCTGGTCGAGGTGGCGCGCAGGACGTCCAATCTCGTCGTGATCACCGATGCGGAGCAGCGGATCGAGTGGACCAACGATGCCTTCACGAAGGCATCCGGCTATTCCGCGGAGGAAGCGATAGGACGACGGCCGGGGAAATTGCTTCAGTTCGATGGTACCGATCCCACAACGGTTGCCGGCATACGGCAGGCGCTAGAGGCCCGGCGCCCCGTCTCCGCCGAGATACTGAACCGCGGCAAGTCCGGACGGGAATACTGGCTGGCCCTCGATATTCAGCCCGTCACGACCGCGGAGGGGCGGCTGGACGGCTTCGTCTCGGTGCAGACCGATGTTACGCAGGTGCGCAACCGAGTCCAGGAACTCGACAGGCTCGCGCGAGATGCCGAGGCCATGAAGGCGCTTCTGATGGAGGCCGTGCGCGTTCTGCCCGATGGTTTCGCCCTGTTTGGGAGCGATGGACGCCTTGTTCTGTCCAATGAAAGGTTCGCCGACTTGCATCCCCTGGCAGGGCAGATCGTCGTGCCAGGCGTCACGCTGGAAACCATCCTGACGGCTGAGACTGCAAATGGCGAGTATACGAGCGCACGGGCCGCCGATCCGGGCTGGCTCGACGGAAGGTTGGCATTGCTGCACTCCAACGAGGGGTGGACGGGCGAACTGGAACTCGCCGACGGCCGCTGGGTGCGCAGCGTCAAGATCCCAACGGCGGGGCGGGGTTGCATCGCACTGAGAAGTGAGATCACCGCTCTCAAGCGCGCAGAGAGCGGAGCGGTTGCCCATCGGCAGATGGCCATGGACGCCTCGCAGGATGCCATCGCCCTCACCGATCCGGAGGGCCGTGTGTCCTATGTCAATGGTGCGTTCGCCCGGATGTTCGCAGGCGACGACCCCGATGCGTGGCTTGGGCGGGAGTGGTGGCAACTGTGCGCCCCGTCCGAACGCGGGCCGGTCTGGCAGGCGGCGATGCACGCGATCGACGGCGAGGGTCGGTGGCGCGGCTACATCCAGGCCGTGTGTACCGGCGGGACGCTGTCGCAGCAGGAGGTCTCCGTGACCCGGGCGACCGACGGCGCACTGTTTCTGATATCGCGCGATGTCGGCGAGTTGAAGAAGGATCTCCAGAGAGAGACGGCCTTGCACAATCAGCTCATGTCGATCGCCTCGCGCTACCTCAACACGCCGTTCGAGCAGGTCGACAGTGCGATCGAGGAGGCGTTGGGCCAGCTCGCCACCTTCGTGGATGCCGACCGGGCCTATCTGTTCAGTTACGATTGGGACGGCGGCACGACGAGCAACACGCACGAATGGTGTGCCGCAGGGATGCTTCCGCAGCGGGACCAACTTCAGTCCGTGCCACTGGCGAAGTTGCACCAATGGTGCGACGCGCACCGGGCGGGACAAAACGTCATCGTCCACGACGTGGGAGAGCTGGCGCCGGACAGCGGGTTGCGGGAACTGCTTGAACAGCAGGGGATAAAGAGCCTCGCGGCGATACCTGTCATGGACGGGACGCGTTGCGAGGGTTTCGTGGGTTTCGATTCGGTGAATCGCCGTCACCACTACAGCGATCGCGAGTGCTTGCTGTTGAGGTTCTTCTCCGAGATTTCCCGCAGTCTACGCACCCGCGCCCGGCTCGAACTGATGACGCGCGATTTCAAGGAAAAACTGAATCGCGAGGAGGAGCGGCGGCGCTTGCAGGAGGCGCTGAGCCTCGAGCGTGTGGAGGTCGAAGCGAAGCTTTCCGGCGCCCTCGTCGAGATGCGTCGGCTTTACGATCGCGATCGGCAGATGCGCGAGGAGAGCGAGATGCTAGTGGGTGCCCTGCGCAGCCTCAGCGAGGCGACCGACCTGGCGGACGGTCCCTTCCATCTGCTGCAGCAGTTGGCGGACGGGCTGGAAACGGACTGCGTTGCGCTCTTGCCGTTGGGCGCAGGGAGGGGCGAACCGCTGAGCCTTGGCCACGACGCTTTTTGGATCGCCGCCAACGAGGACACCGCCCTTCTGGACTACCTCGCCCAGCGTCCAAGTCGGCTTATCAGCGATCTCTCCGCGACCGCGATCGCCGACCGCTTCCTGCACGCCTGCCCGGGCGAAAGGCCGCAGTGGATGGCGGCCGCACGGGTCGGCCCGCCGGAGCGGCTCCACGTTCTCCTGGCAACCGGCAATGGAGCGAGGGCACTCGACCAGAGACGCTCCCAGCGTTTCCTGCGATTCGTCCCGCTGATGGCAGAGGCACTGCGCCGACGGGACGATTCCATTCGCTCGCGCAAGCTGGAGCGGGATCTTCAGCAGGCCCAGAAGCTGGAGGCCCTGGGCGCGCTGGCCGGGAGCGTCGCGCATGAGATCAACACGCCGATGCAGTACATCAGCGACAACATGTACTTCCTGCGCGACTCCTTCGCAGACCTGATCGCCGCTGTCGGTGGTCGGGGCAGTGACAGGCCAGACGGCGATCGGGCCGGCGGCGATTTGGAGTATCTCTTGACGGAGGTCCCGCTCGCCCTTGAACAGTCGCTGAACGGGATCCGGCGGGTGGCGGAAATCGTGGAAGCCGTCCGAACGGCTGCCTATCCCGAACTGGCGCCCGACGAGCGGATCGACGTCCGGAGCACGCTCGAACACTGCCTGACGATCACTCGGGGCCAGTGGAAGCACGACATTGACGTCAGCCTCCACTGTGAGGAGCCGGTCCCCGACCTTCGGGGCAGCCCCGGACAGATCAGCCAGGTGTTCGTCAACCTCACGACCAACGCATGTGACGCGGTCCGCTCGGCTGGGAAAGGTCGCAGGGGCATCGTGCGCATCACAGTCACGTCTGACGAGACCTGCGTGATGGTGCACTTCGAGGACAACGGACCGGGCATTCCCCCCGAGATGCGAAAGCGGGTGTTCGACCGCTTCTTCACGACCAAGGGCGTCGGGCAGGGCACTGGCCGGGGACTCGAGATCTGCAACAGCATCGTCGAACAACATGGCGGGAGCATCGCTATCGACGATTCCACACTGGGGGGCGCGCGCTTCACGATCAGGCTGCCGGTTGGCATCTGAGACACACCCGGCGGGGTGCTTACCGGCCCGTGCTCGTCAGAATGACGCGGACCAGATCGGCCTGACGGGAGACACCGATCTTGTCGAATACGACTTTGAGGTAGGATCTGGCCGAGTTCAGCGTCCAGCCCTCGTTCCGGGCGGCGGCCTCAAGCGACAGTCCACCCGCGAGTGCGGCGGCCAGCCTACTTTCGGAGGGTGTCAGGCCGAAGATGCCGCGCAGAAGATGCGGATCGACGTCCGGCCGGTCGTCGTCGGCGAAAAGATAAAGGCACACCACAGGTTCGCTGCCGCCGCCCGCCTCCTCGCCAGGACGGACGACGACCCGCAACGGCCCATGGTAACGGGTATCGAGCGTCAGCGCATCGGGGACCTTGTTGTCGCGTGCAGCCTTGATGGCACTATGCAGCCTTCGGGTGTCCTCCGTGGTGGACGCGTGGCAGATGCCGGTGTTGCCGACCAGGACGCCATCTCCGCGGGCCAGCAGGCTCCCCGCTCGCTGGTTCGTGAACAGGATCTGCCCGCGGGTGCCGAGGACGATCACTCCAGTGCTGAGATGGTCGATGGCCGCTTTGGCGAAGCCATTTGGGTCCGTCTCCGCCGCCGTCGCCGAACCGGCCCTGAGAGCATCGTTCACGGCGGCGACGAGGACGGCCGTCGGACAGGGCTTGATCAGATACCGGAAGATCCGCCCGACATTGATCGAGGAAATCGCGAGATCGAAGTCGGTGGAGCCAGAAAGGATGATGGACACCGTCCGCGGACATTCGGCGGCGAGTACACCGGCGAGGACAGCGCCGTTCATCCCCGGCATGCGCATGTCGAGAACGGCCACGTCGACCGGATCCTCGCGGAACGCGTCAACGGCCACCATCGGATCGGAATGGTACGTGTCGTTCCAGCCGAGGTTCAGTCGCCGCAATGCACGCCGAAGACCGGCGAGCAGATCGGGATCGTCGTCAACGAACGCGATACGCGGCACAGATGCGGACAGTTCGGGCACCCCTACGCTGACGCCACCTTGATCGAGCACGACGGTTGACCGTGAAAGTGAAGGGCGTTCAGAGAGGAAAAACGTTTCGGTGACGACGAGCCCATCACCCTTTCTTGCCACTTCACCGACGCCAAAGTCATATTGGTGCCCCTGTGGCTGGTCAACCTGACCCTCAGGATGGTGGGATGACTGCGGATTCCGCTTCGTTCGCCCCCTTGTTCCGGGATTGGCTCGCCCCTTCATTCCGATATCGGCTCGCCCCCCTGAACCCGGGCCGTCGCCGGCAGGTGGTGTTGTCCTCGTCCGCGTGGTCGAATCGTCAAGCCGTCGCCCGCGCCCGTTTCATGCGGCGCAGGCTGTCGCCGGCGAGTTCGAGGCGATGGGCGTTGTGGACGAGGCGGTCGAGGATGGCGTCGGCGAAGGTCGGATGATCGATCGCGGCGTGCCAGTCCGCCACCGGCAGCTGGCTGGTGACGATCGTCGAACGGCGGCCGTAGCGCTCCTCCAGGATCTCGAGCAGGTCGTGGCGGGCCCGGTCGTCGAGCGGCTCGAGCCCCCAGTCGTCGAGGATCAGCAGCTGCTCTCCGCCGAGCGCCCGGAACAGCCGTCCGTAGCGGCCGTCGCCGCGGGCCAGCGCCAGATCGGCGAACAGCTTGGGCACCCGCTGGTACAGGACCGAGCGGTTGTCGCGGCAGGGGTCACGTCCGTCAAGCTGGTTGTGCAACGACAATTCTGAATGCGGGTTCCGACGATGTCGGTCACGTCCGTCAAGCTGGTGGAGATTCGCGTGCGTCGTGAGGTGGCCATCGGTCAGGCCGCGAGGGGTGGGATCTGGATCGGGTCGGCGGTGTCGGTGGCGGCGAACTCGGCCATGGCTGA
>Ga0315907_10007700_pt1 | contig 11191 bp, 6 predicted proteins | sample LakEriMetagenome_3_FD_203525 | JGI IMG/M metagenome (GOLD analysis project Ga0315907, IMG submission 203525) | Freshwater fungal communities from buoy surface, Lake Erie, Ohio, United States - Buoy 12 MA123 | ecosystem: Environmental > Aquatic > Freshwater > Lake > Lake biofilm | place: USA...
TGGACCTTGATGCCGATGCGCGCGCCGGACGAGTCGTCGGCCGCCCGGGCGATCCAGATCCTTCCCTGTCCTCCCTCGCCGACCCGCTCGACGATCTCGTAGCCATCGATCCGAGGCGGCCGGGCGCCTCCGAATTCGCCTCCTTCCTCGCCGCTGCCCTCGCCGGAGTCGTGCAGTCCGCCGAAGACGCGGGCGGCCGCGGCCGGCGTGTCGATGGCACCGGGATCGTCGGGCGGGGTGGAGTCGTGGTTCGGTTCGTTCATGGACGGCGCTTCATTTGAACGGCACCTCGCGGGGGAGAGGGTTCGAGATGACGATTCTCTGCACCATTCCTCTAGAATGGCGAAGGATGTCCTCGACGAGTTTCGTCACCACCCGCTGGTCGATGGTCGAGGCCGCGACCGGCGACGACCCGGTCGAGCGCCAGCGGGGGCTCGACGAGTTCACGCGGCTGTATCGATCGCCTTGCGAGGCCTGGCTGCGCGCTCGGGGCGACGGCGCGGACCGTGCGGAGGAGACGGTGCAGGACTTCCTGTACCGCGTCATCTTCGAGCGCGGCTTGCTTGCGACCGCGGAGCGCGGTCGATCGCTTCGGGCGCTCGTGATCCGGGCGCTCCAGAACCATCGGACCGATCTGTTCCGCCGCGAGACGACCCAGCGGCGTCACGAGGAGGCCGCGGCGGCGGGACGCGACGCGATCGAGGAATCGGCCGCCGAGCGGGCGTTCGACCTCGAATGGGCGCGGACGCAGCTGGCCGAAGCGGTGGAGCGGACGCGCAGGAAGTCGCTTGGCTCCAAGCACGACGCCGCGTGGCGCTGCTTCGAGCGCCGGGTGCTCCTCCCCGCGATCCAAGGGACGCGTCGGCCCGGCTACGAGGCCGTGGCGCGAGAGTTCGGCATCCCGGGCGCCGATCGCGCGACCGTGCTGGTCCGGGAGATGCGCATGAAGGTCCTTGCCGCGCTGCAGCAGGTCGTCTCGGAGACGGCCCGCAGCCCGGAGGATGTCGAAGCGGAACTGGCGCATGTCAAGGCGTGCCTGCGTGAGCGAGGTCTCTGAGGATCGTCAGTTCGGGAGTTTCCCGTGGCGACGAAGAGGCCGATGGCGAGCGCGATGAGCAGGACGGCGAGGGCGACGCCCTGCACGACGCGAGATCTCTTCAACAGCTGATCGGCGGACGGGAGGGTATCCCGCTGCATCGCGATGGCCTCCTGCTGAATTCTGAAGCCCTCGCGCTGCAGCTGGAGCGACTCGCGGCGGTTCTCGACGATTTCCGTCATCAGGGTCATGAGTTGCTGGTGCTGGTCCGGGGTCACTGGCGTTCCTCTCTGGGTGCGCGACAGCAAGCCCCGCGCCGATCGGCGGGGCTTGTCCGAGGAGACGCGCGCCGCGCGGCGATCGTGGAAAGTCGCGGGGAAAATTCCCAGATTGTCGGTTTCCCGCCGACGCGATCGGCGCTACAACGCCCTGACTACATGCATCGGCGGCTGCGATGGATCGCGCTCGTCGCGGTGGGGCTTCTCGCTCTGCCGGTGCTGTCGCTCGCCTTCGGCTGGCTCCGGCCGCCCGCGCCGCGCGCCGACGCGCCGATGCGGCAGGCGGTCTACCTCTGGCAGCGCGCATGGACCACGCCCGTACGAAGTTCGGTGCGCGAGATCGCGCCCGCCTTCGACGGCGGACTCGTCGCGCTCGCTTATGAAGTCGGCTGGTCGAACGGTTCCGCGCGCGAGGTCTTCGTCGCGCTCGACCACCGCCTGCTCGCGGCATCGGGGAAGCCGGTCGGCCTCGCGCTTCGGATCGGCACCTGCAGCCGCGAGCGCATGCGCGACCCGGCGACCGTCGCCATGCTCCGCCACGCCGCCCGCCGGATCGTCGACGACGCCCGGGCGGCCGACCTCGAGCCCGCGGAGCTTCAGATCGATTTCGACAGCGCGACCGCGCAGCTCGGTGACTATCGACGCTGGATCGAAGACATCGTGCAGGAGGTGAAGCCGACGCCCGTGACCATCACGGCGCTGCCGTCGTGGATGTCGAGCGGCGCGTTCGGGCCGCTCGTCCAGGCGACGGACGGGTTCGTGCTTCAGGTGCACTGGGCGAAGCGGTTCCGCTTCGAAGACGACGCGCCCGACCTCTGCGACACGGCGAAGGCCGTGCGCTGGGTCGAGCAGGCCGCGCGCCACGGGGTGCCGTTCCTCGTCGCGCTGCCGACCTACGGGCACATCGCCCTGTTCGACGGCGATGGCGAGCTGCGGACGCTCGTCGCCGAGCAGCCGCCGCCGGAAGTCGGCGCGGTGACGCCGATGCGCGAGTTCTCGGCGAACGCGCCCGCGCTCGCGGAGTTGATGCGGGTGTGGCTCCGGCAGCGGCCGGCGGCGATGCAGGGCGTGGTGTGGTTCCGGCTGCCGGTCGAGACCGACCGGCTGAACTGGTCGTGGCCGACGCTCGCGCGCGTGATGCGCGGCGAGACGCCGGCGCCGGGGCTCGAGCTCCGGTGGGAGGGCGATGGCGAAGGGCTCCAGCAGCTCGTCGCCGAGAACACCGGCGATCTCGACGCGGAGCTTCCGCGCCGGATCGACGGCGCGTGGCCGGCCGACGCGGAGTTCGTCGGCGCCGACGCGATGCAGGGAATGGACTGGTCGCGCGACGGCGTGCGCGGCGTTGCGTTCAGGCGGACGGCGGAGCTCGCGGCGGCGCGGCTTCGGCCGGGCGAGCGGCGGACCCTCGGCTGGGTTCGGCTCGACCGAGTGACCGAGATCGGCTTCAGGGAAGGAGCGCTTGTATGCGGAGCGACGGACTGAACTGGATTCGCAAGCGGAAAGGCCTCGCGGCGGCGGTGCTTGGCGGCATCGTCGCGGTCGGCGTTCCCGTTGGGATCGCGTGCGTCGGCGACGGCCCGAGCAGTCGTCTCACCGGTGGCGACTCCGCCGTGCTCGACCTGCCGAGCCCGACCTTCGCGAGCGTGCTGCAGGAGCTCGCTGGATCGGATCCGCACCGGATCGCCGACCTGCCGCTGATTGCGTTCACCTTCGACGACGAGTTTCGCACCGACGCGCAGGACTTCGAGGAAGCGTGGCGCGAGTCCGGCGGCGATCCCATGGTCCTCGCGCAGTTCGACATCTATCGCGAGGCGCAGGAAGCGCAGGAACGCGGCGAGATCGAGGTGGCGCGCACGGCGGCGCTGCGCGTGCTCGAGCTTCCGTTCGAGATGCGGCGCTGGCGTTCCGTGGACGCCGCCTTCATGCTCGCGCGGCTCGCCGGCGAACGCCATGCCGAGAGCATCGCGTGGTACACGCGCGTCCGCAGCCACATCGCCGAAGGGTGCCGCGACACGTCGAACCTCGCCTGCGCGAGCCTCGGCTGGGAGGCGCGCGCCGAGTTCCGCCGCTGCGATCACGCGCGGGCGCTCCGGCTCTACCTCGCGCAGCATCTCCTGACGCGCGGCGAGAACACCACGGCGCGCGAATCGATCCAGCTCGTTTGCGGCGCGCTCGGCGCGCTGCCTCCCGAGGAACTCGAGCCGCTCGCCCGCGACGAGGTCGCCGCCACGCTCGTCACCGCGTGGATCGGCGCGTGCTACCGGGGGTCCTTTGAGAATTGGTACGGCTCCTACGACGGCACGCGCTCCCCGACGCTCGAGTCGCGCTGGCTCGCGCTGCTTGAGTCGAGCGAGGTCTCCGACGTTCGCTTCGCGTCGGTCCTCGCCTACGCGACCTACCGGCAGGGGAAGTTCGACCTCGCGAAGAAGTGGTGCGCGATCGCGCCAGCCGACGATGCGGGCGCGGCTTGGGTGCGCGCGAAGCTCTCCATGCGGGAAGGGCGAACCGAGGATGCGATCGGTGCGCTTCGGCGCATGGTTCGCGCGCTGCCGCCCGTGCCGTCGCCCGGATCGCAGCTTCGAGGTGAAGAGATGGACTCGTTCGGCGGCCCGCGGCCGCACACGCCGCTTCTGCCCGAGGCGATGCGCAGCGCCGGCGTGATGCATCACGCGCTGGTGATGCCGAGCGGCTGCTGGGAGTACACCGAGACGCGCGCCGAGGCGGTGCTCGGTGACCTCGGCGTGCTGCTTCTTTCGCGGCAGAACTACGAGGAGGCGATGGCCGTGTTCATCGACGGCGGGCACTGGGAGGACGCTGCCTACGTCGCGGAACGCGTGCTCACGATCGAGGAACTGCGCGGCTTCGTCGATCGCGAGGTCGCCGAGAACTCGTACTACGCCGTGCGGGCCTCCGCGAACCATCGGACCTTCCGTGTCGGTGGCTACAGCGCCTCCAAACTTCGATATCTCCTCGCGCGCCGGCTCGGGCGCGCGGGCCGCTTCGAAGAGGCGATGGCCTACATGCCCTCGGAGCATCGGGGCGACCTGATGCGGCTCGCCGACGCGATGCGCGTCGGCCGCGACCTGCGCCGCACCGATGCCGTGCGCGCCAAGTCGCTCTGGACCGCCGCGCGGATCATGCGCGAGCACGGGCTCGAGCTCGTCGGAACCGAGGTCGGGCCCGACTACGCGATCAGCGACGGCCAGGCCGAGGGGCGTGACCCCTTCGCGATGCGCACCGACGATTCCGACGCGCGCGTCACGCTTCCGACCGACGACGAGCTGACCCGTGTGCTCGCGTCGGCGCCGGTCGACAACGTTCGCTACCACTACCGCTTCGTCGCGGCCGGCCTCGGGTGGGAGGCCGCGCAGCTGATGCCGGACGACGACCCCGAGACCGCCGCGGTCCTCTGCGAGGCGGGCTCGTGGATCAAGGTCGCGGCGCCGAAGCGCGCCGACCGCTTCTACAAGGCGCTCGTCCGCCGCTGCGGCGACACCTCGCTCGGCCGCGAGGCCGATCGGAAGCGCTGGTTCCCGGTGATGGCGACCGCGAGCGCGATCGACTGATCACGGGCCGCAGGGTCCCCACGCGCCGAGCAGGGCCGCGAGGTCCTGCGCATTGGTGACGCCGTCGCCGTTCAGGTCGCCCGCGGCGCCGCCCCATCCGCCGAGCAGGGCCGCGAGGTCCTGCGCGTTGACCACGCCGTCGCCGTTGAAGTCGGGCGCGCACGGGCCGCAGCCGCGACCGACGTCGCAGCAGTCGGGGATGCCGTCGCCGTTCGCATCGGGCAGCGTGCCGTCGGCGATGTCGCAGTCGTCGGGAATGCCGTTCGCGTTGCAGTCGAAGGGCAGTTCGCCGTCGAAGCCGTCGGCGCGCACGAGCGCGTTGTCGTTGGCGAGGTAGCCGTAGAGCGTCGCCGCGCTCAGATTGTTCGGATCGACCGGGTCGCCGATCGCCACCCAGCTCTTCTGGTTCGGCGTCGAGTTGTTGTCGATCGCGAGCGGGAACTGGTTGCCGAAGCTGTCGCGGTAGATCACGCCGGCGAAGAACGAGGTCCCGGCGGGCCCGATGAAGGTCGGCGGGATCTCGATCTCGTTGAAGACGTTGGTGTTGCCGTTCGCCGCGAGCGCGTCGACCGCGACGATGACCTGCGAGTCGTTCGGCTGGCCGTTGCCGTCCGGATCGTTCCAGAGCGCCACGCGGTACGGCGTGCCGGCGAAGGCGTTGCCGAGGATCACGCGGATGCGCCCGATCCACTCGCCGCCGGCCTCGACGGTGAAGCGGTTCAGCCAGATGAAGTCGACCACGCCGCCCGCGCCGTAGTTGCCCTCGCGCGTGCCGTCGTCGACCTTGTACTCGACGTCCGCGGGCGGCTCGCCGAGCTGGCACTCGTCGGGCACGCCGTCGAGGTTGCAGTCGAGGCTGGTGCCGAACAGGATGTCGACGTCGTCGAAGATCTGGTTGCGGTTGCAGTCCTCGCACTCGTCGGGGATGCCGCTCGAGTTCGCGTCGTCGCTCGCGCCGGAGGCGACGTCGCAGGAATCGAGCGTTCCGTTGCCGTTGCAGTCGTTGCCGTCGAGCTGGCAGTCGTCGGGAATGCCGTCGGCGTTGCAGTCGGTGCCGCCGACCTGGCATTCGTCGGGGATGCCGTCGTCCTGGCAGTCGACGCTGGTACCCGCGGCGATGTCGGTCGAGTCGAGCACGCCGTTCCCGTTGCAGTCCTCGCATTCGTCGGGGATGCCCGAGGCGTCGGAGTCGGCGCTCGTGCCCTCCTCGATGTCGCAGCTGTCGAGGACGCCGTTCCCGTTGCAGTCGAAGACGGTGGTGTCGGCGATGGCGCGGATCAGCCACTTGCCCGGGAAGAGCGCCTGCTCGATGAGCTCGAACTCTTCTGCGTTCGCCGTGAGGTCGTTCGGGTCCACGGGCGCCGTGTAGCCGAGCACCCAGCAGCGGCCGAGGATCGCGTTGCCGCTCGTGTCGAGCGGCGCGGGGAAGTCGTTCGTGCCGACCGGCGTGTAGGCGCCGACGAAGAACGAGGTTCCGGTCGGGCCGACGTCGACGTCGGGGATGTCGATGCGGCGGTAGACGCCGAGCGGCGCCGTCGGCGTGACGAGCGAAGTCAGCAGCTGCGCGTCGGCGGGATTGCCGTCCCCGTTCGGATCGCTCCAGACGCCGACGGTGACCGTCGCGCCCGTCGGCATGAACACGAAGTTCATCTCGAGCTCCTCGATCAGGCCCGCGCCCTGCTCGACGCGGAAGCTCGTGAGCCACGCCATGTGCGAGCCGGCCGATCGAATGCCGAACTCGCCGCCGCCGTCGTCGATCCGGTAGGTCAGCGGATCGCCGAACTGGCAGGTGTCGATGACTCCGTCGTCGTTGCAGTCGGGCACGGTGCCGGCCGCGATCTCGCAGCGGTCGAGAAAGTCGTTCGCGTTGCAGTCGCCGGTGGGCAGCTGGCAGTCGTCGGGGATGCCGTCGCCGTCGCAGTCGTTGTCAACGAGCTGGCAGTCGTCGGGGATGCCGTCGTCGTTGCAGTCGGCGGAGAACCCGCCCGCGATGTCGCAGCCGTCGGGCGCGCCGTTCCCGTTGCAGTCGGGCTCGCACTCGTTGGGGATGCCGTCGCGGTTGCAGTCGCCGGAGATGCCCGAGGCGATGTCACAGGAATCAGGCTCGCCGTTCCCGTTGCAGTCGGAGCTTCCCGTGCGCGAGAGCAGGAGCGCGGCGTCGAGGAATCCGGCGGAGACGCGCAGCTCGTCGATCGCGCCGACGAGCGGCTGGTTGTACGCGCCGCTCGAGTTGGTGTGCGCGCCGATCAGGAGCGGGCCCGACACGCTGACATGGCCGAGGTCGACCACGGTGAACGATTCGGTCGTCGCGTCGCGGGTGAAGCGGACGGTTCCCGTGCCGGCGTCGAAGGCGACGGCCACGTAGTGCCAGCCGCTGTCCTCGATGCGGAGGTTCGAGGTGACGGTCCAGAAGCTCGACGACGCCGTGCCGCCGTTGCCGAAGAGCAGCACGAGCTCGCGTCCGTTGAAGTTGCCGGTGCGGCCGTAGTTCGCGATGCCGGTGGTCGGCATGTCGCCGCCCTGCGCGAAGAAGATGTAGTCGGCGAACTTGTCGCCGCTCGCGAGCGCCTTGCGCTGGACGATCACATGGCGGTCGGCGGCGGTCGCGCCGGCCGCGAGCTGGTCGACGCGCACCCACGCCTCGATGGTGAAGCTCTCGCCGCCCGAAGCGAGCAGGTTGCCCGGGTCGGCCACGGTCACGCGGCCCGCCGCGCCGAGGTCCGCGGCGCGGGTGTTCGCCTCGGCGGTCGCCGGGATCACCGTGGTCGCGACCGACCCGGTGTAGAGGACGCCGCTCGGCGATCCGGCGAGGTTGTTCGGGCCGCTGTCGGGCACGGTGGCGCCGCCGGTCTCGAAGCGCCAGTAGCCGATCGTCGCGGTCTGGCCGATCTCGCAGGCGTCGGGGATGCAGTTGCCGTTGCAGTCGCTCGCGGTTCCGTTCGCGAACGCCTCGCCGTCGGTGACGCCGTCGCCGTCGCAGTCGGCGCAGGAGTCGGGCCAGCCGTCGCCGCTCAGGTCGGACAGCGGACTGAACGCGCTCGTCGGCACGATCTGCCGCGCGATGCCCGGCGCCTGCCACTCGAGCTTCGCGACGGCGTCGCCGCCGCCCTCGTAGTAGTCCATGCGCACGAACACCTTCTGCCCGGCGACGAGCGGGATCGTCGCGCTCCACACCGCCGACGACTGCGGCTGCCACTTGTTGATGAGGTACTGGCCGTTCACCCAGAGGCGCACGCCGTCGTCGGTGGTGGTGTAGAAGGTGTAGGTCCCCGTCACCGGCGGCGTGAGCACGCCGGTCCAGCGCGCCGCGAACTCGTTGGTCGGAACGGCCGGATCGGGCGACCCGCCGGCCCAGTTGAAGTTGATTTCGGGATCGATGCGCGCCGCGAGCCGCTCGGTGAAGTTGCCGGCGCCCTGGCTGCGCCAGTACTGCGCGACGAGCCCGTTCGGCGTCGACTGCTCGACCGACTCGGGCACGCCGTTGTCGTCGCAATCGCCGCAGTCCTGCTGCGCGGAGGCGGCGGAGGCTGCGAAGGGGAGGAGAAGCGCGAGGAGCGCGGAGCTGGCGAGGAGTTCGTGTCGCATCGTGGAGTGCGTTCTTCGGTTTGGTCGGTCGGTTCAGTCGCAGGCGCCCCACGCGCCGAGCATGGCCGCGAGGTCGGAGGCGTTGGTGACGCCGTCGCCGTTCAGGTCGGCGCCGGCGCCGCCCCATGCGCCGAGGAGCGTGGCGAGGTCGGACGCGCCGACGACGCCGTTGCCGTCGAGGTCGGCGGGGCAGGGCGGCGCGAGGCACGGCTCGGGGATGCCGTTGCCGGGGTCGGGCAGGTTCCCGTTCGCGATGTCGCAGTCGTCGGGGATGCCGTTCGCGTTGCAGTCGGGCGTCGCCATGCGGAAGGCGCTCGACGGAACGACGGCATGGGCGTCGTCGCCGCCGCTCGCTTGCGACGGCAGCCGCCACGCGAGGGTGATGTACTGCTCGCCGACGCCTTCGTGGAACTCGAGGCGGAACGAGTAGGCGCGGTTCGCCTCGAGCGCGATGGTGCCGAAGCCGACGCCCTGGTTCTCGAGCCAGCGGTCGATCACGAGCTCGCCGTCGATGTACAGGCGGCAGCCGTCGTCGCTGATCGTGCGGAACGAGTACAGGCCGCCCTCGGCCGGCGTCGTGATCGAGCCGGTCCAGATGGCGATGAAGTCGTTCGTCGGCACCGCGGTCGGCATCCAGCTGCCGTCGGGGAAGTCGACGTTCCGGTCGCGGCGGCTCGCGAGGAGCGCGCCCGGTCGGTACGGATCCTTCGGCGACGACGAGCCGAGCCGCGGGAAGTAGCGGCCGAAGAGGCCGTCCTGCGTCGGCTCGCACCCGTCGAGCACGCCGTTCCCGTTGCAGTCGGGCGCGCCGGCGGCGGCGTCGCAGGAATCGAGGAGGCCGTTCGCGTTGCAGTCGGTGGCGAGGCCGAGCGCAAGCTGCAGCCCGTCGGGCATGCGGTTGCCGTCGCAGTCGCCCTGCTCGCAGAGGTCGCTGGTTCCGTCGGCGTCGGCGTCGTAGCGGATCGAGAGCAGCGAGCCCGCGATCGGATTCCACTGCGAGGTGCCGAACGGCCGCCAGCGCACGCGGAAGCGCTGGTCGCCGCCGAATTCGCGCAGCTGCATGGTCACGAAGTGGAGGCCGGCGGTCAGCGTGACCGGCTGCGACTCGCTCGTGCCGGTGTTCGCGGCCGCGACGGCGACGCCGTCGATCGAGACCGCGGAGAGGTCGTCGCTCACGAGCTCGAACTGGTACGAGCCGGTTTCGGGCACGAGCAGCCCGCCCGCCCAGCGCACCGAGAAGTCGTTCGTCGGCACGCCGGCCGGCTGCCAGTCGTTCCCGTTCTGGTTGGTCACGTTGAAGTCGAGGCCGAGCGGCCCGCTGCCGTCGACGCGGCGCGCGAGCACTGGGCCGCTGAAGTCGGAGGTGCCGTAGTAGTAGCCGACGAGGCCACCGAGGCCGGGCTCGCACGAGTCGGGCACGCCGTTCTGGTCGCAGTCGATCGCGACCGACTCGCATCCGTCGAGGATTCCGTTCGCGTTGCAGTCGAGCGACGGGGTGTTCGCGATGTCGAGCGGATCGGGCACGCCGTTCGCGTTGCAGTCGCCCTGCTCGCAGACGTCGAGGAGCCCGTTGCCGTTCGAGTCGACGCCGGCGCGGAAGTTGCTGTTCGCGATCGCGGTCCAGGTGGTCGAGGTCGAGGTCTTGCGCTCGAGCTTCATCTTGGCCTCGCCGAAGTCCTCGCGGAGCTCGAGGCGGATGAAGTGCGTGCCCTGCGTCACCTGGATCGGCTTCGCGGGAACGATCTGGTTGAAGGTGGAGCCGTCCGACGAGCCGATGAGCGCGCCGTCGAGATAGAGCCGGTAGCCGTCGTCCGAACTGACCCGGAACTGGAAGGCCGCGGTCTGGTTGAAGACGAGCCCGCCGGTCCAGCGCACGCTGAACTCGTCGGCCGGCACGCCCGCCGGCAGCGCCCAGTTGCTGAGGTCGAAGGCGCCCGCGCCCGAGAGGTCGACGCGCACCGCGGCGGGGGTGCCCGACCAGGTGCGGTTCGCGAAGTACTGCGCCGTCAGCCCCTGCAAGCCCGTCTGCTGCGCGTCGGCGAGCCCGTCGCCGTTGCAGTCCTGCGCAGGCGCGACGGCCGCGATGGCTGCGGAAGCAAGTGCGGCGGTCACGATGCGGGCGAAGGACATGCGGGATTCCTCGGAGGAGTCGGGCGAGACGGACAGCACGCCCCGGGCGAGGGGTAACTTTCCGGAAAAGTACCCACAGAGCCCCTTCGGGCAAGGACCACGGTCGCGGGAAAGTGGAAACCGGGCGACTTTTTGGTTTCTTCGGGGTCTGATCGGCGCGGAATGGCGCGCGGCCGGGCCTGCTGGTGTTTGAGCGCTCGCGACCGCTTCACGGCTCGCTCGCTTTGGTGCTTCGGCAGATTGGGTCACGCGCGAGACTCTTGGCTGGGGCGACCACGACCCCTCGCGCTCCGCGCTCGGGGACGTGCCACCCCCGTCGCCTTTGGCGACGGGGAAGTGCGCGACGACTTCGACCGACGCGAGAACCCGCGACCTTCCGCCGCCCCTTGGGCGGCGGGTGGCACATCCCTGAGGCCACGAAGTGGCCGAAGGGTTGTGGTCGCCCTACATCCGAGTCTCGCGCGTGCGCCGCGCGTCAACGAAGGCGGAGCTGCGAGCGCGCACCAGAGCGAGCCGCCGTAGCGGCGAGCGCTGGTGCTGCGGACGATGCGCTTCGCGCCGCGGCCCACTCGAGATCGTTCGACTGGGCGACCCAT
>Ga0315907_10007701_pt1 | contig 11190 bp, 8 predicted proteins | sample LakEriMetagenome_3_FD_203525 | JGI IMG/M metagenome (GOLD analysis project Ga0315907, IMG submission 203525) | Freshwater fungal communities from buoy surface, Lake Erie, Ohio, United States - Buoy 12 MA123 | ecosystem: Environmental > Aquatic > Freshwater > Lake > Lake biofilm | place: USA...
GGTCCACGGCTGGATGAGATCGTTGGCGATGGCGTGGCCGTGCACCTTGTAGGGCATGTAGGCGGTGAGCAGGTCCTTGGCCTGGCGCATCAGGGCCGCGCGCTCAGGGCCATCGGGCAGGCGCTGCTGGCGCTCGTACAGGCGGTCAAAGGCCTCCAGCCGGAAGCGCGGGTCGTTGGACTCGCTCGCGTTCGGGCCGTAGGCGATGCCCAGAAAGAAGCCGCCGTCGGGTGAACCGGCACCCCAGGAATAGCCCCACATCATCAGCGTGCCGGCGCGGCTCTTCTTCAGCAGCTCGGGCCAGGTGGAGACATCGAAGCGCATCCTCACCCCGATGCGGTCCATGGAGCGCTTCCACAGCTCGTTCGACAGGCGGTCGCGCTGCGAGCCCATGCTGGCCATCACCAGCTCCAGCGGCGCGCCGTCGGGCTGCTCTCGCCAGCCGTCGCCGTTGCGGTCCACGTAGCCGTGCACGTCCAGCAGGGCCTGGGCGCGTGCCGGGTCGAAGCTGCTCATCTCACTGCGGTAGTCGGCCTCGAAGCCCGAGGTGAAAGGCGGGATGGTGGACTGGGCCAGCACGGCCTGACCGCCCAGCACGGTGTCGATGTAGCGCTGCCCGTCGAAGGCCAGGCCGATGGCGCGGCGCAGCGCCACCTTCTCGGGCGTGTAGCCGCCCACCAGCGGGTGCTCCATGAAGAAGAAGCTCATGCTGATGCCGGGCTGCAGGCTGCGCTGCAGGGTGACGCCCTTCTTCTTCAAGAACGGGGCCAGCTCACCGCCGGGTGCGGCCAGGCGCACAAAGTCCCCCGGCACCCCCAGCCAGTGGTAGGTGCCATTCAGGAACGACAGCCAGCGCGGCTGCGATTCCTCCACGATGTCCACCTGCACCTCGTCCACCAGCGGCAGGGCGCGGCCCGCCAGGCTGCGGGCGATGGGCTGGGCCAGGGCGCCCTCGGGCCCCGAGTCGGCCGGCGTGCCGTCGTAGACCACGCGCCGGTACGCCGGGTTGCGCGCCAGCACGATGCGCGAGGCACGACGCCAGCTCTTCAGCCGGAACGCTCCCGTGCCCACCGGGTGCGCACCAATGTCCTGGCCGTAGAACGCCACCACCTCGCGCGCCACGGCGCCGGTGATCGCCGGGTCGGCCAGCAGATAGACGAAGCGCGGGTTGGGCTCGCCCAGCACCAGGCGGAAGGTGTAGCGGTCCAGCGCCTTCAGGCCTTCCACCTCGGCGTCGTAGTCGAAGGGCTGGCGGGTCTTGTGCGCACGCTCGCGCACCGCGGAAAGCCCCAGCAGCTTGGCGGTCTCAAAGAGGTACAGGTCGCTGGAGTTGTACTGCGGGTCGTAGAAGCGCTTGATGGCGTAGACGTAGTCCTGCGCCACCAGCTCGCGGCGCTGCCCCTTGAAGGCCGGGTCGTCGGCGAAGAAGATGCCGGGCTGCAGGCGCACGGTGATCGTGCGGCCATCGGCCGAAACCTCGGGCAGGGCGGCGGCCGTCTGCGGCACCAGGCGCACCGGGCGCGCCAGGTAGTCATAGGCCAGCGGCGCCTCCAGGATCTGCGCAATGATGGCCGTGGAATAGGCGTCACTGTTGGTCTGCGTGGGGTCGAAGCTCGACTCCGGCGCCGGGAAGGCGATGCGCAAGGTCTTGGGGGTGCCGGGGGCTGGCGTGGGGACTGGTGCGGCGGTCGGTGCAGGGGCCGCAGCTGAGGCCGCCTGCGCGGCCAGGCCCGCCTCGGCTGCCAGCGCCGAGGCCGCAGCCCCTTGCAGCAGGCGGCGCCGCTTCATCGACCTGCCGTCGCAGCCGCAGATCCGGGCCTGAACAGCCGCGCTGTGGTCACTTCGTCACCGCGGGTGCCCGGGCCGCATCGATGTCGACCATGTGCCACCAGTCGTTCCAGAACAGCGGACGGCGGTAGCCCTGCACCCAGGGCTGCACCAGATCGTTGGTGAAGCGGTGCACCGTGGTCTTGTAGGGCATGAAGGCCACCGAGATGCGCTTGGCCTGGTCGAACAGGGCCTCGCGCTCCGGGCCATCGGCCATCACCTGCATGCGCTCGTAGATCTTGTCGAACTCGGCGTTCTTGAAGCGCGCCAGGTTTTGGCTGCCGGCCTGCGGGCCGTACAGGCGGGCCAGGGCGCCCTGCCCGTCCGAACCCGCGGCGGAAGAGCCCAGCGTCCACAACATCAGCTTGCCCGCGCGCGCGGCCTTGAGCTGCTCGGGCCACTTGCCCGGGAAGAACTTCACGCGGATGCCGATGCGCTCCATGTTCTTCTTCCACAGCTCGTCGAACTGGCGGCTGAGCTGATCGGGCTGCGTGGCCACCTCCAGCGTGAGGGGTTGGCCATCGGGCTGGTCGCGCCAGCCGTCACCGTTCCTGTCCACGTAGCCGTGCAGGTCCAGCAGGGCCTTGGCGCGGGCGGGGTCGAAGTCGCCGTTTTCGCTCTTGAACCTGGCGTCGTAGCCGGTGGTGTGCGGCACGATGAGGGACTGCGCAGGCACGGCCTGGCCGCGGCGGATGACGCGGATCTCGCGCTGCACATCCATGCCCAGCGCAATCGCCCGCCGCAGCGCAATGCGCTCGGGCGTGTAGCCCCCGACCACCGGGTCTTCCATGTTGAAGTAGGTGAAGGCCGAATCAGGGTTGAGCGCGCGGTGGAGCTGGATGCCCCGGCGCGCCAGGTTGGGCGCGAGCTTGCCGTTGGGCACGGCCTGATTGGCGAACTCCAGCGGCACGCTGACGAAGTCGATCTGCTCGTTCAGGAACGACAGCCAGCGCGGCTGCGACTCCTCGATGATGGACACCTCCACGCGGTCGATCATGGGCAGTTTGCGGCCCTTGAACTTCGCCAGGATCGCCTGCCCCTGCGCATCGTCCGCCGCAGGCTCGGCGTGGTACAGCACCTCGCGGTAGTGGGGGTTGCGCTCCAGCACGATGAGCGAACTGCGCCGCCACTGCGTGAGCTTGAAGGGCCCCGTGCCCACGGGGTGGGCGGGGATGGCTTCGCCGTAGGCCTCCACCACCTCGCGCGCCACGGCACCGAACAGGTCACTGGCGGCCAGGCTGTCCAGAAAGCGCGGGCGGGGCTCCTCCAGTTTGTACTGGAGGGTGTAGCGGTCCAGCGCGCGCAGGCCCTCGATCTCGGTGTCGTAGTCGAAGGGCTTCTTCTCCTTGAGCGCCTTGTCGCGCAGCGCCGCCAGGCCGATGTACTTGGTGTCCAGCACGCCGGCCACCACCGGGCTCTTGTTGGCGGGGTCGGCAAAGCGCTTGAGGGCGTAGACGAAATCCTGCGCCACCACCTCGCGCTTCTTGCCGCCGAAGGCCGGGTCGTCGGCGAAGTAGATGCCCTTCTTGAGCCTGACCGTCCAGGTGCGGAAGTCAGGCGAATGCTCGGGCATGCCGTCGGCGATCAGCGGCTTGATCCGGGCGGGCCGGGCCAGGTGGTCGTAGGTGTACAGGGCCTCGAAGATGTGGGTGGTGATGATGCGCGAGTACAGGTCGACGATGCGCGCGGGGTCAAAGCCGGTCTCGCCGGCGTTGAAGGCGTAGCGCAGCACCTTCTGGCCTGGGGCGGCGGGCTTCATGGGTTCGCGCTCGGCCGCTGGCGCGGATGCGGCGGGCGCCGCCTTGGGCTGGGCCAGGGCGGGGGTGAACGCCAGGGCCAGGCCTGCGGCGCCCAGGGCGGCCAGCGCCCTCCAGGCGGTCGACACCTGGCCTGCCGCCCGGGCCGTTGAAACAACACGTCTGCGCACGGCTGTCATGGGAGGGCTCACTTTCCGGCGCGCTCGCGCGCCTGCACGTCCAGGTCCACGTACTTGAAGAAATCCCGCACGAAGAGGTTGCGGTGGTAGCCCTGCACCCAGGGGTGGTGCAGGTCGGTGGCGATGCGGTGGGCGTGGATCTTGTAGGGCATGTAGCTCACCATCAGGCGCTTGGCCTCGTCCATCAGCGCCAGGCGTTCGGGGCCGTCGGGGAGCAGGCGCTGCGCTTCGTAGGCGCGGTTGAAGTCAGGCAGGTTGAAGCGGGCATGGTTGGCACCGCCCTGGTTGGGGCCGTAGCCCAGGGCCAGAAAGGTGTCGCCATCGGGCGCACCGGCGCCCCAACCCACGCCCCACATCATCAGCTTGCCGGCGCGGCTGCTCTTGAGGTTCTCCGGCCACTTGGCGGTCTTGAACTCGATGCGGATGCGCAGCGCGTCCATGTTCTTCTTCCACAGCTCGATGAGCTGGCGGCTGGTCTGGTCGGGCTGGGTGGCGTACTCCAGCACCAGCGGCTTGCCATCGGGCTGGTCGCGCCAGCCGTCGCCGTTCTTGTCCACGTAGCCGTGCAGGTCCAGCAGGGCATGGGCCTTGGGCGGGTTGTACTCGCTCATCTCCGACTTGAAGGCCGGGTCGTAGCCATAGGTCTGGGGACCGATGGGGCTCTGGCCGGGAATGGCTTGGCCCTTGCGTACCAGGCGGATCTCCTTGTCCAGGTCCACGCCCAAGGCGATGGCGCGGCGCAGCGCCACCTTGTGCGGCTCGTAGCCGCCCACCACCGGGTGCTCCATGGCGAAGTAGCTCAGGGCCACGTCGGCGCGCGGGTAGCGCACCATGCCCACGCCCCGGCGCGCGAGGTTGGGCGCCAGGCGGTTGTGGGGCGCAGCCAGGGTGGAGAACTCCGCCGGCACGCTCTCCAGCACATCATGCTCGGCGTTCAGGAAGGACAGCCAGCGCGGCTGCGCCTCTTCCACCACCGAGATCTGCACCCGGTCCACCAGGGGCAGGCGCCGGCCCTTCAAGCGCGCGGCCACGTCCTGCAGCCTCGCGTCGCCCTCGGGCGCGGTCTCGTCGTACCGCACCTCGCGGTAGTTCGGGTTGCGCGCCAGCACGATGCGCGAGCTGCGCTTCCACTCGGCGTTGACCAGCCGGAACGGCCCCGTGCCCACCGGGTGCTCGCCGATCTTGTCGCCGTAGAACTCCACCACCTCGCGCGCCACGGCGCCGACAAAGGAGCCGTCGGTGAAGTTGTAGAGAAAGCGCGGGTTGGGCTCGGCCAGCTGGATGCGGAAGGTGTAGCGGTCCAGCGCCTTCAGGCCCTCGACTTCGCGGTCGTAGTCGAACGGCTTCTTGGCCGCGATCAGTTCCTTGCGCAGCTCCGACAGGCCCAGGATCTTGGCGTTCTCCAGGATGTAGAGGTTGGCGCTCTTCCAGCGCGGGTCGTAGTGGCGCTTGAGGGCGTAGACGTAATCGGCCGCGGTGAGCTCGCGCTTCACGCCCTTGAAAGCGGGGTCGTCGGAAAAATGGATGCCGGGCTTGAGGCGGAAGGTGAAGCTGCGAAAGTCCGCCGACACCTCGGGCATGGCCGCCGCGGTGTTGGGCCGCATGCGCGCGGGCGAGGCCAGGAACTCGAACTCCAGCGGCGCCTCCAGGAGCGCACCCACGATGGTGCGGGAATACAGGTCGGAAATCTGCGCCGGATCGAAGCTCGTCTCGGCCACCGGGAAGGCGTAGCGCAGGGTCTTGGTGACGGCCCCGGCCGCCCCCTGGGCACGGGCCGACGCGGGTGCGACCGCGGCGGCCCCTTGGACAGCACCCGGCGCGGACGCCGCAGCAGCGCCCAGGCACATGCACACCGCCCCGGCCCACAGCAGCCCCTGCAGGGCGGGCGATCGCGCCGAAGTGATGGCAGGCAGGCGGCGTCTGGACACACTGGGCAGTCTAGCGGCGCACCAAAGACCCAGGCCGGCGTGCACCAGGGCTTCTACACTCAGGCACGAGCCCCCCATCAGGAGAAATTCAACGATGGCCGCCTACATCCTGCGGCGCCTGTGGCAGATGGTGCCGACGATCCTCGGCGTCGTGCTGCTGGTGTTCTTCCTCTTCAAGTACTTCGGGGGCGACCCGGCCGAGATCCTGGGCGGCCTGAACGCCACCCCCGAGCAGATCGCCGCCATCCGCCAGCAGCTGGGCCTGGACCAGCCGGTGTGGGTGCAGCTGGGCATCTACCTCAAGAGCATCGTCACCTTTGACTGGGGCAAGAGCTGGGCCACGAACGAAGCGGTGAGCAGCCTCTTCGCCTCGCGCCTGCCGGCCACACTGACGGTGATGCTGCCCATCCTGGTGCTGGACGTGCTGCTGGCCCTGCCCCTGGCCATGTGGGTGGCCTACCGCCGCGGCTCGCTGGCCGACCGCACGCTCATGGTCATCACCACCGTGGCGCTGTCCATCAGCTTCCTGGTCTACATCATCGTGGGGCAGTACCTGTTCGGCTTCCAGCTCGGCTGGTTCCCGGTGCAGGGCTGGAGCGACAACCTCTGGACCAACCTCCTGACCTACGTGCCGCTGCCGGTGCTGCTGGCGGTGATGGTGGGCCTGGCACCGCAAACGCGCCTGTACCGCAGCTTCTTCCTGGATGAACTCGGCCACGACTACGTGCGCACGGCCCGGGCCAAAGGCCTGACCGAGAACACGGTGATGTTCAAGCACGTGCTGCGCAACGCCATGATCCCCATCCTCACCAACATCGGCCTGTCGCTGCCGGGGGTGTTCGTGGGCTCGTTCCTGATCGAGGTGTTCTTCTCCATCCCCGGCCTGGGCCGGGAGATCCTGCTGGCGGTGAACCGCAGCGACTACCCTGTCATCCAGGCCATCGCCGTGTACCTGGCGGTGCTGACGATGGTCATCAACCTCATCGTGGACGTGATGTTCAAGCTGGTCGACCCCCGGGTGGTGCTGAAATGAGCGCGGCCGGCCTGAACCCTGCCGCCGCGGCGGCCCCCGTCGCCCCCGCAGAGAAGTCCGAAGGCGTGTGGCACGCCGCTTGGCGCCGCTTCAAGGCCGACCGCGTGGGCCTGGTCTCGGCCGTCGTCGTGCTGGCCTTCCTGGGGCTGGTGCTGCTGGCCTCGCTGGGCCTGGTGGCCAAGAACTGGCAGGCCGAGGTGGGCGTGGCCAATGCGCCGCCCACCTTCATCGGCCCCAAGCCGCCGGAGGCCACGGGCGCCATCGAGGTGCCCAAGGGCCCGAACGTGGACCTCTCGGCCGTGGACCCGCTGGCCCCGCGCTACGCGGAAATCGAAGAGGCGGCCAAGAAGTACCGCACCACCGAGACGCCCAAGGCCGAAACCCTGCCCCTGGGGGGCGACCGCCTGGGCCGTGACGTGCTGGACAAGGCCGTCAAGGGCACGCAGATCTCGGTCTTCGTGGGTGTGCTGGCCGCCGTGCTGGCCACGGTGATCGGCACCGTGCTGGGCGCGCTGGCCGGCTTCTTCGGCGGCAAGGTGGGCGACTTCCTGGAGTGGCTGTACAACGTCTTCGAGGCCATCCCGGGCATCCTGCTGATCTTCGCGTTTGCTGCGGTGTTTGGCCGCGGCATCGGCACGGTGGTGCTGATCCTGGGGCTGGCGGGCTGGACGGGGCTGTACCGCCAGGTGCGTGCCGAGTTCATGAAGCACGGCGGGCGCGAGTACGTGCGCGCGGCCGAGGCCATCGGCGCGTCGGCCTGGAGCCGCATGTTCAAGCACATCCTGCCCAACATCAGCCACGTCATCCTGGTGCGCATGAGCCTGCTGGTGGTGGGCTTCATCAAAAGCGAGGTCATCCTGTCGTACCTGGGCCTGGGCGTGGGCGTGGAGGATGTCTCCTGGGGCACCATGCTGGCCGAAGCACAAAGTGAGCTGATCCTGGGCCACTGGTGGCAACTGGCCGCGGCCACGCTGTTCATGGCCGTGTTCGTCACCGCGTTCTCGCTCATGGCTGATGCCGTGCGCGACGCGCTGGACCCCAAGCTGCGGGGGCTGGAATGAGCGCGGCCGGAAACACCCCCATGCTGCTGAGCATCCGCGACCTGAAAGTCGCCTTCCGCATGGGGCGCGTGGACGGCGTGGCACAGCGCGCCGAAGCCGTGGGCCGCGGAAAACAGGGCGTCAGCTTCGACATCCCCGAGAACACCATCGTGGCCCTGGTGGGCGAATCGGGCTCGGGCAAGAGCGTCACCGCCATGTCCATCGTCAACCTGCTGCCCGACAACGCCGAGCGCGCGGGCCAGGTGCTGTGGCAAGGGCGTGACCTGCTCCAGGCCAGCCTGGCCGAGCTGCAGGCGCTGCGCGGGCGCGAGATCGCCTGCGTCTTCCAGGACCCGATGTCCTCGCTGAACCCGGTGTTCACGGTGGGCGAGCAACTGGCCGAGCCGCTGATCAAGCACATGGGCCTATCCAAGTCTCAAGCCTGGAAGCGCGCCGAGGCCCTTCTGGCCGAGGTGGGCATCCCCGAGCCGGCGCGGCGCATGGCGTCTTACCCGCACGAGATGTCAGGCGGCCAGCAGCAGCGCGTGATGATCGCCATGGCGCTGACCTGCGAGCCCAAGCTGCTGATTGCGGACGAGCCCACCACCGCGCTGGACGTCACCATCCAGCGCCAGATCCTGGAGCTCATCGGCAAGCTCAAGACCACCCGGCGCATGAGCGTGCTGTTCATCAGCCACGACCTGGGCGTGGTGGGCGAGGTGGCCGACCACGTGGTGGTGATGCGCCACGGCCTCATCCGCGAGCAAGGCCCGGTGGCGCAGATCTTCGCCAGCCCGCAGGACGACTACACCCGCGCCCTGCTGGCCTGCCGCCCCAGCCTGGAGGGCAACCCGGCGCGGCTGATGGTGATTGATGACCACATGGCGCTTTCGCGCGGCGACGTTGGCGGCGCAGGCGCAGAGGTGGCCCAAGCCCAACCCAAGGACCCCAACGCTCCCGTGGTGCTGGAGGTGCGCTCGCTGGCCAAGAGCTTCTGGATAAAGGGCGCCCCCGAGGGCCGGGCGCTGCCCGGCCCGGCCCCCCAAGGGGGTGCAAGAAAACTTGGGGCGGCCCTGCGTTTTCTTGTGAAGGGCCTCTTCGGCAAGCGCGAATTCAAGGCCGTGCAGAACGTCAACTTCCAGTTGAAGCGCGGCCACACGCTGGGCGTGGTGGGCGAATCCGGCTCGGGCAAGACCACCATGGGCCTGACGCTGCTGCGCCTGCACGAACCCACAGGCGGCGAAGTCATCTTCGACGGCAAGAACCTGCTCAAGCTGTCCGACCGCGAGCGCCAGGCCATGCGCCGGCGCATCCAGATCGTCTTCCAGAACCCGTACGCCAGCCTCAACCCGCGCTTCACCATCGGCCAGACGCTGATCGAGCCCATGGAGATTCACCATATCGGCGCCAGCACCGCCGAGCGCGAGCAGCGTGCGCGCGAACTGCTGGCCAAGGTGGGCCTGGACGACCGTGCCTTCGGCAAGTACCCGCACGAGTTCTCCGGCGGCCAGCGCCAGCGCATTGCCATTGCGCGCTGCCTCACCCTCAACCCCGAGGTGCTGGTGCTGGACGAGGCCGTCAGCGCCCTGGACGTCTCCGTCCAGGCCCAGGTGCTGAACCTGCTGAAGGACCTGCAGGACGAATTCGGCCTGTCCTACGTCTTCATCAGCCACGACCTGGCCGTGGTGCGCTTCATCAGCGACGAAGTGCTGGTGATGAAGGACGGCGTGGTGGTGGAACAAGCCAGCGCGCAGGAGATCCTGGCGCACCCGAAGCAGGAATACACCCAGCGCCTGCTGGCCGCCATTCCGCGGGGGTACCGGGCGGCGGCGTGAGGGTGGGCAGGCAAGCCCCATGAGGGCTCACGCGATAGACTTGGTTGCACCATTTCCTCCGAGAGCGTCTCCATGGCAGACCAAGTCGCCCACCTCGTTCAGCTCGGGAAGAAGCTCGCCCCGGAAGAACGCTCACGTCTGGTGGCTGAGCTCCTGGAGTCGCTACATGAGGGCGAACTTGTCGAAGTCGAAGCTGCATGGGACGCTGAAGTAGAGCGACGGCTGGCGGCCTTCGACAGGGGCGAGGTCGCAGCTCTGGAAGGCGAGGCTGTTCTGGCCAAGACGCGACGTCTTGCTCATGGCCAGCTTTGAGTTCCTTCCAGAAGCCGAGGCCGAATTCATTGAGCAGATCGCGTACTACGCCGGCATTCGGCGCGAACTGGGTCTGCGCTTTCAAGAAGCCGTGGCGCAGGCGATCACAGAGGCAGTTGTCAACCCTGATCACGGCGCACCACGCACCCAAAACACCCGTCGACGCTTGGTCAAGGGGTTTCCGTTTGGTGTCATCTACGCGACGAGAGGGCAAGGCATCCTGATCGTTGCCATCGCTGACGGGAGGCGTCGACCGGACTACTGGGTACGCCGAGTTAACTGAGGGTCGTGATGCGTCATGAGCCACTTGAGCACGTTGGAACCCTGTATCTCGACTTCGCCAGTTGCGAGCTTCATGAGCGCCTGGCGATCGCCGCGCAGGCCGAAGGCAAGAGCCTGAACACGCTGGCGCAGGAGGCATTGGCTCAGCGCGTCGCGGCCTGACGCGCAGGCAGGCCGCTACATCTGGTCTAGCGGGCTGCGCACCCCGCGTCCGCCCCGGTTGAGCACATGGGTGTAGATCATCGTGGTGGACACGTCCGCGTGGCCCAGCGGGTCTGCCGACCGCACGGCACTGGGAACGACCCAATGCCAGCCCCAGGCGCGCGGCATGGCGGGGTGCTTGGCCGCCACCACCTCCTGCAACCACGGTAACTCCAACTGCAGCACCTCGCGGTACAGGAACATCAACGCCGAGCGGGCCTGGTTCTGAGTGGCCGGTGCCACCGTGCGGTCCACCGCCAGGTGGGTGAGAAAGGCCGCCACCTCTGACGCGCCCAGTTCGCGCGGGTGGCGCCGCCCATGAAAGCGGATGAAGCGCCGGGCCCAGTCAACGTAGGCCTCTTCGGTGCGGATCGAGTAATGGCGCGCGCGGATGGCGTGGCGCAGCGCGTCCAGCAGGCGAGGCGGGGACGTGGGCGGGGCACCTTGATCTCCTGCCGAGGCCTGTTTGGGATCCGCCGTCGATGGAACGTCGGATGGATTGACAACCGCGGGCACTGCGGGCACAAACGCGGTCTGACGCGGAGCGTGCGATGCGGGTCTGCGGGGCGGGCGCATCCGCAAGAATTTAGGCGGCCCATTTCAGGTACGCATCGCCCAAGAGTGGGCACACCAAAGAGGGAAGTAGCAAGGTGACGACGATGAGCAGTGGATTGCGTCCCCTGGAGTGGTGTAACTCCTGAGCCCGGAGAAGGCTGATGTGCGCGTTGCTCGGGTTTCAGCGCTGGAAGGCCGGCACCCGAGTTGGGGCAGTATCGCTGAGGCTTTGCAGGCCCTC